>Ga0214917_10006202_pt1 | contig 12498 bp, 4 predicted proteins | sample LL_1208_BB_MetaG_FD_177983 | JGI IMG/M metagenome (GOLD analysis project Ga0214917, IMG submission 177983) | Freshwater microbial communities from Lake Lanier, Atlanta, Georgia, United States - LL_1208_BB | ecosystem: Environmental > Aquatic > Freshwater > Lake | place: USA: Georgia | collected...
GTTATAATTGGTTTAAATTTACCAAAAGTCTGTGGACTTTAACCTAAATACCTGGAGCAAACATGGCAGGTAATAAAATAGAAATTGATTTAAGTGTACAAGATAAAAGTGGTACAATTAAACAGCGTACTAATGAAGCCAAAGAGCTTAATCAAGAACTAGATCGTGCCAGTAAAAATATTGGAGGCACTGCTATACCTACTGGTACTAAAGCTGGTGCACAAGCTATGCGTGCTAGCTATAGTACTAGTGCAGCCGCAGAAAAAGTATCCAGTGATTCTACAGTTGGACTACAACGTACTACTGTAACTACAGGTTTTCAGCGTACAGGACAACAAACCAGTAGACAAGCAGCCTATAGTCCTAGTCAAAATGAAGTAGAAGATTATACTACTGCTGGTGGTGTTACTGGTCGTGGTGGAGCACGAGCACGAGATTTTGCTAATGAAGCACAGGGTTTAGGTGGTTTAGTTAGATTGTACGCAACTTATGCTGCCAATGTATTTGCAGTTAGTGCTGCATTTAATGCACTACGTGATGCCATGAGCACTGACATGTTGCTTAAAGGCCTAGATGAATTAGGTAGTAGATCGGGTGTAGCCCTAGGAGGCTTAGCCAAACAATTTGCTGCTACTACTGATGGTGCTATAAGTTTACGAACATCTGCAGAAATGACAGCAAAAGCTATTAGTAGCGGCATGAGTCCAGAACAACTACTAGAGCTAGGCAAGGTAGCAAAAGGAGCTAGCCAAGCTTTGGGCGTAAATATGGAAGATGCCGTTAGTAGGCTAACTCGTGGTATAGTAAAACTAGAGCCTGAATTATTAGATGAATTGGGTTTATTTACTAAAACTGGTAAGGCTGCAGAAGATTATGCTAGAATGGTTGGTAAAAGTGAAAGTCAATTAAGCGATTTTGAACGTCGTCAAGCTTTTGCTAATGCAGTGATAAAAGAAGGCAAAGATAAGTTTGCAGAGATTGCACTAGCAGGTAATCCATTTGATCAATTATTGTCTAGCCTAAAGAATGTAGCGCAAGATATACTAAGTGTAGTAACTAAAATAGTTGGACCAGTTGCAAAATTTTTAGCGGAAAATACAGAATTAATTGGACTAGGAATTGCAGCAGCTGTTGCAAAGATTACTACTCAAGCAATACCTGTACTAGGGCAGTGGCAAAATACTCTGGCTAAAACTGCAGCAGCAGCTAAAGAGCACTCTGCTAAAATGAATATAGAATTTGCCGCTAACTTATGGAATCAACGCGAAGCGCAATCTAAGCCCCTACAAGATTTAACTAAACGAATACATGATCAAGCTACTATGCTTGGTCAAGCCTATGCTGATGGTTTTAAGAATATAACGCCAGAACAGCGTAAAACAATGGAAAAGGGTTTAAATGACCTAATACGCGAACGAGAATCTATACTAGAAAAGATAGAAAACAAAGCAGAATTTAGACGAGAAGGTGCCCGTGGAATAAACGCTAGAGTAGCGGCCGCAAGATCAGCACAACTAGACTTATTACAGCAAGTGCCACAACTAGTTGGCGAAAAGGGCATGCGTGCTGGATTGGCAGAATTTTATTCTAAGGTTAATGCCGACGAAGATATAAAGCGAGTAAATAGGTTCGGCACAGTAGTAAAAGGAACACTAGTAGGTGTTGCAGCTCAAGCAGCTATAGTAGGTAGAGCTATTGGTTCATTTTTACCTATACTACAAATTGCTGGCGTAGCTTTTTATGCTCTAGATGCCATATTTAGTACTAATAGTAAAGCAGTTAGAGAACTAGATGGTGCTATTGGTAGTCTTGAAGAAAACACTAAAACTGCTAAAAATACCATGGAAAAATTCATGGGTGTTATGAGTGGTGAAGCTATAGTAGCCATATCAAATAATTTTAATGGTATGACTAAGAGTATTGGAGATACTGCTAAAGCATTAAAAGAATTTGATAAAACCAGCAGTCGTTTTGACAAATTTATGGAATACTATAAAGGTAATCCAATGATAAGCGGTGCTACTGGAGCAGCAACAGGTGCTTTAATAGGCTCCGCAATACCACTTATAGGTACTGCAGCAGGAGCAGCTGTTGGGGGATTAGCTGGTGTTGCTTATGGTGCTGCTACTAAACAAGAAAGAACTAAGGCTGCCGAAGGTGTTGCTGATATAATTGTTCAAAGTATAAAATCTGCTCCAGAAGGTGATATACGAGACAGTCTTGCTAATAAATTGTCAAAAGCTCTAGGCACGGCAAAATTAGATAAAAAAGCTATTGTAGCAGCTCTAGAAGGTTCTGAAGATCTAGGTAGCTTACTTGAAAAAATTAGAGATACTTTTGCTATTACAGATAGTATACTAGAGCGTTCAAAAATACTTGTAAAGAATGTAGAAGAAAGTACTAAAAAACAAGAACAAAGTTATTTAAATCTTGTCAATAGCGTTAGAGATAATAGTCCATTAACAGTATTTTTAATGGACACATTAAATCGTACACAAAGTCTAAGTGCCGCATTTGGAGACGTACTAGCCGCAAGAGCCGGATTAGAAAGCTTATCTAAAACCGGCCCTGCATTAGTAGGTTTAACTGGTGACGACTTAATGAACATGCAGCAGATTATTAGCGACTATGACATTATTATCTTAAAAGAAAAAGACTTAACCAAAGAGATTAAAAAGCGTAAAGATGAGTTCTCAAAAGTAGAAGGTGCGCGTGGCAAAAGTTTTGATGAATATGCCAAAAACTTTGATACAAAACTAAAGATTGGTAAACCAATAGCCGCAGATATAGAATTTGAAGCTATTAGAAACCAAGAGAAAGCACTAAAAGATTTTGAGATAAAAATACAAGAATTAAGTAATCAAGCCGCTGATATTGCTCAAAAAACTGTTGCCATTACAATGGACAAAATGGTATATGCTCATGAGCTGATGATGAAGAAAACAGCTCTAGAAGCATCTAGATCAATGTTATCACTATCAGGCCAAACTGTTACTAGTGTAGATCTAGAAACAAAATTAAACAAAGAAATTATAAAAACAGAAATGGATCTTATTAATGTAAACAGAGATCTAGTCATGCAATTAGAGTTAAATAGAATTTCAACTGAGCAATTAAAAGATACACAATTATTGTTGTATTATAAAGAGCGAGAGCGAGATACAAATTTAGATCCACAAGAAAGATTACTTCTAACAAAACAAATTGAGGGAATTACTAAAAAACTAGGCACATATGGTAAAGTAGCTGTAGGATCTGCTGAAGGTATGGATACTACTTCTACCAGAGACGTGAGTGCAGAAGATTTAACAAAACTAATAAACTTAGGTGATCCTAAAAAGCTACAAGCTTTTATTAATGAAACCGGTGCTACTGCTTATCAATCCTTAATGCCTATATTAATGAAAGCTGCTGCCGATAAACAAGCTATGGGCTTAAAATTATCAGTAGAAGATGTAAAAAATATCGTTAAAAGAGAGCAAGTACGTCTTGAAGAAATAGCTAAAGATTCGGACAGTAGTATTAAAAAATTAAATGCTAGTATGAGTAGCTATAGTCAAGCACTTGGCGGCGGCTTTGGCCAAATGCTCAGTAATTTCGCCACAGATGCTAGAGATAAATTAGACGTACAAAAAATAGAAGACCAAATAGATGTACAAAGAAAATTATTAGAAAGTCCTAAAGCTAGTGCTGAGTCAAAAGCTGCAGCACAAGCAGATATTGATAGATTAAATAATGCAAAAAATAGATTAACTAGTGAGCAAAACTTAAATAAATCTTTACGAGATCAAAATGCTCAAATACAAATAGCAGTAGACTTAACCAAGGCATTAGCAGATGCTCAGGTTGCCGCTTTTGAATCGCGTATAAGATTAATTAATACTGGTACTTCTGTAGGTATGCAAGCAGCGGAACAGTTACGACAACAAGCATTTGCTGCAAGACAAAGTGGTGATATACAGGCCCAAGCTTTGGCAACCGCTCCACTACGTGGAGAGATAGCCGCACTAGAAGCACAGCAGGACGAAGTTGGTCTTAGTACTTTGAGTGCAGCTGATGCAGCTAGACTCAAAATACTAAAAGAAGCTATCGAAGGATATGATAGACTACAGCAAAGCAGACGTAGTGCCGGACAAATTACAGAGGGCACAACTCAACAACTAGCTGCAGCTGATATAGAAGTTAAGAAATATGATGAGAAAATATTAAAAGAACGTAATTTACGAGAATTACAAAATACTCGTCAAGAAGCAGCACTACAATTTGCTGGCGAAGATTTGCAGCGTAGCAATCAACGTATACAAATAATGGGACAACTAGGACTATTAACTAGTGAAGATCTACGAAAAGCAGATTTAGTTAGACAAAGCGAAGAATTAAGATTAAAACTAGAGTATACTAGACTAACTACTAAGGAAGCTATAACACGTGCTGAAGAGGACTATCAGCGAGTGGTTACGCAAGAAGAATCTAAAGCAAAAAACGGCCAATTAGACGCAGCAGGAAAAGCGGCAGTAGCACAAGCACTAGCAACAAAAAATCAAGCACAAAAAATAGCTCAGGATAGATTAGCTTTTGCCGAACAAGGTACCGCCGCCACTCAAAGCTTTATTACTGAGCAAACTAAGTTAAGTGACTTTATGATTAAAACTGCTGATGTAGTTAAAGGCTCTTTTGGTCAAATGGCAGATGCTATAGTTAATTTTGCCAGAACTGGCAAATTTAGTTTCAAAGATTTAGTTACTGATATGTTAGCTAATTTAATAAGATTACAATTAAATCAACAGATGATGGCACTACACTCCATGTTATTTCCCAGTGCAACTAGTGCAGCAGCAGGCTCTACAAATTTAGGTAGTTTAATAGCTACTGGCATAAAATCACTATTTGGTATGCCACCAACACCAAGTGCTATGGGCAATGCATATAGTAATACTGGTATGATGAGTTATGCCCTAGGAGGTATTCCTGGTTATGCTAAAGGCGGTACTTTTACTAATCAAATAGTAAATCAACCAACCCTATTTAGAGCAGCTAATGGCATGGGTTTAATGGGTGAAGCAGGGCCCGAAGCTATTATGCCCCTAAAGCGCGATTCAAGTGGCAGATTAGGTGTTAGTGGTGGTGGAAATGATATTAGCGTTGTAGTTAATAACTATGGTAAAGAGCGTGCTGAAGTTAAAGAAAGTACTGATGGCCGAGGAAATCGCCGTATTGAAGTTGTAGTTGGTGAAATGGTATCTGGAGAATTAACTAGAGTAGGTAGCCCATTACAGCAAACTTTTTCTAATACTTATGGACTAAGTATGCCGCCTGGAAGGAGATAACTATGGCAATACCAAGTTGGCCAGCAGCGCCATTTCCACAAACACCACAGCGTGGCTATCAAGAAACTATAGGTATAAATATTATAAGATCACCTATGGATGCTGGTCCCGCTAAGCAACGATTACGTGGTAGAAGGCCAACTACTATGGCACTTCAATTTTTATTAACTAAAACTGAAGTAGATACACTACAAAATTTTATAGAAAATACTATATATGGTGTTAGACGTTTTAATTTTACACATCCTAGAACAAAGGCTGTAGTAGAATGTAGAATTATTCCACAAGGTGATGGTCAATTTTTTACATTAAATTATATTGCACCAGACTACTACAACGTTAACTTACAGCTAGAAATATTACTATGACCAGATTAAATACTTTATCTGCTGCAGCTATTAAAGCTATGTTTTCTTCTGAAACAGAAGAACAACTAATTATGCTTATTACTATACATGATCCTGACCCTACTGGTGCGGATTATCCAATAAGATTAGCAGATGGATTTACTGGTCGTCTTACAGGAGCTACAACTAGTTGGACTGCACAAGAATTAGAAACTAAAGAAGGTTATACTACTGATATAGAAGTAATTTATGGTGTTACTAGAACAGTTAGCGGTGTAACACAAGAATTTATATTTTTACCTATGCAAATTAACTTGCCACCAGAACAAGAAACTGGAGTAGGCAATATTAACATAACAATAAACTATGTAACTCCACAAGCCATTGTGCTTATAAGAAAATACTTAACAGAGCCAGTAAAAGTAACCATAGAACTAGTACTAGCCAGTAGTCCTAGTACTACAGAAGTTATTTTTGATAATTTTTGGATTACTAGTGCTACTTATAATGCACAGTCTATAAATCTTCAACTAGATATGATTAGTTTTAGTAGAGAACCATTTCCTAGTTTTAATTTTACACCTACTTATTTTCCAGGACTTTTCTAATGAATTATAATAAATATATTGGATTAGCATATAGAGATAATGGTAGAGATGAAAATGGGCTAGACTGCTGGGGATTAGCCAGACTATTCTATAAAAATGAATTAGCAATAGAACTGCCTAGTTATAGTGAGCTATATAGTGGTAGTAGTGATATAACTTTACCACAAACTGTAAACTACTATAAAGATAGTTGGACTAAAGTAGAACAACCACAAGCAGGCGACTTATGTGTATTTAATATACTAGGTGAGCCTAGTCATATAGGTATATATATAGGTGAAAACAAGTTTTTACATAGTCGTGAAGGCAAAGACAGTGTAATAGATCGCTTAGATAGTTCGCAGTGGATACGTAGACTTGAGGGATTTTATAGATATACAGAAAAATTTAGTTTATTACCTATAACAGGTATGCCTAATCCACTTGAGTGGAATAGAGTTGTAGAATTTGCTCAACCAGGTACAAATGCACAAGGTTTTGCCAACTATTTAGCTGCAAAATATAAACTCAGTGAAGGATTTAAAAAACGTCTTGTACTAATGGTAGATGGTGTTCCAGTGCCACAAGAATTATGGACTACTACTTACTTTACTGAAAACAGTATAGTAAACTATAAAGTAGTTGCACTAGGTAGTGGTAGTGCTGGTAGAATGTTTGCTTTTTTCGCAGTTATTGTAGCCTCATATATATTTGGGCCAGAACTAGGTGCATATCTAGCAGAAACTAGTGGTGCCGGCTATGCCGCAGCAGTAGAAACTGGTTCATATTTTGTTTATACTTTCGGTACACAAGCTGGCTGGGCCATGGCAGGTACCATGGCCATACAGTTTGCTGGCATGGCACTAGTAAATGCAGCTTTTCCTATACGTCCACCAAAAGATCCTGGACAAAGCATGCCTACTAATATGTTTAGTGGTCAACAAAATCAAGCTAATCCATATGGAGCAATACCAGTTGTATTAGGACGTACTAGAGTTACAGGATTATTAGGTGCAGCACCTTATATAGAAACACTAGAACGCACTAGTAAATTACACTTGTTAATAATTTGGGGATTTGGTCCAGTACAGATTGATAGAAGTACGCTATCCATTGGTAGCACCGCAGTTTCACAAATAATAGACGAACAAGTTAATCCTAGTGAGGTTGCATATACATTAGAGGGTAGTAGTACTGAAACTACAGCAGAAACTAATCAGTTTAATAGCTATTATCCAACAGATCTACAACAACAACCAAGTAGTCCAGTAGAATTAGTAAATGATAGTGTTAGTGGTAATCCTTGGAAATGGGTTACATTTACACAGCCAGCTACTACTATTAAAGTTGCAATTAGTTTTCCAGATGGTATACGTGCAATAAATCGTAAAAGTGGTGACACTAATGGTGTAGATGTAGACATACAAGTTAGTATATTTAAAAGCATATATGGTACAGCTAGTACCTTAACTGCTACTAGTTCACCACCTAGTCAAGCTAAACCAGCTTTTGTAATACCACAAATAACTACTATTGATTTAGGCAGCATAGATAAAATATGGATAGAAGAGAGTACTAATACTGTATATAATTTATATAGAAAGGCCATATTAGCTATACAACCAAATGGATCAGTAGTAGCTTTTTATGGCGGTATCAGTGAAACTATTGGTAACGATCCTCTATCTGCACTAGCTATGTATTACTATCGTGGTAGTTATACTTCAATTGTTGACGGAGATAGTGTAATTAGTGTCCCTACTGATAATACTGCTTTTAAGTGGGAACCTATAGTTCCTAGTAATTGTTTTAAGCTATTAAGCATAGTACAAGATGGTAATGGAATAATAACTCTAGGTAGTGGAGCACCTCAAGATTTAATTAGTACAAATGGCTCTATTTATTCAGTAACATGGACTAGTCCGCCTGCTCCCTGGTATACTATAAGTGGTACAACTATAAAAGTACCTAAAGGAGAAGTATCTACCACAATAAGTAGTAGTGAAACGGATAAAATAATATTTAGTAGTGCTGCAGGTGTACATGCAGGTATAAGTACATTTGTAGGTAGTGTTGTTAAAGTTACTAGTGGTGAATGGAAAAATCAATTTTTAAAAGACTATGCAGTTTGGGAAAGTGATGGTGCTAGTGGAGTTTCTACAGCAAATACTGTAACACTAGAGAGAAGTGGCGTTGTTTTTCCTTATACAGGCTACTATACTATAGATTTTTCAGCAGATAATTATGGAGCATTTTACTTAGATAATATAAAACAACTAGACAGTACTGGTACCTGGGATACAAATATAGATGAACTTAGTAGCCCTACTAATTCTATTAGACAACAATTATTTATAAATGAAGGTACTTATACTGTTAAAGTAGTTGGAACTAATAAACCAATAAGATCTGAGCCACTATCTACTCCAACAACAAGTTATAAAGGCATAGCCCTAAAAATTAGTTGGATATGGGATGGACAGTATAATTTTAATCCATTTGCAAATAATCAAGGATTAAATCTACGTGGCGTAAATGAAAAAGATGGTATAAATAAAATAGTAGAATTTAAAAATCTTGAAAGAGCTGCTTATACAGTTGGCGTACGTAGAAAAACTACTAGTGTAGTAGATAATGGGGATTGGACAAGAGTTTGGCGTAGTTATTTACATTTAATAACAGCTTATGATAGTGAAACTAATCCACCAATAAATCCACTGCCAACTAGAACTTGGAAGAATTACTATAGTAATAGTGCATTTAATACTATAACAGATCATAGACGACTAGCAAGAACAGCTATAGTTGTACAAAGCACTAATAAGGTTAATGGTACTATTGAAGGTATAAATGCTATTATAACTACAAAAGCATTAACTTGGAATAGTACTACTAAATCCTGGAATACAAATTTAATAGCTACAAATAATCCAGCTAGTTTATTTAGATATGTATTACAACATACGGCTAATACATTTCCTGTAAGTGATATAGAGTTAGATTTACCTGGATTAGGATCTTGGTATGAGTTTTGTGATAGTGTAGATAGTGTAACCGGTAGACCAAGATTAACTTATAATAATATTATAAATAGTACACAAAGTTTAATGGAAGTATTAAAAGATATTTGTGCTGCCGGAATGGCTAGTCCAACATTTATTAATGGTAAATGGGGAGTAGTAATTGATAGAGCTCGTTCAAATATTATACAGCATTTTACACCACAAAATAGTTGGGGATTTGAAAGTACAAAACTATTGGTAAAAATACCTCATGCTTTTAGAATAAGTTATCCAGATGAAGCAAATGCTTATCAAATCAATGAGGAAATAGTATATGATTGGGGGTATGATAAAGATACTAGTACTGGTAAAAAATTAGCAGATAGATTTGAAACTATACAATTTCCAGGTGTAACTAATCTAGATCAAGTAAGATTTTTTGCTAAGTGGCACCTAGCACAATTACATAAACGTCCAGAACGTTATAGTATAAATGTTGATTTTGAATACTTAGTATGTAGTCGTGGGGATAGAGTTAAAGTAACGCATGATTTGCCATTATGGGGAACAGGTTCGGCTAGAATAAAATCTATGCATACTATTGGTAGTGATAATATAATAGTTTTAACTGAAAGTATAGTTTTTGATATAACTAAAACTTATAGAATGTTAGTTAGAAAAAACCCTAGAGCTAGTGGTTCTACAGCAGTACCAAATGTAACACTTGATATTCAACCTGTAAATTGGAATGGTTCAGGATATACTGCAGCTAGTAGTAGTAACTATTATAGCGCAGTAAAAGTTACTAGTGGTAGCTTAACTGATGTAGATGTTGACAATTTAATAATGATTGGTGAATTATCTGGTGGTATAGATAAAACTACTAATGATTTAGTAGTACTATCTATTGAACCAAGTAGTAATTTAACTGCAAAATTAATTTTAGCAGATTATGCAGAAGATATGTATACTACTAATATAGATAGTTTAAGTACTCAATTTAGTAGTAATATTACATTTTTAAATCTAGATATAGTAAAAAATACTATAGATGATTGGCCTGTAATAATTGGTATAACCTCTAGTAGCGTTCAAAGTGAGCAAGTATCCACAGGTAACTATGTAAATACTACAATAGTTACATTTGCTAATCCACCTAGTAAAATAAAAAATGCAAGCAGAATACAAGTAGATATTATTTTAGCTACACAAGTATTTGATCCTATAGCTACCTCTAATATTTATTATATAGAAAAAGATAGCGCTAGTTTAACTATAACAGGATTAAAAACAGGCGGTATTTATAAAATTAGAGCAAGATATACAAATAGTATTGCCAGTATATTTGGTCCGTGGTCTCCAGAAGGAATATTTAATGTGATAGGTAAAACACAACACGAATATAATGCAACTCAACTACAAATTACACTAGAAGGTACTAATTTAGTAGTTAGAGCACTTACTGCTGATGGTACTATTATACCACCAGATCAGAAAAACTTTGAGTTTAGATTATATAGAAATGAAGGTACTGGTGATTTTTGGAATGATGTACCTAATTTTACTAGTACAGATAAAACAAATAATTACTTAATGTTAAAGTCTAGCGGTACTGCTATTTTTGATCTAACAAAGATACCGCTACCTAGAATAAGTACTACTTTACCAGGTATAAAGTATAGAATAGCTTGTAGAGCTATTGATAGTACAAATAATTATTCTGCAACAAGTTTATTAGCTAGTATAAATTTAGCTACAATTCAACCCCCTACTTTAACTGAGAGGGTATAATAATGGCTTCACAGTATCAACCAGGAGTAGGATCACTTATACTAGCTATTGATAGAGCAGATATTATTACTACAAATAGTAATATTGTAAGAGATGATCAGAAAAATTTAAAGGTATGGGTGAGTAAATCAGCCATACCTTCTACTCCTGACCCTAGTACACTATTATGGGATGCCGAAGGTTTACAAGCCACAATAGTTAATCTAGAAGTAGAAAAAACTCATTATTTCAGATATGCTCTTACTAGTGCACTAGATCCAACAATTTATACTATTAGTAGTCAATATAGTTTTATTCCACGGGCCAGCTTAGTAGCAAATACATCAGATATTCCGCCTGATCCAAAAGGTATAGTTGCTGCAGGGGCTGTTAGTTCTATTTTAGTTACGCTACCAACAGCTACTGTTCCAGGTATTACCCAATCTACTGATTATGGTGGTGGAGACTATGTGTCCGGTAGTACCCTAGCATTAAAAGCAAGTAGCCGACATAGATCTACAGTAGTTTATGGAAAGGTAGTAAATTCTTTACTAGATGAACCAGCTTTTAGTGCTGTACAAAGTAATATATTAGGCGAATTCGAAGAAAAAACTGTATTTACACTACCTGCTGACCCTGGTACTTGTTATGCACTATACTTTAAATATAAAAATAAAGCTGGAAATGTTAGTGCTAATGCTCAAGGACCAGTTATGGTCGAAACGGGTATTAATGTACAAAAATTTCTGGATATGCTTGCCAATGAAATTACAGAAGGTCAACTATTTAAGGGTCTACAAACAAGGTTATCCAGAACAGATAGAGTTCCTCAGGTCGATGTAGCTGCTGGACAATATTCTGTAAAAATTGATAATGGCGGAGCAGTAGCAGGGTTTGGATTATCTAATACCAGTAGAAGTATTGGTTATTCTACTAGTGGAAGTCCTACAGGACTTTTAAGCGATGGCATACCTTTTAGCGAATTTGGAATAGTGGCTAATAGATTTTGGATTAGTGGACCAGCCATTCAAAGCGATACTAGACCCACTACTGGTTTGTATCAAGGAGCGCGGTGGCTAAATACTAGTGTTGCTGGAAACAATGAGGGTGTAGTTGTTGGACCAATAGTTTGGTATGATATATACGGACCTACAGTACATAATGAAATAACTCTTCCAGGAAACCCTACTTTTTGGTATTGGCAGCTAAAAACAAAAACAGAATTAGAAAAATTAATTTTTAGTGGAGTAACATATACAGATAGGGGCAAATTTATTGTTGGTACTAGCTATTCTCAAAATGATTATGTTTTTGATCAGGAAAGCGGTATCTATTATATTTGCTTAAAATCTTTTACTCCAGTAAAACTAAGTAATTTTGCAACAAAAGATCCTAAAATAATAGGTGGATTTACAGCATCTGGAGCTACAATTGTACCTGGAAAAGTTATATTTGCTTATGGAGC
>Ga0214917_10006203_pt1 | contig 12498 bp, 10 predicted proteins | sample LL_1208_BB_MetaG_FD_177983 | JGI IMG/M metagenome (GOLD analysis project Ga0214917, IMG submission 177983) | Freshwater microbial communities from Lake Lanier, Atlanta, Georgia, United States - LL_1208_BB | ecosystem: Environmental > Aquatic > Freshwater > Lake | place: USA: Georgia | collected...
TGGTGGACCGGCACCCTGGGGGCCTCCACCGCCGTCAGTGGAAACGGTTATAATTCGATCAATCTGGGGACACGCTGGCAGATCATCCCGGCCCTCGAGCTAGGTTTGGGCTACACATTTTTGGAGCAGTTTGCCTACGTGGACGCCTTGACCAACCAGGTGCAGACCGACACGCAAACCCAAGTGATCAACGGCAACGCCAACTACCGCCTGAACGAAAGCTGGTTTTTCAATGCCGGGGTGACGTATTCCATGAACCCGGATCTTCTGCAGCAGGTAGGGTTCGGCATTTATCGGGACATCGGGGCGTGGATCCTCGGCGCCTCTGTGGCCAACCGGCAAAACCAGGGGTCACCCTCGGAATTTGTGGCCTTGGCCACCCTCACGCTGAAGGCGTTTCCGGAGCTGCCTCTCGGTTTCAATCAGGCGCCGAGCACCAGTGGGGTCTCGTTCGCGGGACCGCAGCCCGGGTACTGATTCGGCCAACTTCGTTTCGGGCAAAACCCTTGAAATCCCAAGTTACGGTTGTTCTCGGCCTCCAATGGGGGGATGAGGGCAAAGGAAAAATACTCGACGTCATGGCGGGGGAGGCCGACTGGGTTTTCCGCGCCCAAGGCGGGAACAACGCCGGCCATACCGTGGAAATCGCCAGGGAAAAATATGTCCTGCACCTGGTTCCCTCCGGCATTCTTCGATCCGGAGTCTCCTGTCTGATTGCCGGCGGCGCCGTGGTCGATCCCGCCAGCCTGGTCACGGAAATCCACGGCCTCCACGAGCGGGGTATCCGCACCCGGGGGCGTCTCCACCTCGCTTCCCAAGCGCACCTTGTCCTGCCCCACCATCGCGCGGTGGACCGTGGGGCGGAAAAAAAACGCGGAAAAGGAAAGATCGGCACCACGGGACGGGGCATCGGGCCGGCCTATGCCGACAAAGCCGCCCGGGTTGGGTTGAGGGCAGGGGAGCTGGCTCTGCCCGAACGCGAGCTTTCCCGCCGGATTCGGGAGAGAATCCGGATCCATAATGCCGCGGCGCGTGCCCAAGGCTGGGAGAAGGTTTCCCCGGTCCTCGCCTTTCGGCAAATTCAACGGGCGGCGAAAGTTCTGCGGCCTTATCTTTGTGACGGGGTGGCGCTGGCCCACCAAGCGGTGGAGTCGGGGAAAAAGATCCTGATCGAGGGAGCCCAGGGAACCTTTCTGGATGTCGACCATGGGACCTATCCTTATGTGACCAGCTCCCATTGCACGGCGGGTGGCGCCTGCACCGGCACCGGGGTGCCGCCCACGGCGATCCGGAAGGTGATCGGGGTTCTCAAGGCCTACACGACCCGCGTTGGCAGTGGTCCTTTTGTCACCGAGGACGGTGCGCTGGGCCATTTGCTCCACGGCATGGGGCGGGAGTTTGGCTCCACCACCGGGAGGGCCCGTCGCTGCGGGTGGTTCGACGCCGTCCTCGTCCGGCGGGCCGTCCGTCTCAACGGGGTGACCGAACTGGCCATGACGAATCTCGACGGGCTTGATGGCTTGGAAAAAATTCCGGTCTGCACCGGGTATCGGCTCAAAGGAAAAATCCTGCGGGAACCTCCCGTGGAGGTTTCCGATTGGGAGCGTTGTCAGCCCGTCTATCGCAACTTTCCCGGTTGGTGCGAGCCGACCACGGAGGCCCGTCATTGGCGGGATCTGCCTCCGAAGGCACGGGCTTACCTTTTGGCTCTTTCCAAACTCGTCGGCGCCCCGCTCGGAATTCTCTCGGTGGGGGCCGGCCGGGAACAGACCTTCCGTCATGGCTAAGACCCAACCAGAAACCGAAAAAATTCCCCGTCACGTGGCCATCATCATGGATGGCAACGGTCGTTGGGCCCAACAGCACAAACTTCCCCGGTTAAGCGGGCATGAAGCCGGACGGAAGTCGGTGAAGAAGGTCGTCCAAGCCGCCATCGCCCACGGGGTCCGGTATCTCACCCTGTACGCCTTTTCGGTGGAGAACTGGCAGCGCCCCCGGGAAGAGGTGCAAGGCTTGATGGGACTGCTGCGCCTGGTTCTCCGGGAGGAATTGGCCGAAATGGGGAAGGAAGGGGTTCGGTTGCGCGCCATCGGTCGTCTGCAGGATCTTCCCGAGGCTGTTCGCGAGGAATTGGAGTCGGCCATGGAAAAGACCAAGACAAACACCCAATTGGACCTCATTCTGGCGCTCAGTTACGGTTCCCGGGTGGAACTCACCGAGGCGGTCAAGGCGATTGCCCGCGAGACGAAATCCGGCGACTTGGATCCGGAACGCATCGACGAAAAAACCATCACCGACCATCTTTACACCCGTGAGCTTCCCGACCCCGATCTCCTTATCCGCACCAGCGGCGAGATGCGGATCAGCAACTTTATGCTTTGGCAGATTTCTTACGCCGAAATTCATGTGACCCCGGTTCTTTGGCCGGATTTCGGCAAGGAACAGTTCGCCGCCGCCCTGGCCGATTATGCCCGGCGGGAGCGGCGTTTTGGGGGAATCTGAGATGTTCGGTTGGCGCCTTCTTTCGTCCCTTTTGCTTTGGGGATTGGTCATCGCCCTGGTGGCCCTTCGCTACACCAACGGCGTGTTCGTCCTGATTGCCGTCACGGGGTTGGCCGCCCAAAGGGAATTTTACCTTTCCCAAATCGCCGCCGGCCGGACGGTTTTTTTGAAAACCGGTCTGCTGGCGGGGGCCTTGCTTTACGCCGCCACATACTTCTCGGTGGTTTCCCCCTACGGGCGCCTGCCGGAAACCTTTACCGGGGAGGCGATCCTCGTCCTGCTGGTGATTTTGGGGGCCCTTACCCGGCGGGTCTTTGACGCCAAGATTGAGGGAGCCGCGGTGGCCATGGCCCTCACCCTGTTCGGATTTTTTTACGTCCCCTATCTTCTCAACTACGCCACCAAGATCCTTTTTTCGCTTCCCGATGGGGCCGGCATCCCCTTGCTGGCCTACGCGGTGGCCATCACCAAGTTCACCGACGTGGGAGCCTATATCGCCGGCTCCCTCCTGGGTCGCCACAAACTCAGTCCCTTGATCAGCCCCAAGAAAACGTGGGAGGGCTTGGCGGGGGGAGTGGGCATGGCGCTGCTGACCAGTGTCGGCCTCGTGCATGTGTTTCCCCATGCCTTGGGCCCGGTGGCGGGGATCCATGCCTGGATTCTCGGTCTCCTGCTTGCCGGCGTCAGCGTGATCGGGGATTTGGGCGAATCCGTGGTGAAGCGGGACGCCCATGTGAAAGATTCCGGAAAATTCATCCCCGGCATCGGCGGCGCCTTGGATTTGGTCGACAGCCTTCTCTTCAGCTTGCCGGTCTTTTACGGCTACCTGATTTTGACAGGGAGGGTATGAAGCGCGTCATTCTACTTGGTTCCAGCGGTTCGATCGGGGAAAGCACCTGCAAGGTCGCCCGCGCGCTGCCGGAGAAGATGAAGCTCGTCGGCCTCGGGGTCGCGAAGAGCACCACCCGCCTATTGGAACAGGCCAAGGAGTTCGGCGTTTCCTCCTTGGCGGTCTCGGATCCCAAGGCGGCGGAAAAAGCCCGTCTTCATCTTCCCAAGGGAGCCCGTCTTTTCGAAGGTCCGGAGGGTTTGGCCCGGATGGTGGAGGAAACCGAGGCCGACATGGTTTTGGTGGCGATCGTGGGCACGGCCGGGTTGGCGCCCGCCTTGGCCGCCCTCCGCACCGGCAAGGATCTTGCCGTGGCCAGCAAGGAGATCCTGGTCTTGGCCGGATCGGCCGTGATGGGAGAAGCCAAAAAAAGAAAAAGGCAGGTGTTGCCCGTCGACAGCGAGCACAACGCCATCTTCCAGTGCCTGCAGGGTGCCAACGGCAAGGAAGTGAGAAAAATCATCCTCACCGCCTCGGGGGGGCCCTTCCGTCAGATGCCGGCCAAGGAGATGGCCAAGGTCACCGTGGCCCAGGCCCTGAAGCATCCCACCTGGTCGATGGGGAAAAAGATCACCATCGATTCCGCCACGATGTTCAACAAGGGACTGGAGATGATCGAGGCCCATTGGCTGTTTGGTTTGCCGATGGCCCAGGTCGATGTGGTGGTCCATCCGCAGAGCATCGTTCACTCCATGGTGGAGTTTGTGGACGGGTCGGTGCTGGCCCAGCTCAGCGTCACGGACATGTGCTTTCCCATCCAATACGCGATCACGTATCCGGAGCGCCGACCGAGCGGGCTCCCGCCCCTGGATCTGCCCAAACTGGGCGCCCTCACGTTCGAAAAACCCGATGAAAAACGGTTTCCGGCCCTGCGTCTGGCCCGGGAAGCCGGGGAGGCGGGGGGGACCCTGCCCGGGGTGTTCAATGCGGCCAACGAGGTGGCGGTGGAGGCTTTTCTGGACGAACAAATTCCTTTCCCGAGGATCTGGGAGCTTGTGGAAAGCGTGATGACCTCCCACCGCAATATTCCCGAACCCGATCTTCCGGCCATCGTGGCGGCCGACGGTTGGGCCCGGGCGGAGGCCCGCAAACGCTTGGGGGCATCCAAGTGATCGCCATCCTTCCGGCTCCATGGGGGGATGTCGTGACGATCGCGGGAACCGTCGTTGTGGCGTTGGTCCTCTTCGGCCTGACGGTGGCGGCCCACGAGTTCGGCCACTTCTGGGCGGCGCGAAAGATGGGGCTGGTGGTCGAACGGTTTGCGATCGGATTCGGACCAAAAATTTACGGCAAGGTTGTCGATGGGGTGGAGTGGCAGGTGAATCTTTTGCCGTTGGGTGGTTTTGTGCAGCTGCCCCAGATGAGCCCGGCGGAGGGCCTGGAAGGGAAGGCGGGGGAGGAGCACAAGGATCTGCCCCCGGCCAGTCCCGGCGCAAAAATTCTGACGGCGTTGGCCGGACCCGTGGCCAGTCTCGCGCTGGGGGTGGCCTGTGCCTTCGGCGTCTGGATCTTCGGCGTGCCCACCAACATGACCTACCGCACCACCACGATTGGATGGGTGGAGGCGGATTCTCCCGCCGCGCGGGCCGGCGTTCGGCCGGGAGACAAGATTCTGGCGATTGACGGACAGCGTCCCGAGCGTTGGGCGGGTCGGCCTGGAGCGGTGGTGGAGAGCATCCTGCTGGGGACGAACCGGGACATTCTTCTGGAACTGGACCGGGAAGGGCATGAAATCGTCACGGTTCGGATCGTTCCCGAGCCGGATAAGGAGCTGGAAGGCCTGCGGAGACTCGGATTTGAAACCTTTCCGGCCCAGTCCGCCTGGGTGGACAAGGTGATTGAGGGAGGGCCCGCCGCCCGCGCCGGCATTCGTCCGGGGGACAGGCTGGTTTCCGTGGATGGCCGGAAAATCTGGAATCCTGCGGCGGTGAAAGCCGCGGTGGAGTCGGGCAAAGACCTTCTGGAATTCGGCGTCGAAGACGCCCAAGGCAACCGACGCACGGTTTCCCTCCGTCCGGAACGGGCCGTCAACCGCAAGGACCGGATGATTGGCGTGGTTTGGAAGCCCGGCGACACGCAGATCACCCGGCCCACGCCCCAGGAACAGGTGGGATCGGCGGCGGGACTGGTCTTCCGCACCCTGCGGGCCCTGGTTTCCCCGGCCTCCCATGTCGGGGTCCAGCATCTCAGTGGGCCGTTGGGCATCTTTGAGCGACTCGTCTCTCTCCTGCAAACCGATCCCCGGCTGGTGCTTTATTTCAGCGTGATTCTCAATGTGAATCTTGCGGTTTTGAATCTCCTGCCCATTCCCGTCCTGGATGGCGGCCACATTCTGTTCTCCCTGATCGAGGCGATCCGTCGGCGCCAGATCCGGGCCAAGACAGTGGAGCGGATCCAGACGGCCTTTGTGATCCTGCTGGCCGGTTTCTTCCTCTTGGTCACATACCATGATTCTCTTAGACTCAAACGCCGTATGGATAAGCCCGCCGAATCCACCGAGATGCCGGTGTTCCGGCATGCGCCGGAGAAGAAATGACCGGGTACGCTGCCAGTCCCTACCGGTATGTCCGCCGCCCCACCCGCGAGGTGAAAGTGGGGAAGGTGGGCATCGGGGGACCGAATCCGATCGTGGTCCAGAGCATGATCACGTGCGACACGATGGACACAGCAGCTTCCGTCAAACAGACCCTCGATCTCGTCAAGGTGGGTTGCCAGATCGTCCGGATCACCGCGCCGACCGTCAAAGACGCCGCCAACCTCAAGAACATCAAGCGGGAGTTGCTCGCCGCCGGTTGTGACGTGCCGATCGTGGCGGACATCCATTTCAAGCCCGATGCCGCCATGGAGGCGGCGCAGTGGGTCGACAAGGTCCGGATCAACCCCGGTAACTTCGCCGACAAAAAGAAGTTCGCGGTCCGCGAATACACCGACGACCAGTACGCCGAGGAGCTTGGGCGAATTGAAGAAACCTTCACCCCGCTGGTGAAGCTCCTGCAGGAGAGGAAGCTGGCCCTGCGAATCGGCACCAACCACGGATCGCTCTCCGACCGGATCATGAACCGCTACGGGGACACACCCCATGGCATGGTGGAAAGCGCCCTCGAGTTCGCCCGGATCGCCCGGAAGCTGAACTTCCACAACTTCGTCTTCTCGATGAAGTCTTCCAACCCGAAGGTGATGATCGAGGCTTATCGCCTCCTGGTCGCCTCGCTCGACCAGCAGGGGCCGGACTGGAACTACCCGCTGCACCTTGGCGTGACCGAGGCGGGGGACGGCGAGGATGGCCGCATCAAGAGCGCGATCGGCATCGGCTCGCTCCTGCTGGACGGTCTGGGCGACACGATCCGGATCAGCCTCACCGAGGACAGCGTCCACGAGATTCCGGTGGGCCGCGCTCTCGTGAAGTATCTCGAGGAGCGGCAAAAGGGGAGTTTCGATGCCAACACCAAGCTTTCCTACGATCCGTTCAGCTTTGCCAAGCGGGCCAGCCAGAAAATCATTGTCAACGGCGTGGCCATCGGCGGCGAGGAACCGCCCCGGGTCTTCGTTTCCGCCAAGGTGGAGGAGGCGCTCCGGCCGCGGTTTGCCCAGCTGGGGGATCTGGTCCCCGAGCTGGTCCACGAAAAGACCCCGATCACCGAGGTGGATCCCCGCAACGACGCCGAGATCAAGGCGCTGGAAGCCAAGAAGGAGACGGTGTTGGTTGCTCTCAAAGATGGGCTCGATCTGAATCCGGTTTCCGGCACCCGGTTGCTCGCGGCCAGGATTCCGGCCCGTCACCCGATTGTCCTCAAGGATACGCTCAAACCGTCCGATTCGGACGGAGGCCTCTCCGGCCTGATCCGTGCCTCCGTTCACCTCGGCGCGCTCCTTTGCGACGGGATCGGCGACGCCATCCTTGTGCGGGGTGAGCCGGCTCCGGGGGCTTGCCTGCGGCTGGGCTTCAACATTCTGCAGGCGGCGGGCAGCCGGATTTTTAAGACCGACTACGTGGCCTGCCCGTCCTGCGGTCGCACGCTGTTTGATCTGCAGAGCACCACGGCCCGGATCAAGGCGGCCACCCAGCATCTCAAGGGGGTGAAGATTGCGGTGATGGGTTGCATCGTGAACGGGCCTGGGGAGATGGCGGACGCGGACTTCGGCTATGTCGGCGGGGCTCCCGGGAAAATCAATCTTTACGTCGGCAAGACCCCGGTGAAGTTCAATATTCCCGAGGCGGAAGCCGTCGACCGATTAAAGGATTTGATCCGTGAACACGGCAAGTGGGTCGACGCGCCCGCCACGCCCGTCACAGTCTAGAAGGTCCCGTCCTCCAATCTTAGTTTCTCGTTTACGTGAACGTGAACGTGAACGTGAACAAAACGTCTTTTCGGATGCAGCCCTGTACCGAAAGACGACTTTTGATCTCTCCGTTCACCTTCACGATAAGGACAGGCCGTAAGCTTCATTGCAGTAGCTTGAGCAAAGCGGCGTGGGATTTGGGCCGGCGGTGGGAGAGATCGTCGAGCAAGGAGCGGGCGGAGCGACGGGGATCATCGGCGCCAAGTTGCTTAAGCACGGCGCGTTCAAATCTCTCCACCAGCTTCCGGTGTGGCTCTTTTTCTTCCAGCCAGTCCAAGGCCAACCGGAGAAGACCATGGAGCGATTCCAGATTCGAGTCCGGCTCGGTGGACTGCTCGATGGTTTGGGCAAAGTAGGTGGCGGCAAGCATCCTTTCATAGGATTGGCGCAGACCGGCGCGGGGACGGATCACGCGGGCTTCCCGGAGATGATGCAGGCTGGTTCTTCGGGAGGGCTCCCAGCCGATCTCGCATTCGTGAAACAGGTCCAGATGTCCCCGCATGGGGCTGCCCGGTTTGGCCGCCCCTTTGGCCAAGGTGCGGACGATTCCGTGGCCCCGGGTCAGCCACACCGCCAACAGGCTGGTCTCCCCCTGGCGGCGGAGATGAAACAGAATTCCTTCATCCTGAAGCGGTTGGCTCAAGTCCCCAGCTTACCAGAGTGGGCAAACCGGGAAGATAAGAGGCATGACTCTGGAAAGCGGAATGTGTAGAAAGCGGGATGGCGAGGGCACGGGAAACGACAGTTGAAAAAGAGGCCAGCCTGACGGGTATTTCCCTTCATAGCGGGGCGAAGGTTCGTCTGACGGTCAAGCCCGCCGGGCCGGGGACGGGATACCAGTTCCGTCGGATGGACTTGGCCGACCAGCCCGTGATTCCTGCTTTCCTCGAAAAGGTGAAACAGGTGGAGCGGGCCACCACGCTGGCGGAGGGCAGCGTCAAGGTCAGCACGGTGGAGCATCTGCTTTCCGCCCTGCGAGGTCTGGATATCGACAACGCCCTGATCGAACTGGATGCGAACGAGCCCCCCATAGGAGACGGAAGCGCGGTTCCGTTTTTGGATCTTTTGCACAAGGCGGGACGAAGGGAGTTGGAGGCTCCCCGGGCCATATTTGAAATTCGCGAGCCGGTTTGGGTGACTTCTCCGGACGGGGGGTATCTGGCCGCCCTGCCTCACGAGGGCTTCAAGGTTTCCTGCACCAACGCCAACCACACCGGACACCACACCCAGTTTCTTTCGATCGAGGTGAGTGAAAAGAATTACGCCGAGGAGATTGGGCGGGCCCGCACCTTTGTTTTTTACGAGGAAGTCGAACCGCTTTTGAACAAGGGCCTGATCAAGGGGGGAAGCCTGGAGAACGCCATCGTGATCCGCGGAGAGTCGGTGATGAGCAAGGAACCTCTCCGTTATCCCGACGAGTTCGTCCGGCACAAGATCCTCGACATCATCGGCGATCTCGCGCTGTTCCCGGTCCGAATCCGCGGCCACATTCTTGCCGCCAAGCCCAGCCACGGCCTGAATCTCCAGTTCGCCAAGGCGCTGCTCAAGGCTTGGCGCGCCTACCAGTCCGCGCTGATGCCGGTGGAAAATATCCCGGTCGGGGAGCGGGCGCTCGACACGAACGATGTCATGAAGATCCTGCCCCACCGCTATCCGTTTCTGATGGTGGATCGGGTGCTGCGGTTTGAGGACGACAACAAAGCGGTCGGATTGAAGCTGGTGACCATCAACGAGCCATTTTTCGCCGGACATTTTCCCGGACACCCCATCATGCCCGGAGTGCTGCAAATCGAGGCGATGGCCCAGGTGGCCAGCATCCTGCTTCTCCGGAACACGGAAAACGCCGGAAAGCTCGGCTACTTCATGAGCGTGGACAAAGCCAAATTCCGCAAGCCGGTGGTGCCGGGCGACACGCTGATGATCCAGGTCGAGCTGACCAAGGCGCGGGGCAAGATCGGCAAGGCCTCGGGCCAGTGTCTGGTGAATGGCGAAGTGGTCAGCGAGGCGGAACTGATGTTTGCGGTTATGGATCGCTGAGAAACGGGGCGGCGTGGCGGTTCATCCAACGGCGGTTGTTCATCCCAAGGCGAAAGTGCCGTCCTCCGTCGAGGTCGGGGCCTACAGCGTCATCGGGGAGGGGGTGGAACTCGGGGAGGAGTGCGTCCTCCGTCACCACGTGAATCTCGAGGGACCGAGCCGTTTTGGGAAAAAGAACCTCTTCCACCCGTTCTGTTCCATCGGGGGCAGAACCCAGGACTTGAAGTACCGGGGTGAGCCCACCTACCTCGAGGTGGGGGATGAGAACAATTTTCGCGAGTTCGTCACGGTGAACCGGGGTACGGGGCCGGAAGAAAAGACGGTCATCGGCAGCCGGAACCACTTCCTGGCCTACGCCCACGTGGCCCACAACTGTGTGGTGGGTAGCGACTGCATTTTTTCCAACAACGGCACGCTGGCCGGACATGTCACGGTGGGAGACTTTGCGGTGATCGGGGGACTTTCTGCCGTTCACCAGTTTTGCCGAATCGGTCGGCATGCGATGCTGGGCGGGTGCACCAAGGTTGTGCAGGACGTGCCGCCCTACATGATTGCCGACGGCAATCCCGCGGTGGTCCGGTCGGTCAATCTGACCGGCCTGCAGCGCAAGGGTTTTTCCGAGGAGGCGATCCGCGGACTGAAAGACGCCCTCAAGGTCCTGCTGAATCCCAAATACAATCTTTCCCAGGCCCGCGAATATCTCAAAGAAAAAGGGCCGAAGACGGCGGAAGTGGCCGAACTGCTGGAGTTCCTGCAAACCTCCGAGCGGGGCGTCGTCCTTCGCTAAAGCCGGGCTTTATTTGACGTTAACGACTTCGATTTTGGACGGATCCGCGTTGCCCGCCCCCACCAGCGCCGCCCCGGCGAGGTGGGGAACGTTCCCGATCTTGGGGATCGGGGGAACGCCCGGCCCGGGGTTCAGTCTGAGTTTCTCAAAACGGTCCACTGCCATGGCGTCGAGGGCCACGGGATCCTTGGAGGCCAGAAGAATTCCCGGCGCCGAGGCGTAGTTGGCATCAAAAGACCGGCTGCCGGCGAACTTCACGATGAGACCGTCGGCAATATGGAGGACCGTCTTGGGCTTGAGCGGATCGCTGATCAGAATCTCACCGATGGAGGTGTCCTGGTCGGCGTTTGGCTTCATCAAGCGGCGGGTGTTGTCGACACTGCCGAGGGCCAGGGAGGCACAGCAGCCGTAGATGCCAAGATCCGGATCGCTGGTCATGGTGCCGAGGTTCACGACCTTCACGTCCTTCCGGGTGACCAGCTTGGTGTAGTAAGACCAGTAGGGAGTGCGGTCGGCGGAACCGCCGGACTTGGGAGAGGGGAACCCATCCATCAGGGACGGTTGGAACTTCAGATCCCCATAAATCAGTTCGCCCATGGTGGGGTTGAAGTACGGGGATGTATCGGGATCCCAACCAAGCCCCGGGGTATCGGATGTGGCTCCGGCGATCACCGCCCGGGTCTGCACATTGTCCTTGGGCGTGCCCACCGGGAAACCGGAGCGGGTGAGATCCCTCTCCAGCTTGTCCCAGATGATGATATTTTCCGGTTTCACGCCGGCATCCGTCAGACTGGAGGTCACCGCATTGACCACTTCCTGGGCGGTGCTGGTTCTGGCGTCTCCCAGCGCGGCGATTTTCACGGCAACCGTGTCGTCCGGGGCGATTCCCAAGTCCTTCCAGACATCGGCGGGCTTGTCCTTCCCGGTGAGAGTGGCGAGCAGGGAAGCCACGGCCTTTTTGACCGGAACCGGCTTGGGGTCGTAATTGTCGAGGAGGTTGGGGTTTTCCAGATAGGCGACGCGGGATTTCGAGCCCGCGTCCTGGGCAAACAGGGAGACGGCGAAAAACAAAATATAGGAGAAGGGATAAAGGATATTGGAAAGGCGGAGGGCGGACGGGTTCACGGAGTTATTAAGATGGGGGAAAGGGGCTTGGTGGGCAACTAAGGGGAAACGGTTTGTTTCCCCGGCAAGGGGTTCGAAAACAGAGGGATGGGATTTTCCGCCGACACCATCGAAAGGGTTCGCCGTGCCAGCGATCTGGTCGAAGTGGCCGGTTCCTATGTCCAGCTCCGGCGGGTGGGGGTCAATTTCCGAGGTCTCAGTCCCTTCAAAAAGGAAAAAACCCCCTCCTTTTACGTCCACCCGGACAAGCAGTTCTTCAAATGTTTCAGTTCGGGCACGGGCGGGGATGTTTTCCGGTTTGTCATGATGATGGAAGGGTTGGATTTTCCCGCCGCCGTCCGGCGATTGGCCGAGCGGGCCGGGGTGCCGGTGGAAGAGGAACGGGGAGGGGGAGGCGGGGGTTCCGGCGGCAGCGGGGCGGAAAGGGAGCGGCTTCGCCAGATCCACGCCTCGTTGGCCATCCACTGGCGAGATTTGCTGCTCCATGATCCGTCGGCCGAATCCGCCCGGGCCTATCTCAAGGAGCGGGAGATTCCGCACGAGTGGATTCCGCGATTCGGGCTGGGATATGCGCCGGCGGCGTGGACGGCCACGTTGGATTGGGGAAAGAAAAACGGCTTCAGCGAGGAGGAGATGATCGCCTCGGGCGTGGCTCTCAAGGCCCAGACGGGCCGGGTGTACGACCGGTTTCGGAACCGTCTGATGTTTGCGATCCATGACGAGGGGGGGCGGGTGATCGGCTTCAGCGGACGGGTGTTGGCCGGGGCTTCGCCGGATGAACCCAAATACGTGAACTCGCCGGAAACGATGATTTTCA
>Ga0214917_10006204_pt1 | contig 12498 bp, 18 predicted proteins | sample LL_1208_BB_MetaG_FD_177983 | JGI IMG/M metagenome (GOLD analysis project Ga0214917, IMG submission 177983) | Freshwater microbial communities from Lake Lanier, Atlanta, Georgia, United States - LL_1208_BB | ecosystem: Environmental > Aquatic > Freshwater > Lake | place: USA: Georgia | collected...
AAGCGTCCATTTCGTTAAAATGATTCGCCAAATCTTTTTTAATTTGATTCAATTCTTCTCTTGTTATTCCATTATCAAGCTTTAATTTTAAATAATTAATCATTAAACTTTTGCCTTGTCAATCATATAATTTCGTAGCATTAATATGAGGAGATGATATTATGTCGTTAAAAGAGCTTGTTAAAATTGCAGATTATTATGATATTAAATATTCTTTAAATAAAGAAGCGCAAGAAGATTATAGGAGTGTTGGAGTTTACAGCACGCCTAATAGACCTGCTAGAACTTGGACTAATAGTGAAATTTTTGAATCAAAAGAGCCATATATTCTTGAAGATAAGCCAGGTTTTATTGAAAGAAATTGGAATGCGGCAAAAGGCATGGCAAAAGATTACATATCAAATCAAACGAATCAGTCATCAAAAGTGCCGCCAGCTAAACCAAAACCCACAGCTCCAAATACCCAAAATCCAATGGCTGATGCTGCTAAACAATTATTAAAAAAACTGCCTCCAGGTTTGCGACCCCAAATTCCTGCAAGTTCAAATAATCAATTAACAAAACTTCAAAAAGATCTATACGCTTTGAAAGCTAAAGCTAATGGTGCCAACGACCCAGCACTAGCCAAACAAGTAAATGATTTTATCTACCAAGTTTCTCAAAACAAATTATCATTGTCTCAAATTCAAAGCAAAATGAATGAATTGAATGGGAAATTAAATCCTGCTCCACAAACTCCACAAACTCAACAAACTCCACAAACTCCGCCACCATCATCCCAACCTACCGCACAGCCAACCACCAATATTCCATTTAATCCAACAACTATATAATTATCATATTAAAATAAAGAGCCTATAGATTGTACATATTACCAATATCTATAGGCTCTTTATTATTTTAACATTTGAGTTTGTTGAACGAAATCATGAACCTTTGCCACATGACAATCATAATCAACTTGATGATTTCTGCCTCTATGATTGCACTCGCCAGATTTTTTAATCTGACAATTTGAATCGAATGGACAAATTCTAAATGCCGGAATCATGCCATTCTTTAAAAGGCTGAATTTAAATTTCATTTTTTAAAAAATTAACTCTTGACTTTCTTTTTAGCAACTGGCGACTTAATAACCTTTGACTTTTTTGCAGCAGCCTTTTTAACAACTGTCTTTTTGGCGGCTGGCTTTGTTGCGGTTTTCTTAGTCGCAGCTTTCTTAGCTGTACTCTTTGCCGCAGCTTTTACAGGTGCCTTATTTTCAGCTTCTTCCCGCTCTCGCTCCTCTTCTTCTTCTCGCTCCTTAAGATATTCCAATTCATATTCAGCTAGAGAATGTCCGCCAAGTTCCTTAATGCAATTTTCAAGATCACAGGCTACTTCATACTCAAAGTATTGTTTTTGAACATAAAAATAATAGAATTATTTAGAAATATTTTTAAAATTGTTCACTATTAAGATATATATTAAGTTGCAGCATAGCTGCAACTTAATATATAAAGGAGATATGTGGTTATCCCTAAAATCTTAGGGATGTAAAATCTAAAAGTAAATAAACCTTCTAGCGAAGACAAATCGGGCAAAGCCCGATTTGGAACTATAAGAGATCAATAATTAAGCTATTGAGGCTAGAATGGTAGCAGCGGCATAGCCGCTGCAATAAAAAGGAAATCTTTGAAGCTATTTATAGCAAAAAGATAGAGATTGTATTAGTTCAGTCAATGGCGGCTTCGCCGCCATAAAGAAAAGTTAAAGAAATAAATTTCTATAATTTTTCAAACTATATGATGTCAACACCAATGGCGCAGAAGAAAAAACAATATATTATAAATAGTTCCAAAAGGGATTTTTATGAGTCGCAAAAATAGATTTTTTTTCGAAAAAGCATTAGTTTCTTCTGGAGCCTTCGGAGTTAATCCAGATTTAGTTATTAACATTATAGATAATGAATCTTTATTATTTATAAACGAAGGAACTGGAGCCGTTGAAATCTCTTTTGACGGAACCAATGTTCATTCCGAATTAAATCCTGCAAGCGGAACCAATTCTTTAATTGCCAATTATCCAAGTGTTAATAAAATTTGGCTTCGATTAAAATCCGGATCCGCCTCTGTAATTAGAGTTCAAAATGATGCAAGCATAGCCTCTAGCACAACCGTCAACTTAAGCGGCATTACGGTCGGTGGAACAGCCTCAGACTTTGGCGATCCATTTCCTGTCACTGGTACTGCTGCTGGATTTAATGATGGCACAGATATGCAAGGCGCCAGAGTCTTTGACGCAGATTCTGGAGCAGGCACACAATATGTTTTAGGATCTATTTTAAGAGCAAGTGCTCCTGGTGGCTCTGTAGAAACTGGAACATTATCTAATCCTTTAAGAATCGATCCTACTGGTGATACGGCTCAACCTGTTACTGATAATGGCGCAAGTTTAACAGTAGACACTACTCAATTGCCAGCCTCACTAGTTGGCGGAAGATTAGATTCAAATCTAGGTGCTTGGTTGGGTAGCACGGCGCCAACTGTAGGTCAAAAAACTATGGCAAATTCAGTGCCTGTAGTTATTGCCTCTAATCAAAGCACATTACCAATATCTGGAAACATTGCTATTGAAAGTTTTTCAAATGCTGCAAGTGATGCCTTTGGAAGATTAAGAGTATCTGCTCCTTATACTTTGTTTGAAAGTAAACAAATTTTTGATAATCAGTCCACTTTATGGGACACTCAATTAACTTTGGGCGGCACTTCAACCCATTCTGCTAATCGAGCATCTAGTCTTTTAGCAGTTACATCTACAGTTGGCTCAAAAGTAATACGTCAAACAAGAAATAGATTTACATATCAAAATGGAAAAAGCTTATTAATTCTTTCCACCTTTGTCATGTCTAGCGATGTTGCAGGTATTACTAAACGAGTTGGATACTTTGATCAAAACAATGGAATTTATTTAAAAAATGATGGAACAAATGTCAGCGTAGTTATTAGAAGCAACGTTACTGGGACGCCTGTTGAAGATGAAGTATTGCAAGACGATTGGAACGTCGATGTAATGGATGGTTATGGAATTAGTGGCAAGACTTTAGAGATCGATAAAGCCCAAATATTTATTATAGATGTTGAATGGCTAGGCGTAGGAACCGTTCGCTGTGGATTTGTTATTGATGGCGTAATTTATTATGTTCATAAATTTCATCATTCTAATATCATTAATTCAGTTTATATGTCTACGCCTAACTTGCCAATCAGATATGAAATTGAAAATATTTCCAGCGGAACTGGATCAACCTTCGAGCAAATATGTTGTTCAATTATTTCCGAGGGCGGATATGATGATGCTGGTTTAACACACTCTGCGGATCGTGGAATAAGCGCCATATCCAATATCGATAATAATAATTTATATCCAATTTTATCATTAAGATTAAAATCTGGAAATTATGGAACTCAAATTAAGCCAGAATTTATCGATGTTTTTTGTTCCAGTTCAAATGCCAATTTTAAATGGGCTTTAATTATCAATCCATCTATCAACGGCGTTGATGCAGCATCTTGGCAATCTGTAACTGGAAGCGTTGTAGAATATGATGTATCTAGAACTGTAACTAACTATTTAATAGGTGGAACTGTAATTGCTTCAGGTTATGGTTCTCAAAAAACAACCACACTTGGGTCAGTTATACAAGGAAGATTGTCGCTTGGTTCTACAATAGCTGGAGTTGCAGATCAATTAGTTTTAGCTGTTATCAAATTTGGGGGTGGAACTGATTCGTTTGTAGGATCTATCACTTGGAAAGAATTTATTTGAACTAAATAGTTTTTTTAACAAGAGATATTATGGATAAATTATTTAAATTAAATAAACTTGGATTTCGTTTAAAAATTTTCAAACGAGATTCTAAATTTGTTGTTACCGCAACATCAAAAGATAAAATTATAGAACACTCTAGCGATGTCTTAGATGATGCTATAGAAGAATGCTACGATGCATGCATTGATTTTTTAGATAGTTTAAGATGATTAAAAAATTTGTCGATTTAATAGTTGACTTGTTAGTTTAAAATTAACTATGATCATTATCATGACATCTAAAACATCAAGCATTAACAATATTATTACTAATTATGTAAGCAAAGAGAGTGAAGATTATTTATCTTTAAAAGATAAAGATGACTTATATAATATAATTATAGAAAAACAAAATTTAGATATATCAAAATATATAGAAAAAATCCAATTAGAATCAGATGATTCCGAGGATAGCAAACAATTATCTTTTTCTTTCATGGAAAATTATAATTGTTTTAAAAAATAAAACAAATATCATTTTTAAATGATATTTTTAATTATTTTAATTTAAATTAAGGAGAGCATTATGTTTTTTAAAAAAAGAATCGATGAATTAAAATCTATAAATCATTCTGATGCGGCTGTAGAGGGAGCAGAACTTTGCCACGAAACATTAAAAACCTCCAAAGCTATCTTGGATGATGTCATGGGTACTGGGCAATATGACTCCAAAGATCTTTTAGATCTTTACTCTAAGCTAGTTAGTTGCGAAATTGAAGTTAATTTAAAAAAAATATATCTTAAAAGCTCTCAATCAAAAGAAGATTTAGAAGCGTTACAAGTCATTAACGCCAGAAAAAAACTAAATAATCTTTCTTGAAATTAAACAAAATGAATTGCAAGCTTCCGTTTATAAATCATAAAATTGAGGTTATCTCTTCCGAGATTAAGCATGATGGATTTAACCAGATCAGAATAACAAAAAACAAAATACATTACGACATTGATTCGGAAGAAGTTTCAGAAGAATTTGAACTGGATTTATTTTTTAAAAAATATCCAGATGCAGTAGTTATTGTGCCTTATGTTTTAGAGCCAAAGCCATATGTATTTTTAACAAGTTGTTTACGACCATCTCAAGCAACTGCATATTATCCAACATTTCAAGAAGAAGAAAACATTGGAAATACATGGGAGCTTCCAGCTGGCTGCGTAAACCCAGAAGAATATGATCAATCTTTGTATGGTTATAAGCTAGCTGCGGCAAGAGAATTAAAAGAAGAAACTGGCTTGATAGTTGCCACGGATGATTTATCCTTTTTGGGCAAGAGAAGTTTTACAGGCTCTGGTTCTGAAAGATTATTCTTTTTAGATGTCGAAATTAAAAATCAAAATAAAATCGATATTTTAGGAGATGGTCATCCGTTAGAAAAACACACTCGAACTTGTAAGATTTCTTTACATGATGCCTTGGATTATATTGAAGCAGGATATTTAACTGATATAAAAACAGAGATTGGACTGCGTAGATTATTTAACAAATTAGAAAGAAAAAACAATGTCAAAAAAGAAAAAACAATTATCTGAAGAAGAACTTGATTTAATTCATCAAGAATTTAGCCAAAAATTTGCAGACATAATTTATGATCAAGCAGAATCTCTTGCACATAAATATCATCAAAAATATAATTATGAAACTTCAATATCAACTTTCAATGTATTGCTATCGATTTCAGCCAATTATGCAATAGAGCTAGGCATCCCCATGGAAGATTTTGTTGAAGTATGCAAAGATTTCTGGAAAAATGCAAATGAATTACTAAATTCAGAAGACCAAGAAGAATCAAGTGAAGACTCTCAGGAGGATTGGCTGGCACCAAAAACTAAAAACAAAGGAGATTTATCATGACCGATGAATTATATTTTGCAATGAGAAGTTTGTGCCGACTTCACTTCATGAAAGATAAAAATTTTCCAGATGTATTGCTTCAAACAGAAAAGCAAATACTAAACACAAGAATCAAATCGCTTTCCAAACAAGATAGAAGTTTTATTAGTCATAATTTTAAAAAATATTATGATAAATTTCTTGTTGAATTAGAAAAAGATGATTTTGTTTTATCAAACAAAATCAAAAATGAAATGAAATCTTGGAATTGAACTGTAATTAATTTCAAGTAATTAAATTGCTTTTTGAATAATAAAAACCATTTAATTAATGAATAATACAGCATAATGACATGGTTAGAGACATATATAAAGTTTCACAGGAATTTGAATTAGCCATTCAAAAGCTAGCTGCCAAAGAAAAAACTGGTAGAAAGAAAGTAGTTTCTGCTTTGGAAAAAGCTAAGAAATCATACTCTGCACTTAAATCTAGTTTAGATTCATTAGAAGCCCAAGCAGAAAAAATAAATTCTCAATTAGAAAAAACACGTTCTAGTTGCAATTTGGCTAGGAAAGATATGATCAAATTCCATAAAGCTATTCAAAATATGGATCTAACCAATGCCAGCGAAGTTGTTTTTTATGATTCTGGCGATGTTGGCTATATGATTGATGGTCAAGAATGCCATGTTGACATTAATGATGCGGGCGAAATTACTAGAACAAAGATGAGAGACCATAGAAAATCTTTGAAAAAATCAAAAGATGAAAATGATGCTCCATATGATCAAGATTCTGATGATTCTGGCGATGAAGATGGTCAGTTTGGAGATAATCAATTCGCAGATGACTCTTTAGATTCAGATGACTCTTTAGGGGAAGAAACTGATGAAGGTGCTAGCGATCCGGAAGTTGATGCGTTACTTAGACAACTTCTTAGATCATAAAAATTATGGGAGCACTTTATCCTTCGGCTATTATTGTAGCAAATAATGATTTAACTGATAATGTCAAAGACATGTTAGTTAAACAATTATTAATTGATGAAGTTCTTGATGGCTATACCTTTGATTCTTTAATTGATGGTTATTCTTCTTACATAGAAGATGTTAAAAAGAATAACAAAAGAGTATTAGTTATTCGCTCGTATCAAGATACATTTGATCGGACCTTGACAGACGTTGCCATCTTCGTTAAGCTTGGCATGGCTCACGTACTTCACAACAACATTGGTCCACACGATATTACGTATCGTGTTGTTAATCTAACTTGGGATAAGTTGTGTGTTTATGGTGAAAATATTAGCATATTATAATGTCAGAAAAAATTAATAATTTAATTCCGGATTCAATTGACAAAAATAAAATTAATAAAATAATCGGAACTGGATCCGAAGGCATAGTCGTGTCTTATGACCAGGATAAGATTTTAAAAATAACCATGAGACCAAGAATATCTCCTGATAAATTCCTGGAGATTTGTGAGTTTATTTATCGTTCAAAGCCAAGTCATGTAATGAATGTTTATGAATTTGGAACATTTGAAAATAATAAATATTATTGGTATCTTGGAGAAAAATTATCGCCATTAAAAAACTATGAGAAATTAGAAATTAAAAAGAATTTCTATTCTTACTATAGATATACTTCCAAAAATATACCTTTTCAATATGTTAAATCAAAATCCAAGAGATTAAATGAATTTTGGAATTTCTTGTCACAGTTCGATTATAAATACAATGATTTGTGGGAAGAAAATATCATGCGAACAGCAGATAAAAAATTAAAAATTATTGATTTAGAAGGATTTGTTACAAAATGTCAATAGGATTATGCTGTCAGTTCCTTAAAACAAAGGAAAAAAGAAATGGAAACATTGAATATTACAACGCCATGGAAGAAAGAAATCTTCAATTTGGAAGATTTAAAGATGGCAAATATTCCGACTCCCAAATCATTGAAACTTGGGTATCAAATCTAAATAATTTAGAATTAAATATTAAAGAAATAATTTCTCAAGGGTTTAAAGTTTTTAGACTATCTTCAAATTTATTTCCTTTATATGACTCAGTTCAGCATTTATTGATTAATAATCAGGATATTACTGGCAAACTAGAGTCAATTGGCAAATTATTTAAAAATAATAATATCAGAGTTTCATGTCATCCAGATCAGTTTTGCGTAATATCATCAAAAGATATTAATATTATTAATAAAAGTATTAAAATTCTAGAGCATCATGCTTGGATTTTTGACTGCATGAATCTAGATCAAAGCCCATATTATGCTATTAATATTCATGGCGGCACCAGAGATCAATCCATTGTATTAATTGATTCAATTAAAAAGCTCCCTTCTAATGTTAGATCGAGACTCACCTTGGAAAATGATGAGCTTTGCTATAATGTCAAAGATTTATATTCAGTTTATGAAGAAACTGGAACTCCAATTGTATTTGATAGCCATCATCATATATTTAACACTTCAGGACTGGCTATGGAAGAAGCTTTTGATCTGTCCATGAAAACATGGGCACATAAACCTTTAACTCATTTAAGCAACACTTCTCCAGAGCTTGCAACTGGATCTTTTAAAGATCGAAGAAAGCATTCGGATTATGTTCATTATATTCCAGAAATTCAAAGAATGTTAAATAATGAAAATAAGATAGATATTGAATTTGAATTTAAAATGAAAAATCTCGCAATACATAAAGCGGTTAAGGAATTTAGCATTACTCTATGAGAATTTTATATTTTGATGGCATGAATGCTATGTGGAGGGCTAAAATTAATTTTGGCTCAAGCAAATCAGGCGTTGATGATAGTTTTGCTATTACTTTTAATTTCATTCGAAATTTAAAAGCTACCGTTGAACAATTTAAGCCTGAAAAAGTTTACTTTGTTTTAGAAGGCAAGCCGGAATTTAGATACAATCTATTATCCTCTTACAAGGCAAACAGAATTGTCAAAACAGCCTCTCAACAAGAAACAAGAGATTTGTTTCGGGAAAATAAATATCAAATTTACGAATTAATTGAAAATTTACCACTGACTATTATTAGTCATTCTGATTATGAATGCGATGATGTAATTAATAGTTTAGTTAAAAAAAATAAAGATCATGAAAATATTATCATTAGCAATGACTCTGATTATATTCAAATGCTTCAAATTAAAGACTTAAATGTTAAAATATATAATCCATTCTCTAAAAGCTTTTTGGCGGCACCTGAATATAATTATATTCAATTTAAAGCATTGAAAGGCGATTCTTCAGATAATATTCCGGGCATCATGGGTCCGAAAAAAGCCGAAAAAACATTAAAAAAAGAAAACTTTACCAATGAATTTTCTTCGGAAGATTTAGAAATATATCAAAGAAATATAATGTTAATTAGTTTTGTTGATATTCAATCGCCAATATCATCGGATGAATCTAAATGGAAAATTAAGGAAGGCAAATTCAACGAAGAACAATTGTTGAAAAAATTTTCGGAACTTAATTTTAAATCCTTAATGGAAGAAAAATATTTTAACAAATTTAAAAATGTTTGGCTTGATATAGAATCTTAACGCATAATTAACAATATTAATATATCGCCTTGAAGAAAGACATCTTTCTTCAAGGCTTTTTCGTTTTGGAGGCATTATGGATTACAGCAAACGACCGCAAGATCCTTTATTTAGAGACTGCGTTTCAACAAGCTTAACAGAAGATGAGCTGGCTTATTATTTAAGACGAGCCTGGAGTGAATTATATGGATATAATCCAACCAAAGAACAATTATCCATATTGTGGTGCCATACGTCTTTAGAAACTGGACGTGGAAAATTTATTTATAATAATAACTATGGAAATATTAAAAAAAGAGAAGGTCAAACTTATACTTCTTACAAATGCAACGAGATATTAAATGGCAAGCCCCAATGGTTTGAACCATATCATCCTCAAACATTTTTTCAAAGTTGGGATTCTGCTACCGAAGGAGCTAAAGCATATTTGCAATTCTTAAAGAAGCCACGATATGCCGCTGCATTATCTGCCCTAATAGAAGGCAACATCTCAAAATATTGCGCTAAATTAAAAGAAGGAGGGTATTTTACCGCAGATTTAAATTATTATACAAATTTAATGTTAAAACTAAGCAAATCATTTGATAAAAAATCTGATTACTTTATGACATTTGTTCCAAATAAAGAAATTGTTAAATTAAATCCAGAAGAAATACCAAAAATAAGCACAGATCCAGATTTAACTCCAACATATCCTTCCTTATTAGATCTTGAAGAAAATAAAAAAGAACAAAAGCCAGAATTAATTACTCTTAAACCAGAGCCAATTACTCTTAAATCAGAAGAACAAAGTATTAAACTAGATGAAAAAATAATTAAACCTATAAAAGAAGAAAGTAAAAAATATAATATTTTTGAAAAAATATTATTTTTTATAATAGAATTATTAAGTAAATTTATTAAAAAATAATTTTTGCTCTATATTTCCAAATATTAATTCAGATCTTTTAATTTCAGAAGATGACTCAACTATGACTCCTATTTTAGAATCATAGTTAGCCAGATATTTTTTCAAATAAACAAACGCTTTGTTCTTTAATTTTAAAGATCCATTCTGTATGATATTATTAGAAAATTCTAAATTTGAATAAGATACAGTTAAATCTCCATCTATAATACTATTAAATATTACATAATAAAACAAGTTATTAATATTTAATAAATTATAATAATTACAAAATCCATATATATTTGAATATGGAATTGAATTAAAATTTAAAAATTTACAACAAGACGCAAAAGAATTAACTGTATTTAATTGAATATTATTCAATAATAAATTCTTTAAATTAACTGTAAATGAAAAATTATTACATTCAATATGATTGTTTCCAGATAGTTCAATCATGTCATAAAAAGTTATAATATCTTCTTTTTGTGGAAATAAATTAACAGAATCTTCATCTATTGATTCATTAAATACAAATGATATCCTTGCTTTACGAGGCTCAATCTCTTTGCATATCCAAAAAGTAGAGCCAGATCTAGGTCCAGAAGTTATTTTACATAATTTACCAACCAATCCAGACTCTGAAAAAGATTTGGGCAAACTATCTATTGTTATCGTTCCTTCTATGTTCAACTCTGGATTCCAAGAAACCGAATTAGATACTTTAGCTGATAAAATGGGCGATAAAGATCCTTGTAAATTAAAAACAATATTAGGATCTGCGCATTTAAGATTCCATACTAAATCTGAATTAAAATTATTTAATAATATAATTGTTGTATTTTTATTAATCTCTCCATTGGTTCTTTTATACCACTCTTTTTGAGTTTTAATTGGAGAAGTAATCGTACTTCCAGAAGAGATGTCACTTCCATTAATTGGATCTATATACCAAATTAACTGATCATTAGGATTCTGTTCATTTGAATTAAATAAATCATAGAAATCATACTTAAAAAATATATTATATGAAACAACTGATATGTCTTTGTTTAATATTCTATTTTTTAAGTCTCCCTTTAATAATGATGACTCTATTATTGATTCATTTATTCCAAAGTTTAATAAATTAATATGTTCATTTGGCGCAATTTTTAATTCAAAAATTTTTATTGTTTTATTCTTATTGTTTTTAATAGTAAAATTACTATTATTAAAATTATTTTGAATAAAACTTTTCATTTTTTTGCATAATATTATGAATTCTTTTATTTACTTTGATGAGAATACAAAAATAGACATAGGATGTAAGGTAGTTCTATGGAAGGAATCTCCAAATTATAGCTTTTATACTGACGGAAAATACAAAGCTAGAAGCTCCTCTGATGCAATGTCTCAAATAAAACAATGCGTCATGCATCATACCGTAACCTATAACGCAAAACAAACTTATTCGGGTTTAGTTGCTCGCGGATTAAGTGTTACTTTCATCATTGAAGACGATGTTAATGAAGATGGTTGTGCAACTGTATATCAGTGTTTAATGATTAAAGATATTGGGTATTCTCAAAAGCCAGTAAACAATTTAGGTCCTGGAATTGAGATATGTTATCGTCCAGAGGCGTGGCAAGACAAGACATTATATAGCGAATCTAACAGAAAAAAATACAACGTTCAAGATCATAGCATGATGACGGACAAAATTCATAATTCTAATTTAACTGTATTTTGTCCTACAGAAGCTCAGTTAACCTCTGCTGCCAGAATAGCTTTCGGGGTCAATGGATTGTGCCCATCTGTAGAGTTATCATTTCCTAAAAATAAAAATGGGGAATATAGCAAGACTATAATCCCCAACGTAGAACAATATTCTGGATTGCTAGGACACTACAACATCACTACGAACAAAATAGATCCTGCTGGATTTAATCATTCTTATGTTGAATGGTTAGCTCAAAGATGCAAAGAAGAATCTTAATTAATTTTAATTAAAACAAAAATTAAAATAATTAATAGTAAAAACAAAAAAATCTTTAGCATCCATATTGACATAATTAAAGATCGTAGATTGTTACATCAATTCCTTTATCCACTAAATGCTTTTTGATTAATGGTTCCACTTGCTCCCAAGGCAATCCAGCCAGCCCAGAGGCTATTCTTGGAGCATGAACGGTAGAGCTATTCTCTAAAGCGTGGCTGCAAACTTTTTCTAAACATTTTTCTAAATCTTTAACATGAACCACTGGAGGGTCGGAATCATTTGACCTAAAACCATGCTGAGCCAACATATTTGCAATTGTAATATCGGTTTGAACAAAAACAAATTGAACTTCGCCTAAATTAAAATTTAATTTGCCAGC
>Ga0214917_10006205_pt1 | contig 12496 bp, 10 predicted proteins | sample LL_1208_BB_MetaG_FD_177983 | JGI IMG/M metagenome (GOLD analysis project Ga0214917, IMG submission 177983) | Freshwater microbial communities from Lake Lanier, Atlanta, Georgia, United States - LL_1208_BB | ecosystem: Environmental > Aquatic > Freshwater > Lake | place: USA: Georgia | collected...
AGCCCTAGTTATGTCATGCAGTAAGGAGCAGAAGTGAATCCCGAGGTAATTTTGCCCATGAGTCTGTTCATGGACATAGATCGCTCCGGACCAATCCCCATCTATTTCCAAGTTTCTCAGCGAATTGAGAAAGCGATCAATGATGGTGCCCTTCCAGCCGGCTCGAGGTTAGAAAACGAAATTGCTCTTGGCGATCGACTTGGATTGAGTAGACCTACAATTCGCCGAGCGATCCAAGAACTTGTCGACAAAGGACTGCTCGTCAGGCGGCGCGGCATTGGCACGCAGGTCGTCCATGGGCAAGTTACCAGAGGCGTAGATCTAACCTCGCTATTCGATGACCTCGTACGATCAGGCAAGAAGCCAGTGACACAGCTGCTCGAAATGAGCGTGAAGGCGGCGGATGCCCGTGTCGCGAAGGAACTCGGTGTCGAGGAAGGAAGCGCGTTGTTGTACCTCCACCGCGTGCGACTTGCGGATGCAATTCCCGTCGCGGTAATGGAGAACTGGTTGCCCGCGGAGTTCGATGACCTCAGTTCGGATGAAGTTATCGAACACGGTCTCTACCAAGTACTCCGTAGCCGAGGAGTTACGATGCGCGTTGCGAAGCAACGCATTGGTGCTCGCAAGGCGTCAACGGAAGAGTCAGGGTTCCTTGAAATCGACAAGGGCTCTGCCGTACTGACCATGGATCGCACCGCATTCGACAGCTCGGGAAGGGCCGTTGAATATGGCCACCATTGTTATCGCCCCGATTTGTATTCCTTTGAAGTAACGATTGTGGAGAAATAGGTTTTTGATGAAGTTTGGTGTGTATAACGCGATTCTGCACGACCGGCCATTGCCCGAGGCGATTTCGGTGGTGAATGATTTCGGTCTCTCAGGAATCGAGCTCAACACAGGTGGATTCCTTCCACCGGTTCACGTTCCCAACATTGACACGATTCTCACGAGTGATGCCGCACGCGATGATTTCTTGGGTTTGTTTGAGGGGACCAACGTGTCGATTTCGGGTTTGAACTGCAACGGTAATCCGCTTCACCCAAATTCCGCTATCGGTGATTTACATGCGGCGGACGTGAGAAAGTCCATTCGACTTGCGCATCGACTAGGTCAGCATCGCGTGGTTACGATGTCGGGTCTTCCTGCGGGAGAACAGCGAGGTCAACGCCCAAACTGGATCGTCAACGCATGGAACTCGGCCGCGCTCGATGTCCTCGAGTATCAGTGGGACGTGGCCGCGTCGTTCTGGCACGACGTCGACCTCGAGGCACGGGATCTCGACGTCAAGGTTGCGTTGGAACTTCACCCACAGAATCTCGTTTTCAACCCCCCGACCATGCGTGAACTGATTGACCGTGCACAGACTCAGAACATCGGAGTTGAACTCGATGCGTCGCACCTCTTCTGGCAGCAGATGGACCCCATCGCGGTGGTCAACGATCTCGGACAAATTGTGGTTCATGCTGCTGCGAAGGACGTGCGTGTGAACCCGGCCGTGTCAATTTACGGCGTTCTGGACAACCGATTCCGTCGACTCAGCGAGGACGAAGATCGTGTCAACTTGGGTGGAGACGAATGGGTCAACGAATGGCCCAATGATTCTGCCTGGGACTTTGTCGCGCTCGGGCGTGGGCACGATGTCGAGTATTGGGCTCGGTTTATTTCAGCGCTGAACGAGGTCGACCCGCACATGATGCTGAACATCGAGCACGAGGATGTTTCCCTTGGGCGGCTCGAAGGCCTTGAGGTCGCGGCGAATGTCATTCACGAGGCTGCTCGTTTGGCCGGCGTCACGGAAGATTAAGGCCAAGGCGAAAGGAGCAAGGGACCCGAATCCTGACGATTCGAGTCCCTTGTTTCCCTCCCTCAAAGACCGCTAGAAGCGACCCTCTCGGAATCTCTTGACGCCGGTTTCGCCCTCCACGACAGCAGCAGTGAGTTCTTCGACAGACGTGTCTTCGCGACGAACGTCGAGGATTTTCTTTCCGTGGTTCATAACTATGTGCCGATCACACACCTGAAATGCGTGATGCAGGTTGTGCGTGACGAGCACAGAAGAGACACCTTCACCCTTGAGCTGGGTCAGGTATGCGAGTAGCGCCTCTGTCGCCCGCACGGCGAGTGCCGACGTAGGTTCATCCAAAATGAGCAAGGAGCGCTTGAAATGGACGGCCCGTGCGATGGCAACCGCCTGCGCCTGACCTCCCGACAGTGACTGCACGAGTTGCCGAGACGATTTGATGCCCTCAATTGTCACAACGGAATCAAGGACATCCGTGGCGATGGCATCCATTTCTTTGACCTTCATGAAACCGAGCTTGTTGGTGATTTCTCGCCCCATGAAAATGTTTCGGGCAATCGACATCTGAGGGACCAATGCTGAGTCTTGAAAAATGGTCTCCACACCGAGTCGCTCCGTCTCCGTGCGATTCACGTTGGTGATCTGCTCACCCTGCCAGAAATATGACCCTGATGTCATGGGGACGACGCCGGACATAATCTTGACCAGAGTCGACTTTCCCGCACCATTGTCTCCAAGGAGGCCGACAACTTCGTTCTGTCCGATTGTGAACGACACATCTTTAAGGACGGTATTCGGCCCGTAATCTTTGCTGATCTTTTCGAGGCGAAGTAGTTCGTTTATCATGACGCCTTTCCTTCCATGAATCGGTTGAAGATGGCTGCAATAACAATCGTCACGCCAACGAAGAGCTGAAGATAGAAGCCAGGAGCCTTAGCGAGAATGAGACCGTTCTTAATGACCTCGATCAGAGCTGCACCGACAACCATGCCGATAACGCTTCCGCGTCCGCCGAGCAGCGAGGTGCCACCGACCACAGCTGCGGCCACCGCAAACAACGTGAAATCTGCCGTTGCGTTACCTCCGGGCTGAACCGACGGGATGCGTGCCACGAACAAAACGGACGCAAAACCAGAGAGCAGACCATACACGGTCCACGCCAATAGCTTCACGCGATTTGGATTGATCGAAATTGCTCGCGCCGCTGCCGAATTACCACCAACGGCAAAAATGTGGTTTCCCAGCTTGTGACGATGCAAAAAGAACCACGCAATCACGGTGAGTATAAGCAGCCAAACAACTTGCGAGCGAAAGGTTCCAAAATCGTGCGCGAAGATAAATTCGAAAGGATTGCCGTCTTTCGTCAACTCGGGGTTGAGTAGTGCGGCATTGGTCCCATTGATGAAAATACTCGCGCCACCCCAAAAGAAGCCCATACCGAGAGTGGCGATGAACGACGGTATGCGCGTGTAAACCACGATGACGGCATTGACGAGAGCAATGAACACGCCACTGAGGATTCCGCCAATGACGCCAACCCAGACACCGAACATGTCGGTGAACCTCACGAAAACTATTGCATTGAAGGTAATGGCGAAGCCAAGCGATAGATCAAATTCGCCCGCGACCATCAGAATTCCAACGGCGATAGAGAGTATGGCCAACATGGGAACGGATTGAGTGAGAACGCCAGAAAGATTCTCAGCTTTCAAGAAGGGGAAACCCTTGGGGTTCACCGCGCTAATAATGCTGAAAACAACGATGATGGCGACGAACACGATGCCAATTTCAAAGGCACCACGTCCACGAACAAATTGCAGGTTGTAACGAATCTTGTTGATCCAGCCCTCGGGCCGACTGTCCGACATTCGACGACCCGATACGGCCACTGCTTCAGTGGTCAGAGGGGCCTCAATAAGCGGATCTAGTTTCTTAGTTGCCATGAGATTTCCTTTTCGGTGGAAGGCGTCCTTGCCTTCAGCTGCGAGCGATGGAGAGAGGGAGATGAAACTGCTCACTAAGAATGATCGGGGCCGGCCGAACGAATTCAGCCGGCCCCGTCAGTTTAGATTGCTGGGTATCGCCTAGTAGCGGACGCCCTGCAGATCCGGAGCCTCGATGTTGGCAACATTGTCCTTGTTGATCAGACCGTTACCACCCGAGTTGATGTTGGCTGGGCTGAATCCGAAGTCAATGTAGAGACCACCCTGCATGACGGACTGGAAGCCCTGAACGTAACCCTGCTGGTCGGCAGTTGCCGACAGAGTGCCGTCCTTCAGACCGGCAATGATTGCCGGGGCCGTGTCGAAGCCAATGACCTTGACGTCGGTGCGACCAGCAGCCTGGAGGGCCGCAGGAAGGTTGCGGTGCGGAGTTCCACCAACAGGTACCATCACGTTGACGTCGGTGTTGGCCACGAGGTACGAAGTCAACGCGTCGAGAGCACCTGCGTCATCTCCACCCGTGCGGAGCCAGTCAGCAGGATCCTTGACGGTAACACCGGCCGCGGTGAGTGTGTCGCGGACACCGCCACCACGCTGGATAGCGTAAGGCTGGTCCGGCTCTTCTGCCGTAATCTCGACGACGTCACCAGGCTTGATTACGCCATTTGCGAGAGCGTACTTGGCGATGATGGTTCCGACTTCGTAGAAGTTCTGACCAACAAAGCCAAGAACGCAGTCACCGGCCGACTCAGGAGCAGGCACGTTGTATGCAATCACGGGAATACCCGCATCGTGAGCCTGGCAAGCCACGTCAACCCAAGCTTCGCCCTCGTTGAACGGCATGTAAATGATTGCTGGCTTGTTTGCGATGGCAGCCTGAACGAGGTTGACCATCGTAGCCGAGTCGCCATCAGCGGTTTGGAACGTTGTCTCCTGCTTGGTCAGCGCAGCGGCGTCTTCAGCACCCTTTTGGATTTGAGCCCAGAATGCGTCGCTTGCCGGGTTGTAATACGTGAAGAAGTAGGCCGTGCGGTTCTCGGCGCGCGAGCCGAATCCGGACGCGAGGCCAGCAGAAGAACTGCCGCCCGCTCCGGAGGAGCATGCTGCGAGCGAGAGAGCTGCAACACCAGCAACAGCGATGGCCGCTAGCGCCTTCTTTTTGAATGTGAGCTTCACTTCGTTGTGTCCCTTTCGTGTTATCACCACCGATGAGTGGAGACGTGATTGGAGTGGAAGGTATTTCCGAACAATCTCTTACATCAAGTAAAAAGTTTGTCATGACATATTTACGTCATTTCATACAAATATGCAACACTCGGCTCAAGATTTTTGGTAACGGATTCATCACGGTTCCCACGGGATGCAAAATCTCGATCAGGAAATCGTGAGTTGCGTGGCTTTCTAGGCTTGAGTTGCAGCACGAAATGTGACGAGGGCCGCGACGCGATAGTCGTCGGGACCCTCGTCACCACTGCGTCCCCCCTCCAGTGAGAATTCGAGGGAGGTCCTGGCCTCCACGGAGTTATCCCGCTGAGACCGAAATTACGCATGCGCGGCGATGTACTTCGTCATGGTTGACAGTTGGAAGCGTGCAACCTCTTCGGCAGATTCGTTCTCGGCAAACACGGACGAACACATCACCGAATTTGGGTTATCGAGAAAACCAATTTCCTTGAGACCCGAGAAGAACTCGTTCCAATTGACATCGCCGTCACCAACTTTGAGGTGTTGATGCACTCGCACGCTGTTACCGGGTGGATTGCTGATGTAGCGGAGTCCGTGCGACCGAGTGTGGTCCATTGTGTCGGAGACGTGAACAATCCCCAGTCGGCTTCCCGCAACACGCATAATGTCAAGCGGTGACTCCTGCATATGGAAGGTGTGCGAAGCCACGTAAACCATGCCGAAGTTCTTAGAGTTGATTCCGCGAATCACACGCCAAGCAGCCAAACCGTTTTCGACAAAGTCATCCGGGTGAGGGTCAATGAATACTTTCACTCCCTCTTTCTCGATGATAGGGACAAGCTCTTCCATCGACCGATAAAAGGCGCGTTCCGACTCCTCGGCACGTTCTGGCCGTCCGGAGAATTCGGTGCCAATAGTGTCTACGCCGAGCTCAACCGTGATTTGGATTACTCGTTTCCAATAGCGCACCGCGGCCTCTCGAGCATCCTCGTCAGGTCCCGACCACCGCAAAACCGGCAGTGTCGACGCAATGCCAACGCCAGCGTCTTTGCAGGCTTTCTTGAAGGCCTTGACGTAGTCATCATCTGCTTTCGGATGATTGAAGAAGGGAATCATGTCGGGATGAGGCGTGAGTTGAAGCCATTCGTAACCAAGTTCCGCGGCAACACGCGGGAATTCCAACAACCCGTGCGAATGGTGGAACGGCGTCGGGTCGAGTGCAATCTTTACCACTACATTGCTCCTTAGTTGTAGAACTTCGGTTTCGGCGCATAAACGACGTCGACTCGGTTGCCAGATGTCAGTGCCTCCACCCCAGCCGTCACGGCAGCGGATGCCAGATAACCATCCCACGCGCTCGGACCGTCAATTTTGCCCAGAAGCGTTGCATTCACCCAGCGCTGAATCTGACTGTCATAGGCCGCGGCGAAGCGAGTTTTGAACGATGTATGTTCATTCGTCGACAACTGCCCGTCTTGCCACAGGTTAAGGCCCGCAGTACGGCCAATCTCTGCGATGCCCTTTTGGAACACCGCCTCCGTCTTGACTTGGTAGCCAAATTGCACCGAAACGTTCATCTCAACGTTTGCGAGCACCCCGGATTCGGTGTAGAGCAATGCGAAAATTGGTTCATTCAGGTGGTCAGGCGAAAGCTTGTTTCGCTTTGGGTGCTTAATCTCGATTGCAGCAATCGGGGAATCGGTCAAGAAGCGGACGACATCAATCTCGTGAACGACAGAGTCCTCGATGAGCATCGTGTTCGTGTAAGTGTCTGGCACGACCGGATTGCGGTGCGCACAGTTGAGCGCGAGCAGTTCGCCGACCGACCCCGACGCGATGAGGCTTCGAAGGTCCATGTAACCCTGATCGAAGCGACGCATGAAACCGACTTGAATGAGCTGCTTGCCTCCCGCAATCTCTGCTTCGACAACGCGGAGTGACGCTTCTGCGCTCATTGTGAGCGGCTTCTCACACAAAATTGGCAGACCTGCTTGGAGCGCAGGGAGTAACACCGGCTCATGAAACTGCCCCGGAGTTGCAATGAGCACGGCATCCATCGCGTTTGCCGTAATTGCCTCACCTATGTCGGAAAATGACTGAGCACCAGGAGCGTGTTGCGCAGCGGACGCACCGCGAGCCTGATCTGGTTCCACAATCGCGCTGACTCGCGCGCCAACGATTCGTTCCGTGATGCGCGTGACGTGGTCCGCGCCCATCATTCCTGCGCCGACGACGGCAATACGAAGTTCTTCCATGAGCTTCTTTCTCTAAAGGTTGGGTCGAGATCTACTAAAAGGCCACGACGTGCGCAGCATTACTGGAAACGGGCAGCGAGCGTACAACTGTGAATGTGTGACCGAGTTCGCTGAGCGATGGGGAACGGGAAATCGACATCGCATCCATACATGTCTTGCTCGACTATCGCGAACATCTCGCCATCGATTTGCGCCGCCTTTTCAATAATGGGTGCAAACTCTGGGACACCGCTACCCCCAGGCTCGGTCATAACCCCCATGGCAACTGCTTCGACAAACGGCAAGTCGTTCTTGAGCGTTTCCGCAAGAATGTCGGGCTCCACCTGCTTCAGATGCAAGTATCCGATGCGATCGGGATAAGCGTTCATGAGTTTGACGTTGTCACCGAGGTAGTAGGCAAAGTGACCCGTATCGAGACACAGGTTAGTAAAATCTTTATTTGTCTCGTGAAGAAAGCGCTCTACTTCTTTGTAGGTGCCAATATGGCTGTCGGCGTGTGAATGGAACTGCTGCTTGATCCCATACTCTTCAAGCAACGCTTTTCCGAGCTTGTCATGCCCAGCGGCCAACTTCTTCCATTGTTCGTTGTCGAGCACACGAGATTCCAGAACCTCTGCAGTCGAGTCGGATCGCCACAAGTCGGGTATCACGACAAGGTGCTCGACACCCAATTTCGAGACGAGACCGGCGACACTCAGTGCCTGGTCCCATGCGCGAGTCCACTGGTCATCTCCTTTATGGAATCCCGTGAACACGGTTCCCGCTGACAGTTTCAGGTCGCGCTTTGCCAGCTCATCGGAAAGTTGATTCGGGTCAGTCGGGAGATACCCAAATGGACCTAGCTCGATCCAGTGGTAGCCCGCGGCTTGAACTTCGTCGAGGAAGCGCTCCCATGGGACCTGCTTCGGGTCATCAGGAAACCAGACCCCCCACGAGTCGGGAGCGGTTCCCACGCGAATCTGAGTCTGCGACATGTTAGTTCTTCCTTTCGGACGCACCACGACCAATGTGGTGCTTTTGTGATTTTTGGATTTCGAGGTATTCCGTACGCGCCTTTTGCGTACTTTCGAGCGTTGACACTTCGGCAACGGGTACGTCCCACCACCCCTCGCCGTCGGGCGCGTAGAGCAACGGATCGCTGTTAATGTGAATCAGCGTCGCCTTATCGCCTGCTTTTGCAGCCACAACGGCATCAGCCAAATCAGCCAACGCATTTGGTGAAGGTTCGACGCGAATGACGTTTATGCCGTAGCTTTCCGCATTCGCAGCGAGATCAACCGGCAGGATATTGCCGGACTCAAAATTGTTGCCGGCCTTGTCATGTGTGCGATACAGCGTTCCGTATCGCTGAGAACCGACATCTTCCGAGAGGTGCCCGATAGATGCGTATCCGTGGTTTTGAATCAAAACGATGATGAACTTGATTCCTTCGGCTACGGCCGAAACAATTTCGGAATGCATCATGAGGTACGAGCCATCACCGACCATGACGATGGCATCTCGAGTCGAATCGGCGCGGGCGACACCGATACCACCAGCGATTTCGTACCCCATCGTTGAAAACGCGTATTCCACGTGGTACCCCAACGAATCCCTCACGCGCCACAGTTTGTGCAAGTCACCCGGCAACGAGCCAGCCGCACACACGACAACATCTCGGGGCGCACTTGATTTCTGGACGGCGCCAATGATCTCCGTCTGACTCGGAAGGTCACGTTTGCGGTCGACGAAGGCCTCATCAACTGCCGCATCCCACGTGGCTTTTTCGCCCGCCATTTCGGCCACGTACTCAGGGCTCACGGAGAAACCACTCAACGCGACGATTAATTCGTCAATGCTCTCCCGGGCATCCGCCACGACCGGCGTGGCGCTACCATGCTTGAATGCATCAAACGATGCGATGTTGATGTTGATGAACTTCACGTCCGGGTTTTGGAACGCGGTTCGACTCGCGGCCGTGAAATCGCTGTAGCGCGTCCCGATGCCAATGATGAGGTCAGCTTTTCGTGCGAGGCGATTTGCCGCTGAGGTTCCCGTTGCACCGACGGCACCCATATTTTGGGCGTGGTCCCACGGCAACGTCCCCACTCCAGCTTGTGACATGCCGACCGGAATACCGGTGGCCTCGACAAAGGTCTTCAGTGCCTCCGTCGCGTCGGAGTAAATGACACCACCGCCGGCAACAATCATGGGGCGCTTCGCATTCGCGATCTGCCGGGCGACCTCGCGAAGTAAATGCGCGTCGGGACGCGGTCGTCGAATGTGCCATTCTCGATCAGCCAGAAATTCCAAGGGAACGTCAATAGCTTCGGCCTGAACGTCCTCCGGCAAAGCAATCGTGACTGCACCGGTTTCAACGGGATCTGTTAAGACTCTCATGGCGCCCAAGGCCGCCGAATAGAGCTGTTCCGGTCGAACGACTCGGTCAAAGAATCGCGAAAGTGGCTTAAATGCATCGTTCACAGAAATAGTTGCATCGTGAGGCAGTTCCAGCTGCTGCAGCACAGGATCGCTCACGCGCGTAGCGAAAGTGTCCGACGGCAACAAGAGCACGGGAAGTCGGTTCGTCGTTGCCACAGCGGCACCCGTCAGCATGTTGCTTGCGCCGGGACCAACTGATGCCGCACACGCGAATGTTGAGCGACGACGCGTCATTCGGGAGAAGGCAACCGACTCATGAACCATTCCCTGCTCATTTCGCGCCTGATAGAAAGGCATGAGGGTCGGTTCGTCCACCGAAAATTGCTTCAGCGCTTGGCCGATACCCGCGACGTTTCCGTGACCAAAGATGCCGAACGTTCCAGCAATGGTGCGTTCCCGATGGTCACCGTCCACCGTGTACTGATGCCCGAGAAATTCAATGAGAGCTTGACTCACGGTCATTCTTCGCGTTGACATTAGGTGCCTTTCAATCCACTGGGATGACTGGGACGAATTACTTCTCGGAATTCGAGTAAGGAAGTCGAGGATCGATCTCCTGGTCAATCCATGTATCGCGTACCCAGGCGTGAGCAGGATCATCCTGGATTAACCACACTCGTTCTGGATCTGGTCCCGCCATGACGTTGAGGTAATACAAGTCATAGCCCGGCGCAGCCACACACGGGCCATGCCAGCCATATGGCACCAGCGCGATGTCGCCCGTGTGAACCTCGGCGAGTGTGTCGATGTCCCCCGTCGATGATGCGTAGGTTCGCATAAATCCAAACGGGGCTGCCGACTCGGGTGCCGAGGTCCCTCGAGACACGGCGGACTCGAAGTAATAGATTTCCTCTAGGTGCGACTCGAGTCCTTCGTGATGCTCGTCGTGTTTGTGCGGTGGGTAACTCGACCAGTTCTCGGCGGGAGTAATGACCTCGCACACGATGAGACGGTCAGCATCCAGCACCCCCGGCGTTCCGAAATTGTGAACTTGACGACTCGATCGACCCGCGCCGCGTAATTCGACAGGCACCTGCCCGACAGGGATGTATGCCACGGGTCGGGGCGCGACGCTCGGGGCCTCGGCGACGGCGACGCGACCACTTCCCGTAATCGCAGCGGATGTTCCAGTTGGCAAATACAGAACGTCAGTCGGTCCAGAGAATACGGATTCTCGACCATTCAGTTTCTGCGTTCCCAGTGTCGCGCTCTCTGCGTCACGGAAGGTGACGGAGAACGCGCCGTTCAGGGGGACAACAATTCTTTCTACCGCAGTGGCCGATAACTCGACGGTCCCTGCTTCAAGATTCGCAATTCGCAACCCGGTGTAGCGCCAATCGCTGACCTTATGGTCGACAACTGATTCCCATGCGCCATCACGCAACGCGTCGCGTGGAAAAAACCATTCACCGCTCATCGTTGATTTCGCATTCGTTCCGTCATCGCAACTCTTAGTTCTGGTTAGTTCTGGGGGAATCCGAGGTTGATGCCGCCGTGGCTGGGGTCGAGCCAGCGGCTGGTGATGGCTTTGCCGCGGGTGAAGAAGTGCACGCCTTCGGCACCGTGTGCTTTCGTGTCGCCGAAGAGGGAGTTCTTCCAGCCGCCGAATGAGTAGTAGGCCACCGGTACGGGGATGGGCACGTTGATGCCGATCATGCCGACTTCGATTTCGTTTTGGAAACGCCTGGCGGCACCACCGTCGTTGGTGAAGATGGCGGTGCCGTTGCCGAACGCACCGTTGTTGATGAGTGCCACACCTTCGTCGTAGGACTTCACGCGCACAACCGAGAGAACCGGTCCGAAGATTTCGTCGGTGTAGACCTTGCTGCTGGTCTGCACGTTGTCTATCAGGGTGGGTCCGAGCCAGAACCCGTTCGGGTCGCCATCGAACGTGTCGGTGCGACCGTCGTGCACGACGGTGGCGCCGTCGGCGATCGCGATATCGATGTAGGAGGCAACCTTGTCGCGGTGCACCTGCGTCACGAGTGGTCCCATGTCACAGCCGCGACGGCCGTCACCGGTGCGCAGGGTTTTCATGCGCTCCACGATTTTGGCGATGAGCGCATCCGCCACGGGTTCCACCGCGACGACGACCGAGATGGCCATGCACCGTTCACCCGCGGAGCCGAAGCCGGCGTTGATGGCGGAGTCGGCGACGAGGTCGAGGTCGGCATCGGGCAGCACGAGCATGTGGTTTTTCGCACCACCGAGGGCCTGAACACGTTTGCCGTTCTTCGCACCCTGTTCGTAGACATATTGTGCGATGGGCGTCGAGCCAACAAACGAGATGGCCTGCACATCCGGGCTTTCAAGCAAACCGTCCACGGCGAGCTTGTCACCGTTGAGCACGTTCAACACACCATCGGGCAAACCTGCCTCTTTGAACAGCTTCGCAATCCAGATCGCGGCCGACGGGTCTTTCTCACTCGGCTTCAACACCACCGTGTTACCGGCCGCAATGGCGACAGGGAAGAACCACATCGGCACCATCGCAGGAAAGTTGAACGGACTAATCACACCAACAACACCCAAGGGTTGGCGAATCGAATACACATCCACACCGGTTGAGGCATTCTCGGTGTAGTCACCCTTGAGCATCTGGTTCATGCCACAGGCGAACTCCACCACCTCCTGGCCACGCGTGATTTCACCCAGCGCATCGCTGAGAACCTTGCCGTGCTCAGCCGTGATAATCTCGGCCAGCTCACCCTTGCGTGCATTCAGAAGCTCGCGAAAGTTGAAGATAATCGCCTGACGCTTCGCCAACGACGCATCACGCCATCCCGGAAATGCCTTCTTTGCCGAGGCAATCGCCGCCGCAATCTCGGCCTCGTTCGCCAAAGCGACCTCTTTCGTCGCAACACCCAGAGCAGGATCAAGAACCGGGG
>Ga0214917_10006206_pt1 | contig 12496 bp, 10 predicted proteins | sample LL_1208_BB_MetaG_FD_177983 | JGI IMG/M metagenome (GOLD analysis project Ga0214917, IMG submission 177983) | Freshwater microbial communities from Lake Lanier, Atlanta, Georgia, United States - LL_1208_BB | ecosystem: Environmental > Aquatic > Freshwater > Lake | place: USA: Georgia | collected...
AGAACGGGCGAAACTTGCTCATCAACGGCAACGCATCCGAATCCGACCGGGCCGAGGTGATCCGCTTCAACGACCTGTTGCGGGCCGCGACTTCGGAGGGCAAACCGCTCTTTTCCGAGGTCAAGCCGGCGACTATGACACCGCGCGGAAGCAGCCTCTCGTGGACCTTCGAGGCGGAATTGCGGCGCGAAGAGGGGGTGGCGCCATGACTCGCTGGTTCGACCGTCTGAATCTGGCCCCGACCGAGCGTCGCATGGCCATCGTGGGGCTGTGCGTGATGGGCCTGCTGTTCAACTACTGGCTCATCTGGCCCTACTTCGCCGAGTGGGACTGGATGGTGCGGGAGCGCACCAAGCTCGAGGGCCAGAAGCAGATCTACTTCAAGGAGGTCTCCAAGAAGTCGTCCTACGAGAAACTCCTCAAGGAGCTGGAGGGCGCCGGGGGGCATGTATTGCCCGAGGAGCAGGCCAATCGGGTGCAGCAAGGCATCACGGCCGCCGCCTCGACCAACGGTGTCAACCTCGGTCGGGTCTCCCCGCAAGTGGCCTCGCTGCGGATGAGCGCCTCCAAAGACACCAATTTCTTCGACGAGCAGATCGTCATCGTGGACCTCACGGCCAAGGAGGAGGGGTTTGTCGATTTCCTCTACGCCTTGGGCGCGAGTGATTCGATGATCCGTGTCCGCGACATGAGCCGACTGAGGCTCGACAACAGTGGCCAAAATCTCAGCGCCTCGGTGACCTTCGTCGCCAGTTTCCAGAAGAAACCCAAGGCGGCCGCACCGGCCGGTTCGTCGTCGGCCAAGGCGGCCACCGGGGTCAAGCCGGCCACCGCGGAGAACCGTCCGGTCGGATCCAAGCCGCCCGGAGGCGCCTCGACCGCCCCCGGGTCGGGTTCGACCGGCAAGCCCAAGTCTTCCACCAACGCAGCAGCCTCGTCGCGCGTCACCGGAACCAACGCGCCAACCAAGAAGTAACCGATTGTGAACACGCGTCCCATCCATCTCGCCGTCGTTGCGGCCATCACTGCGGGCCGGCTTTTCGGACAGGCTCCTGCCGCTCCCGCCGCCCCGGGGGCTCCGCTCAGTGCGGCTTCCGTCGTCCCGGCGGCCACGGTGGCACCGGCTTCGGCGACGGCTCCGGCGACGGCTCCGGCGACTGCTGCGAACACGGCCTTTCCGGCCTTTCCGGAACCTCCCGCGCGCTTGAGAAAGGCGACCAATGCGGCCGCTCCGGCCACGGTCGTCTCGACCAATTTCCCGTCGCCGCTGCCCCGGGCTTTCCCGCGTCCGCCAGCCCCCCCGGCTCCCCCCGGTACTTCCTCGGCGGCCAGTGGGGCCAAGGGGGCTGCCGCTGCGGCCAAGACGCCCGCGGGGGCGGCGGCGGGCCCTGCCAAGGCCGGTCAACCCTCCGAGGAGGATCAGGCGATCAACGAGGCCACCCTCAAGTCTTTGCGTGAGAGTCGGGGCACCAATCAGCCGAGCGACTCGATCGTCTTCAAGGACCAGGACATCAACATCTTCCTGGATCAGGTGTACGGGCCGTTGGTCAAACGGACGGTGCTTCGGGCTCAGGGCTTGCCCCAGGTCAAGATCAGCATCGACACCCAGACAGCCCTGACCGAGGAGGAAGAGGTGCAGATGTGGGACACCGTGTTGGCCCTCAACGGCATCACCATGATTCCGCAGGGCGACAAGTTCGTGACGGCGGTGCCCGTGGCCCAGGCGCTTCAAGAGGGCGCCAAGTTCTCCAACAAGCCGGCCGATCAGTACGCCGAGGCCAGCCAGTTCGTGACCCATGTGGTGCAGCTCAAGCACGTGGCCATCGAAGAGGCGGTGCCCACCATCACGCCCTTCGCCAAGAACGCCAATGGCATCGTGGCGCTGGCCAGCACCAAGACCCTGGTGCTGCGCGATTACTCGATCAACGTGAAGCGCATGCTGGAGGTGCTGGCCAAGATCGACATCGAGGTGGAGGAGGATTTCCAACTCGAGGTCATCCCCATCAAGTACGGCAAGGTCGACGAGATCTATGCGACGCTCACCAGCGTCATCGGGGGTGGCGGTGTCAGTGGAACCCCGGGTGGGGGCGTCGGTGGAGCCGGCGTCGGAGGCATGGGCGGCATGGGCGGCGGCATGGCGGGCCGACGTGGTGGCGTCGGCGGCGTCGGAGGCATGGGCACGGGGTTCAACCAGTTCGGCGGCGGCGGTCAATTGGGCGGCATGAATCAGCTCGGAGGTTCCAGCCGCTTCGGCAACTCCGGGCGCTTGGGTGGGCAACAGTTGGGAGTCGGTGCCAACCAGCCGGGATCCGCGGTCAACACGGGCACCTTCCAGAACCGATTCAACGCCATGGGGCGGGGGGGTGCCGGTGGTGGTTCGGGTTATGGCGGACTTTCCGAGTTGCTCCAGACGGTGAGCATCACGGCCGACCAGCGCTCCAATTCGCTCATCGTCTACGGCAACAAGAAGGACATCAACAAACTGCGTGAGGTGCTGACCAAGGTGGACACGCTGCTGCCTCAGGTGCTGGTCGAGGCCATCATCATGGAGGTCAACCTGAGTGCCGGATGGAATTACGGCATCAGTGCCGCCCAGCGACCGGCCCAGTTCGGCGACAATGCCAACAACCGGGGTGGGGGTGTGGTCAACAATCCCTCGGGGGCTCCGTTGGGCACGGGTTCGGATTTCCTGAAGCAGTTGGGCCGGTCGACTGGTGGGGCTGTCGGCACCAACGTCGTCAACGGTATCCCGGCCACGTCCGGTTCCGGGCTCTCGTACTTCGCTCAGATCGGTCAGAACTGGGATCTGGCCATCAGTGCGATTGCGGCGGACAGTCGCGTCAACGTGATCCAGCGTCCGCGGGTCATCACTTCGCACGCCACCCCGGGCAGTTTCTTCGTGGGTTCGGAGGTTCCGTTTGTTTCCGGCTCCTTTTTCGGCGGGGGCAGCTTCGGCAACAGCCAGTCCATCACCCGCCAGCAGGTGGGCGTGGGGTTGAATGTCACCCCCTTCATCACTCCGGACAATCTGGTGGTCATGCAAATCGACCAGACGGTCGACAATCTCGGCTCCAATCTGGACCTCGGCAACGGCCTCAGCGCACCGACCACCCAGACCCGCTCGGCCAGTTCGTTCGTCACGGTCCGAGACAAGGACGCGGTGTTGCTGGGCGGGTACATCACCACCAGCACCGACAAACAGAAATCGGGAGTCCCGTTGCTCAAGGACATCCCCTATCTCGGCGCTGCGTTTTCCAAACGCAGCCAGAACAGTTCCCGCACCGAATTGATGATCCTCATCCGTCCGAGCATCCTGGCCACGCCGGCCGACGCGGGTGAGGTGGCCGACCAGGAGCGCCAGCGCTTGCCGGGGGTTCGTGTCGCCGAGAAGGAATTCGAGAACAACGAGAAGGCCGAGGCCCGCAAGGCCAAGCGTCAACTCAAGGAGTGACGAGAAGCGGACTGCCCGCGGGTGGGGAGATTCAGCCCGGTTGGCGTCCCCTTCGCTGCCGAGGCTCCGGGGCTCCATGACGCTTCATCGGAGCGCGGGGCATCGTTCCAATGTGAGTGTGCCGGATCGTCATGCGATCCCTGGCCGCTCTTGGTTTGTGAAGCCGTGGGGGCGGTGGACGCTCGCTCCCCCCCTGTCATTCCTCCCATCCGGCGATCGGAACAGATCTCCGTTCCTCATCGCGGAATTGCTCCGCACGGTGGGTTTCCTTCATCCGCAGGGGCGTTATCGATATCTAATCGCAGACTCGGATTGTGAATGACCCACCGTCCCGCCGCATTCATTTCACAAGGGACAGGCTCCACACACAAGGGACAGGCTTTGCTCGTCGGGCGAGGGGGAGGGGAGGGGGATGATTGTCGATTGCTCGTCTGGGAAAGGCCCGGCAACTTCGCCTTCATGAATCACCGATCGTCCTCGGTTTCTCGGCGCGGATTTCTGGGATCAACGGGAGCCTTGGCTTCGGCCTGGGTTGGAACCTCCCTCGCTCCAAGTCCAGTTGAAGGCGCCTCGGTCGTTCCCTTGGAACCACGGATCCGATTCGCCATCGCCTCCTACTCCTATTGGCATTTCCGCGAACCGAAAGTGTCCATTCATCAGGTCATTGAACGGGCCGCGGCTTTGGGTGCCGAAGGAGTCGATATCCTGCATCGTCAGATGGATATTCCCGAAAAGGAGCCCCTGACCCAGCAGCACCGGGTCTATCTGGCCGATCTCAAACGTCATGCGTTTCGGCACGGGGTTTCACTGGTCTGTTTGTCCATCCATCAGGACTTCGTGGATCCCGATGCCGCATTCCGCCGCAAACAGGTCGAGCACACTCTCAAGTGCATCGAGATCGCTGCTGCCTTGGGCATCCCTTGCGTGCGCATCAACTCGGGGCGTTGGAATACGATCGCTTCTTTCGACGACCTCATGAAGGCGCGCGGGGAGGAACCGGTGCTTCCGGGATACTCCGAAGAGGACGGTTTCCGTTGGTGTGTCGAGTGTCTTCAGGAATGCCTGCCCCATGCCGCCGCGGCCGGTGTGACTCTGGCGGTGGAGAATCATTGGGGTTTGACCCGTACTGTCGAAGGGATGCTTCGGATTGCTCAGGCCATCGAGTCGCCGTATTTCGGTTTGCTGATGGATACCGGCAACTTTCTGGAAAACCCCTACGATCGCCTGCGTCGGATCGCCTCACGGACGGTCATGGTCCAAGCCAAGGACTATCCGGGTGGGGGCGAATGGTACACCCTGGACCTGGATTATCGCCGCATCGCCGGCATCCTGCGCGAGTCGGGTTTCCGTGGTTGGGTTTCCCTCGAAATGGAGGGCAAGGAACCCGCTGAAACCGCTGTACCCAAGAGTTTCCGCAAGCTTCGAAAAGCCTTCACTTGATCCCATCGGAATGGCTTTGGTCGCTGGGTTCGTTGCAGGTGTCATCCCTATGTTCCGCCGGAGGCCTTCTCCCAGGCGTGACTTTCCTTGGCGGACGAGGTCGGGCATCCTGACGCGGTGATTGGCCTGATTGCCGGAAGCAAGTCGTTGCCGTTCGTGTTTGCCCGCGAGGCCCGCCGTCGCGGTGAGACCGTTGTGGCTGTCGCGTTCGAGGGCGAGACCGATCCCGCATTGGAAGCGGAGGTTGCTGCGCTGGAGTGGGTGAAGGTGGGCCAATTGTCCCGAATGATCCGGGCGTTCACTTCCCGAGGCGTCCAACGATGTGTGATGTTGGGGCAGATCGCGCCCCGCAACCTGTTCGATGTCCGGCCGGACCTGCGTGCGATGAGTCTCTTGATGCGGCTCAAGGAAAAGAATGCCCATACGCTGTTCGGGGCGATCGGAGATGAATTGGCCAAGGATGGCGTGCAGTTGGTTCCAGCCGTCCCTTGGCTCTCGGCCTGGATGCCCGGCCCGGGCTATGTCGCTGGAGCCCCTCTTCCTTCAAAGTCCATGGAGGATGTCCGGTACGGTTTTGCCATCGCCAAAGAAATCGCACGCCTGGAGATCGGTCAGGTGGTCGTGGTCAAAGAGGGAACGACTCTGGCGGTCGAAGGATTCGAAGGGACCGATGCCTGTCTGGAACGCGGAGGGCGGTTGGCGGGCAAATCCGGAGGAGCGGTGGCGGTCAAATTGGCCCGAGCGGGTCATGATCTGCGGTTCGACATTCCTTGCATCGGACCGAAGACCATCGAGGTTTGTTCTCAAATCGGAGTCCGTGTATTGGCGTTCGAGGCGGGCATGACCCTCTTGATCGATCGCGAGGAATTGGAAGAGAAAGCCCGCAACGGATCCGTATCGTTGGTGGCCGCTTCCTCGCTGCCGGCGTGACGATTGGGGGCGGCAGGGTGTCCAGCGGGGATGACCTCGATGGTGGATGGAACGGAATGGCCCCGGCTCGATGAATTCAGCGTCTGAGCGCCGATGTGGTGGCGCTCCTCTTCTTGGTCAGGTCGAAATTGGCTTCAATGGTCTTTTGCACGAAGCGGCCCAGATCCTCGTCAAGGAGGTCAATTGTTGCTTCCTGACCTTCGATGTTGATTTCAAAGCCTCCCGGACGCGATGACCGGTAGACGCTCATGGTTTCATTGCCCTGAGTGAACGAGAACCAGTGCTGGCTGCTTTCAATCAGGGCGAAGCCCCGAATCTGGACATCGCCGTAGACCCGGGCATCGCCCGAGATGCGCGCGTTTCCGTAGACCCGAGCGTTGCCTGCGACGGCAGCCTCGCCGAAGACCTGTGCCGTGCCGAATATCTGGGCGCTACCGCTCACTTGAGCCGCTCCATGGATTTGAGCCTGTCCGTGGATGAAGCCATTGCCAAAGATGCGGGCATCGCCGTAGACGCGCGATTGGCCGGCCACTTGGGCCTCGCCGTAGACTCTGGCCGTGCCGTAGACCCGGCCATCGGAGTAGACCAACGCATTGCCGGAGATGTGGGAATCTTCGTAGACCTGAGCATCGCCGTAGATCCGGGCATTTCCGAAGATGCGGCAATTTCCGAAGACCAATGCGTCTCCAGTCACCTTGGCGTTGTCGGAAAGATGGGCTCCTTCGAAGATATTCGGCATCTGGCCTCCCGGCGTGCCCCATCGGAAGAATCAATCGACCCGCGGAGACACATCTTGGGGATCGGAACACCACGACCAAACCTTTAGGCGGGATCCACACAGTCCCGATAGGGACAGGCTCGTTGATGTGGGGGACAGGCTCCGGCCGCCTCGGGTCATGGGCGGAGTTCCTTGCGTGGGATTGCGGGGTCGTGGAACCGATTCTGATGGGTCACTGCGGGTGGATCGGATCGTCTCCCCTTCGTGTCTGGATCATCTTGCCGTGGAAGAGTCTGACGGAGCTCGGAGCCCGCAGATCCGTGCGTAGCCGATTTAGTCCCGTAGGGCTTTGGCCCCGATATCCCGCCGGAATTGCATGCCTTGGAAGCAGATCCGATCGCAGGCGGCATAGGCTGCGTTTTTGGCCTCGATGAGCGTTGGAGCCCAGGATGTGACACCCAGCACCCGCCCGCCTGCGGTCACGACGCGGCCATCCTGCAGCGCCGTGCCGGCGTGGAACACCTGAAGGCGTGATTGCCCGGAGAGTTCTTCGAGACCGTGAATGGGGAGTCCCTTCGGGCCGGATCCCGGATAACCCTCGCTGGCGATGACCACGCAGAGGCTGGCCATCGGCGACCAGCGCAGAGGCACTTGAGTCAGGGTTCCATCGATGCTGGCCGAGAGCAGTTCCACCAAGTCGTTCTCGAGGCGAGGCAGATACGCTTGGGTTTCCGGGTCTCCGAACCGAGCGTTGAATTCCAAGACCTTGGGTCCATTTGCAGTGAGCATGACCCCGGGATACAGCAGTCCCCGAAAATCAATACCTTCGGCGGCACACCCGGCCAGCCAAGGCTCCAGGATCGCTTTCCCGACCTTTTCCAAGGCGACGTCGTCGATGAACGGGGCCGGAGAATAGGCTCCCATACCGCCTGTGTTCAGGCCCAGATCGCCATCCGAGATGCGTTTGTGGTCTTGAGCGGTCGGGAAAAGTTTGGCCGTTTTTCCGTCACACAACGCATGAAGGGATATTTCGATGCCCTCCAAGAGTTCTTGAATCACGATTCTCGAACCGGCCTCTCCGAAGCTGCCCCGCAACAGCATGTCATCCACGGCTTTTTCAGCCTCGGGGGTCGAATGCGTCAGCAGGACACCCTTGCCCAGGGCCAATCCATCGGCTTTGACCGCGCAACGGCCATCCAGTTCGGCGACGAAGCGTCGAGCCAGGGTCGCATCGGTGAAGACCCCGGAGCGAGCGGTCGGGATGTGGTGCCGCAACATGAAGTCCTGCGAAAAAGCCTTGGACGATTCGAATTGGGCCGCGCGGCGATTGGGGCCCCAGATTCTCAGGCCCGCCGCCTGGAAGTGATCCACGATGCCCAGCGCCAGCGGGTTGTCCGGCCCGACGACGGTGAGATCGATCCGGTTCAGGACCGCGAACTCACGCAATGCATCCAGAGAATCGGCCGCGATCGGCGCGTTGGTGGTCGGATTGCCCGAACGCAGCCTGGCCCCGGAAGTGCCTGCGTTCCCCGGAGCGCAGATCAACTCGGTGACATGGGGCGATTGGGAGAGTTTCCAAACCAAAGCGTGCTCGCGCCCGCCTGAACCAATGACAAGAACCTTCATCCGTCGGGCGAGTCAACCAGCCTCGGAGCCACCGAGGAAGCCGATTTCCGCCACAAGGGACAGGCTGCAAACCGTTCGGCAACGCCTTGGAGGGACAGGCTGCGGTGCTCGGAGGTGCTTCAGTCGTTTTCTGGATGACTAACGGTGACGCTAGGTGACGCCGGGATGCGCAGTTCGGCCAAATCATTCGATCCATGATCGACGACTCCTCCGCCGCCAGCTCAAGGAGCGCGCAGATCTACCACGACACCGACATTTTCGGCCGCCAGAGCCCCGGCGGGGTCACTGGTGAGGGGTGTTTGGCGGGACGGACTAAACGCCGATGGGGGCTCGCATCGCTTTCAAGCTGAACAGGGAGTCCCATTCAAATCCTGAAACGGCATGAACTTTGGGTGTTCGCCTTCTCATCGACCACCGTTCATGTGCCAAGGCGATGGATTCGACAAAACCCCGAGAACCGATCACCGCTCCTTCGGAGAAATATCTGATGCGACACAACAGGTGTCGGCAGATCCCTGAATCGCTGGTGGGGGCTGGATGTCGCTTTGCCGATTTCCCATCGCGCGGACGATGGAGCTTTCGGGGTTGCAGAGCAGGGATGCTCACCCCTCGGCGTTCTGCAAATGATGAAAGACGGTGTCGATACTCATTGAGAGCCATGCTTGGAGTCAGCGTCACACCGGCTGTCGCCGACATCAGGGTCTGGTAACCGGCCAGGGCTTCGGGTCTTCCAGCCATCGCCTCCCCATAACCGCTCCAACGATAGGCTGACGGAGTCTTGACCAATCCGGCCCTCACCGGATTGAGGTCGATGTAGGCGGCGATGGTGGAAAGGGCCGATCCATCCGCTCCTATGAGAACGCTTCTGAAACGTTCCTCCCACAGCGTCCCTCGCCGTCCCTGACGCAGGTTGTGCCACTGGCTGAAGCGTTGTTTGAGTTCTTTGAGGTACTGACTGATGTCTCCCATGCGCCTCCAGAAACGCTGACGCAGTGCGTTTCCGTCGATGGGTGACAGTGTGGACAATCGACCGCGGATCGCCTCGACCTGGGCTGGCTTGTAGATGGCACTGATCCGGTCCAACAGAATCGCATCATCGGGCGGGTTTTCTGACCGCTGGGGCACCTCCACGAGGAGGTGGAAGTGATTGCCCATGATGCAATGGGTGAGAATGCGAATGCCGCAGAACCGGGCATACTGGCGCATCAACCGTGAGAACTGCTCCCGTTCGGCATCCTTGAAGATCAATCGACGATCCACGACTCGGGACATGCAGTGATAGAATCCACTTGAAGCCTCGGGGGGCGCCTTGATGCGTCGGGTTCTCATGAGAGGTTTGCTTCAGGCTTCGCTCGGGGCCTGGCGCTTCTTTCAAAAAAACAGCCTGTCCCTTCGGTGGGTTTTGCTTTGACGGGAGGGACAGGCTGTCGGTTGATGGCGCACCGATGAAACTGACGCGCCGATCCGCCATCAACACCGCCGCCTCATTGGCAGCCGCTTCGTTGTCCCATCGCCTGGGAGCCGCCGACGCGGCCGGCGGACTGCGGGGGCGGATCAATCACTCGGTTTGCAAATGGTGCTATCCCAAGGTGTCTCTCGAGGATTTGGCCGTCGCCGGCAAGGCAATGGGGCTGCAGTCCATCGAGTTGCTCGGGCCCGGTGAGTGGGATGTGGTCAAGAAACACGGGTTGACCTGCGCGATCACGAGCAACCCGGTGAAGAATGGGCTGGGCGGCATCACCAAGGGGTTCAACCGTCCGGAACACCACGACACCTTGGTGGCCGCCTATGAGGAATGGATCCCATTGGCCGCCAAGGCGGGTTTGAAGAATGTGATCTGCTTCTCAGGAAACCGCGCCGGAATGGATGACGCGACCGGACTGAAGCATTGCGCCGCCGGCCTGAAGCGGTTGATGACGCTCTGTGAGCGGAACAAGGTGACTCTGGTGATGGAACTCCTGAACTCCCGCGTCGATCATGCCGATTACATGTGCGACAAGTCGGCCTGGGGAGTCGCCCTGTGCCGGGAGATCGGTTCGGAGTCCTTCAAGCTGCTCTATGACATCTACCACATGCAGATCATGGAGGGGGATGTGATCGCCACGATCCGCAAGCAGAACTCCTTTTTCGCCCATTACCATACGGGCGGGGTTCCCGGTCGTCATGAGATCGACGAGACGCAGGAGTTGAACTATCCGGCCATCCTCAAGGCGATCGCCGACACCGGTTACAAGGGGTTTGTCGCCCAGGAATTCATCCCTGCTCGTCCCGATGCGCTGGGATCGCTGAAGCAGGCGGTTCGGTTGTGCGATGTCTGATTGCCGCGAAGGTGGGTCGAACGATCCGATCTATCCGGTTGAAAGGCCTCCGTCGGAGCGTCGGGCGGTCGAGGCGGGTTCAATTTTTCTGGACGGATACCGATCGTCTGGCGGGGCGTTCAGAGCAGGTGCCCCATCCGTTCCCGTTTGGTTTTCAGGTAGCGTTCGTTGTCCGGATTGGCTGCGACCCGGATGGGGAGTTGTTCGATGATCTCCAGTCCGTGCCCCTGCAAGCCCACGACCTTCTTCGGATTGTTGGTGAGCAGGCGGATCTTCTTCACACCGAGATCGGAGAGCATCTGGGCACCGAAGCCGTAGTCCCGCAGGTCCATGGGAAAGCCCAGTTGCAGGTTGGCATCCACCGTGTCCAGCCCTTGCTCCTGCAGTTTGTAGGCCTTGATCTTGGCGCCGAGCCCGATGCCACGGCCTTCCTGCCGCATGTACAGGATGACACCCCTGCCTTCGCGTTCGATCCGCTCCATCGCCGCATGCAATTGCGGTCCGCAGTCGCACCGACGGGATCCGAAGACATCCCCGGTCAGGCACTCGCTGTGGACGCGGACCATGACCCCCTTCTTCCCGGACACCTCGCCTTTGACCAGGGCCAAATGTTCGGAGCCGTCGACCTTGGAGGTGTAGAGGTGGAGCGTGAAATCCCCGTAATCGGTGGGCATCCGGATGGATTCGATCCGTTCGATGAGTTTTTCGGAATTGCGGCGGAATTGGATCAGCGACTCGATCGTGCAGATCTTGAGTTTGTGCTTTTTGGCGAAGCGCAACAGCTCGGGCAGACGCGCCATCGAGCCGTCATCGTTCATGATTTCGCAGATCACACCCGCCGGACGGAGCCCCGCCAGAGCGGCCAGATCGACCGCGGCCTCGGTGTGACCTGCTCTGCGCAGCACCCCTCCGGCCTTGGCCCTGAGCGGAAAGACATGACCGGGTTGCACCAGATCGGCCGGTGTGGCCGTCGGGTCGGCCATGATCCGGATCGTCTTGGACCGATCGGCGGCGCTGATACCGGTGCTGATGCCCTTGGCCGCATCGACACTGACCTGGAAATCGGTCTTATAGGCGTCCCGATTCTGGACCACCATCTGTTCGATGCCCAATTGCTTGAGCCGATCCCCCGTGGTCGGCACGCAGATGAGCCCGCGGCCGTGTTTGGCCATGAAGTTGATCGCGTCCGGTGTGACTTTCTCGGCGGCCAAGACCAGATCCCCCTCGTTCTCCCGGTCTTCATCGTCGACGACGACCACCATGCGCCCGCGGCGGATGTCGTTGAGGACCGAAGGAATGTCGTGAAAAGGGACAGGCTTCTTCATGGCGAGAGGTCGGACACCGGCTCGGGGGAAACGTCGAACGGAACGAGATATGGGAGCGCCGGATTATTCCAAGCCCAGCAGGCGGCGTCCTTCAGCGGTGATCATGCTCTGGTGCCAAGGAGGATCCCAGACGATCTCGACCGAGGCGTCTTCGACGCCCGGCAGGGTGAGGATCTTCTGCTGGGCATCGCCCGCGATGGTGGCGCCCATGCCGCAGCCGGGTGCCGTGAGGGTCATCTTGACGAAGACCTTCTTGGTGCCACTGGGGAGGGGTTCGATCCCCATGTCATAGACGAGACCGAGATCGACGATGTTGACCGGGATTTCCGGGTCGTAACAGCTGCGGAGCATGTCCCAGACGGCTTTCTCGTCGATTTCGCCGGTGGCCGGCACGGCCGGGGTTTCCGCGGCCGGGGTGATTCCGAGGGCGTCGGCATCCTTGGGGCCGACCCGAAACAGACCACCCATGGCGTGGATGGTGTAGGATCCCCCCAGAGTCTGGGTGATATCCACTTCGGTGCCGGCGGGAATCGTGACGATATTGCCCGCGGGGATTTGGACCGCGTCGCAATCGCGGGAAAGAACGACGGTGCTGACGGAATTCATGTCGCCATCAAGCTAGCGCGGAGTCTGCGAAAGAGAAGTCAAAGGTCTGCTCGGGTCTTTGGCGGCAGGGCGTTGGAGATTC
>Ga0214917_10006208_pt1 | contig 12489 bp, 13 predicted proteins | sample LL_1208_BB_MetaG_FD_177983 | JGI IMG/M metagenome (GOLD analysis project Ga0214917, IMG submission 177983) | Freshwater microbial communities from Lake Lanier, Atlanta, Georgia, United States - LL_1208_BB | ecosystem: Environmental > Aquatic > Freshwater > Lake | place: USA: Georgia | collected...
AATACCTATCTTTTTAGGTTGGAAAATACTCACAGAAAAAGAAGAGAAAACCACTGAAAATCAAAATCAACCAAACGCCCTATTATTATTTTTTCAATCCATCGAAAAATCGGGGAAAGAAGTCGCCTATCATTTTATTGAAAGCACTATCGCAGTCCGGAATAAACATCAACATTATACCGAGGCAACCCTGATAAATACATTAGAAGAATTAGGAATCGGACGCCCCTCAACATTTGCTACGATTGTAGAAACAATCCAAGAAAGGGGATATGTAAAACGCAAAGATTTAGAAGGAGAAAAAATAAAATTCATAGAATACAAATTGCGAGGAAAGGTTCTCGACAGTATAGAAAAAGAAAAGGTATTCGGAAATGAAAAAAGCAAATTGGTATTGGAACCATTAGGATTAATCACCGTAGAATTTTTGATAAAACATTTTCAGTCAATGTTCTCCTATGATTATACCAAATCAATGGAAGATAAATTAGACCAAGTCTCCTCTGGTGTAGAATCGGATTGGGCCAAATTGTGTAAAGAATGTTATCAAGAAATCAAAGAATTATCCAAACCCATCGCAAAGTTGGAGAAACAAATCTATCCGATAGATGATGAACACGATTTCATATTTGAAAAATTCGGGCCAGTCGTACGAAGTAAAGCGGAAGACGGAACATTTGTGTATAAACCAGTGAAAAAGGATATGAAAATCGATTTAGAAAAATTAAAAAATCGCGAATATACGTTGGATGAATTATATGAAATAAAGAATAATCATTTAGGTGAATATGAAGGCGAACCAATGTATATAAAAAATGGTAAATTCGGCCCTTATGTGGAATGGGGAGAAAAACGAGAAAGTATTCGAAAAATAGAAAAGCCATTAGACCAAATAACGTTGGAGGATGTTGTAAAATATTTAGGAAGTGATATTACTTCAAAAAACAAGGCCATACTGAGAGTATTAACAAAAGACTTAAGTATTCGCAAAGGGAAATTCGGTGCATATGCTTATTATAAAACAGCGGCCATGACCAAACCCGATTTTTACAATATAAAAAAATTCCCCGAAGGTTTTGGAACGTGTGAACCGAATGTTCTCATTGAATGGTTAGAAAAAACCTACAAAATACAGATTGAATAACGCTATGAATAAAATATGATAAATATGTATAAATGGAATCACGACAAATAGATGGGAACAAATATATAAATATGGTAAATGTATTAGGGTTCTTAGCAATATACATCATATGTTTTGTATTTATATTTCAACGTGAACAAGAAATTTCCAGTTTCATTTTGTTAAGTATATATCACATGTTTTTCTTACTATTTATACTACAGTCAATGTTAAAACAATCTACCTTTGATATTCGTAGTATTACCGCATTTATAGAAGGCGGTTCAATGATATGGGGTGGAATGTTAATAGGAGCAATCTTAAATTTTGTATCCTTAGTATTGTTTTTGATATCATATAGTCATGTATATAAACAACATAAAATACAAGGCGATGGAGTTGTTCCATTGGCTAAGAACAATATGAAGAAAACCAAAAAATTTAAAATCTTTTTTATGGTAAGTACTTGTTTAACCTTATTATTATTGTTATCAATGAATCTAAGCAATCATATTATTTATAAAATATTTTTAACACTCATCTCGGGAATAGTGGTCGGATTAACCTCATATGAAGTATTTTTATGTAATAGTTTATTAGAATTAAATAAAATAACTGTTATTTCCCGATAATTCATTTTATATTCGTAAAAATATAAAATGAATGTTCTCTATAGTATATACAATGAAATATTACGAAACTCATTACGATGATTATATAAACGCGGTTGAAAAATGTAATATTCATCCCGAATTAATAGAAGTATTCAATCGATTTCCCAAAAATAACAATGACTTGAATAATTGTATCATATATGGTCCCACTGGTTCAGGAAAATATTCACAGGTTCTCTCTTTATTAAAAAAATATAGTCCAAGCGAATTAAAATATGATAAAAAAATTACATTACAAACAGATAAACAGACCTATATGTACAGAATTAGTGATATTCATTATGAAATTGATATGTCGTTATTAGGGTGTAATTCTAAATTGGTATGGCATGAAGCATTTTTCCAAATAATAGATATTATATCGGTAAAAGCCGATAAGTTTGGTATTATCGTCTGTAAGAATTTCCATTTAATACATAATGAATTATTAGAGATATTTTACAGTTATATGCAGCAATATAATAGTCAATCTAACATAAAAGTTAAATTCTTTATTATAACTGAACATATTAGTTTTATGCCGACAACCATTATAAATTCTTGTCTCGTAATAAATGTGAAAAGACCAAATAAAAATGAATATAATAAAATGATCACTACCCACCAACCATACGCGATTGCGAATTCAAATCCATTCTTCAAACAAATCACGGTGAAAAGTGATGAAGATACAAAAATCAAAAAGACATTGGAGATAGTAGATTCCATAGAATTGGAGGGAGTATTAAATTTAAAAGAAGTTCGTTATTTTCCATTGGTAGAAGATACAGAAAAAATGCCCAAAGATGTATTCAATATTATATGTGATAATATTATTGCCGAAATTATGAAGTCCGACAAATTAGTATTTACGGATTTCCGAGATACATTATATGATATACTTACCTATAATTTAGATGTGACTGAATGTTTATGGTATATATTGCGGTATTTTATACAGAACAACTATTTAAAAGCAGAAGATATCACAGACATATTAGAAAAAACGTTTTCCTTTTTGAAATATTATAATAATAATTATAGACCTATATACCACTTAGAGAGTATTATGTTTTATATAATAAATAAGATACACAAATACGATGAATTATAAAAAAGCATGTAAACATCTGGGAATTGAAGAAACCGCAACTTTAACCAAAGAAATTTTGAAAAAGCATTATCGTATGAATGCCTTACGATATCATCCAGATAAAAATAATACACCGGAAGCCTGTAGTAAGTTTCAAGAAATACACGCATCTTATGATTTTTTATTAAAAACAATTGATGGTGAAAACATATTCAACGTGAATCTTGAAAACGAATTTGATGAAGAGGACAATAATGATAGTTATGCCGGGATACTCATGTCGTTTATAAAGAATATTATGAAAAATGATGGAATACAAAATAGTTTGTATTATATCATTATCGAAAAGATTTCAAACGTGTGTGAAAAGAAGGCATTGGATATGATAGAAAAGGTAGATAAAACGGTTTTAATCAAAATAATTGAAATCATAGGTAAATATAGAGAAGTATTACATTTTTCGAATGATTTTATAGAAAAAATACGAATGGTATTGAATAAAAAAATAGAAAATGATGAATGCATTATATTGAACCCATCTATCGACGATTTATTCGAAAATAACTTGTATAAACTCGTTGTAAATAATACGACGTATATTGTTCCTTTATGGCACGATGAATTAGTGTATGATAATAACGGCAATGATTTGTATGTGAAATGTTTTCCAATATTACCTGAAAATATAACCATCGATAATAAAAATAATATCCATGTGAATATAACCTATGATGTAAAGGAAATATTAGATAAAGATATAGTCATCGTAGGTATTGGAAAAAAGAATTGTGAAATAAATCCCAAAGAATTATTGCTAATGAAAAATCAAACAGTGGTATTAAAAAATGAAGGGATTTCCAAAATAAACACGGTAGATATATACGACATTAGTAAAAAAAGTAATATCATTGTCTATATTACATTAGAATAATGATTATATAAATGCGATAATCATTATTGAATAATCGAAATATTACCGGTATCTGCCACATAATTGGTAAATACCCGGTTGAACATATTTGTTTTGATGGATAATGAAACAGGGTTTTTCATAATATCTTTGAAATACAAATTAAATAGCCATAAAGAGGCGAAATTATAATAATCCACCGCGGTATTTGGTTTCAGTACTACTTCCATATTATACACAAATTTGAATTCTTTTTCATGTTTACAAAGATATTTCACAACAATATTATTATGTAAGACTTTCGACAATATATCCGCCAATTCAATATTATAAAGTGCTTTACATTTGTCTGAATTAATAATTTGTTTCAAATCATCGTAAACAATGGTCGCTTCAAAATAGTCTTTGTAAATTTGTGTTTTTATTTCTTGAGGTAGTTTTTCAATAATGGTTGTTATATCAGTCATTTTACTATAGTGTGAAATTAAAATATACCGATAAATTCTTCTCAATTTTATCTAATATCTCAAAGAATATAAAATGTTCTCTGCATTTATATGTAGATGATACAATTGATAGGAATATTCGGTATATTATTATTTATAAACTTAACAAATAGTTGTAATGGTTTTCTAAATAGAGCGCAATTACAAAGTATACAATATATATTAACACATCCGAATACCCCTATTGATATACGAAGAAAAACGCAACAAATATTATTTTCAGAATATATGCCGTGGTTAAAAAAACAAGTGCGGATATTCAAGCAATCCAATGAAAAATCGTTGAAATTTATTTTGGAATATGACTTACAACAGTATGCGATTATTGGGTTTTTAGATGCTATCAATAATTTTGATGGGAATTCATCTCTTACTCATTTTGCGGCAAAGCACGTAAACGGTAAAATGCGTTTAGGATTATTAGAATTGATGCCGTTAAAACCTCTGAATCATTATCAAAAATATATTAAGAAGCGCAAATATATGATGCCGGGTATTTTATCGTATGATAAATATTGGTTGTTTGATAAATGTAAACGTTCAAGTGAAGATGAAAAAAATATTGTCTTATATGGTTCTCATTCGAATAATACAGTAGTCGCAAAAGAAACGGATATCATTACCAATATCAAAATGGCTGTCATGGAGATGCCGGACCAATATAAATCGCTTTTTTTTGCCCGATATGATTTTGGAAGCTTGAGAAAGATAAGGAGTGTATATAAAATATGTAAAATGTTTCGTTATAGTGATGAAACCTATAGAAAACGGATGAACGTAATACATACGTATTTGCGATGGAGACTGAGGAAATTAGTATTTTGAATAAAAAGTTTGTCTCATTTTTCTTCCCAGTCGGTGTAATATTTGTTAATGTTCTCAATTATATATATTGTGAACATTTGTATGAGTAAAATTATATATTATTTACTAGGTAGTCTATAATCTTTATCAAGTTCCCATGTCGGACGATTAAAGTGCTTTATTAAGGCATCTCTTTGTGCTGATGATTTAAATTTTTCCAATTGTTTTACGAATCTAAATACAATGCCAGATAGTTCTTCTTCTTCGGAAATATATCTATCATATGTTTCCTCTTCGGATTCTTCTAATTCTAATTTCTTGTTATATTCTTCTTCTAATTTTGCCTTTTTCGTTTCATTAACAGTTGTCTCTATTTTTTCACGTAATGTTTTAATACGTGTATGTCTTTTTTCATAGTTGTCGATAAATTTTTTATTACGTTTGCGATAATCAATTAAATTTTTTTCTGCTTTCTCAAGTAGTTGGTCTAGTTTGTCGAGTTCTTCTTTCTCATCACCGCCCTTAAATAAATGTTTGATCGATTTGCGAGCGTTTTTACGCAAATGCTTACTCGATATGCGAGAATTTTTGCGAGTTCTTCTGTTTAAAGAATTATGCATTATATACTATATAAATATTTTATTCTAAATCAAAAAATAAAAACTTAAAATGTTCTCAATATATATATTCATTGAAAACATTAGAATGTGTGGAATTATAGGATATCTAGGAAACGACGAACATAAAGAATATATATTATCTGGTTTAAGATTATTACAAAATCGGGGTTATGATTCCGTCGGCATATCTTGTATTTCCAATGGAGAACTTCATACCACAAAATTCGCATCCAAAACAAGTTGCGACGCATTAGAACAATTGGAAGAGTCGGTATATAACCAAAATATCAGTTCAAATTGTGCTATCGGTCATACTCGTTGGGCGACACACGGAGGTAAAACCGATAATAATGCTCATCCACATCACGATAATTCGAATAAAATTGCCTTAGTTCATAATGGTATTATAGAGAACTTTCAAGAAATCAAAACAAAATTATTAGAGAAAGGTTATATATTTAAATCACAAACCGATACAGAAATTATCGCGGTTCTCATTGGTTATTATATAGATAATGGAGAATCTATACAACAAGCCATTCAAAAAACGATTGAAGAATTAATAGGTACGTGGGCTTTAGCTATTATACACGCAGATTTTCCCAATAAAATATGGATTACTCGCAACGGTTCTCCTTTATTGCTAGGAATGGAAGAAGAATTTATAATGATTGCTTCTGAACAAATCGCCTTTGGTAATTATATCAAAAAATATATTGTATTAGACAATCACGATTTAATAGAAATTACCAAAGAAGAGAGAACCATTACCTACAATAAAAACATTCATAGATATGCTATAAAAAACAAGGCAAACCAACATATAGAATTGAAACCGGCTAATTATAAGCACTGGATGTTGAAAGAAATTATGGAACAACCCGATTGTGTTATCCGCGCCATGAATAATGGAGGCAGAATAGAGAACAATGTATCTGTAAAATTAGGTGGATTAGATACCAATAAAAGCCGATTGTTAGAAATAAATCATTTAATCTTATTAGGTTGCGGAACATCATTACACGCCGGATTATGGTCATTGGATATTTTTAAAACATTAGATATTTTTGATACAGTCGTCGCGTATGATGGTGCGGAATTTCAAATCAAAGACATACCTAAAAAAGGTACGGTGGGCGTCATTTTATTATCCCAATCAGGTGAAACAAAAGATTTACATCGTTGTATTCAAATCGCCAAAGAATACGATTTAATCAGTATTGGAGTTGTAAATGTAGTAGACTCGATGATTGCTCGTGAAACCAACTGTGGAGTCTATTTAAATGCGGGTCGTGAGGTAGGAGTCGCGTCTACCAAATCGTTTACCAATCAATGTGTTATACTCGCCATGATTGCTATTTGGTTTTCACAAAACAGAGGAACTTGTATAGAGAGAAGGAAGCAAATCATAAATGATTTAAGAAATTTACCATTCCATATACAAAATGTTTTAAACAAAGAAGAGAACCTGAGTGTATTTATTGGTTTTTTTATAAACAACCATACATGTTTTATATTAGGAAAAGGTAAAAATGAAGCGGTAGCCAAGGAAGGCGCATTAAAAATAAAAGAAATATCCTATATACACGCCGAAGGTTTTAGTTCAAGTTCTCTCAAGCACGGTCCATTTGCGTTGATTGAACAAGATTTACCTATTATCATTTTAGATGTAGATGAAGAGAACCGAGAGAAAAATAAGAATGCTTTTCAAGAAGTATCCGCTAGAGATGCGGTAGTAATCCGAATTTCCGATAGTGAAGGAGAACTAAAGGTGGATAAAAACGCGACGTTTGGAGGTATAGTAGCCAATGTATACATTCAATTGCTTAGTTATTTAATATCTATCCAAAAAGGATATAATCCAGATTTTCCAAAAAATTTGGCGAAAGTAGTAACGGTAGAGTAATTTGTATTTACAATTGTAATTATTTGTAATGCGATTATGCTAACAAATAGTTTATTTAGTGTTATTTTATATATTTCGGATATATATAATATGTCGGGGTGTACTTGTCTAGGTATATGTGCGTGTTCCGCAGTAGCACTAACCGCTATATTTTTCGGCGTCAAACAAACCAATCAACCAAAATGTAATCATAATTGTAATGAGAAAGAAACCAAAGTAATAGGGGATGAATTGGTATAAAACGCCATCAAATAAAAAATAAGGCAGAACGGCCCTATTTTTTATTTCTATTTTTATTTATTGGTAATTGTAATGACTGATACGTCATCATATGAGTGTGAATCATACGTAGATTTTGTAGGATATAGTTCTTCAGGTGTTTGCGGGGATTTTGCGACAAACCATTCTTGTTTCCATCTTTTTTCAGCTAAATCAGCAAGTTCTTCTGCGTTCAATGTTTTCATATTTTGTAAATCATCTGGATGGTCTGGGGTGAATACATCCCATAATCCATCAGAGGCTAAGACTATTTTTATTTTATCGGTTTCATTGTTGTAATAAATGGTTTGACGTTCAGGCGCAAATTCAGTAATACCTTGATGCCCTAATGCTTGAGTAGGAATGAACGAATGTGTTGTATTATAATCGATTATATAGGTTGGTTTATTCACAATAGTGGTGGGATTGATAGCGAAAGACCCATAACTTAATCGCGGAAATATGTTAATATCTTTTCGTTGAAATAACCGGATTTGTTCCGCTGTATTGTTCCAATCATGTATTGGATTATGATACGCGATTTCGTCGTTTTTGATTACATATATTTCAGAATCTCCTATCGAAAACGTTTCTACCCGATTCTCATAAAATTTAGTCATCAAGAATGTAGAACCAGAACGCGCTAATTGCTTTAATAATCGAGCTTGTGCGACTGAATATAATTTAACTTTTTCAATATGTTCGTTTTTTAATATTTCTATTTGTTGTTGTATGAAAATATGTGGATGTTCGGCTTCAAGAATTTCCATCAAGTGTGTTCGTATAATGGAACGGATATCATTTACCCCAATATCAGTCCCGTGGCCGTCGATGATGATACCGTAAGTATAGGGTTCGTTCGTGGTTGAATTTACTGCGCTACCTTGGTAAATTTCATCTTGTTTTTTACAGAGTTGTATTACTTTTGAGTGAATCATTTGTTTGTTGTTTTTATTATATAATATTGATTTATAAAAAGAATTCAATTTTGTAAAATGAAACTAAACCATTTGATAATTATATGGGGATTGTAATATTAAAACTTCATTCATAATAAATTCAATGATATCATATATGATAAGAGTATACAAGATATATTTTATATATTTCACATATTTTTGTAATTTTTTTTCGGTTATATACAAATAAGCAATTTTCAGAATAGACATACCCATATACGAGATACATTGAAATCCTTTACCTAAGATAGCACACGCAATACCCAATAAATAAAATCCCATAATATGACCAACAAATGTAGAGACCTGCACAAAGAAATACGGTATATATGGTATAAGTATCATTTTTTTGAATCGATATAATGAATAGAAACTATATAAATTACATAATTCAATTTTGTAAATATCTATCGGTATTTTAATGAAAAATCTTTTATTTTTATCATTACTTCCATATTCAATCGCAAATATATATGTTCTTGCTTATTCGTGGACCCCTGGGTTTTGTTTTACGAATAATCCTGATTATCCTGGTTGTTTAGAACCAAAATCATATTGGAAAAATAATTTCACAATTCACGGATTATGGCCACAATACGAAACAACTGGTTATCCTTCATATTGTTCTACGGAAGAGTTTGACCCCGAAGTTCCCATTGAAATTGGATGGGATACAATGACGACTTATTATCCTGATGTGAAATATGATGAAACTAGTCCAGATTATGATTCTTTTTGGGAACACGAATGGGATAAACATGGAACTTGTTCGGGGTTATCACAAACCAATTATTTCCAACAAGCCATTACATTCGCCGAAACATTTACTACCCCTGAAATATTACATAAATATATCAATACCACGAATTCTTTATCCGCAAATGATCTACGCAATTCTTATGGAGGTTCTCAATATTGTGTTTTACAATGTAGTAATCAAAATATGTTAACTGGATTATATACGTGTTGGTCTCAATCGCCCGTTTTACAAATAGAATGTCCTTCTTCTGTTCAATCTGAAGATACATGTAGTACTCAATATTTAACGATTGTTTCATTATGATAAATCATATAAAAATTTATTGTTCTCTTTATTATATAATTATTATAATGAGCATATTACCATACGCTATATTTGGTGGTTATTTTTATCAATCGAATAGTGGCGGGTTTGATAATATATATGATTTTGCGGAAACACTCGAACAAGCCATACATATATATGAAAGATTATTACATACAAAAAATAATGAAAATATGAGATATAACTGGGTACATATAGTAGATTTACGAACCAAAACTATTGTAATAGATAGTAGACATATTTACAATAAAATAAATTATAGATGCAAACTATAATAAGTAAAAATGATTGATTTACTTATTATATTTTATTATTACAATGGTCCCATTCAAAATCATCAAATACATAATCTAATCCATCGTCATTGTTTGGATTAATCGCCAAATAATATTCCCAATTGGTAATCATACCATCTCCATCGGTATCGGCTATTTCTTCAAAACCATCTAACCAAGGTAAAGATGACGGCAATGCGGGGTCTGACGCATCATGACCTGTACACGTATATGCGTCAGGTAAATATTTATTTTGGTTCTCTTCTAATGAAAAATATGAAAAAGAATACCAAGTTTCTTCTGAACCATCTACCACTGGCCATCTATAAATTGGCGTTCCACCATAATCGACATATCCATTTAATCGTTTCGCAGACAATAGACGTTCAAGTGTAGGATGTATTACCCAAAACAATATATCAATTGGAGAAGATGATTCTAACATTTCACCTTCAATAGAAGACATACTACTTAACATATACACCATATCAATGATAAATTCTTCCGGAAATATTTTATTAAATACCATTTGACTATGACCAGACAAAATACAATCATACACATTTTCCCAATCGGTTGTTCCATTGAGTAATGCTTCTACTTGACAACTACAATCTTTGGTAGAAGTATTTTCATCACAATTATCCGGACAAACTAATAAATTAGGAGTTCCATCCCGAGCACACATATGTGAACGCCATAAAGATTTATACACATGAAAATACTCACCCATCACCATATTTTCCAACATGGTTCGCCTAGCACCTTTTGTTCCCCATTCCCATTCATTCATACTATATCCGTGCGACATAATTTCTTCTGGTGTCATATCCGCGTCTAATAATTCGGACCACGTATCGGTAAAATTTTTATAGGTTTCTATACAATCTCCTCCCATACCACCCAATTGAACGTGAACGGTTCCATGTCCATCATTTGGGGATAATATTTGAAAATCAGATAATGTCGATGAATTGATAATATCAAAATGAGTTTGACAATTTGGTATTCTTTTGTTGGTTGCTTCCACACCGCATATATCAAATAAATGTCTAACCGCATATTCATCATTATTATTATTCCAATATGATCGAATATAACCATATGAATTTGGTTCTACAATCGATTCATTTGTTATTTTGGGCATTTTAACATAAGCAAATTTAGAATCTTGAACGTGGTCGTTTTCATCTGTGCTACCAAACCATTTATCATTTAAAAAAGGGGTTATTTCTAAAAAATAGGATGGACTTTCACCTGCGTCTGTTATTTCTTGACCTTCAATGGTAAAATCCCAATAAGGTAATGTAACTGAGGGGTCAACGGAACGTAAAGCGGCTTCAAATGATTGTGTAATGGCGAAATGATGAGTGAAAAATCCGCTGCCTTCATGAAATTGGTCGCACATAATATCATTTGACGCCAACGCATGTTCTTCAACAAATTGATTTATTCCAGTAAATTTATCGCCATATTTTGCCTGTCCTTCAACGGTTGTATATTTCCATATTTTAGAAGCCGCATGTAAAAATTTATGTCTATCTTCCGAACTTAACGCACGTAATTCACGTTTTACATATTTTACGATAACTGAAATAGTTTGGTTTATCACCACTTCATTATTATTGTCTATCCCCTGTAAATATAAATCATATTTTCCAGGAGCGGTAAAGACTTTTTCGATTGAATTTCCCCATAGTATATCTTCATCCGGATGAACCCATTTCCATGATAAAGTATTGTCGATGATATTATCCGCATTGATAGAAAAAGAGGTTGTTTTATATGGTTCCGCTAAATATTTATCAGTTAACCATTCATACTTGGCTCCTGAATATTGACCATATTCATTCGATACCGTAATATTTATTTTATCATAAGTATACATTGTTGATTTCATAGTATCATCAGTTAATACGGTAGTATTGGTTGTATCAAAAAATATGAACAAACCCGCGGTTATGGTCAATGTAAAAAAAGTTAGCATTAAACCAATAAATAATCGAAGTTTAAATACACTGGGAGTTTCATATTCATCCGCATCTTTTTCATTCAATAATGTTGCTATTGCTATATCATTATCTTCTATTGAATTATTATAGATTCTATTCACTTCCGCTTTCACATCATTCTCATCTATTGCTTGATATTTTCGGAATAAAGACATTTATATAGTAGTGTAAAATATTTTTATATGATTTATACAAATATTTTAGTTCAATTGCTGTTGAAATTTAAAAAATTGCTAACTAAATTGATAAAATCCAAATAATAATCGAGAGATGCGGTTACAAAATC
>Ga0214917_10006210_pt1 | contig 12486 bp, 23 predicted proteins | sample LL_1208_BB_MetaG_FD_177983 | JGI IMG/M metagenome (GOLD analysis project Ga0214917, IMG submission 177983) | Freshwater microbial communities from Lake Lanier, Atlanta, Georgia, United States - LL_1208_BB | ecosystem: Environmental > Aquatic > Freshwater > Lake | place: USA: Georgia | collected...
CGACATTGAAGTAGAGACTGATGAACCAGGTGAAGAGAAGGACACGGATGACAAGATAGACAGAGGAGTGAAGGCTCACCCTAAGCCCGTGGAACCTCCTTCAGAGGACAAGGTCTTTGTTGTAGACCAGAAAGAGTTCGAAAAAGAATACAAGGAGGCTTGATGCCGAAGAACATAAACAGGTTCCTTGACAAGATAGTCGAGGACGCAGTGGAAGGTGTGCTTCCCAAGAGAAATGAGAAACCTCTGGATGAGGCATACGTCGTCCAAACAAAGAAGTTTGAGACGCCTACCGAGTCTCTTTCCTCCAAGACAAAGTCAGCACATCAGGAGCTGCTTGATGGATATGTGAAGTCTCTGAACGATATCTCTGTTAAGCTGGACTCGGTTCAGAGATCTGAGATTGGGCCTAACCACAGTGAGTTCAGGGACCTGAAAATAGACGAAGTCTACAATCTCAACGCTTCCTTCCTACACGGTCTTTACTTCGAAAACATCGGTGATCCGAACTCACAGATCAGCACTGACACGCTGGTTTACATGAGGCTCGAGCGTGACTTTGGATCTTTCGACAACTGGCAGAGAGACTTCGTGGCATGCTGCATGGTCGCAAGAAACGGTTGGGCTGTGACATGCTACAACACATTCCTGGAGAGATACATCAACGTTGTTGTCGACCTTCACGCGGGAAATGTTCCCTTCGGGTGCATACCAATTATCGTGATGGATTGCTGGGAGCACGCATACTATCGTGACTATCTTCGTGATAGGAAGACATACGTCTTTGCGATGATGAAAGAGCTAAACTGGCGTAGGATCCAAGATAGACTTGAAAAGACCGAAAAGGTTGCGAGAGTGATGAAATGAGAAAGCCCAGCCTTATGATGATGTTCGAGGCAGAGGGAGATATCGAGAGTGATATCCCATCAAAGCCCGGTGAGCACGTTTCTGTAGACAGACAGATACTCAGGGCAATCATGGACGCAGAACGCACTGCAGTAAAGCTCGGCAAGGGACAGGCAGCAATGTCTGCAATGGAGTCTATCGAGAGGACATCACTCCGTTTTCTTTTCGAGGCAGAGGAAGGCACTGAGACTCCGGAGGGAGAAGAGGAGAAAGGTCTCCCTCCCCTGGACGTTGGTGTTTTTGCCACTGAGATAATGAGAGTTGTCAAGAACTATGACACACTTCTCGACATTCCCTCAGTCATAGTAAACCGCACAGTCGAGTATCTCACGTCCAAGTACGATGAGAAGACTGCAGAGGCATTCAATCAGATCCTGAGAGATGAATTTGATTACGAACCTGCACCAGATGCAGACCCCGAGACATCTGCTGATAAAGAAGTTCACAGTCACCTTGCCGTCGGCGCGATGCCAGGTGGAGGAGCTGCGTAATGGTCATTTCTCGTAAGGCCCTTCACGTGAACCTCAGCGAAGATGTCCATTCGGCGTTTCGCAAGCTGTGTATAGACAATCGTCTTACCATGCAAGAAGTCTGCGAGTATTTCGTCGTTGGGCTTGTCGACGATGAACAGTCCATGGTGAGGATTCTCAATGAGATTTCTCGTAAGAAGAAAGACAAGACAGTAAGGAAGATCTCGAAGGTAGAGTCTGACTCTATCTACGACGCTATCGGAGGAGAGTAATGAATTGGTTCTCTCGCATCTTTGGCACTGACAAGAGAGTCGAAGAGCTGGAGAATAGGGTCAAAGTTCTTGAGCACAATCTCTCCATAATGATACAGGTCGTGAAGAATACTGCAGGTGCAGTAGAGAAGATAAGTGGTTTCATGCAAGAAATTGACAGAGAGATCAACGCTAAGCGAGAAAGGGAAGTGAAGGCTGTCTTCATACCCAGAGAAAAGAAAGAATACACAAACTGAGGCTAGCATGAGAGTCAAGGAATCAGTCATTCGAGGTCTTTTGAGAGAAATGGCTATCACGGGTGATGCTACTGCTGGACAATCGGGCAGAGACGACAAACAGTTGCAGATGGAAATTCCTGGTGAGATTCCTATCTCTGCCTCGCAGCAGTCAGCTACACAGCTCTCGGTTGCAAGACCTCCCGTAGAAGATCCCACTTACGTGCCTATCTCAGCAAAAGATCTTGGACTTGCACTCCAGGCAATTGCAGAGGTTGTCCCAGAAGAGGACGTCCAAAGGGTGTACCTTGACTTCATAAAGAGAGTCAATGCAAGAGAAGCAGGTCTGAGCAGCACAATTGAGACTGGTGGTATCACTGAGGGGCGCAGAAAGAAGTGAGAATGAGTGAGCTTCTAGGCGAGTATTTCGAGAGAGGTAGTTCACGCGGTCCTCTCTACGAGTCACAGTTTACGAGCTCACTGCCCGTCTCTGTGAACAGGTCTTCGTGGGAAAGAGAGGAAGAAGGCCTCCTAAGAAAGTTTGAGTTTCGAAGCAGACATTCACTGAAGGATTTTGTGCTTGCAGCCCTTGATCTGGAGGATGAGCTACTTCACAAAGTCAAGCTCACTGTGGAAGATGATACCGTGAGTGTATTCTACTCTTCTTCCTCAACTGAGCAGGGCAGGGGGAGAGACAGAGAGTTCACGGGGTATTTGGATGAAGTCTACTCACAGGTCAATAATCGAAGAAGCTGAAACTGTGTATATGTCAGAGGGACTATCTGACATGTTGTATACAGGAGAAGAGTCTGCTGTCGAGATGAGCATTGGCGAGGCCAGTGTCGTCACTCTTCACGAAGAAGTAGGCATAAGGATGATCTCAATCGTGTTGAGTGCCAACGATAGAGACCCTGTTGAGACTCTCGACCTTCTCGGAAAGAAAGTCACCTTCAGTGGGCTTCTTAGGGCAACCAAGTTTAAGGTGACCTCGGTCACATATGATAGAACAGCTAACAGCATCACACTATTGGGCTCAGTGCTCAATACGTAGCGTAGAGGCAGTCATGAACGAGAACCAAGACCCAACTTTCGAGTTTGACAAATTTGTCCAGGACATTGTCAAAAGAGAGAGCCACGAGAGAGTGGAAACACCTCCTCAGAATGAGACAACACCACAGCGTGAGTATGCTCAAAGATACAGAGAGCTCCCCCAGAATAGAACGAGGTGGTCAAGATGAAGACTATCAACACACGTTCTCAGCTACTTAGGGCACTCGGTCTCTTGAAAGAAGACCCAGACGATGAGCTGAAGCGACAGAAGAAAATGTCGCGTGAGGCGAACAAGATCAGAAGTGTCACCGAGGAAGAGAAGGAAGACAAGCCAGAAGAAGACCTTTTCGGTGGCGAGGAAGAGGGCGGTGAAGAAGAAGAGGGCGGTGAAGAAGAAGAGGGTGGAGAAGAGGGTGGCAAGGAAGCAGAAGGTGGAGAGGAAGAAGAGAAGGATGCAGGTGAAGAGAAGAAGAAGAAAGATCTGCCTGGTTCCAAGGAGCTTCGTGACTCTCCCCCCGAGACTCCTCCAAGTGTGACAGGCCTGAACGTAATAGACAGGATCAATAAGATACGTGCAGGCGCTTCTATGAAAGACGAGAAGGTGATGAAGAGTATTGACGACTACGTCACTTCACTGAGCGAAGATCAAGCTCAGACAATGTACACTTTTCTTGACGCACTTGCGAGAATGATCCTCGGGGGCATGGATCCATCAGAGGTTCCCATACCGAAGGGTGCAAAGGCGTCTAATGTCGTCAAAAATGCAAAGGACAATGTCACCTCTTCTGCACCCAAGAAAGTTGCAAAGGGCGATGACCTTCCGATAGTTTCTCCCGTGACAGTTGGCGAAGGCGTGAAGAGGAAACTGAAAGAAATAGACGTACCAGTGAGATCTGGTAGACTGGTTCCTTTCGGCTCGAAGGGTCACATAGCAGACTTGCAGGGTAGAATAGACGATCTTGAGAGGATAAGGTCATATCAGGAGCAAGGCTCTGATAGCAGACACGCAATGGGTCTTGCTATAAAGGCTCTCAAGTCTCAGCTGAAAGCCGCAATGAGATCATCATCTCACGGGAATCCCAGAGTACAGCCCATGCCTCCGATAGTGGAGAAAGAAAAGTGACTGAACAGCAACTGAGAAAGTATATCAGGAAAGAGATCCTGAAGGAGAGTGGAGGTGTCTACATGGACGCTTCTGACCTTGCCGCAATCTGGGACTCTGTCGTAGATGCATTCGAGATAGTCAAGGTCGCATTCAAGGACATTCTCAGTTCTACCACTTACACGATAGAGGTTTTCACTTCGCCAAATCTCGAGGCAATAGAAGAGGCCAAGAAGAATTTTCAGGCAAGAAAAGAAAGGATCGCTGACGAGTATGCTAGCGCCTTTGGAAAGATAAGCGAGAACATGGGAGCTGACTTTAGAGCTGCAGTCTTCCTCATGGCACCAAACTACTATCTCGGCACAAAACTCGTTTTGGAGGGACCTGCTTACTACAAGGGCGTAGTTGAGTATCTCAGGGACGCTGGTATTGAAGTGAAGGACGAGATGCAGAGGTACTCACAGGAAGTTCCTCGTTACGAGAAAATGCTGGCTAGAGCACAAGAAGACTCACTGATGGGCAGGACCACGAAATATGGTAGCAATGTCGACTTCACATCTGTCTCCAGAAGAATCATACAGAAGCTCAACGTAAAGACAGGTGTGGCTGCCACCACAGAGTCAGTCTCAGGTGATCTTCCCATTATCGTTGAGAGGGCAGAGGAGAGAAAGAAGACATACGCTGAGGTCGCGTTCGAGAGTCTATCGAAACAGATAGAAGAAATGGACGCTTCGAAGATAGTCAACCCTGCAGGCTCAAAGGCTTACATCGAAGAAAAGGCGAAAGAGGCACGAGACTACGCAGGCATGATAAACATGCCTCTGCAGTTTGTCGCAGAGGCTTCACAGGCGAAAGACGTAGGTCAGCTACGCGAAACAATAAAGAAGATGAAGGGCGGAGCAATTAAGATCGAAGGCTTTGGACAAGAAGAAGAAGCGAAGATAGTAGCAGCAGCCCAAGAAATCGTAAAGACTGCGAAGGCGGATGGCAAGGTTGCAGAAGTCTTCAAGGCTGCAGGAATGAACCCACCAAAGGGTGAAAAGGACAGTCTCAACGAGGAGGACCCTCCTTCTGCAACCTCTACAGAAGACAAGCTTCTTATGCAGGCTGCACAAAAAATTGCGACCATGAATGCCATCAAGAAGTTCGTGTCAATATTCCAAAATCCCCAGAGCGCAGGTGAAGAAGGGAAGAAATATCTCATGCAGCTTGACGCCGTGAAGAAGAAGTTTGTTGCTGCATACACTGCAGACTTCAGGAAAGAAGACATAGAAATCCTAAAGAAGACTAACGAGGGAAGGAAACTTCTTGAAACGATAGAGAAAGGGAAGAGAGTGATTGAGAGTGCTGGTTTACTCGGTGCCGGGACTTCGAAATAATCTGGCATGAGCAAGAAAAGAACCAACTGGATACCCGAGATCCTCTATGAGGAGGATTCACAGATTCCCTTTATCGAAGTGCCGAAGGGTGAAGACGATCCCTCACTCCTTTTCATCTTTGTCAACAGAAAGACAGGCGAGACAGAGATGGGATCTGATGGCGAAGAGCTTCCCATCGTTGAGATGGATCTGCGACAATTCGTTGACATGAAGATCCTGAAAGAGAGGCTCACTGAGTCTGAGTTCGACAAGGTGAGGTCAATTCTCGGCCTTCAGCCATTGCGTGAAGCACAGAAAAAGGGAAGCGAGATAACTGCGAAGGTCAGGGACAATCTCAACAAGACATGAACACTCTTTCGTTCTCCATTACCATGATACATGGAGAATGAAGTGTCATATCTTACTTCTGAAGACGCGACCAACGCAATCAAGGGACTCAAGTCGTTCCATGGCGATCTCATTAGCCTGTTCGACAAGTACGGAATGTCACTTGAGTCCAATTCTGGTCGTCGCAATGTCATCCTTTCACAGGCGCAAGAAGAGTTCTTTGCAAGAGAGCTTTCGAAGCGCTACAAGGATGTGAAGGCGGATGGCAAAACAGGGATGCCTGACATTCTCATCGGCGAACTTGGGACAGAGCTAGAGTGTAAGCTGACCTCTCCTCTAAAGGGAGGGGCACTCAATCTCCAGGCCGATGAGTACTCTGTTAGTGATGAAAGCCCAAAGGACTTTCTCTATGTTGTCAACAAGGACATGAAAGAGTTCGCGGTGCTGCATTTCATTGGCCTGACAAAATCAGACTTCATTGTCCCAAATTCTCAAAGGTCCAAGGGGAAGATGAGACTTTCAAAGTCGAAGGCATTTGTCAAGTGCAATGTTCTCCTCGGCAGCATTGAGAACAGGACAGAGAAAATGTTGGAACTTGCTAAGGAAGAGCTCAGCACCGTCTCACCTCGTGCAAAGAAGACTCGTGAAAAGGTCAAAAAGCGAGTTGAGTACTGGCAAAACTCTGATGACACATACACAGTTCATCTTATCTCTCTTTAGTGTATAGTTAGCGCTAAGGAGTTTGTGATGACCTTCTCAAAGAACAGAATGCTAAAGATCGCAGGGCTTCTCAGCGAAGGTGCTGAGCACGAGGCAAAGTCCTGCTCAGAGTGTGGTGGGTACATGAATGAGGAAGGCACATGTGAATGTGGCGGCGGCATGTACGAGACTGATGGCAAGGACGAAGCGGACGACAAGGAAGACAAGAAGAAGGACGAGGGAGAGACCTACGAAGTCGACGAAAAAGGCCTCGAGGAGATCGCAGAGTCCATGAGATTCCGCCGTGCAGTTCGTAGCGAGATCGAGTCAATGTGGGCCTCAGGCCAGGTCTTCGGCAAGAAGGCACCTCGTCGCAATGGCGTCACCATGGGATTCAAGGGAATCGGTTTCAAGTAAGACTCATCCACCATTGAACATCGGACTGGCCGATGTAGTATTCTAACATGAAGGAATACTACGTCGGCCAAGTTCTTTATGTCCTCCTGAAAGGAGAAACCAACATTCACCCTGTCCTCGTCACTGAGGAGCTCAGGAAGAAGACTCTGCAGGGAGTCCTTACTGAGTACACAGTCGAAATAGTGGCAGGAAAGAGCGGCAAGAGAAACCCAGTATCTCTCAGTGAACTAAATGCAACTGTGTTCGAGAACATCGGTGAAGCGAAGTCATACCTCATCGATAACGCCACTGATGCAATAAACCGTATCTGCAATATCGCACAGGCCACTGCTGAGAAGTGGTTCTCTGTGCAAACGCCAGAAACGAACCATAAAGAGAGCGAGTACTCTTCTGAAGAAGAAGACAAGATCATCTTAGAGAATGGTGTGAAAGCGAGAGTCATCATGCCACCAGAATTTCGTTGATAAAATTTTGTCCCAAATGTGTTCAAGATAACTCTGGGTGATTATATTGTCCTCATAGGAGAGGTAATGAAGCCGATTTTGCTGGTGGATTTCAACAACATGGTCCATCGTGCTAGGGCAGGGTTCGGTCGCGGTGACCATGCCCTGACGTACACTTTCTTCCTCATCCTTCGTAAGGCTGTTGAGACATTCGACCCGTCTCGCGTCTACATCGTCAAGGAAGGCCGGCCTCTCAAGCGCCGAGAGGCATTCACGGAATACAAGGCAGGTCGCACCAACCCCGGTGACGACTTCTGGCGCCAGCATGGCGACATCCTGGAGATCCTCTCACACATGCCCGTCCACATTGTCAGGCATGCCGAGAGGGAATGCGACGATGTCATTGCACATCTCACCAATGTAGTCCACGTCGATGACCCTGTGATCGTCCTCTCCACGGACTCCGACTTCATCCAGCTCCTCAAGTGGGGTTCGGATCGCGTGAAGCTGTGGAACCCCACAAAGGACAAGTGGATCGACCCTGTCCCCTACGACTACGTGAAGTGGAAGTCCCTGGTCGGTGATGGATCGGATGGCATCCCAGGGTTCAAGGGCATCGGCACTGTGACTGCACAGAAGCTTCTCGAGGACCAGGAGAAGTTCGATGCCTTCCTCAACACCGAAGATCGCAAGGCGCACTTCGAGAGGAATCACTTCCTCATCACATTCGAAACCATCCAGTCAGAAGAAGAGATTGAAAAGCAACCACCCCAGTCGAACTGGGACAACGTCCAGGCACATTTCAGTGATCGGGGTTTCGGAAGTCTCCTCAAGGAGAAGACCTGGACAAAGTTCGTCAATACATTCGCTAGTCTCAACTAGCTTGGAGAAGTCATGGAAGTAGCGCTTTCAGATAGTGAACAGAGGAATCTCAGGGCAGAAGGGGTCATCAATGAGCAGGAGGTTGCTCTTCAGATTGGTGACCTCATTGTCGCAGAGAATGTAACGACTCGAGATCGTCGCGTCGTTCGACGTGTAGTCGGTAATGTACAGGAAGGCCGCCGAATCCTGAAGGACTGAAATGTACGAAACCAAGAAACTCGTTGAGTTCGACAATGACGCCAGGCGCCACCTCCTCATCGGTGTAAAGACACTCGCTGATGCTGTCAAAGTGACTCTTGGACCTCGTGGAAATAACGTTGTCATTGAACAGATTGGTGCTCCGCCCTTGGTCACGAAGGATGGAGTCACTGTGGCCAAGTCTATCAACCTGAAGGACAGGTTCGCCAATCTCGGTGCCCAGATAGTGAAGGAGGCAGCTGGTCGTGCATGTGACGTAGCAGGTGACGGCACTACGACAGCGACAGTCTTGACATACTCTATCTTCTCTGAAGGCCTGAAGCTGCTTTCTGCAGGATTCTCCTCCCTTGACATGCGAAGAGGAATCGAAGATTCTGTAGAGATCGTCCTCAATGAGGTGAAAGGGATGGGCAGGGAAGTCTCCTCAGACGAGGAGATTGAAAACGTTGGCACCATCTCTGCGAACGGAGAGAGAGAGATCGGAAGACTTCTCACGCAGGCGATCAATCTCGTGGGGCGTGAAGGTGTAGTCACTGTAGAGGAGGCTAAGGGCTACTCAACCTCGCTTGCTGTGACAGAAGGTGCTGAGATCGATCGTGGGTACATCAGTCCCTACTTTGTCACAGATCACGACAAACTTGTCTGTGAGATGAAGGATCCACTTGTTCTTGTCACGAACAAGAAGATCTCTTCTCTGCGTGAGATTATCCCGCTTCTTGAGAAGGTGCTCGGTACAGGCAGACCTCTTCTCATTGTTGCAGATGACGTAGAAGGTGAGGCTCTTCAGGGTCTCGTGATGAACAAGGCGAAGGGGATCCTGAATGTCTGTGTTATCAGGGCACCAGAGTTTGGCGAATCACGTGTTCCTGCACTTGAGGACCTTGCGACACTCCTTGGTTGCGAGGTCTTCATTGGTGGTGAGAAGGAACTTGCCGCACTGGACACTCATGAGCTCGGAAACTGCAAGAGAGTTCAGGTCAACAGGTCCTCGACAGTCATAGTCCAGCCTGCAGGTGACAAGTCAAAGGTCGAGTCTCGCATTTCTTCGCTCCGCGAATCTTTGCAGGATCCGACACTTGACGACCATCGCATTCAGGTTACTCGTCGCAGAATTGCTCGTCTTTCTGGTGCGGTTGCCGTTATCCGAGTAGGTGGCGCCACCGAGCTGGAGGTCAAGGAGCGTCGTGATAGGGTTGACGACGCTCTCCACGCGACCAAGGCTGCAATCGAGAGTGGCATCCTCCCCGGTGGAGGAACAAGTCTTGCTCAGGCCACCAAGGCGCTACGTCGTCTGGAACGCAACAAGAACGAGTCGTATAGGGCAGGTGTTGAGGTCGTCCGCAAGGCTTGCCTCTCACCGATCCGTCAGATTCTCGATAATGCAGGTGTGACACACGAGAACATTGTCAACAAGGTAGTCAAGGAAGAATTGGGAATGGGATTCGATGCATCGAGTCTCGAATGGTGCAACATGTATGATAGGGGGATTATCGATCCGGTCAAGGTTATTGTCTCATCAGTTGAACACTCGGTATCAGCAGGTTTACTATTACTATCGGTAGGGGCTGCAATTGTTGAGGACCCCACCGCTTCGGAGGACAAGGTATGAGTCGGAAGCTAACCAACGATGACATCGGCATGATGCCCAACGAGGAGCTGGAGAATCGTCACCAGTCACTCGTTTCCTACATCGAGCGCGAACGTCGAAAGGGCAAGAATCACCCAGAGCTAGAGGTTGAGGCCTGTTACTTTGCGCGTGAGATTGAGTGGCGTGCTGTGGTTCGAAAGAATCATTTAGCGTGGCTCGAAAAAAACCGTTCCAATTTTGGGGACATGTGATATAAACTTAATGTAAGGTTGGTTAGGAAACCTTACCACTCCACAACCCAGGAAACAAAACGCATGGCCTACGATACTCTCAACACCTACTTCAAGAACGTTGGAAAGCACAATCTTCTAACACGTGAGGATGAGCAGCATCTCGCAAAGGCCATGGAGGCAGGAGACAAGCGAGCTCGGGATCGGATGATTCAGTCCAACCTCCGCCTCGCCATCTCCATCGCCAAGCGCTACATGAACAAGGGTTGCGCCTTCGAGGATCTGGTACAGGAGTCCAACATCGGCCTCATCAAGGCGGTGGATCGATTCGACTGGCGGCGTGGAGTCAAGTTCTCCACGTACGCCACCTGGTGGATTCGCCAATCGGTCCGCCGCCTGGTCTCGGAGAGCTCCTCGAACATCAAGATGCCCTCTTCGGCCAACGTCTTCTACTACCGTGCGAAGATGATGATCCGAGAGTACACCGAGGAATTTGGCTTTGCTCCCTCCGATAAGGAGGTCGCGGAGTTCATGGGGTGCTCACTGAACATGTACCAGACTCTCATGAACACCTACCGAGGCACCCTCTCCCTGGATGCCGGTCGGATTCCCGGTGATCCCGACTCCCCTTCCCTTGGGGACTCCATCGCGGACATCAACGCGGCAGACCCCGGTGAGATCATCGACAGGGAACGCATCATGAAGGTCGTCAGGGATGCACTGGCCTCTCTCACTCCACGCGAGGAGAAGGTCATCCGCCTTCGATTTGGTCTCACGGAAGAGCCGGATGATGACACAAACTTTCCAATCACACAGGAAGAGATCGAAGTTCTCAACGCTCGTCAGGGAGGTGTCTGATGTCTATGCCCAAGGGTCACAAGTCTTCCCACGGTTACGCCACTGTCACCCAGGGGGGAATGGGGTTCCGGGAGATCGCCGAGAAGATGACCGAGGACGGTGACAAGATGAATCACGCCACTGTCCGAAACATCCTCATCCGAGGCCTGAGCAAGCTTGCCGGTCCTCTCAGTGAACTTCACGGCATCGAAAAGTCCAAGGGTGAGAGTGATGTTCTGCGCCTCGCCTCCGACCCACGATTCCAGTCTGCTATCCGCGATCTGCTAGAGGCGAAGTGAACGGTGTCTAACTTCCTTCCACTCCATCTTCGGACAGAGATCCTTGAGCTCATGGAGTGGGACGAGGAGATGACAGAAGAGGCCATTCACAGGGCTCAGGAAGTTATGTCAAGTCTCTATGTTCAAGGTGTCCCACCCAGTGAAGCACCTCACAAGGCAGGAAAGGTGCTCTCCGAAGAGTACGACAAGAGAGTCACAAAACTTCTGGTTGAGTATGTCACTGTGATTGCAACCAAGATACAAATGACAGGAGAAGCATGACTACAAAGTGGGAAAATTTCGTCAAGCGACGAAACATCAGCCTGGACAAATTTCTCAGCCTGAACGATATCAAGTCGAAAGTTGATTTCATTTCACACCTCATCAAGATCGGAGTTGAGCCTCCGGACGAGAGTTTCATCAACTCTATCTTTCCTCCTCCAAGCCCAGTCGTAGAACGTGTAGAGAACTTTCCCACGCAACACGCAGAAAGTTCTTCTTCTGAAAAGCCCGTAAAGCACAAGTCCAACACCAATGTCAAGAAGTAGTGGAGTAGTCAATGTCCGTAGCAACTGAGTTCATCGAGCGTCTCACCGCACTTGAGAATGAGGCCAAGCTCCTCGCAGAGGATCGTAAGGCACTAATCGAGGACTACAAGTCAAAGTTGGATATCAAGGCTATGATGGCAGCAATTCGCATCGTCAAGATCAAGGCGCGCCTCGGTGATTCTGAGTCCGAGTGTGAGACCTACATTGGCGAGATTGATGGAAAGGTAGAGTAGGGTTGTAAACCATTCCCTACAGGGTAGAATCTAATCACTGGTTGGAACAACCACCAACCAGAATCAACCAAGGAGTAAAGTACAAATGTTCGTCAGCAATCGCACCCCCATCGGCATCCGCGTTACCAACACCAATGAGACCATCGTCCGCGTTCCTGTCCAGCGTTCCGGCTACGCAGTGGTCCGCTACAACGGTCGCTACTTCCAGGTCCGCGGTGGTCCCAACACTCGCCCCTACATCAGCGGCGACGACACGGACGCTCAGGGTCGCACCTGATCGACTGAGGCTCTAGCCTCCACGGGCCTGGCGTTTTTTGCCAGGCCCGTGTTGTTTAAGCTTATGGGTGTATATGTAAGGATTGTTCGTTTAGGAGAATCTTCAATGGCTATTCGTCTTACAGAGTCCAAGCTT
>Ga0214917_10006213_pt1 | contig 12481 bp, 10 predicted proteins | sample LL_1208_BB_MetaG_FD_177983 | JGI IMG/M metagenome (GOLD analysis project Ga0214917, IMG submission 177983) | Freshwater microbial communities from Lake Lanier, Atlanta, Georgia, United States - LL_1208_BB | ecosystem: Environmental > Aquatic > Freshwater > Lake | place: USA: Georgia | collected...
CGCTCCAGGCCCTCGAACGGCTGCGGCCGGCCTGCTGGGTGGCGACGCACTCGATCGTGGGGGACGGACACCTCTCGCTCACGGGCGGCCGCGATGACTGCGTCGTGTCGGTGGCCAGCGCGCACGCGCCGTGGGCACTGAGCGAGATCCGCGTGCCGGCGACGCACACGAAGGTGCATCACCATCCGCTGACGGTGGCGGAAGTCCGCCGCATCCTCACGCAGCACCTCGACGAGGCGCCCCACTAGGCTCTGTCTGAAAAGGCTACCGTTGGCCCGAGAGCGAGCTGCTTTGCCCTCTGGCAAGGACGGCGAAGCAGCCATATTCGGAAATATGGCGATGGAGCCGGACGCAGCCAGAGGGCGAATGAGCCGCTCGAAGCCAGGTACTGAGTTTTCAGACAGAGCCTAGGGAGGGTGCCGCGAAACCGCTGTGGTCGAAGCTGGGTCGACTTCAGGTCAGCGGCGTCTTGCCGGGGATCGCCCACTGCGGCTGCGGGAGCGACGCATCCCACGTGAGATTCTTCGGGAACAGGTCGAGCTGCGACTCCGCGCTCGCGAACGCCCAGGTGACGGGCTTCCCGGTGTAGGCGGCCATGCGGCCCATGATCGCCATGAGCGAACTGTCGGCGGTCTGCCGCAGCTCCACGATCGGCGCACCGGCCCGGATCGAGTCGATCAGGTCCTTGTGCTCCTGCTTGTAGGCGTCGGCGATGCTCCCCTTCATCTGCCAGATCTCCCGGCCGGACCGATCGACGATCCGGCAGCCGGCGTTGATCGCACCGATGTGGCAGGTGCCCTTCGTGCCTCGGAGGCTCACGTGCAGATCGGTCGCGGCCCCGGGGACCTGCCAGCAGGTGAACGACACGAACCGATCGCCCGGATATTCGTAGTCCACCGCCATCGAGTCCCACATCTCGCTGTCGGCCGGCCGCGTGAACCGGCCGCCGGAGCCGAACGCCGAGACCGGGTTTTCACCCATCGCCCAGTTGATCGTATCGAGCGTGTGGATCGCCTGCTCGTTGATCTGGTCGCCGCTGAGCCAGATGAAGTGCATCCAGTTGTTCACCTGATACTCGGCGTCGCTCATCCCTTCCTGGCGTGGCCGGTACCAGATGCCGTTGCTGCAGTAGGTGCCCGTGCCGGCGATGATCTCGCCGATCGCGCCGGACCGAATCTGCTCGATCGCACCCAGATAGTTCACCTGCCGGCGATACTGCGTGCCGGTGACGATGGCGGTGCCGCGGGCGACCGCGAGCTCGTGCGTCGCGAGGCACGATCGATAGCCGGCCGGGTCGACGCAGACGGGCTTTTCGGCGAAGACGTGCTTGCCGGCTTCGACGGCCTCCCGCAGGAGCGTCGGTCGAAACCCCGGCGGCATGGTGAGGAGCACGACGTCGATCTGCGGATCGTCGAGAATGCGACGGTAGCCGTCGAGGCCGCCGTGCATCGCGTTGTCGTCCACGGCGACCTTCTCGCCATGGGCCTGGGCGAGCGTCGAGCGCAGCCTCGCGCACTTGTCGGTGTAGAGATCGGCGAGGGCGACGAGTTTCACCCCGTCGTTGATCGTGAGGGAGTCGTTGATGGCGCCACTGCCGCGGCCGCCGCATCCAACGACGCCCAGGCGGAGTTCCCGCGCCGGTTCGGCCGCCGAGACTCCCGCATGCACGAAGACACCTGCCGCCAGGGAGGCCGCGGCCCCCGTGCCCAGAAACTCGCGACGGCTGCCGCGAAGGTGTGACTCGCGCGCCTGCGATCGTGGGGGCGTCGAATCCGTGCTCTTCGGGTCGAGCGTTGTCGGAGTGAAGGCTGATGAACGTGGGGTCGTCGAATTCATGGAAACACCTCCGCCTGCTGTCGGCCGCATGGGTTGCTCACGCATCCCTCGAGTCGTCCATTATGCAACGAATCTCGTGCGATGCGGCATGCAGGGGTTGCGGGGCGGCAGGCTGAACCCGCTGCCACCACCCTCGCCCTCAGGGCCTGGCGTCAGACGAGAAGATCAGCAATCACCCTCCCCTGCGTGAGCGGGCAGGTGACCTCCACGAACCGCACGCCCGCCTCCACGAGCTTGCGCGCCCGCAGGCACTGGAGCGCGTAGAACTTTTCATGGTCGGTGCCGCGGTCGAGGCCGTAGAGCCGCCGCGTCGCCTCCGTCTCGTCGGCCACGTCGCACACGTCGGGGATCGTCGTCTGCATCCGCGCGGCCGTCTCGAACGTGCGGATCGCCGCCTCGATCGCCAGCGCGTCGGCCGGCGCGGCCGTCGCGAGCCCCTGCTCCCGCAGGAATGCGAGCTTCACCCGCTGCACCTCCGGCGGATCGGCCGCGAGGATGTTGTCCACCGGCGGGCCCTTCGCCCGCACCGTCGTGGCCTGGCAGGTGGCCGGCAGGAAGCCCGACGCAAAGTTCTGGAAGCCGCCGTTGGGCACCCAGTCGTTGTTGAGCAGCACGTAGCCGGGCAGGTTGTCGTTCTCGGTGCCGAGGCCGTAGTTGATCCAGGCGCCGATGCTCGGAGCCGCGCCGATCGAGCGGCCGGTGTGGAGGAGGAGGTTCTGCGCACCGTGCGGCGGGCTCTCCCCCACGAGCGACCGCACCACGCAGAGGTCGTCGGCGATCGCCGCCTGGTGCGGAAAGAGATCGCTCACCCACAGGCCCGACGCGCCGCGCCTGGAGAACGGCCAGAGCGCGCCGAGCCACTTCCGGTTGTGCCCCGCCGACTGCGAGCGGTCGTCGCGCTTCCACTCCGCCGGCGCGCCGCTGCGGGCGTCGAGCTCGGGCTTGGGGTCGAACGTGTCGACGTGCGACACGCCCCCGTCCATGAAGAGGAAGATCACCCGCTTCGCCCGCGGGAAGAAGTGCGTGCCCGCCGGCCCGCCCGCCGCCGACGCGGCGTCCGCCGAGCCGGTCGCCTGCGCGAGCGCCCCGAACGCCGCCCAGCCGAACCCGAGGCCCGTCGCCTCGAGCAGGCCGCGGCGCGAGAGGGGCGGCGCGGCGAAGCCCGGACAGCGCGGGTCGCGGGTGACGCGCTCGCGGCCGCCGGAGACGAGCGGCGTGTCATTCGACATGCGAGAACTCCTGCATGAGGAGGATCGCGTGGGCGACGTCCTTCCAGACGGCGGTCGATGCGGCCAGCGCGTCGGACGGCGCGCCGCGGGCCAGCCCGCACGCCTCGGCCACCGCCACGAGCCGGTGCACGCGCTCGGTGTCGGGCTCGTGGCCGAATGCCGCGGTGAGCATCGACGCGGCGCCGGCGCCGGCGCTCTCGGGCGCGGTGGCGACCGTCCGCGAGGCCCAGGCTTCGGCCATCGCCGCCACGAACGGATCGTTCAACAGCGCGAGCGCCTGCTCCGGAACGGTCGACCGGTCGCGCTTCCCCACCGTCACGCGCGGCAGCGGCTGATTGAATACGGCGAGGAACCGCGGCGGCTCCATGAGCGTCATCTTCATGTAGATGCTGCGGCGGCCGTGGCCGTCCACCGGCCCGCTCACGAGCCGCTTGGCCGGGTCCGGCAGCATCGTCGCCGAGAACATGCCGGCCGGCACCGTGGTTGGCATGTTTTCCACGGTGGATCGCGACCAGGACGAACTGTTCACCTACGGCCTGGTTGCCGGACGAGGCTCTCGCGACAACGACTCGTTCGACATCCGTGGCGGACAGCTGGTCACGTTGACGTCGTTCAACTTCGAAATGCGACGGTCGTATTCGATCCGCGTGCGCTCGACCGACCGGGGTGGGCTGTTCGTCGAGCAGGTGTTCGTGATCAACATCCTGAACCGGCCCGAGCGGCCGGCAGCCGTCGGCCTGCGCATTCCCCCGGCGTTTTCCGCCATCGCAGGCGAGCGCAGCTCGCTCGTGTTCACGGAGGAGCCATTCAGCGATGCCAATCCATCGGCCACCAGGCGGATCGTCGTCACGCTCCGCGTGTCGCGTGGCGGACTGTTCGGTGAGACCGCCGCGGGCGTCACGATCGGCGGCTCGGCCAAGGCCCGCACGTTCACCGGCACGGTCGATGCGTTGACTCGCTATTTCACAGACGAGCGGGCACGCATCACCTATCGGGCCTCCCGGACCGGCGGCACGACGAAGACGCTCACGGCGGTGGCGCAGACGCCGAACGGCCCTCGCAGCCGGCCCGCCTCCGCCACGATCGGCATTGCCCCGCTTGGCGATGCGCTCTTCCAGTCGCTCGGCCGCTCGGGATAGAGGGCTCTGCGCGGCGCCGGTTCACGTGGGCTTTCGCGTATGAACCGGGCCGACCCCATTCGCGGCTTCGTACCGTGGCGGCGGCGTTGACGCAGCACTATACCCCCGTATATCGTTTGTCGTATGTCGACCGCGGAAAAGCGATGCCTGACGCCGTCCGAATACCTTGCGATCGAGGTGGCGAGCGAGGGACGGCACGAGTTCTACGACGGCGAGATGTTCGCCATGAGCGGGGGCTCATACTGGCACAACCTCGTCAAGGATAATCTCGCCCGAGCGCTCGGCAGCCGCCTCGCTGGGCGTGGCTGCACCGTGCTGACGAGTGATCAGCGGGTCAAGGTGGATGCCACGGGCCTCTACACGTACCCCGACGTCGTCGTCTTCTGTGGCAAGCCCGTCTTCGAGGACGGGGTTCACTATTCGGCGACCAACCCGCTGGTTCTCGCGGAGGTGCTTTCCGAATCCACCGAACGATACGACCGGGGGTTGAAGTTTGGCCACTACCGGCAGCTGCCGAGTGTTCAGGAGTATCTCGTGCTGGCCCAGGATCGAGTCTCGGTCGAGCGCTATCGGCGGCAGACGGCCGGCGAACCGGGCTCATGGGTGTTGACGGCGGTCGCCGATCCGGCGGGTGCGGTGGACTTCGAGTCGCTCGGGATCACCGTGCCCGTTGCGGAGATCTACGCCGACGTCGAATTTCCGCCTGCTGCCGGTCGCTGACCGTTCGAGCGCCCGACGGCCGCCAGTCACCGGCCTTCGATCAGTGCCGGGTGCCGCCACGACGCAGCCGATGCGGGTCGACGCCGCGGCCGCGTGGCGACGAACGGGCTCCGTCGTCACCGCACCCAGTGGCCCCGGCCCGTGCCGCCCTTGGGGGTCGTGCGCGGGTAGTCGGCATTCGGCCGCTGCTCGATCATCGTAACGAGCCGGTCGAGCGGCAGGTCCCGATCCACACCGGCCAGACGCACGCCGGCGATCCGCACGTTCCGCACCGTGCAGTCGCGGTCGGGCGAGAAGATCTCGCGCCACGTCGATGGATCGGTCTCGTGGGGTCGATAGGTCTGCGACTTCGGTCCGATCGCGAGCAGACGCCACGTGTCGGGTACGTCGCAGGCCAGGGTCACGCCCTCGATCACGAGGCCGTCTGTGTCGGCATGCACCTCGATCGTGCCAAGGCGCCGGAACAGGAGCTGCTCGAACCGGATGTTCTCGAGGCGGCCGACCCGCTCGCTCTGGTCCGTGCCCGCGGGCACCTCGAGATTGGGCTGGTCGTAGAGTTTGAACTCACGGATGTCGGTGACGCGCCGCAGGACGATATTCGAGATCGGGCAGTCGAGGAGCGCGCCGTCGGGAAACCGCTTCACGCCGGGGAGCAGGCGGATCGCGTCGGTGCCGGGCCGATCCTCCGGTGCGCCCGTGATCTCCTCCACCACGATGTCGGAGATCGGACCGAAGGTCGCCGAGTACTGCCGCCAGTCCCACGCCGTGAGCGACACGGGATCGTCCCGGGAATCGCCGTGCACGCGGCGGATGACGCCGGCCGACGCGGGGCCGTCGACGTGGACGCCGTCACGACCCTGACGATCGAGCGTGACGCCGTCGACCGTGAAGTCCCGGACATTGCCGAGGTGCACGCCGAACGGACGACTCTCGCGGATGGTGACGTCTCGAACCGTCACCCGCCGCACGTTGTGCAGGAGGATCACGCCATGGCACCCCGGCACCGGCTGCTGCCGCGAGGAGTGGCCCCGCGTGTTGCCGTTCGACTCGCCCGGCGCGGTGGCGAGCGTCGTCCACACTCCCCCCTCGATCGTGATGTCGGTATCGGGCTGGCAGTTGGCCGGCACGGGGCGGTCCCCGAAGCCGACGACGTGCTCGTTGCGCACCAGGCAGGTGCCGGTACCGGGTACGAGGCGGATCTCCGCACGCGGCTCGGCCACGAGCATCGTCCCCGAAGGCAGCACGAGCGGACCGTCGAGGTAATACGGATCCCCGCGCGCCGGGATCTCGAGCCGCTGCGTCTCGTCGATACGGCGCTGGAAGGCCGCCGTCCAGATCTCGCCGGTCACCTCCACGGGCACCACGTCACCGGACGCATCGGGCCGACGCTCGACCCACGTCCCGGTGACCACGAGCGGCCGCAGGTCGTCGAGCGGCGCGGTCTTCGCCGCGCCTCCGCCACACGCGACGAGGACGAGGACCGCGACGAACATGCCCCGCGGGTCGCAGCACGTCGTCATGATGGGGCGCTCGAGAAAGGATGAGGAAGGATCGTCCGGCCAGGGGGCGGTGCGAAAGGATCATAAACGGTCCTTTCCGGGCGGTGCGGGCCGTGACGAGATCGTGCGGACGTTTCGCGACGACCTCGTGCCGGCGACCGTCTCGTCTCCACACTCGAGGGTGGCTACGCGCTCGAGGGCCTCGTCTCAGGCGTCGGAGCCCCCGTGCTCGTCGGCGAGGACGCCGGAACCGCCACCGGGTACGACGAGCACGGCGGCACGACGCGTCGCCGGTTCCTTTCGCGGGATGTCGAACACGACCAGCCGCGGCTTCGACACGTGCGAACGCCTGGAGATGCCGTCCGCCTTCTTCACGACGGTCTCGGCGGGATCGGCCGCCATCCGCGGTTCGGTCACCCCCTCGCGCCAGAGCTCGATCTCGAGGGGCTGGGCTCGACCCGCAGGCGGTCACCGAGAGCGGCGCAGAATCTCCACGAGCCGATCGACTTCGGCGGTGGTGTTGTAGAACGCGAGAGACGGTCGTACGGTGGCCTCGAGCCCGAAGTGACGCAGGGAGGGCTGGGCGCAATGGTGGCCGGCCCGAACCGCGATGCCCTCGCGGTCGAGTGCCCGGCCGATCTCGATCGGATCGCGACCATCGACGACGAACGACAGCACGCCGACCTTCGCGGACGAGGTGCCGATGAGGCGCAGTCCGGGAATCCCCGCGAGGGCGGCCGTCGCATGCTCGAGCAGCGCGTGCTCGTAGGCGGCGATCCGTTCTCGGCCGAGGGCCGTGACGTAATCGAGCGCCGCTGCGAGGCCGACGGCATCCGCGATGTTGGGCGTGCCGGCCTCGAACTTCGCGGGCGGGTCCGCGTAGGTCGTCCGCTGGAAGGTGACGTCACGGATCATGTTGCCACCGCCCTGCCACGGGGGCAGGCTCTCCTGCGCGGCGTTGCTCGCATAGACCGCACCGATGCCCGTGGGGCCGAAGAGCTTGTGGCCGGAGAACACGTAGAAATCACACCCGATCCGCCGCACGTCCACCGGGAAATGGGATACGCTCTGCGCGCCGTCCACGAGCACCATCGCGCCGTGGGCCTTGGCCATGCCCGTCATCACCTCGACCGGCAGGATCGTGCCGAGACTGTTCGAGGCGTGTGACATCGCGACCACGCGGGTGCGGGGCCCGAGCAGCCGCTCGTAGGCTTCGAGGATCACGTCGCCGCGGTCGTCGATCGGTGCCACTCGAATCACGGCGCCCGTGCGTTCCGCGACCATCTGCCAGGGCACGATGTTCGCGTGATGCTCGAGTTCCGGCAGCACGATCTCGTCCCCGGGCCGGAAGGTGGACCCGAGGACGTTGGCGACGAGGTTGATGCCTTCCGTGCAGCCGCGCACGAAGATCATCTCCTCCGGCCGGGACGCACCGAGGAACTCCTGCACCGTCCGACGTGCCGATTCGTAGCCCTCCGTCGCCCGGGCCGCGAGAGCGTGGGCGGCGCGGTGGATGTTCGAGTTGTCGTGGGAGTAGAACCGCGACAGCGCGTCGATGACCGCCTGCGGCTTCTGGGTCGTCGCCGCGTTGTCAAGCCAGATGAGCGGATGGCCGTGCACGCGCTCCGAGAGGATGGGAAAGTCGCGACGCACGGCCTCGACGTTGAACGCCCCAACGCCGAAGGGCGTCGTCGCCGCCGGCACGCCCCGCACCGACCGCGCGGCGTCGTGCAGGATGTCTGGCGTGCGGAATTCCGGCAGGTCACGGTGGTGTCCCCCACGCACCTGGGCGACGAAGGCGCGGAGACCGGCGAGCTCCGGGGATGATGGAGATGGGACAGCGGGCGTGGAGGCCGAAGCCGACATCGGGGTGGGCAGCAGCGTTGCCGGCGGCACGAGGGCCGACAGGTGCGCGGGATCGCGCACCACGTGGGGTGCGCGCTCGGCCATGCCCGCCGCCATCGGCGGGGTCGCCGGGGGGTCCATCAGCGAGGGAGCAGGTACGGGCATGGACCCATCGAGCGCCTCGCGGAGGAGACGGTCGGTGATGCGGGCGATGTCGTCCGCCGAGGGAACCTGAGGCGCATCATTCACTTGGGCGTCGCCTTCCGGTGCTCGTAGTCGTGGTAGTAGCCGACCTCGACGTTCTCGAGGACGCCGAGTGCGTCGTCGGTGAGGACGGCGAGGGAGAAGTAGTTGGTGAGGAGGTAAGAGGCGACGCCGAGGCTGTCGAGCCCCATGAGCCTCGCCGAGAGGCTGGGCATGATCTCGCCGGGGATGCCGGTCTGGTGCAGCCCGACCACCCCCTGATCGGCCTCGCCGACCCGCACGAGCAGGATGCTCGTCGTCCCCGCCGACTGCGTGGAGCCGTAGCGGTTCTTCACCTCGAGCTTGTCACACGGCACGAGCGGCACGCCCCGCCACGTGATGACGCTCGTGCCGTTCATCGTCGCGGTCACAGGCGGCACGCCGCGCCAGGTGCACTCCCGCTCGAACGCCGCGATCGCCTTCGGGTGCGCGAGGAAGAAGGCCGGCTTCTTCCAGACAAGCGACAACAGCTCGTCGAGGTCGTCGGGCGTGGGGGCTCCGTACCGCGTGCTGATCCGCATCGCCGGATCGACCGAATGCAGCAGGCCGAACTTGGGACTGTTGACCAGATCCCACTCCTGCCGCTCCTTGATCCCCTCGATCGTGAGGCGGATCTGCTCCTCGAGCTGGTCGTAGGGGCCGTTGTAGAGGTCGGACACGCGGGTGTGGACGCGCACGACCGTCTGCACCGCGGAGAGGGAGTACTCACGCGGTTGCGCGGCGTAGTCGACGAAGGTCTCCGGAATCTCGACGTTCTCCGCGAAGCCGGAGACGAGATCGATGTTGCGTTCGCCGTAGCGGTTGACGGTGCTGCGGAGCTCGAGGTGCTCGGCGATCGCCTTCTGGAAGTCGTCGCGGAGGTTGGGCACCTCGTCGAGGATCGCGTCGAGATCCTTGCGGGAGAGGGTGAGGAGGACGCAGGGGGTGATCGTGCGGACGGTGATGTCGGAGGGCTTGTCACTGACGAGGTCGACCTCACCGAAGAACTCCCCCTCGGTCAGGAGCGCGATCCGCAGGTCCGCGCCGTGCACGCCCTTGCTCAGCACCTCCACCTGACCCTGCGCCAGCACGAAGAACCGCCGTCGATCCTCCCCCTCCACGATGAGCTTGTTGCCGAGCGATGCGTTCTCGGTCTTGAAGCGGGACGCCATCCGGGCGAGCACCGCCTCCGGGAGTTTCGCGAAGAGCGGCACGCTCCGCAGCGACTCCATCGTGAGGGGCGCCTCCCGGTTCGCGGGATCGATCGCCATGCGCTGCGCCTTGCAGAGCTCGACCTTCGTGCGATTGACGCGGTAGGTTCCCCCCTCGACCTGCACCCAGGGCAGCAGGTGCAGCAGATGCCGCGGCGTGATCGACATCATCATCGGCCGCGTCTTCGTCGTGGTCGCGAGGTTGCGAGCCACCGACGTCGTCACGCTGCGCTGCAAAAGACTGTCGGACATGGAGATTCCTTTCTGGTGGGCCTGTCAGATGCCGGATCCATCCGCGAAGCCGCTGCGTTCGGCCGCGCGATAGTCGTGGTAGTAGCCGACCTCGACGTTCTCGAGGACGCCGAGTGCGTCGTCGGTGAGGACGGCGAGGGAGAAGTAGTTGGTGAGGAGGTAAGAGGCGACGCCGAGGCTGTCGAGCCCCATGAGCCTCGCCGAGAGGCTGGGCATGATCTCGCCGGGGATGCCGGTCTGGTGCAGCCCGACCACCCCCTGATCGGCCTCGCCGACCCGCACGAGCAGGATGCTCGTCGTCCCCGCCGACTGCGTGGAGCCGTAGCGGTTCTTCACCTCGAGCTTGTCACACGGCACGAGCGGCACGCCCCGCCACGTGATGACGCTCGTGCCGTTCATCGTCGCGGTCACAGGCGGCACGCCGCGCCAGGTGCACTCCCGCTCGAACGCCGCGATCGCCTTCGGGTGCGCGAGGAAGAAGGCCGGCTTCTTCCAGACAAGCGACAACAGCTCGTCGAGGTCGTCGGGCGTGGGGGCTCCGTACCGCGTGCTGATCCGCATCGCCGGATCGACCGAATGCAGCAGGCCGAACTTGGGACTGTTGACCAGATCCCACTCCTGCCGCTCCTTGATCCCCTCGATCGTGAGGCGGATCTGCTCCTCGAGCTGGTCGTAGGGGCCGTTGTAGAGGTCGGACACGCGGGTGTGGACGCGCACGACCGTCTGCACCGCGGAGAGGGAGTACTCACGCGGTTGCGCGGCGTAGTCGACGAAGGTCTCCGGAATCTCGACGTTCTCCGCGAAGCCGGAGACGAGATCGATGTTGCGTTCGCCGTAGCGGTTGACGGTGCTGCGGAGCTCGAGGTGCTCGGCGATCGCCTTCTGGAAGTCGTCGCGGAGGTTGGGCACCTCGTCGAGGATCGCGTCGAGATCCTTGCGGGAGAGGGTGAGGAGGACGCAGGGGGTGATCGTGCGGACGGTGATGTCGGAGGGCTTGTCACTGACGAGGTCGACCTCACCGAAGAACTCCCCCTCGGTCAGGAGCGCGATCCGCAGGTCCGCGCCGTGCACGCCCTTGCTCAGCACCTCCACCTGACCCTGCGCCAGCACGAAGAACGTGCTGCGGTCCTCTCCCTCGTTGACGAGGTCGCTTCCGAGCGGCACCGCCTCCGTCCGGAATCGCCGCTGCATCCGTTCCAGCAGGCTGTCGGGCAGCTGCGAGAAGAGCGGCACACTCCGCAGTTCCTCGGCGGCGAACGACAGGCCCGCGTCTCCCGCCACGATGTCGACGCGCTCGGCCTTCGACAGCTCGACCTTCGTGCGATTGACGCGGTAGGTGCCCCCCTCGACCTGCACCCAGGGCAGCAGGTGCAGCAGATGCCGCGGCGTGATCGACATCATCATCGGCCGCGTCTTCGACGTGGTCGTGAGATTGCGGGCCACGGATGCGGTCACGCTGCGTTGCAGCAGGCTGTCGGACATGGTGATTCGTACGGGCTTCGGGAGCCGTCCGGGTGTTTGGTCAGGCTTCGTAGATGCCGGTGGAGAGATACCGCTCGCCCGAGTCCGGCAGCACGACGACGATCGTCTTGCCCTGCGAGTCGGGGCGTGCCGCCACACGCAGGGCCGCGTGCATCGCCGCCCCACAACTGATGCCGCAGAGGATGCCCTCCTCGCGGGCGAGGCGGCGGGCGATCGCGAAGGCCTCGTCGTTCGTGACGCTCAGCACCTCGTCGACGAGCGATCGATCGAGCACGTCGGGCACGAATCCCGCGCCGATGCCCTGGATCTTGTGCGGCCCAGGGGCTCCGCCGGAGAGCACCGGACTCGCCGCCGGCTCGACGGCGACGGTATGGAGCTTTTGGCCCTGCGCCTCCTTGAAGAATCGCGACACTCCGGTGATCGTGCCGCCGGTGCCGACACCCGCCACGAAGACGTCGACCTTGCCCTCGGTGTCGTTCCAGATCTCGGGTCCGGTGGTCGTGAAGTGGATCGCCGGGTTCGCCGGATTCCGGAACTGCTGGGGCATGAAGGCGCCGACCTCCCGCGCCATCTCCTCCGCGCGAGCGACGGCGCCGCGCATGCCCTCGGACGCGGGCGTCAGCACGAGATCGGCGCCGAGGCCCTGCAGCAGTTGCCGCCGTTCGATCGACATCGACTCCGGCATGAGGAGCGTGAGCGGATAGCCCTTGGCGGCACAGACGAACGCCAGCGCGATCCCCGTGTTGCCGCTCGTGGGCTCAAGCACCCGCTGCCCCGGCCGGAGCTTGCCTGTGCGTTCGGCGTCGTCGATCATCGCCGCACCGATGCGGCACTTGACGCTGTAGGCGGGATTCCGCCCCTCGATCTTCGCGAGCAGGCGGACGTCGAGGCCCTTCGCGAGCCGGTTGATCCGCACGAGGGGCGTACGGCCGATGGCCGCCGCATTGTCCGCGTAAATCGGCACTCGGAGACTCCTTTCCCACCCGTGGGTACGGGCGGCCAAGGCGTGCCTCCAAGGTGTCCGGTCAGCAGCGCGAACGAATTGT
>Ga0214917_10006214_pt1 | contig 12481 bp, 9 predicted proteins | sample LL_1208_BB_MetaG_FD_177983 | JGI IMG/M metagenome (GOLD analysis project Ga0214917, IMG submission 177983) | Freshwater microbial communities from Lake Lanier, Atlanta, Georgia, United States - LL_1208_BB | ecosystem: Environmental > Aquatic > Freshwater > Lake | place: USA: Georgia | collected...
GTCTTATTCATTAAAACTCCTCACTTCTGTTTCTAGATTTATAAAGTTTATCAATTACACACCCATCCGACTGAGCATTTTTTTCATCTGCTCTATTTCGACAGTTTGAACAGAGACGATTTCTTTTCCAAAGCTTCGAAATTCTGGGCGGTTCGAATCCCTTATCATCGTAACCATATGCAGGGCGCCTTCATGGTGAGTGATCATGCCCCTGAGCCAGTAAGCATCGAATTTTGAGCCGCTGAGAGAGTTAAGGGTACTTAAGTCAGACTCAGTGAGCATTCCACCCATTCCATCACCCATCGAGTGGTTCATTCCGTGATTCATGCCGTGGCCCATCATTGAACTATCGCCCGCATCTGCAAGCCAATTTTTCATTTGAATAATCTCAGCGGCTTGTCCCTCTCTAATTTTCTTAGCCAATTCAACAAGTTCGGTGTCTTTGGAGCGAGAGATGGCCAGATCAGAGATATCAACGGCTTGTTGGTGATGAGGAATCATCATTTCAAAGAACATTGCATCTGAACCAAGCAAACTGGAGTTCGCCGAGTTGTTTTCTCCATCCATGGCCGAGTGGTTCATCCCAAACAAACCTGAAGAGCTATTTTGAGTGCCCATTAAGAAAATAATGACACCAATGAGTACCGCTATGACCCCAGTTAATATCCCAGCCTTCTTGTCAATATTGATTTGCATAGCTCACCGCCCTTATTTTCTTTACCCTACTCCTGAATTCTGAAAGTTTCCTGTCAACTGCGAAGTAGTTTGTTGGGGAAATCTGCCCGCTTTTCTGCCCGTTGCCCTATTTATTTGCCCGTTTTTTTAGGCTAATTTGAAATCAGTTTTGTCAGAAATGATTCCAAAAGAAATAATGAAACGAGGCGGGATTTTGTCCCGCCTCGTTCATTTATATGAGGAGTAACCCTGTAAGCCGGAGACTACTTAGTTATGCGTATTACTGCGCATAAAATAGAAGTTTGCCCCCAAAATTTAATTAACTTTGATCATCTGGGCGCGCTTGAAATTGGCTATGGCGGCTGAAACTTGAATTAATGCAAGGTGTAAGGGAATTGTAAAACTCTCAACCCTGGGAAGATTCTCATGACTTACTACACCAGAAGGAATTTTATCGCCAAGTTCATTCGTAGTTGAATATTCCTTTGTAATTCTGTGATCGACCACGGACATGAGAGCCCACTCCAATCCATGATTAACGCCACTCATTAGGTTGTAGGCCCACACCATGTCATTGAAGGCTGTATTTGAATTGACGTCTTTAAACAGATCCTTGAATCCCGAAAATGTGAATATTGGCTGATAATCCGATTTATTCTGCTTCAGGAGCCGATACTTGTGACCTAGTTTTAGGACGTCTTCCATGCGATTTCTAGCTCTTGAGGTCACTTTATCCTTAGCAGAATGTTCGACTACTCCCGCATTGATGAAATTATTGGAAAATCTTACTGATTCAGTTGCATTGAACCATTCGATCGCAAACCCTCTATCAAGAATTTGGGCAGCAGTTAAGTCTTCAATCAACCATCTGGAAAGTAATGCCGACTCACATGTCTGACGAATAAGCACTAAAGGTGCATAGCTCGTTAAAGTCTTTGCTAGAAAAACCTGTGAGTAAAGAGCTGTCAAGGCATCTCCTGCGGTAGTGAGGGCTAGCGAGGCATGATTAAATGCCATATCAAATGGCTTATTTGTCCTGTACCAGCCTTCTAGTGAATCCGAGTCCATGCTGCCAGAAACGTCTCTTATAGCCTGTAGAAGTAAAGGAATATTTAGCAAGGACTTTTGAAAAGTTTGGTCACCAATAGACGGTTCATCTGTGACATTGCTTAAAGAAGAAAATATTCTTAACGATTCTTCAAGACTCAGCTGGGATTTTGGTTCAATGGGTTCCATAGATTCAGAAATTATCTACTTGGTTCCTTTGCAATATGGATACCTGCTGCATCCCATAAATGTGCCATAGCGACCTGTACGCCTAACCATTCTCGCTCCACATTTTGGACAATTTCCAGTGGCGGACGACTTAGCAGATCGGCTTACTGCTGATACGGACACACCTTTACAAGAACGGCAGAAACGTCCCATTCCTGAACTTAATGAAGAATCCTTAAATTCTTCAATCGTCCGAACTTCCTTGCACTTCGGGCACTCCTTAAGGTCGCCGCTCTGCAAATTCTCAATAGTTTCCTGGATCTTAAACATCAGAGGATTAACCCTAGGCTCAATTTTGACGAGTGCTGCAAGCCGCTGATCAAGCTTTTCAACCGGATTATTTCCAGCATTAAATTTATTAATGCGCAGAAACTTGTAACCATAGCTTTCTAATACCTTTTGTCGGTAAACATCACCATCGGACTGATAAGACTCGTAGTTGTATTCATTTACAAGATTTGTATCGGTGAAATGCTCATAAAATCCGTCATACTCAATAACAATTTTCTTTTCTTTTCCATCTTGATCCTGATATGCGAGAAGAAAGTCCACTTTATACATGGGATGGGTATACGTCGGATCCAGTTGCTTAAGATACTTTCCGATTTCAAATTGAGGAATAAAAGTTATTCGATCTTTTTGTGTCTTCCAGAAATTTGTTTGATAAAACCAGTTTAAAACCTCGGGCTCCATCTTGGACTTAGCATCAGTTTCCGCGACTGAACGTTCCTTACGTGCTTCTTCAAGTTCAAATGCATAATGGCGTAGCGCTTCCCCAATTGATCCGCTGAACTTATCAAGGGGCTTGCTTAGCACAAAGTGAACACATTCCTTTCCGCGACTGAAACCTACGTTTAAGCGCTGGGCCTTAATTTGCCCATCTTCCTCTATATCCACGTTGGCAAGATCTTTGATAAAGACTCCCCAAAGCTTGTCACTCTTTTCTGTGGCAACCATTGAGTAATAAATCAGATCACGTTCCTCACCCTGGCACGTATCAAAAGTCATTATCTTCAGCTGAAACTTGTCGAAAAAGTAGTCTCGTTCTGGAAGTTTACTTATTTGCTCAACAAGTAGCTTTTGCTGGTTTGTATGAGGCGTAATGATTCCGACGCTGGCTTCACTTCTAAGATCTTTAAGTCGGAGTAATTCCTTAACAATAAATTCAACTTCTGCCATGTTTGTATTTGGATAGATCTCATCTTTATCGGTAGTTTTCACGTATGAGAACTTGATCACCTCATCGATATTTTTGGCACGTATTTTCATTACCTGAAGGCTATTTCGATAGAAATACTTATTTGAATAAGAGATTATCTCTTTGTAACCGCGGAAATGTTTAATCAGCTGCATGTTGTAATTGCTAATAAACTCAAAAAAGTCCAATACTGATGTCTTAATGTTGAACTTACCCAAACGCATTAATTGCGCTGGATCCTTTGATACGTTGTTCCTGAACGAATCTTCAAGTCTAGATAAGTACTCGCGATTGGTATCTGAGCGAGCTTGAGCAGCTTTTATATTACTGAACTGCTTCCGATCGCCAAGGATTAATACTTTTTTTGCTCGTATTAGTGCTGGGAATGCCTGCGCGAGGCTTACTTGAGACGCTTCGTCAATAATAAGTAAATCAAACATCTGATGATGAAGGGGAATGTACTCCGCAAAATCACGTATTCCAGCGAGTATGCAAGGAAAGGCCTCACTTAACTGACTAAACTGATCTTTAGGAAACTTCTGCTTGCTTTTAATAATGTTCCTAAGCATTTCTGCATCATTTTTGCTGTTTTCATAAAAGTTAATTACGCGGCCATCAAGCTGATGTGCAACTTTTGTAATAACTAATTGTTCAATGTTCCTTTTGCGGATTGCATATTCAGTTTCTGGAATGCCAGAGAATTCTGCACCAATCTTCTGTCGAAGTTGTACGTACCTTATTTGTTTATTGAAGTCTGTCTCGTTAGAGGTGAGTAATTTGTTACTTTCGAGGGTTTCAATTTTGTCCAAGTTTATCTTTAACTTCTTAAAAGTTATTGGGTACTGCGTACTTAAGGTCGAAATCTCTGAGGCAGCCTCAAATTTATTCTGGGAATCCTCAATCCAGGTTTGAAGTTGGCTCTCGGTTATTAGTTGATGCACCAGAGCCACGTAATCAAATTCTGTTTGTTTTTGTTGATTAAACTGGTCGCCCAGTCGTTTAGTCGCAATTAAAGAATTGTATGCCGCACTAATCTGTGCCAACTTTTGGCTAGGAAGACCGTCTGCGTAAGCCAATGAGGAAAGGAATTTGGTATCTAGCTGGGCGATTTTGGACTTACTGAACAGATATCCAACTATGGGTTTCTTGCAAGCTGCATACTCATTTAATAGAGAAAATAGACTTGGAAGTTCCTGTTGACTTATGGATTTAAAGAGAGCCAAGTCATTACTTGCTGAAGAGTTAATAGATTTAATTTCTGCAATTGCTCTTCCAACATTCGTTAATGAACCTAAGACATCCGTGAGATCAGCAAAAGTGACAGGAGCCTTGCCTAGCAATTTACATATTCGATGAAAATTCTTGTCCGCCTGAATATCCTGGAAACCCAATAGCCCATTTCTAAGGGTATCCAGGTCGTAACCACCTTGTGGATTATTCAATATTTCATCTAGATCAAAAAGATAGATACCTTTTTTGTTTTCTGCTTCCAGCTGAACGAATTCTGCGATCTCCCTTAAATCCACTTCCCCATATGCCAGGCTCTCTAGCTCAATATCTTGCTTAAGTGCATTTGAGGATTGAGAGATACTCTCATCAATCTTTTCAATGTCTTTTTTTACAGCTCGATAGTGTGTCTTTATCTCACCAATGGAAGATTTGGAGAGAATCTGAGAGTAGGTATTACCAGTTTTGCCAAGGCGCAATATTGGGTTTTGAAAATTCTGATCAAAACGGACCTTGTTCATAGTCTCTGTGATGTTTTTTTCAACGACATCAAGGGCTTCCTTTTTGTCCGATAAAACTAAGACTGATTTTTGGTTGAGTATGGCGTCAAAGACAATCGCCGTAATTGTGTGACTTTTACCGGTGCCAGGAGGACCTTCAACAATTATGTACTTGCAATTCGGCTTACGTACTGCGTTTAGTATTTGTAGCTGTTCACTATTCAGAGGAATGGGGCTCGCGGCCACGAGTCGATCTGACGTTTCCGTATCATCCCATTCTTGCTCAACCTCTAAAGCAACAGGCTCCGGGTTCTTTTGCAAGAAGTCTGCCAAAAGTTGATTAAATGCGGCCGCGAGGTCTCCACCGTCTAGTGCCAAATCCCCAAGAATTTCTTCGTAGTCGTTTACCAGTGCCTCATCAGACTTATCAAACAATGCAAGATGCAGAGAATTTGAAATATGCACCTCGGCACCTCTAGCTTGCATTTCTTCAGCTTGGGTGAAATTTATTGATCCCTTTAGCTCGAAGAAGTTCTCAACTTCGGAAATTATTTCCCCAAGTACTTGCGTTAACCGTTCTTGATGTTCGGATATATAGATTATGCGCTCGCCTGTTGATTTTAGAGTTCCGCGCGTACCACGATCAGAATTATATTTCTGCGCAATAAATTCCAAAGCTTTTTTATTCAAGTAGACCTGCGAATCAAATTCCAGCTGATAGGTCTCTTGTGATTTCACAATATTTATAGGGATATAGAAAATTGGATATTTAGTATTGGAAAACGTTATATCTCCAAAGTATAAATAAAGCTCCTGCTTATCTAATATAGCTTTATTATTTTCAAGTGTCTGGACTTCATGGAATAGATCTGCCACCCGAAGATTTTCAAAATGTGATGTTAGTGTGGTCTTAAGGTCTGCCAAGGTAAGGGTTGAATAAAGTTCTTCATCAATATCAAATTTCTCTTTTGCAATTAGCCGACGCAACATCTCAGAGATTTTGTCGTCTATTTCATTGGAAAAGATCTCAACTAGTTCACGTTCCATCATAAAGATTTGGTCTTGGTCACCCAACTCATTGTTTGTGAGCGGTTTTTCGAGACTTGTTATAAACGGCCTTAATATGTCCGCATAAAATGAAGTCCCGGCAGCTTCCAATGAGGAATTTCTTGCTAGCTCGAAGTCATCCGCATTGAGTACAGCTTCCTGCTCTACACGAAGGGCTATAGATTTCATCAGTGTTTCAAATTGGCTCTTTGAGATCTTGCTAATCTGGAGCTCAATTAGGTCAACAACGTTTTTAGGTAGTTTTGTTTTATGTTGCCCTTTCTTGATCTGAAGGGTCACATCTGTCGGAAAGCCAGCAGCAATGTGCTTTGAGATGACTGAGTAAAAAGTGTCATATTTCTTAAGGGACAGGCCAACCAGCAAGTTATCTGAATTTCGCGTTTTGAGGCTTCGCTTTGGGGCCGTTCGCTTGTGGAAATCGGTCTCCAAGAAGTCCATAAAATACTTGGTTACCTCGCGGAAGAATTCAAGGGTCCCTGAAGAAGCCTTAGTTTCTTCAGTCATAGATCGCTCCGACGGTAAACATGGTTAAACGATATCCACAGCCACTGACAAGCACCATTAAATTTTGCATATTCATGCCTAAATCCCGAAAATGACCGTCCATTAGGCCAGCATTTTCTGGTTATGTTGCGGTTTCAGCTGCTCAACAGCGTAGGCATCCAAACGTTCGGACACTTCGTGCAAATCCCGCGGAAATAAATGGCCATATGTATCCATAGTTTCCAATATCGATTCATGCCCTAGCCACTCTTGAATTTGTTTAGCATTATTTCCAAGCTTAATAAGTACGGAGGCACATGTGTGACGTAACTGGTGCAAGCCCTCGCCCTTATCAAAACCAAGTGGGCGAGCTATCAATCGGAACATCGCGGAAGCATCCTTATACCTCCAGATATTTCCAGATCTATTCTGCAGGATTAACCCATGCGGACCTAATCCATGTATTTCTTTATGTTCCAGTAAAAGCTTTTGGAGGTAAGGTGAAAATGGAATCTTGCGATAAGACTTTGTAGTCTTTAAGTGGTCAGCAAATACCTTTTGTCCATCCCTACTTAGCTGTCGGTCAATCGTGATCTCTTGATTCTGAAAGTCTAAGCGATCCCATGTGAGTCCTAATATTTCTGAGGGCCGCATCCCTGTGAAGAAACCAATCCACACCACAATCTGCCAACGTGGAGCAAATCCGTTAGCCAGTGATTGGATTGTATGCATATCAAGAGGGACAATACGTTTATCGGACTTTGGTTTCCTACGTTTAATCTTGCTCATCGGGTTCTTATGGATTACATCATTGTCCATAGCGACGCGGAATATTGCGCCGAGTTGATTGGTCAACTTATCCACGTAACTAGGCTTTAGTCTGTAACCAGTTGTTGCAACTGTATTTTTGAGTCTCACTCGCCACTTTTGAATGTCAGACGGAGTGATTGATGCAATCGGTCTATGCCCAAATTCAGGATCAATGTGGCTGTTGTAGATTGTTTCATAATCAGTCTTAGTTTGTGTTTCTACATCAAGGGAAGGCCCCCAGATATCTTGTACAAACTCTCTGAGCGTCATATTTACTTCGGATGGTCTGGTGTTTTTTCCTCTGCGCTCAAGAGCTTCCTGCTCTTCGGCAAACTGCTCAGCTTCACGTCTGGTCGAAAAACCACCCTTCTCAGCTTGCAATCCTTGACGTGTTCTCCAACGAGCTGAGAAGTACTTTCCTCTTTTACGCACGTATGCCATTACTTAAACTCCCCCTTACTGCGGGATAACCATCGAGTTAAAGTAAGTTCACCGTGTAAGTCTTTAAAAGCTAGTTCGCCTTCTTTTGTGAGTCTGCCACCAGATTTACCTTTTCCGCTCGCGGATAGCCAACCTTGCGATCTGGCTACTCGAAGTGCGGCATAAACATTTTTACTTTCTACGCCCAGGTCTATGCATATCTTTTTAACTATGTTGCTTGTTCCTGCAATATAGAACTCTGAGTACATCTTGGCTATTGCTATGGAGTCAGCTTTGGTTGAAGCAATTTCTAGGGCATTATGGAATTTTCTTTCAATAACAGATCCCGAGCGCCCAGCCTTCAGGGTTACAGTAGGAACAGTGTCGCTCTTTGCAATTCGCAGAGGTTTACTTAGCTCCTCTTCTATCTTTGCACGACAAGCTTGTAAACATTTATTGTGAGCATCTTCAATTTTTGAAAACGGAAGTCCCCGGAACAATGATCCTTTAATTGCTTGGGTCGGTGCATCTTTTTGCAGGTTTGCCACACCGAGCCGCGCAACTTTCTCCGCATTACTGACTACAGGAAAGCTTTTACCTAAAGATTGGACCTCTACCCCTGCAATGTTAAATTGCATCCGTACGCTGAGGCGATTTTTTGATTGATCTAAAAAATCCCTGAGTAGTTCAGTGCCCAAAGCGTGGACCCAGACCCTGTAGTTACCCGTTTCAGGGATCGATACATCGTGCCAACTGATTACATGAGATACGTCGTTGGCCTTTAACTCCCAAAAGACTCCGCTGTCCATCGTCCCCCCACTGTCACCTTTTGACAGAATCCTAACAGACCTTCTATATTCTGCCTAATAGGTTTTTACCTATAACCTAACAATAAAGGAGATTGCATGAACGATCTGAAAGCTAAGACCCGCCTGACAATGCGTGAGGCGGCGGAATACCTAGGGCACTCCTATTCATGGATGCACGCAAACCACCGCGTCTTAGGACTGGGCGGATATGCCATTGGTGGTCGCTGGTATTTCGATAAGGAGGACTTAGACGCTTGGCTAAGCAAGGCCAAGGCAAGTTCAGGGACCAAGGGCTACCTGCCTCTTCGCGATAACAAGAAGGGTCGGGTGCGTCTTTAATGTTCGGTGATGATCACGATCCTGTTGGACCCTTTGAATTGCCAGCTTCCAGCTCGTTGGGAGTTCTAATACAGATATTGGCTGCCAATGGAAAAGTCAACACGATCCACGACCTGGTGGACTACTTCTCGGATGGTCTACAAGACCTCATTTGGGCGGTTAACGATCTACATATGTTGGATCTAATAGATCTGACTGCAGTAGAAGTTGATGGAGTCGCAACAGCGAGGATCCAAATAACCTTCAGAGGTCATGCATATTTATCTTCTATTGCGTGGCAGCTGATAGATAACTATCAGTCATACTTTAGGAATCATAACTAGATGAAAGATGATAAAATAGTCTCATCAGTTAATCAGTACGGTAGTTACACCAAACCGTCAACTGCGTTTGAGAAATACCAAAAGAAGTCATATGGCTCTAATAGGGGTCTTTATCTACCTATTTATAAGAGTATTAGTGAGTCCGATGGTGCTCCTGCCTCCAGTGAATCGCGAGATTCTATGGATGCGGAGTGGAGCTACCTATCTAATGGTTCATGTGGGGTAGATAAGACCCGTATAGCGGTATGCATCGACCCAGATTCCATACACCTGCCATCTTTCATGGCCAGGCTGCTAAAACCTAAACGGGACGGCACTCCTAGCGATGGTATTGCACAGATTCCAGACTTTCCAGAGGTCTACATTAAGTGGGACCATCAAAAGTTCCGTCTTTATATTGAATTTAACCCTTCCGATTTCACGAGGGAAACTGGTCTAGAGCTATGCCCTTTTGAATTGCTACCCCTTGTTACAGAAACTGTAATAAGGCGAGTATTAATGCAGGGCGACCTACGAGCCATACCTGAAGGTGCCATTTGGTCCAAGAAAAGGGGCGAGCGCTATGTCTTGCCTGACGATTGGACCAAGCACATTGAGGTTTTCCGTATTGACCTGGCAAGAGATTTCCACATTACGGATGATCGCTTTTCCTTACGGCAACTTGAGGCGACCTGGCCATCTCGATCACGACATAAAGCCGCTACTCATTTTCTTAACGGTGGCAGACTCAATACATTGAGCTATCCAGTGGCCAACAGGACAACAAAAATTAAGCTCTATGACAAATACAGAGAGAGATTGTCCAAGCCGGTTAAGAATGGTCCTCCTATTCCCGAAGGCACCTTCAGGTTTGAGATCTCAATTCCTCGACACCAACTGCGCAGGTTCCACTTAACAAATCTAGAAGTCCTCATTCCCAGGCGACTGGAGAAACTCATTAAAAAGAAATGGGAAACCTCAAACTACTGGACGAACCTCATTTGGGAGGGTGAAGCCATGGACCTAGCTCACGACTCCAAGCTTCCGACATCTCGGATCAACGAAGTTCTTGGTTTTGCGGAATGCCTTAGGCATTCAATATATATGCGCTACAGCATCAAGGATCAGAAATCACTACGGGCAGATGCAAAGAAGCTAGGGATATCCCTAGGTAGCTCAATTACAAAACAAGGTAAGCCTTACGCCCATCTTCATTTCGTGTCCGGCAGTCTGGCGGCGCCAATTCCTGACACGTTTAACCTTACAAAAGAAGGATTGTTCAGCATCATTGGTAGTAAACCCCTACCAAAAATTATCTAGGAGATTATGAAGACTTACCTTTCCCCCGCTCAAGTAGCGCAAATTATGGGCGTTAGCCGAGACACTGTTTATTCGCTAATCCATAGACAGCAGCTTGACTCTTATTTATTTGGCAGAAGTAGACGCATTACTCAAGAGCAAATAGATGATTGCCTTAATAGAAGATACAAGCGTCCAATTGATGCAACTAAACCAATGCGATTGTAAACATATCCGATAAGAATATGTAATTATCATGATAAGAAAGTGGAAAATGACCTTGCAAATTCCAGTTAGCTCAAATGAGCTGCAAGACTAATCCGGTAACATCAAGTTAAACCGTTATTAAGATGCACAAATATCCGAAGAACACTTGGAAACCGAGTCTCGCGCTCGCAGGATTCTTAATATATAAGAGCAGTCGCCTTAGAACTTTCGACCCCAGCGGCCGCCATCTTTCTCACGCTGTTCAACTTTGCTTCCCAAAACTTCAGGCTGAGAATTCCGATAGGGATAGTATTTGTCTAAAAATTCCTCAAGTCTGTTGTCTTGAGCGTAGAGGTCCTGAAGCACGTCATGAAGCTTTGCATTTCGTCGGACTGCAACCGCAATACGCTCTGGTCGCTGTTTCAAAATATCCGCAAGACATTCATGTTCAAGAAAACGTTTCCTTAAAACGTCGCTTTCAAGCTTGCCATGCACATTCTCCCAGGCGGCCAGCAGATCCTCGGGCTTTCGAATATTCACAAATTGATGTTACGCCCAGCAAATGGGATAGGGGGTCATTTGGAAGAGGGTGGGGGTTAAAGAAGCCTTGTTTAGGACGTGCACCCAGGTGACTTACGCAGGTAAGTTTAAGGAGTTTAAGGCAGTAGCCTATTTGTCACTTAATTCAGTTAACATGTTTACGTGCCCATGAAAAAGAACGTTGATGTAATAACAACGGCTGAAGTCCAGCCTCATATTGAGCGATTTATGGGTTTTGTCGAAAAGGAATCAGATGATTCTTGCTGGTACAGACTGACCAGAGGTCGCGAGAGCGGTTATACAACGATAACTTTTAGCGGCCGAAGAGTGTCTGCTCATCGATTTTCCTATGCAGCCTTTAAAGGTGATGTAGGTCCAAATAAAGAAATTGATCACCTTTGCAGAGATAGGGCTTGTGTTAATCCAGATCACTTGGAGCTTGTAACCCGCAAGGAGAACCTCCGTCGAAGAGATTCAATCTATGAACCCGAAGCCTGGGTTGGTGATCCGATCAAGAGATTGATGTCCCGAGTAACAAAAAGCAAAGATAGCTGTTGGGTTTGGAATGGAGCTCTCGTTAGGGGCTATGGAGTAATAAATGTAGATGGGAAAACAGAATACGTTCATAGGGTTGTCTACGAAGCCGAAGTAGGCAAACTTGTTAAAAAAATTACACTCGATCATATTTGTAGGAACCCGAGGTGTGTGAATCCTGCACACTTAGAGCCAGTAAGCAGAAGTGAAAACATACGAAGGATGAACTCTGCAATTCCTAGAGATCGTTGCAGAAAGGGACACCGCTACTCAGAGTTTGGAAAAACAAAGAATGGAAACTGCCTAAAGTGTTATGAGGCATCCGCGAAAAAACGAGCTCCTTCAGATCGAGATGTTCGACCTTATCGGCCTCTTGTACGAGAAGATGCAGAAACTCACTGTGCTAAAGGGCATCAGTATTCTGATGTTGGGCGATTTGCCTCAGGTGGTTGCCGAAAGTGTCAGGCCGAAAAGGATCAAAAGAGAGGGAGGAGAAAATCAGATAATGTGCTTGCGCAATTTTGTTCACGCGGACATGACACTTGGATTTCAGGCCGCTTGGCAAACAATCACTGCAAAGCATGTTTGGCGAATGGCTTTTGCTCAAACGGTCACGACCTCAAGATCGTAGGAAAAACCCCAAAAGGTAAATGCAAAAAGTGCGATCTAGAGCGTAGAGGTCGATATTCCAAAAGCGCATTGAGCAAACAATTCTGCCCTAACGGACATGACACTTTCATTTTGGGTAGAACCGATGCTGGAGCTTGCAAAGAATGCGCCAGAGTCTATGCCAGA
>Ga0214917_10006215_pt1 | contig 12480 bp, 3 predicted proteins | sample LL_1208_BB_MetaG_FD_177983 | JGI IMG/M metagenome (GOLD analysis project Ga0214917, IMG submission 177983) | Freshwater microbial communities from Lake Lanier, Atlanta, Georgia, United States - LL_1208_BB | ecosystem: Environmental > Aquatic > Freshwater > Lake | place: USA: Georgia | collected...
CGAGCTGGATGCGGACACACCTCACCCGGTGATCCACCTGCTGCCGGAACAGCAGGACGTGGTCGACCTGGGGGGCACGATGCGGCTGGGGGTCTACCCCTGCCGCCTGGCGCCGGGCACCCTCGGCCAGCGGCTCTACGGCGATGAGGTGGTGTATGAGCGGCACCGCCACCGCTATGAGTTCAACAACGCCTACCGCAACCTGTTCCTGGAATCGGGCTACGAGATCAGCGGCACCTCCCCCGATGGCCGGCTGGTGGAGCTGATCGAACTGAAGGACCACCCCTTCTTCACCGCCTGCCAGTACCACCCGGAATTCCTCTCCCGCCCCGGCCGCCCCCATCCGCTGTTCCGCGGCCTGATCGAAGCGGCCCAACGGCGGGGGGCTCGATCAGCGGAGCCAAGCCTGGAGGCGGTGGTTCGCTAAGCGAATTCGATCAAAGCCCGGCAGCAGGCGATCGCCTCGGTGGAGTTCAACGCCCAGCCAACAGCAAGAGTCACGACGCAATAACAGCCTGAACAAGCAGACAGACGTGCCAACGTCCAGACGCGTCAGCAATGGCATAGATCTGGCGCAGGATTACAGCAGAACCGCCCAGAACAAGAAGGCACCGCCGAAGCATCACTACACCAGCAACAAGCCTGCACTGTCACCAACGGCTTGTCAGCATGAAATCGTTTGTCATCAGCGCAACAGATCTCAGCTTCCTATCAACGCAGGCCAGCATTCCGATCATCCGGATTGTCGCTTATGACAGCGAAGGAAACGCCATCTATGGCTATTACGATCCAAACCAGAACGTCACCATTCAACTGGGCCGCCTCGGCAGTTTCGATCTGATGCAGACGCCATGGGCGTCGTTCTTGCCGAATGACCCTGGTGATGGCCCCGGCGGCGGACCCATCACACCCAATGCGGGGTCGCCAGTAGGCCTGCGCAATGTTCAAGGCCTATTCAACAATCTCACCTCCCGCAGCAGGCTGCTCTGGGGTAGTGCCGAACAACGATTTGCACGCTCAACCAACGTGCTCGGCAGGGACGGGAACAGCGTTTACAGCGACTATCTGCAGCAAAGCAGCAGCAACCCCCTCTGGGCCCTGGGAATTGCAGACAGAACCAAAGCAAGCAAGAGCTACGACAGCCAAGGCAATGCCAGCTTCACAATTAACACAGAGCTTCAGGCGCAAATCGATGCCCTAGGAGCAGCGGGCACACTCTGGAAGGAGCTATCAGCTCAACAAAAATCCCTGGTTCAGGACTCGAATTGGCATATAAAGATCAACGGCACAACTGGCCAGGTTGACCAATCCGGCCGCTATGCCAACCCCTATCTAACGGTTTACGACTACACCCCAAGGCTGATCTCCCAACGGGTGGATTCGTCATTCACCAACGGAAGTGAAAGCAGCGAAACTCCGCTGGATCAGCTCTCAAGCCTGTTCCGCGACAACGTGCTCTCAGGTGCCGCGACCCCCAACAGCCTGGGAGGCGTGATCAATGATATTCAGCTTTATCAGATTACCGATATTCAAACCGGCCATTTCACAACAGGGGGCTACGACAAAGATGGCAATGTAACCCCCGATGGCCTTTACTTTAAAGAATCAATTAGCCGCAACCTGGCCCATGGCATTACCGGGGATCCGAGCCTGACCGGATGGCAGGTGCTGTTTGGTCAATTCTTTGACCACGGCCTCGATTTTATCGACAAAGGTGGCAATACGCTAAATGGTGTGTCCTCGAAAATTTATATTCCCCTTTCTAGCGATGATCCTCTTTATAGCCCCAATCAAGGCAAATTAGCCATTAGCCGAGCAACGGTCACCAACGGTGCTGCTGCAGGGGCAGACGGTGAATTCGGAACTCACGACGATGTTGTGAGCCCCGGGAAAGACGGCGTGTACGGCACGGCGGACGATCTTGCGGCGTTCCTGGATGACGCTACGGGTCAATGGACAACTGCAAACCCCCAATACCTCAACCACACCTCTCCCTACATCGACCAAAGCCAAACCTATGGCTCCTGTGATGACGTCACAAACCTGCTGCGCGAATGGGTGAGGAATCCCTCCACGGGCCAGTGGGAGATGGGGATGAAACTGTTTGATGGCCACAGCCTGACCAATGCCTGGACACGCAACAACCCGGATGGAACAACAAGCACAACCACCGAGACCTTACCGACGCTCGGGGAGCTACGGGCCTACCTGATCCAAACGGGCCGTGATGATCTGAGCTGGGAGGACATCACCAACCTGCGTCGCCGTGATCAGCAGGGCCATGTACTCACCGGCACTGGGGCTGGGAAAACAGGCGCAGCCCTGATCGCCGACATGCTGCCCCACTTTGATGAGAGCCATCTACTTGTCGATCCCCTTGCCGGCTTCACAGGCCACACAGACGTGCTGGGTGGATTTGGCCTCATAAGGCCCGCAGGCGATACCTCCACCAACAAATATATCAGCGATTACGTCTACATCGACCCTGCAACGGCGGGTGCGTCGTTTGGACAACCGATCACCAATGGAGCGGCCGCGAGCGACACCCAATTTGGAGCGATCGTCAACGAGATCCTGCTGAGGAGCATCTCCGATCACTACATTGCCGGCGATCCCCGCGCCAATGAAAACTTTGGCCTAACCGCCATCCACCATGTCTGGCATGAGAACCACAACTGGCAAGTCGATAACCTGATTGAATCGATTCGCCAGCAGCAATTGGCAGATTCCAGCCATATGGCAGCCCATGCCTGGCAAGTTGACCTGGGCCAAGGCACCGATGCTCAAGGAAACTGGATCGATGCCAGTGGCAAGATCAGCTGGAACCAGGAAAAGCTGTTCCAGGCTGCGCTGCTGATCAACCAGATGGAGTATCAGCATGTGGCGATCGACCAGTACGCGCGTGGGATTACACCAAACATCCCCTTGTTTGTCCAATATGACAACACCGTCAACGCCGATGTTTCCCTGGAGTACAGCCAAGCTGCCTTCCGCTTTGGCCACTCCCAGTTACGTGAAACGATTGACACCCTCGACCCCAACGGCAGCCTGACGGGGCTGGTCACCCATTACGCCCTTGAGCAGGCCTTCCTGAATCCAACTGGCTTTGCCGCTGTTGGGCCCACGGCGATTGCCCTGGGCATGACGCGGCAATTCTCCAATGAAATCGACCAATACATCACACCGGCCTTGCAGCAAAAGCTGCTCGGCCAGGCCCAGGATCTGGCGGCGATCAACATTGCCCGCGGTCGTGATGTTGGCATTCCGACGCTGAATGAGCTGAGGCGCCAACTCAGTGGCGGCATTGAAGCTCAGCTATCAAGCCTACAGGCCAAATTGGCAGAAACACCAACGGACGCCAACTTACAACAGCTGATTGACCAAACCATCTCCCTGCATGCTGGGCTCACCCCGTATGCAAACTGGGTCGATTTCGCCGGCAACATCCAACATCCGGAGTCGGTCGTCGACTTCATTGCAGCCTATTCATTTGATGGTGACATCAACAAGGCTGAGTTTATGTGGCGGGCCGGCAATGGGGGCACGGCGGCAATCGATAGCATCAAAGATGCCACGGTCATCGCCGCCGTAGGCTACGCCGATGCGGCTGCGGCAGCCGCAGGCGCCTTCAATTTCATCTACAACGATCAAGGGTTTGAGCACATTGATGCCTGGGTGGGCGGGCTGGCAGAAACCCATGTGACCTTTGGGCAACTGGGATCAACATTTGATGCCATTTTTGCCGATCAGATGACACGCCTGATTAATGGGGATCGCTTCTACTATCTGTGGCGTCTCGGCGCCGGTTTTGCCATTCAGCCGCAGCTGGGAGATGCGGTGACAACGGAACAGTTCAAGGACATCATCGAGCGCACCACCGGTGCCCGTGATCTTGTCGGCAATGTGTTCAACGCCGTCGACAGCTACATCGAACTCGGTGAACAGCCGCTCCAAGCCGTGATTGGAGCGGGCAGGAATCATGCCTATGGAGACTTGCTAGCAGGCAGCACACTCGGCGTGTATTCCACGGGTGGCGCGAATGAAGGGCAAAACGGCAGGACCTATACCATCACAGGCAAAGGTGTCGGCAGTGGCAACCAATATTTCCTGGATGTTCGCCCCGATGGAGGCACCAACCCAGATGGCACCCCCAGCCATGGCGCTAACGCCCACGAAGTGATTGGCGGAACCACTAACAATGACTGCATCTATGCCGGCGATGGCGATGACACGGTCTATGGCAAGACGGGCGACGACATTCTCTATGGCCAAGCGGGCGCCGACCACATCTATGGCGAAGATGGCTCCGACTATATCGACGGCGGCGATCTTCCCGATTTCCTTGATGGCGGCTATGGCAACGACATCATCCACGGTGGCAACGATGTCGATGTGCTAATTGGCAGCGCTGGCAATGATTCTCTCTTTGGCGAAGCTGGAACCGATGAATTGCATGGCGGCGCTGGAGATGATTTCCTCTCCGGTGGGACTGAGATCGACACCCTGTTCGGCGGTGAAGGCCAGGACATCTGCGTTGATGGAGAAGGAGCCGACATTTCAACCGGCGAATGGGGTGATGATCGAATGTTCGGCGGGGCCGGCCAAGATGTGATCAGCGGCGGCTATGGGGATGACATCATCAACCCGGGCGATGGCTCGGGGGGCATCTCCCAAGCACCCGACGAAGCACGGGGCGACTGGGGCTTCAACATCGTGTCTTATAGCGATGTCGCCACAGGCCTGCAAAACAGGATTGCCGATCTTAACTATCAGAATCTCACCGTCCAAAACACCACACCCTTCAACAATCTCTGGATTGACATCAACGGCATCGAAGGATCAGCCCTCAGCGACCAAGTGATCGGTGATGCCACCTCCAATTGGCTCATTGGCGGCGGCGGAGACGACCTGCTGTTTGGCTGCGGCGGTGACGATGTGCTGGTGGGGGATTCAGTCGATCTTTCCCTGCTGGACGGAACCTACAACGCCAGCGGAGTTTTACAGGACAATGGCCTGCTGCAAACGAGCCAAAAACATTTCACTGACCTACTCAAGTCTGCACCAGACATCAAGCTCGGCAGCAACGTCACAGTCTCCGACACCGCGGTGATCTATCGCACGCCAGGCACATCATTCAACACCGCGATCTACAAGGGTGCGATCGACAATTTCACAATCACCAACGTCAACGACGCCAATGGCATGTACCGAGGAGCGCGGATTGTCGATAAAACCGGTGCAGAAACGGGACCCTTGGGCGACGTGCTGATTGGCATCAACAAGGTGGTGTTTGGTTTCGATTTTGAGGCCTGGAATCAAACCAACGTAGACGGAAAACCATTCCTGCCCGCTTCGGCTTTGGCCACCTATAACTCCATCAACTTAAACACCGCCACCCTCAAAGGATTTGCCTCTGCGGCAGCTTCGGCATCGAGCCCCAATCTGGCCTCCCTCGGCATTACGACTGCCGCCAACGTCCTGGCCCTGGACAAACTCACGTTGCCGACCCCTGTGCAAAGTCTGACGAGTTACCAATGGCAGGTGAAGACCGCCACTGGTAACTGGAACGACATTGCAGGCGCCACCCTCGCCACCTACACACCCCAGCCTGGCTTTGCCCTGGGATCGCTCTTCCGTGCCATCGTGTCCTATGTGGATATCAGCGGTGCACCCCAGCAATTTGTAACGGCAGAATCCCAACCGATGGGCAGCCTGATTGTGGGCACAAGCAACAATGACACTCTCAAAGGCACCGCCTATCAGGATGTGATCTATGGATTGGCGGGAGATGACACCCTGGACGGTGGCGCCGGTATCGACGCCTTATTCGGCGGCGCCGGTCACGACACCTACATCGTCGATTCCAGCACCGACACGATCACAGAAGACGTCAACGCTGGCACTGACACGGTACAAGCCTCAGTGTCATTCTCCCTGGCGACCCTTGCCAACGTCGAAAATCTCACCCTGAGTGGCACTGCCGCCATCGACGGCACCGGCAATGGCCTCGATAACGTGATCATGGGCAATGGTGCCGACAATGCCCTCAGCGGTGGCGCCGGCAAGGACAACCTCGCTGGTGGCGATGGAAACGACAGCCTCACCGGTGGGGCCGGTAACGACACGATGACCGGTGGCAGCGGCAACGACACGTTCAATGTCGACGCAGGCACCGATTCGATCACCGATCTCTCCAACGGCGATGCGCTGGTGGTGAGCGCAGGGGCAATCGCCAATGCCACCGTCTCCGGTGCCTTCACCGCCACTGCCGCCACCAGCAACGCAGGCACGGCCACCCTCTCCAGTGCTGGCTTTGCCGTCAACCTGGCCCTAGCCACCGGAGCGAACGGCTACACCGTGATCAACACGGGCGCAGCCGCTGCCATCAACGGCAGCAACAATGCCGATACTCTCATCGGCGGCACAGGCAACGACAGCCTCAGCGGTGGCGCCGGCGATGACAGCCTCGATGGGGGAGCTGGGGTTGACACGCTTGTGGGCGGCGACGGCAACGACACCTACAGCGTTGATTCCAGCACCGACACCATTACGGAGGCCCTCAACGCCGGCACCGACACGGTTCAATCCTCGGTGACCTTCTCCCTGGCAGCGATTGCCAATGTGGAGAACCTCAGCCTCACCGGCACCAGTGCCATCAACGGCACGGGCAATGCCCGCAACAACGTGATCACCGGCAATGGCGCCAACAACAGCCTCGATGGCGGCGATGGCAACGACACCCTGAATGGCGGCGCTGGCATCGACACCTTGGTGGGCGGTCTTGGCGACGACACCTACAGCGTTGATTCCACCACCGACACCATTACGGAAGCGCTCAACGCCGGCACCGACACGGTTCAATCCTCGGTGACCTTCTCCCTGGCAGCGATTGCCAATGTGGAGAACCTCAGCCTCACCGGCACCGGCGCCATCAACGGCACCGGCAACGGCCTGGACAACCTCCTGGTTGGAAATTCGGCCAATAACGCGCTCTCCGGTGGTGCCGGCAATGACATCCTCCAAGGTGGTGCGGGTAATGACACCCTCACCGGTAGTGCCGGCAATGACAGCTTCCTGGTGGATTCCGGCACCGACAGCATCACCGATCTCTCCGGTGGGGATGTCCTCGTGGTGAGCGCAGGGGCAACGGCCAATGCCACCGTCTCAGGTGCTTTTACCGCCACCGCCGCCACCAGCAACGCAGGCAGCGCCAATCTCTCCAGCGCTGGCCTCGCGGTGAACCTGGCCCAGGCCACAGGCACCAATGGCTATGCCGTAACCAACACGGGCGCATCCGCCACCTTCACCGGCAGTGCCTTCAACGACAGCCTCACCGGTGGCAGCGGCAATGACACGCTGATCGGCGGCGCCGGCAACGACAGCCTCGCTGGCGGTGCTGGCAACGACACCCTCGCTGGGGGCAGCGGGATCGACACCCTGACAGGTGGCACAGGATTCGACACCTTCCAATTTGCCGCCGGTGATGCGCTGATTGCGGGCACCACGACCCTCAGCTTTGAGCGCATCACAGACTTGAGCATTAGCACCGATAATGTCGATGGGGTCAATGCCGTCACGGCAGCCAACCTGAGAAAACTGGGGTCGGTGGGCTCCAGCCTGACGTCGGACTCGATCGGCACGCTGCTATCAGCCGCCAATTTCACGGCGAATGGCGCGGCTGCGTTCACGTTCGGGTCGGGGGCTGGGCTCCGCACCTTTGTTGCGCTCAACGATGGCACCGCGGGCTTCCAGGCCGGCAATGACAACATCGTTGAAATCACTGGATACACAGGCAATCTCAACAGCCTTGCGATTATCTAGATGATTCGATGCAACCCCGTGAATCGCTCGGGCCTCACCTCCTCTGAGTTTTAGGTTGTCTGGGTGTGGAAGGCGTCTCTGCCGCTTGCAGAGTTGCCTTCCACACCTTTTTTGATGGGTTGAAGGGATGGATTGCCAACGCTCCCCTGAGATAAACCCCGTTCACTGCAAAGACAGCTCACAATCTACAACCGCCGCAGGAAACATATAGCCCCAGGCATTCAGCCTCCTTGGCAGCAACTCTGTGAGCTGCTCCGCCGAACAATCTGCCGAGACCTAACAGTCGCTGCATGGTGAAAACCAGCTTAGCCAGTGGCGGTTGCCTGCTCAGCCAAGACTTACCGCAACACGCAACCATGCGCAGAACCTATCAGATCAAAATATCAGCCCATTAGCGCAAATTTATTGCATGCTGAAATGCAGTACATCTAACTCACTTGCCACCAAAACCCAAGCCCTCGAATATGACATGGTTGTCCACCGGACGACCAATCATGACTTACAATCTGAAAGATTTCAGGTTCACTGTCTTTGGCGACAAGGTCACAAAAGAGGAGATTCTCGTCGACACCTCCGTGAACGCCCTCGGAGGCTCAGACAAGATCAAGGGCACTTCAACAACCAATGCAGCTGCTGGCCTTGAGATCCGACAAACGGGCACGCTGGATGCCAGCAATGGCGATGATCTGATCTGGGGTGCCTCCAGCGTTGCCTACAATCACAATTCTCCGCCAGTCGATCTGCATGGCATTGGCATCCTGGTTTCAGGTCAGATTTATACAGGATTCGGCGATGACACGATCAAGGGAGAGGTTGCATCCGAGTCGTCCGAGCCGACTTACAATCGAGGCATCTATGTTCAATCGGGTGGCGTTATTGACACCGGCTTTGGGAACGACAACGTCACGGGCCTCTCTGGGCCAAATGGCTACGGCATCTACAACGAGAGCGGCGGTCTGATCCAGACGGGATCAGGCAGAGACAGAGTTACTGGCAATGGTGGCAGAGGCTATGGGATCTACAACGATGGCCTGATCGACACCGGCGCCGATGACGATGTCCTGTCGGCCACTGCAGCAGGAAAAGGCACTGACTTCACAGGCAATGGGCAAGCCAATCTTGGCCCAGGCAATGACAAGGTTGAAGGCTTCGGCTCGGGCTACTTTGATGGAGGCGTAGGGAAAGATCGCCTGCTTTTCCGAACGGCCGGGACCTATTCAATCAGCTCAGCAGCGACCAATGGCTACTATGCCGTAACGCTATCTACCTCTGATGACCCAGCAACAACCATGTATGTCAAAAACTTTGAGCTGATCGGAGCGGTAGGCGGTGGCACCCAAGCATTTACCCCGGGCGGATCATTCACGATTAGCTAAGCAGGCAATCATAAATTCTTAGATCACTAAACGCAACAGAAAAACGCCCCTAGGCACCATTCGCCATGGGGCAATTTTTTATGTCAAACGGCGCCAAGAATCCTTCCCGACGTTCGACCACACAGCTGGCTCAATTGAGCCGATAATCCATGATCTCCAATCACTCACGGCCCCCTGGCTGATCAAAGCCGCCTTAGCGACTCCGCCTTGTCCCGGAACTCACCCAACAACAGCTGCAGGTAACTCACCTTGCGGAGTTTGATATTCGCCTTCAGCGACATGCCCACCTGCAACGGCAGGGCTGGCCCGTTCCTGAGCCTTAATTGCTGCTCCTGAAGCTGGATCTCGGCCGGGAAGCGATAGGTGTTCTTGAATTGATCCGGAGCGAGGGCATCGGATCCGATGCGCTGCACCGTTCCCTGCAGCACACCGAAATCGGAACTGGGGAACGAATCGATGCTGATCTCCACCGGCTTGCCCACCCGCACAAAGCCGATCTTGCTGCTCTCGATCTCCACCTTGGCCTTCAGGCGGTTGTAGGGCACGATCTTCATCACCGGTTCACTGCCCTGGGCCACAAACCCCGGGCCGGTGGGCTTGAGGTCGAACACCACGCCGTCCACCGGTGAGCGGATGTCCTGATAGCGCAGGTTCACGCGCAGGTCGGTGAGCTTGCTCTGCAGGTCGGCCAGCTCCCCGCGCAGCTGCTCCACCGCCTGCTCCAGGATCGCCAGCTGCCGTTGGCGATCCACGCGCACTTTGGCCAGCTCCCCCTGAACCTCGCGCACCTTGTTGCGCTGCTGCAGGTATTGCAGTTCCGCCGAGGCCCCAACCCGCCGCAGGCTCTCCAGCCGCTCGAGGATCTCCCGCTCCAGGGCGAGATTCTGAGTGAGCACCCGCTGCTCCGTGTCGTTGAGGTTGAGATAGCGCCGCAGCTCCACCTCCTTGAGCCGCAGCTGCTGCTGCTTGGCGTTGAGGGTTTTGAGCAGGCTGCGTTCGCGATCGCGCGTGGCCTCCTGGTCGAGCCGCAGCAGCACCTGCCCCTGGCTCACCCGCTGCCCCTCCTTCACCAGCATCTGATCCAACACCCCGCCCACGGGCACCTGGATCGTTGTGACATCACCGATTGGCTCCAACGTGCCGGTGGCCATCACCACCTCTTCGGTCTGCGCCACGCTCAGCCACACCAGCCCGAAGCCGGTGCAACCGATCAGCGCCCAAGTGAGCGTGCGCACCAGCAGGCGCGATTGCTGCAGCCCCAGCTGCTCATGGCTGTGCTGCACCCGCTGCTCAATCGCCGTCTGGGCAGCGCGCACCAACGCCCCCGGCCGGCGTCGCTGACGACGGAACAACGGCACCGCCATTAGTCCGCCTCCTGTTGGCGATAGAGGGCGAAATAGCGACCCCTCTGCGCCATCAGCTGATCGTGGCTGCCGGTTTCCACCACAGCCCCTTGATGCATCATCACGATCAGATCCGCCCGGCGGATGGTGGAGAGCCGATGGGTGATGAAAAACACCGTGCAATGGTCGAGGTTGTCGAGCAGGTTGTGGCACACCCGCCGCTCCGTGTCGTAATCGAGGGCGCTGGTGGCCTCATCCAGCACCAGCATCTTGGGCTTGCTCAGCAACGTGCGCGCCAGGGCGATGCGCTGCCGTTGGCCCCCCGAAAGGCCAGCACCACGCTCCCCCACCGGCGTGCTGTATCCGGAAGGCAGCTCCATGACGAATTCATGGGCGCAGGCCAGTGAGGCCGCGGCCACAATCGCATCGCTGGTGGCATCGGGATCGGTGAGGGCGATGTTCTCCGCCACCGTGCCGGCGAACAGCAACGGTTCCTGCGGCACGATGCCGATCTGGCGGCGCAGCGAATACAGCTCCACCTTGTCGATGTCATAACCATCAATCAGCACACGCCCCTGGCTGGGGGCATACAACCGAGACAGCAACTTGGTGAGCGTGCTCTTGCCGCTGCCGCTCTGGCCAACAATCCCCACGAAGGTGCCCGCCGGCACCTCCAGCTGAATGTGCTGCAACACCGGTGTGGATGCCCCCGGAAACGTGAAGCTCACGTCGTCAAACAGCACCCGGCCCTCCAAAGGCGGCAGCGGGATTTTCTGCTTGTCGTCCTGATTCGACTCCTCGGGGGTATCCACCACATCCGCCAACCGCTCAAACGACACCTTGAGCTCCTGGATGTTCTGCCAGATGCCCGAGAGGCGCAGCAGCGGCTGGGTGACATAGCCCGAAATAATCCGAAAGGCGATCAGCTGCCCCAGGCTCAGCTCCCCCTTGAGCACCAGGCTGGCCCCCACCCAGAGCACCAGCAGCTGCGAGAGCTTCTGCAACACCTGGCTGGTTTCCGTCAGGGCTGTACCGGTGATCGTTTTCTCAAACGTGCGGGCGATGTAGTGGTTGTAGAGGTCCTGCCATTTCCAGCGGCTGATCATCTCCACGTTCTGGGCCTTCACGGTTTGAATACCGCTGAGCACCTCCACCAGATGGCTCTGGGTGCGGGCGTTCTGCGTGGCGGCATCGCGATACTGCCGGCGAAACAGCGGTGCCCCCAGCAGCGTGAGGCCAACCTGAATCGGCAACACCGACAGGGCAATCAGGGTGAGCAGCCAGCTGTAGAGCACCATCACCACCACGTAGATCACCGAGAAGGCCGCATCCAGCACCGTGGTGAGTGCCTGACCGGTGAGAAAGCTGCGGATCTTCTCCAGCTCGGCGATGCGGGTGCCGAGTTCACCCACCGGGCGGCGATCGAAATAACTCAGCGGCAACCGCAGCAGATGGTCGATCACCTCCGCACCCAGCCGCAGATCGATGCGGTTGGTGGTTTCTGCAAACAGAAAGGTGCGCAACGCGCCGATTACCCCCTCCATCAGGGTGACCACCACCAGCGCCAGGCCCAGCACCTGCAGCGTGTCGAGGCTGCGCTGGCTGATCACCTTGTCGATGATCACCTGGATCAGCAACGGGTTGGCCAGGCTGAACAGCTGCACCACAAACGAGGCCAGCAGCACCTGCAGCAGCAGGCCGCGGTGGCGGCGCAGCAGCGGCCCGAACCAGGCGAAACCAAAGCGTTGCTCCGGGGTGCTGCTGCTGCGCTCCAGCAGCAGCAGTTCGATCCCCTCCGGGTAATGCTGCTCGATCTGCGCCGGCGTGAGCTCCACCCAGCCATCGCGGGGGGAGGCCAGCACGAGCCCGTTGGCATTGCTGAGCTGAACGATCGCGAAGCCGCCGTTCCAGCTCACCAGCGCAGGGGTCTGCAGGCGTGT
>Ga0214917_10006216_pt1 | contig 12477 bp, 13 predicted proteins | sample LL_1208_BB_MetaG_FD_177983 | JGI IMG/M metagenome (GOLD analysis project Ga0214917, IMG submission 177983) | Freshwater microbial communities from Lake Lanier, Atlanta, Georgia, United States - LL_1208_BB | ecosystem: Environmental > Aquatic > Freshwater > Lake | place: USA: Georgia | collected...
CCCGCACAGCAAGTAATGGCTACGGAAAAGTCTCTTCGCTTGGATGAAATCAAAGCAACTACAAAGGCCTATCCTGAACTGAATTTGATAATTGGCGCAGTTCCTATTTTTGGGGCGGGAGAAGGAGTTGTTGGGGCTTTACTTACCTTTCGGAACGTATCTGCTGAGCTCTTACTTCAACAGAAATACGAGGAAAGAAAAAAGGAGTCGGTCACCGATCCTCTCACACGTCTTTTTAATAAAGGTTACATGGAAGAGAATCTCCAGAGACTCATTAAACTTTCTATTCGAGAGTCAAAAATGCTGACTCTTATCATGGCCGACATCGATCATTTTAAGAAGGTCAACGACACTTACGGACATTTAGCTGGCGATTATGTTTTGAAACTTGTGGCGAGCAATCTGAAAAACATGATGAGAGAAACGGATATTGCAGGAAGGTTCGGAGGAGAAGAATTCATGATTATTCTGAACAACTGCCACGAAGAAGGAGCAAAGATCTTCTCTGAGAGATTGCGAAAAAATATAGAAACCACTCTTTTTATTTTTGAAGGTAAGAGAATTCCCATTACTCTCAGCCAGGGAACCTGCACATTATCCAAAACCTGGGAAGAGGGAATGAATATCGAACAGATGAAATCAGACTTGATTTCAAAAGCAGACTCCGCCCTTTACGAGGCTAAATCAAGCGGACGTAATTGTGTTCGCCAATTCGGAAAAAATGCACCTAAGAAATAACTTAGGAAGGCTTTTGCGACAGAATCTTATAGACCCCTGTTCCGCATACAGAACATTTTCCCTGCAAAGCAGGTCTTCCATTTTTCATTTTTACTTCTTGGGTCTCTTTCATTGTGGTTTTCTGTCGGCACTTCACACAATAGGCTGTTTCTTCTGCCATGATGATTCCTCTGCTAAGGGTTAGTGCTTACTAGCTTCTTACTAAAATCAGTAGGGCCAGCAAAGACACCCCTATTCTAGCCTAACCTCGTCCAAAGAAAGAAGGAGAATATGCGAAATAGCAGACGCGGCGTGCCAATCCGGGTTTACTGAATAGCTCCTGTTTTAAGAGAGCTCCCCCGAGCTATTTCGAAAGGAGACTGTGAAAGATCACCAGCCACTTCGATTGCTTCGATTAAAGTACGGTCTGAATCCTGTTGAGCAACGAGACCGTTCTTTTTTTGTTGCTCGGCTAATTGATTGAGAGCTTCCTGGAAAAGCGGTTGATTCTCTTTCAAGTTCTGTAACGTCTTAGCATCCAAGAGAGGAGAAATCTCCTCCACTTCCCCCATTTTTTTCGCTAGCTCTTCGGGAGCCACTGCACTCTTAAGTTGGATATGAGTAGTTACTCCTCCGTTTGCAGGAGAGTGACCTAAAGGTGAATAAAAGATGCTCGTAGTTAACTTTAATACCCCAGCCCCTTGTTCAACCCCCATACCTAAAAAAGGATCGTCCAACTGGAAAAGTTTCTGCACACTTCCTTTACCAAAAGTAGAGGGAGTTCCAACGAGTATCCCTCGTTGATGTTCCTTTAAAGCCGCAGCCAATACTTCTCCAGCACTTGCAGTTTCTCCATCTACCAGAACAACCAAGGGTCCCTGATAGAGGGGTTCTTGAACATTTTCTGCTTTCATGATGCGGGTTTCCTGATTGTCTTTGACCCCTACAACAGTTTGAGACCCCAGAAATAGTCCTGACATCATGACAGCTTCTTCTAAATAGCCCCCGGGGTTTCCTCTCAGGTCGAGAACTAGGGAATCAATTGGCTCCCCCTTCTGCTTTAACAACTGAATTTGTTTTTTCACATCTTCTGAACTGCTCTCTCCTTCAAAAGTAGCTCCCATTCCTCCACGCCCATAGAAACTAGGAATAGATACAACCGCAACTTTCTTGTCAGAAGTAGATTCCTTCAAATAAGAGGTTACTTTTTTATCTTGGAAAGCAGCTTCCGAACGATTGATAGAAAAAGTTCGACTTGTGTTGGGAGTTCCTACAGTCAGTTCAACTTCAGTATCTTTGGCTCCTTTTAGTAACTCTGTGGAATCAGAGAAACTTAAACCTTCTAAATCTCTCCCCTCAATTTGAGTAATGAGATCTCCTTTTTTAATTCCAGCTTTCTCTGCCGGAGATTGGGAAATGACTTCTTCTACCCAAAGGCCTTTAAGAGATTTTTGCACTCGGATTCCAATCCCAGCTGTTTCTCCAGAAAGTTCTTCATAAAAATCTTTGAATTCGTTTTTAGAGAAATAAGTGGAATAAGGATCCAAGGCCCCCAAAATAGCCTTCGCCAAAATGCTTCGGGCAGTTACTTTTTCACTAAAAAGGGCCTGCTCAATTCTCTCTTGATAAAACTGCTCTTTCTTGTGCTTATAAGCCTTTGCTACTTCAGGAGCTGCTGAGCTCACCAGATCGGAAATGAAGTTTTCTTGAAACCGCCGAAGTTCTAATTCGTCCTGAGCAAAAGTTTCTACTGCTTGTTTTTTTTCTGACTGACTTTTATGAATGAGTGGCCAAGGATTCTCTTCAGAGAATCTTTTTGTTCTTGCCAGGAATCTTCTCTTCGAAGAAGGAAAGTATTGGGCATGCCAAGATTCGAAAACCGAGCAATCTTTGTTATTCAGAAAAGTGTTCCAATTTGCCTGAGCTTTGCGAGTCAATTCGTTTGCTTCTGATTGCAAGAAAAGTACTCGATGTGGATCCATTTTTTGCACAAAAAGCTGTCCGGTTCTTTTAGCAAAAGCCACTGAGTCTAAGCGATTCGCTTTCACTCCGTGATGTTCAGAACCCCATCTGGCCATTTGAATAAGATCAGAACAAGCCAGTGATTCTTTAAGTTGGAATTGTTCGAAAGCTAAACCTGAGTTTGAATGAGCGGAAAAAGAGTTGCGGTAAATGGTGGCGGAAGTCAGTGAACCCACCACTAAAAGGATACGAAACGAGTTTTTTGCCAGTCCCCCAAAAATACTTGATAGCACCCTTAAGAACCCCCGTATTTCTAAAGACTACCCCTGCCCGAAAATGTAACGCAATGTATCATAATCGACAGTGAGATGCAGTAGGATTTTCATTACTTAGCTTAACTGTCTTAATTCACTGACTAATTTGTTTACAAATTAACGCATCGCTTACTTATGGAAATCACAAGGTTTTCCGATACGTAGTTGAGTAATTGTAGAAAGGTTAGACGGGTTTTCATCATTGTTTTCAATAACTTAGGATAGTGCCCGTTTTGACCTAAAATTGTAGAATTGCTACACTAACAACATAGAACGTTGCGTCAAGAAAAACATAATAAGCAATACAACAGGCAAGGAGTAACACCATGTTGAAGCAATTCTTAAAGGACGAACAAGGACAGACAACGGTCGAATACTTACTGATCATCGCAGTGATTGTAGTGGTGATCAGCGTGCTGGGTAAGCAGATGCAGAAACGGGTCGGTGAACTAGTTTCTACTATCTTTGACGGCATCGGCAAAAAAGTGAATCAGCTGATGAGCGCCAGCATGAACTAAGTCTCTGGGTAACTTTGGGTTACCCATAGGAGAGAAAATGGTCTTCGGGGGCAGCCGGAAGAAGTGCCGCGGTCAAAGCACCGTAGAGTACATCCTGCTGGTTGCCTTTGGTGCCCTCTTCTCTCTTCAACTGGTGCGCTTCTTCAACGGTGTTTTTCAAGAGGGTCTCGTTTCTCTTGAGAAAAACATCGAGATAGAAGCGCGCACCGGTCAGGGATTTGTTCAACCGTAGGCTGTCTGGCTGTCGAATTTTTTCGACTACTGGCCAGAGCCTCGCCGGCTCCTTGATCGTCCAGCCGTAGGAACTTTGGGGGAACGTATGGCTGGGGTTTTTGAAATCGGGGTGTGGTGTCTGCTTATTTTAGCAAGCATCACTGATATTTTGTGGGGCAAAGTCTACAACAGCCTCACCTTCCCTTTTATTATTATTGGACTTCTTCTGCACTTCTTCTCTTCCGGTGTAGTTCAAGTCGGGACTTCTCTTCTTGCAATTGGAACCGCTTTCGCTGTTTTTTTCCCACTCTACTTCGCAAAAATTATGGCAGCAGGTGATGTAAAACTCCTGATGGCAGCAGGAGCCTGGCTAGACCCTGGATCTGTCCTTCGAATTGCGGGTGTTTCAATCGTGCTAGGTGCGGTAGTCGGCCTCATTATTATGGTTGCCCGTAAAGGAATATTGGGAGCAACGAAAAGCCTCGCTGAACATCTGAGTCCAAATGAAAAGAAACAATCGACTCGAGTACCTTTTGCCCCTGCATTTTTGTGTGCTTTTTCAATCTTAAAAATAGCGGAGTCACGTGGATGGTCAATTTAGCTAAAAACCGGAAAGGGCAGACGGTAGTTGAATATCTCTTGCTATCAGCTGCTGCAGCTATCACTGGCCTCATTATTATCAGACAGACGGGAGATTTCACGAAGACAACCATTGAAGGAATTCGAGGAAGATTAGGAAATATCGTTCGAAATGGTGAACTTTCTGACTCTGAAAAAGCTCCAGACCAGAAGGGTCACCCAGCTCGGAAAGAAAGATTTAAGTCACTGCACTTTTAAGGAAACTAATGAAGCTAATGGGATTAAATTCGAATAGAAAAGGACAGTCAGCGGTAGAATTCACTATCGTCGTTCTGGTTGTTTTCTTTTTCCTTCTTTTCTTCCTTAGTCTCTCTTTCGTGCTCATTTTAAGCCAATACATGGACTACGCGACTTTCATGGCAGCCAGAACTTACAAATCAGCCCATGGCGATAGAGCGGCTCAAGAGGACAAAGCCAGAAGAGTATTTAATGACTATTCGGAAATGGTTAAAGGAAGTGGTCTAGTAAGAGTGGTTTACCCCTTAGAATTTGTACGTTCTGAAGGCGGCGGACGAGAATACTCGACTGAAGGGGTGAGATCTCGTTATGAACTCGACCTTTTCTATCTCCCTCCGATTTTTCTCAATCAAGAAGTTCCCAGTCGTATCGTATTGACGAGTGAAAGTTTTCTGGGCCGCGATCCGAACATCGATGAATGCAGGGGGTTCTTTGCAAATTTCGCAGCTCGTTTTGGAATTCAAATGCAAGGTGGTTCATCAGATTTGACGAGCCAAATGGAAGATAACGGGTGTTAGTTATGAAACTAAATAGAAAGGGACAAGCTGTAATTGAAATGGCGCTCTCTTTGCCTTTCATTATTTGGCTGATCTACTACACCATTAATTCCTATTACGCACTTAGAACGGCACAAGTGGGCCAGAAATATGCAGCAATGAACTTACATCAAAGACTCGATCACCGAGCGATTTTTGTGGTGGATGGAGTGGAGAGACAACTTGCGACCAAAAACTTTTTGGCAGTCCAGTACCAGAATGCAGATGGTGGAACAACGCCAAAAAGAAAAATAGTCAGAGGTCCTATAAACATTGAAACGATTGTAGGCATCTGCCGTGAACCGGAGTGTAAATAATGGCTATGAACCGATCCATGATTTTATCTGTCGTTTCTTTCGGTGTCGCTCTGGCACTAGTAGCCGGATATACAAACATGCGACAAACCGAAGTGACTAAAGACTTCGGCGAAAAAGTTGCAGTTGTCGTAGCAAAAGAGTCTATCCCGGAATATGGCTTGATAAGAAAAGAGCAGCTTGGAACTGCAATAATCTATAAAAAATTTGTTCAACCACAAACGATTAAAGTAGATAGCGATAGCGATGAGGATCTTGCCAAAGCAGCTTCGCAACTCATTGGTAAATCCGCCTACGTAAACATTTACGCAGGGGAACAAATAACCTTAACTAAACTTGTTCACCAGGACGGCAAACCCGTATTAGACCGTCAACTAGAAAAAAATTCCCGGGCAGTAACGATTCAAATAGCACCCCACACCGGAGTAGGCAGACTTATTCGACCAGGAAATCGAGTCGATATCATGGTGCCAGCGAGATTTGAGCTCAACAATGAAGCTCAAATTGAAGTCAAAACCGTTTTTCAAAATGTTCTGGTGGTTGCCACGGGCAAAGCAATCGTGAACGGAGTCCCCACTCGGGTGAATAGAGCAGTTCTCAGCAGCTTAGAAAGTGAATTTGAATCTCAGAGGAGAAAAGATCTCTACCAAACCAACTTAGACCCATCCACTACGGCAAGACCTGATGACAACTACAATACTGTTACAGTTCAATTACCCACTTCAGAAGCTGAGAAGCTTATTCTTTTGCAACACGAAATTGGTGATCAGCAACTCTATTTGACTCTGAGAAATACAGCTGACGAAAGCGTAGCCAAACTTCAAACGACTCTATTGGACCAGGTTTTGGGCCCTGATAGTGCTTTTGGAAGAAGCAAGATTAAACCAGTGGAATTACCCCCTGCTGAGCCGAAGTTTTATGACAGCGAAGGGGGAAAGCTGAAACCAGTTTATTGAGGACTTTTATGGTTGAAAGAAGAGCAACATTATTATCAATAGGGCTTTCGGTTCTAGCAATGTATTTGGTATGGCAATACATTTCTGGGGAAGATGAGCGTCTCAAACAAGATTTCGAAACTACTTTAAACGTAGTAGTAGCCAAGAGAGACATTCTTCAATATGAAACATTAAGGCCAACGGATGTAACTACTCTTACTGTACCCGTTAAGTTTCTCCCACCTGGATTAATTGCTAATCAAGAAGATGTTTATGACTCCGTTGCTGCTATTCCTATAAGCAAAGGTGAATTCATCTTGGATAACAAAATTATTTCCAAGAACGTTTACTCTGGACTAGACACCCAAATCACTCGGGGAAAAAGAGCAATGTCCGTTCCAGTGAATGTGCGAAGCTCTGTCGGATTTCAACTTCGCCCTGGTAGCAGAGTAGATCTTGCAGCTCTGTTTGAGTATCGGGCAAGTGGGCAATCTGTGAAGGAAGTAAAAGTCTTTCTCCAGGATCTCTTAGTTCTGGCCTCAGGCAGAACAATTCAGTCCGAAGCGCCAAAAGCAGTTGATCAGAACATCATTAAAGGTCTCCTCAATGCCAACAATCCCGAAATACCAAAAGACCAAATAGAGCTTCGAGACACTCTTAACTACGCAAAAACAGATGCTAATTACACTACGGTTACCCTCGAGGTTACTCCGGAACAAGCTCAGACATTGGCCTATGTGATGGCTACATTCGCAGAGACCTTGACCCTGCTCATGAGGAATTCAGACGACAGAACCGTAAGTTCCACCGGAACAACGACATTGAAAGACGTTATGGGTCCCGACTCATTTATGGTGAGAGGCCCCAAAGCTCCGGCTCTTAAGAGCTATCCTAGAATTAGATTTTACGATTACTCAGGAGGAGTACAGGTTCCAGTGACGGACCAGTAACGCAAAAACATCCGAGGAAGGAAAAAGGAAAGTTTATGATCGAAATTAGAAAAATTTTAAGTGTGTTCCTCACTCTTTCCCTGCTTGTTTCTCCTTTTTCGAAAGCAAATGATGATGAGTTCGATCGTAAAGATGAGGCAAAAATAGTAAAGGGCAAGGATCGAACCCTGACTCTCTCCATGGGCGCTTCCAGAATACTCGAGTTTCCATTTAGCATTGGTTCAGTGAATTTAGGGGATCCTACCATCCTCAAATTTGAACGAGTAAAAGACAAAACATCGGCTGAAATAAATCGACTCATGCTAACTCCCCTCACTCCCGGAACGAGTGATCTGACTGTGCATGACTCCACAGGAAATCCAAGAATCTCCTATACAGTAAGAGTAACCAGGGAAGATCTAGGTCAAGTTATTTCACAACTTGAAGAACTTGTAGGAGATATTGAAGGATTAAAGATCAGAGCTGTTGGAGGAACGATCATTCTGGATGGAGAAATCGTTTTACCCAAAGATATGGTTCGAATCAATCGGGTGGTCGATGCTCTGAAGGAGAGAGATGCCAAAAAGGGCGGTGTACCAATCAAGAATTTGGCCACCATCAGCAAACTCACAATGACTATACTAGCTGAAAGAATCGAGAGAGAAGTCGGCTCTCCAGAGATCACCGTTCGAGTAATCAACAATAATTTATTCATCGAAGGCACAGCTGAAAGCGATTTCGAAGGTGACAGAGCTGTGAACATTGCAAAGACCTACATGCCAGAAGTGGTTATTTACAAAGCCAAAGGAGACGCTGAAGTAAAGGAAAAACCAGAAGGCGGTGAATCGGGAACCCCCATGATTTACGACTTTCTGAAAGTGCGACCTCGCCAATCTCCTCCTCCAGCACAAGACATCAAGATTACCCTCAATTACGTTGAGCTAAATAATGACTATGACAAAGCCTTTAATTTCAATTGGCGCCCGCTTTCTCAGGACGAAAGCACAGTGAAATTTGATAGTGCTCTTGGAGAAGTCACTTCGGCTCTAGTGGCAACAGTGAGTGGTCTTTTACCGAAGCTGAGCGCTCAAAAAACTCACAATCACGCAAGGGTTTTGAAGCAACAGCAATTGATAGTCAAAGACAAATCTGACCAACCAGCAAGCATTGATAGTTCCATTGATATTTACACGAGTACCCTCAACAGCATTGGGCAAGTGAACGTTCAACCCGTACAGGTTCAGAATTCTGTAAAGATTAAAGCTGCTACCATACCGGGTTCCGACAGCATCGACTTGGGCATTCAGATTTCGTTGAATTCTTTAGTAGGAAGTAATCAAGGACAACCTATAGTGGCACGAAACTCACTAGCCACTTCAGTGAATGTTAAGAACGGCGACTCTGCTGCGCTGGGTGGATTTGCTATTGATGAAGCTTTCGCCGGTTACAACAGAGCACCCACTTCTTCTGGCGGAGTAAATGGGGCCGGAAATTTTGGTAACAACAATGGGAATGCAAATGAAACTGCTCTTTTTAATCTAAATCGCTCCAAAGCTTTCCAAAGAAGAAAGCAACAATACATCATCTTTGTAACACCGGAAGTTTTAAGAACAGCTAGTGCAGGGAATGAGGACATGACTCGTAAGTTCAGGTTAAATGCAGGGGAAAAATAAGTAGGAAACTATGGCCGGATCTCACGTAATTTCAATTCTTGGTGGCAAAGGCGGAGTGGGCAAATCCACTTTCGCCGTCAACTTTGCTATAGCTACTGCAATTGATTCCAAGGCTCGAGTCTGCTTAGTAGACCTGGATCCTAAAGCTTGCGGCGACATGGCTTTGCTTCTCGGAATTAAACCCAAAAGAACTCTCGTCGAATTGGGACAACATGAAGGAAAATTTGATCCTGCTCTGATGGCTAGCTATGTGGCACAACATCCATCGGGCATTCACTACATTCCGAGTGTTCTTGAGCCAGAGCAAATGGCGCAATTGGAACCCCAACATGTAGCCAGAAGTTTCCAGCTTCTTCAAAGCAACTACAACTTCATTATTGTCGACATGGGATCTGACATCGAATCCCACAATGTAAAAGCATTGGAAGCAAGTTCTGTAATTTTAGTGACTACACTTCCTGAAATTCTTGTTCTTCATCACACACGCAAAATCATAGAAAAGATTCAGAATCTACTTTTCCCAACAGAAATGATCAAGTTGGTGGTTAATCGCTTTTCTCAAACAAAGGGAATCCCTCCCCAAGTAATCCAAAACAACCTAAAGAAGCAAATTTTAGGAATCATTCCAGAAGATGAACCCACGACAGTAGCCTCTATGGCTAAAGCACAGCCCTTTGTCGTTTCGGCCCCCAGGACTGAAATTACAAAATCCTATTTTACGTTGATTCGTGTTATCCAACAGCAACAGCTACTAGAAAAACTTTCTCAACTAAAAAAACCAACAGATGCGGCTGCAAAGCTTGGGGGACCCAAAGGACTCAAGGGCGCAGCAGATGACAAAAAGGCACCTTCGCAAATCGTATTTGATCGCTCGTCAATGAAGGATGAGAAGCCCTCTGATCAGTGGTCTGGATTGAAACAAAGGATCCACAAGCAGTTGATCGACACCATGGACTTAAAGAAAGTCGATACTGAAACCGGAAATGATCCGAAAAAGAAAGCAGTTCTTAGAGAAAAAACAAAAACAGTTGTGGTTGAGTTATTAGATAAAGAAGAGCATCCCTTTCGTTCAAGAGACGAGATTCAAAAGTTAGTAAAAGAGATTCTCGATGAAGCGCTTGAGTTGGGTCCCATTCAGGATCTTCTCAATGATGATACCGTGAGCGAAATCATGGTTAATCGCAAAGACCAGATTTTCATAGAACGCAGTGGGAAGTTGGTGCTCAGTAATGTTGGATTCTCTGGGACTGCTCAGCTCCTAGCGGTGATCGAAAGAATCGTGTCCAGTGTTGGAAGAAGAATTGATGAGAAGCAACCCTACGTTGACGCTCGGCTTGTAGATGGATCCCGTGTTCATGCGATTATTCCGCCCCTAGCAGTTCAGGGCCCCATGCTGACTATCAGAAAGTTTTCTAAGAATCGACTTACTTATAAAGACTTGGTCAAATATGGTTCGATGACAGATGAGATGGCCGACTTTTTAAGAGCTTGTATTGAAGCCCGACTCAATATTGTGATATCGGGTGGTACTGGTTCTGGTAAAACCACTCTCTTGAATGTGCTTTCCTCTTTCATCCCTCCGGGTGAACGTATTGTTACAGTAGAAGATTCAGCTGAACTTCAGCTCCCACAGGAACATTGGGGAAGATTGGAAACCCGTCCAGCAAATATGGAAGGAAAGGGAGAAGTTACCATTCGAGATTTGGTAAGAAACACTTTACGTATGAGACCCGATCGAATCGTAGTGGGAGAGTGTCGTGCGGGAGAAGCCTTGGATATGCTTCAAGCAATGAATACTGGTCATGACGGCAGTATGACCACTATTCACTCTAACACTCCAAGGGATTGTATAGCTCGTATGGAAACTCTTGTGATGATGGCTGGAATGGACCTTCCTGCAAAAGCGATTCGAGAGCAAATAGCATCTGCAGTCAATTTAATAGTTCAACAGACTCGACTGTCGGATGGATCGAGAAAAGTAACCAGCATTACGGAAGTAATCGGAATGCAAGGCGATGTAGTTACTCTTCAAGAAATTTTCGCTTTTAAGAAAACCGGAATGGATAAAAACAGAAAAGTAATTGGGAAATTCGTTGCAACTGGATTCATTCCTAAATTCATTGATGAACTTGACGCTCAAGGAATCAAAATTCCTAGAGGCATTTTTTCAGTGGGATAACTATGGAAGCATCACTTCTTCTTAAATACGGTTCTATTGGATGGGTCGGAGGCAGTCTTTTCTACGGACTCATGCAGAATGGGGAACAGCTTTATTCCTGGATGGGAGGAAAAGCTACCCAACAGCAAGATGGAATGGCTGTAAAACTAGATTTAATGTTTATAGAGGTTACTCCTAAGAACTTAGCTAGATTTTACTATGCTTATCTTTTTTTACTTTTCTTTATGGGAATTTTTGCTGGTTATCCGAGCGTCGGAGGCGGATTTACTTTAGGACTGATTTTTGTAGCAATGGGATGGAAACTCCCAGGGACCATCATCAATATTCTCCACAGTATGCGAATAAAAAAGTTCGTTCTCCAAATGGTGGATGGCTTGAGTTTAATGTCGAATGGTCTTCGGTCAGGTCTTAACGTTCCACAAGCACTTTCAATCGTTCAAAATGAATTACCCAATCCTATTTCCCAAGAATTCGGTCTTATTCTTTCTCAAAATAAGTTAGGGGTAACTCTTGAAGACGCGATGGGTAATTTGTCCAAGCGAATGCCACACGATGACATTGAGATGTTTACAACGAGCGTTAATATTCTTAAAGAAACGGGCGGTAACTTAGCTGAGACTTTTGACACTATTGCTTACACCATTCGAGAACGTATCAAAATTGAATCAAAAATCGCTGCCATGGTGTCTCAAGGAGTCTTGCAAGGCGTTATTGTGGTACTCATGCCTTTTGCTTTGGGGGCTATTCTCTATCAGATTGACCCAGAGCGCATTCGACCGATGTTTACCACTTTACCTGGATGGATCCTTTTGAGTTTGATGATGGTGCTGCAATTCTTGGGTGGGTGGACTATTTGGAAAATCGTTCAGATTAAAGTTTAGTTTTCCGGGCCTTCGGTTCAAGTATAATAGTTAAAATGCGAACACTTATATTAGCTTTTCTCGGCTTTCTAGGTCTTTTCTCAATTCAAACCTCTGCAGTCACAGTGAATAGGGTTAATGGCAGCATGAACGTTGTGTACGTGGATTTTAGTGTCCCGGGATATGCTGTTCCTCTGGAATTGCTACGATCCTATAACTCGATCACTGCTCTCAATGAAACTACTGGCTGGTCCGGAGCGTTTGGATGGGGTTGGACATCTCCGATAGAAACAACTCTCACAGTAACTCCAGAAAAAGCAGTCATCCTTCGAGATGGGGGCACAGGTAATAATGTTATTTTTAAAGCTTCTCAGTCGGACCCTAAAGTTCTTTCCGCTTTTTATAAAACCGTAAAAAAGATTTACTTCGAACAGAAAAAAGGCCGGAAGCT
>Ga0214917_10006217_pt1 | contig 12476 bp, 10 predicted proteins | sample LL_1208_BB_MetaG_FD_177983 | JGI IMG/M metagenome (GOLD analysis project Ga0214917, IMG submission 177983) | Freshwater microbial communities from Lake Lanier, Atlanta, Georgia, United States - LL_1208_BB | ecosystem: Environmental > Aquatic > Freshwater > Lake | place: USA: Georgia | collected...
CACAGTTGCGCTGGACTTCTTTGGATTCCATGTTGCCCTGAGCGTTGAGAACAGGCACAGTCTCTGAGTAAGCACCAGATCCACTTAGCCTCCAGATGTTACTCAGTGGAGCATCTTTCGCAAGGAAGTCTGCGAACTCAGTAATTCCACCGTTGAATAGGAACTCGTGGTTATCTGCTTTACCTGAACGCTGATCTGAGACAACTAACTTCAACCCAGGAACAAGGAAGGCAGTCTGTCTAGCTCTTGCTAAGAGATCATCAAGTGAAATGACAGCGTCTTTGATAAAGATCTGCGGATCAGCCCAGAATCTGATCCTCGAACCAGTCTTACCCTTGGCAACTTTTCCAATCTCTCGCAGAACGCTCTTATCTTTGAATGGTTTGAAAGGACTGGTTGGAGCTAGCGACTTCTTGTCGTCAAAAGTTCCCGGTTCACCTCGGTGGAAGGACATTGCCCAAGTCTTGCCATCACGATCGACTTCTACCTCAAGGCGTTCAGAAAGGGCGTTAACAACAGAAGCACCGACACCGTGCAAACCACCGGATGCAGCGTAAGAACCAGAACCAAACTTTCCACCGGCGTGCAACTTAGTAAAAACAACCTCAACACCGCTAAGACCGGTCTTAGGTTCAATATCGACTGGAATACCTCTAGCTTGGTCCGAAACTTCGATGCTTGAGTCTTTGTGCAAGGTGATGTTAATAAGCTTGCCGTGCCCTGCAAGAGCCTCATCGACAGAGTTATCGATGATCTCCCAGATGCAGTGCATCAAACCTCTGCTATCGGTAGAACCGATATACATTCCAGGGCGCTTACGAACAGCCTCCAACCCCTCTAATACGGAGAGATGGCGGGCTGAATAATCGTTTGTAGGCACCTCTAAAGCCTAAGCAAGTGCAAGGAAACAAAGCCTCACAGACACTCGTTTAGTAGAAAACTATTCGCAGATAGCGAAATGAGGTCGTTGTAGGAACAATTTCTCTCCTCAGTGTGTTTATCTAGTCATGGAGGAACTAATGGATCAAACTCAAGAATCACCAGAAAACACCGAAGCAACCCTAGAGTTACCGGCTCTAACCGCTGCGGATCGATGCGACATCTGTGGTGCACAGGCATTCATCAGAGTTGTATTGGCAACTGGTGACCTAGTCTTCTGCGGACATCACGGTACCGCTAACAAAGAAAAACTAAAGCCGATTGCCATCACCTGGCAGGACGAGACCGACAAACTATCTGCTTAGTGCTCGAACGCAGTCTTTCGAGATTGCGCAGCAAGTTCATCAACGGCATCTAGTTCTTTGCTTCTCAATGCGATATCTGCCCAATCGTTGGACAAGATAATCTGATCAGCTAGCTTAGGGTTCTTAGCTAATACTGGTCCATGCATTTGAGTAAGTAGAGCGGTCTTGCACCAAGACAGATTCTCCCCTTTGCTATCTGAGTTCTTATAGCCAACAACTCCATCAACATTCAAGAACTCGCTAACCCGATGTCCGACTGTCACTTCGACTCCGGTGAGCAATGGCTGCAATCTGTCAGCAGCGGAGGCGACAGCAAGCAGCGCTCCATCCGATTCAACATAAGCGACCAACTTCTCAAGCAAATCTGAACGTGAATTCAGTAACTGCTTCCAAGCTGCGTTAGATCCATGACCAACGAGAATGAAATCAAAGTCGTTGAAATCCTCTGAACCATTTAGGTGCTCAATGCTGCTTTCAACGTTTCGCCACTCCAAGCGCTTCTTGAGCACTAGTAGATTTCCCAAATCACCATTGAGATTCAGATGTGTTGGGGAGATAGCTCCAAGGCGGACTAATTTAGACACGATTCACATCCTCTGGGTCTGTGAAGCCCTTGTATCGTCGAAGTCGACGCATTGCGTCAGCACTGTACAAAACGGTCTTTATACCAACCCTAGGTTTAGGCAAGGACAGGAAGTCATCTATAGCTTTGAAGTAATCCGCTTCAACGCGCTCGACCACCACTCCGTTGTATTTGAGGGCTAGTGCGGCATCCGCATAGTTGAAACCGCTAACGATAGAGACATGTTCTAATTTCTTGAAGTCAACTGTCCAAAGCCAGGACGGGTCATGAACATCTCTACCCACGGCAACAAACACCTGATCTGGTTTGCCTTGAATGTTATCTAGGTTTAGCTGGAAGCTAGCAGGGTTCTGAACAAGAATGAATTCCACTTGTTCACCGTCAATCTCTCTAACCTCTCCTCTAGAAAATACCGGAGGCAGTTCGTCGAGAACCTTTGAAGCCAGATTTACATCGAATCGCTCACCGAGAATTTCTTTAGCAGTACCAAGAGCTGCAATTGCGTCTAGCGCGAAGTGTGCTCCCCTACTAGGAAGTTGGAATGAAACCTCTTCGCCGCCAACGTGAACTTTTACCTGGCGACCGTTCTGCGAAATCAGTGTTACAGAACTCGAAGGTCTTTGAAGTGAGTCGACATATGTTGGTGCATACTGCAGGTCAACTGTCGCATGTGCTTCCTCGGAAAATCCGAACCATTCCACGTTGGAGCTTTCATCTGCTGCTTTAGCTATTAGTAGGCAGTTCTGGTCATCCGCGTTCAGTAAAACAGTTCCAGTTGTTAGCTTGGCTACGTCCGTGAGTGTCTCTCTAACTAATGCAGGATCAACGAAACGATCTAACTGATCTTCAAGGACATTAAGAATTACCGATGTAGTTGGCTTTACTTTTCTAGCTACGCTCGCAGCATGTGCTTCGTCCATCTCGAGGATTGCGATACTGCCTGGAACTTTGCCGAAAAGATTACCAGTTCTGACTATTGTGCTGAAGAATCCCTGTTCGATGTTTGCAGTTGACGGATTCGTGAACACTTCGATGCCGTGTGCTCGAACTATGCCAACAACCATCTTTGTTGTTGTGGACTTACCTGCAGTTCCAGTAATCGCAACATAACCCTGAGGGAACGAGTTGAGGGTCTTGTATACGAGGTTCGGATCTAACTTGCTTACGACAAGGCCTGGTAAAGCAGAGCCCCCACCTGGTCTAACTAACCTGACGGCAAATCTAATCAGACGACCGATGAGAAGTGCTGGCAAGTAGCGCACGTATTAGTTCTCTTTAATGAAGTCTCTGAGCCACTGAGCTCTTGAAGGGTGCTTCAGCTTAGACATGGTCTTTGCTTCAATCTGTCTGATGCGCTCACGAGTAACACCGTGTTCTTCACCAATCTGATCAAGAGTCTTCATGACACCATCACCAATACCGTAACGACTTCTAATAACAGCCGCTTCGCGAGGTGTAAGGGTATCTAGAAGACGTTCAATTTCACGCTGCATGATTCTAAAGGCAACTGCATCAGCAGGCTGAACAGCTTCAGTGTCTTCGATTAGGTCACCGAACTCTGAATCGCCATCTTCTCCAAGAGGAGTTGAAAGTGAGATTGGTTCACGACCATACTTTTGAACTTCAACTACCTTCTCAGGTGTCATGTCTAGTTCACGAGCAAGTTCTTCAGGGGTTGGTTCGCGACCGAGGTCCTGAAGCAATTGCCTCTGAACACGTGAAAGCTTGTTAATCACTTCAACCATGTGAACTGGAATACGAATTGTTCTTGCTTGGTCTGCCATCGCACGAGTGATCGCCTGACGAATCCACCAGGTTGCATAAGTTGAGAACTTGTATCCCTTTGTGTAGTCAAACTTCTCAACTGCACGGATTAGGCCCAAGTTACCTTCTTGGATTAGATCCAGGAACTGCATTCCACGACCGGTGTATCGCTTCGCAAGAGACACAACAAGTCTGAGGTTTGCTTCTAGAAGGTGGCTCTTAGCACGCTGACCATCTTTGACAACCCACTTGAGGTCACGAGCCATGTCGCGACTTAGTTTCTTATCTGTTGCAAGTTTCTCTTCAGCAAACAGACCGGCTTCAATTCTCTTCGCTAGCTCAACTTCAAGTTCTGCGTTTAGGAGTGCAACCTTACCGATTTGCTTTAGGTAGTCCTTAACCGGGTCAGCGGTAGCACCAGTGATGGTGGTTGTCTGAACTGGGATGTCATCATCTTCTTTGCTGGAGAGAATCAACGCACCTTCAGGAACTACTGGCGCATCATCTTCGTCTTCCACTTCAGGTTCAGGTGTTACTTCTTCAACAGCGGCGACGATCACATCAACAGCTGCTTCGTTTAGAAGTTCCTCAGGATCAATATCTTCTTCTTCATCAAGTTCTTCGCCATCTTCTCCAGTAACCTTGACGGCCTTTATCTTCTTTACAGGAGCGACTTTGCCCTTAGCGACTGGCTTTGCAGGAGCTACTGGTTTGGTCGGCTTCTTAGCAACAACTTTTGGCTCAGCCTTCTTTACTGGCTTGACAGCAACCTTGGTCGCTGTCTTAGCAACTGGCTTTACAGCGGGCTTGACTGCCTTCTTGGTCTCAACTTTTGCTGCAGCCTTTGCCGGCTTTGCAGCGACCTTTGCTACAGGCTTTGCACTCGCCTTAGCGAGAGGCTTTGCGGCTTTAACAGCCGCCTTAGCAACTGGCTTTGCGACGATTTTTTTTGCTGGAGTTGCAGGCCTAATTGTTTTTCCTTTAGTGGCCAAAGACTTTTTGGCAGGTACGGCAGTCTTACTGCCCTTAGCAGCAGGTTTAGAAACTGGCTTGGCAGTTTCCTTTTTCGGTTTAGTAGCCATGTGGCCCTTCGCTTCAATTGGGATGACCTATCCCAAAATCCGAGCATTACGAAGACCCATGTCAAATCCGTGAGGCTTGACTGGGTCTTGATGCAATTATGCCACTACTTAGCCCATATGAAGTTCAAGTGAACAAAAGGCGTGGCACTGGTCAAGTACCTAAACCAATTGCTAATTGGAACTATTCCCCGAAACTGGCGGCATTTGCAGGTGTTTGCGCCTTTCTAGAGTGAAAAAGGCTATGCCAACAGCAACAACTAGCAATTGGCTGGCGAAACCCCACCTAAAGGCGTCGATGGTGTAGCGCTCAACTGAGCTAGTTGTGGCCTGAACGATGTCGATCACGAGTCCAGTTAAATACATCATCACGAAACTAGCTAGGAAGCCACCAACGTTAGCGAAACCATTTGCAGATCCAAGTCGGTCCTTGGAAACGATGTCCTTGGTGAAATCAAACGCAATCATGGATGCCGGTCCTCCGATGGAAATAAGGAGGAAAAAGACCAGTAATAGAGGACTCATGATCTGGCCAGGGATTGAAATGATGATGAGCCAGGTAAGAGTTGTCAGCCCAACCACTAGGTAAACGATCAGAGCTCGCTTCTCTGGATGCCTAGCGCAGATTCTTCCAATTATTGGACCAGTAAGTAATCCGAAGATGACCATGGAGGTCAAAGTCAGAGCAGCAAAGTCATGTGACTGATTCTCTGCGGTTACCAGAAATGGAACAGCCCAAAGTAATGACACTGAAGTAGTGGTTGGTTGAGTAACAAAATGAGTCCAGAACGCCATACGAATGCCAGGGTTCTTGATGTTCTCTACTAGTTGCTTAGAGGCAATCTTGAGACTGGCTGTCTTCGTTTTCACATGCGCATGGTTTGAATCATCATCGGAAGTGAATGCGATAAGGAGGATGACGACTACCAAGCTCACTATTGAAATGAATGAGAAGGCTGAAGTCCAACCAGTGCTTTCAAGCAGGAACCAGAAAGGGACTGCCGAAAGGAACTGACCTAGTTGACCGACAGTTGAAACGTTTTGTTGCATGCTTGAAGCTTTTGCTCCGTGGTACCAACCATTAACCATGCGAATCATTGAGATAAAAGTAAAACTATCCCCCATGCCAACGAGCATGCGTCCAAAGATTGCTGTTCCGAGGTTCGGAGCTAGTGCAACTGTGAATGAACCTATCGCCATGATCAAAGCACCTACGATGAGTAATCGCTTAGCGCCAAATCGGTCAAGCAAGATACCTACTGGAATTTGCATACCTGCATAGACAACGAGTTGGAAAACAGCAAGTGTTGCTAACTGTTGAGCGTTTGTATCAAAACGCTCGCTGGCGATTAGCGTTGCGACTCCCAAACTCGAACGTTGAGTAACCGCAATTAGATATGCAAGTCCTGCAATTGCTAGAACAAGCTTCGGAGATCGACTCAGTCTTGGTCCTCGTCGTTCTCAAGTTTGTTCTTCTGGTGGCTGGCTAGGTATCCTTCGAGCTCAGCAGCGATTTCGTCAGCGTCAGGAAGTTCTCGTTCTGGAGACTTGACTGCACCCATGCCAGAACCGGTTCTCTCACTCTTGAAACTGGTTTCCAGATTTGCAACCATTCCAGCTAAATCTGAGTTCTCTTGCATCTGCTTAGTGAGCCTTCTCACAAAAGCAACACCTTCATCTCTTAGGTCATCAGTTGGGAATACCAAACCTAGGTGACCACTGATAAGTTCCAAGCCTGAAACAGCGGCTTGTGGATACTCCGAATCAGATAAATAGTGAGGGACCAGCAGAACAAAGCCCGTGGTTGGAATACCAGCTTGACTCAGGCGATACTCCAACAGATGCATGATGTTTCCAGGTACCTGGGTTCTGGGTTTCCACTCTGAGAATCTGGCAATGACATCACTCTGGTTTCCAGAGACAGTTACGCCAACTGGACGTGTGTGTGGGATTGGGAATGGGATGGCATGTAGCCAAGTTAGATCTCTGATAGCAAACAGAGAGAACAACGTCTCTATTGATTCAGCGAATGATTCCCACTTGAAATCGGGCTCATATCCGTTCAAGAAGAGGAACTGGTTTCCTACCTCATCTTTTACTATATGCATGGACAAGCTTGCTGGCTGATAATCCTCGATGTGGTCTTGCTCGAAATACATCACTGGTCTACGAGATCTGTAATCAAGTAGCTCATCGTTATTGAATACAGCAATTGTGGTGTATTCAAGGTTGCCAAGGATATGTTCAGCAACCTGCTGCATGGCAGAACCTGCATCAGTGAATCCAGAGATGGCGGCTAGCAGATGCAACCCCTCAGGGACTTGAACGTCCGAGTTCACTAGGGTGAAGAGCTGGTTCTGCTGTGGCATAACATCATTCTACTTTCGACTAAGTAGCATGGTTCGTATGACTTCTCTATCAATCAAAATCAGCCCTAAGCCAGTTGCTGGCTCAATCACAATTTTCGCCGTCGGCTCAGAGAATGAAACCGCGTCGTTTCTAGGTACCGCTAAAAGCAACGCACTTCTAAAAGATGTAAACCTAAAAGCTCTTAACTTCTCCGGAAGTGCAGAAACCACAACCAGACTTAGCTTTGGCAAAGAAACAGTAGGACTCATTGGTGTTGGCAAGGGCATCACATCTGCACACCAATCCCGCGAAATCGGCGGAGCTATTGGTCGATCATTCAGAGATCAGAAATCTATCGTTGTTGATCTTCCACTATCGTCTTCGGAAGAAGTTATTGCTCTTCTCGAAGGTATCTCATTCGTGCAATACGACTACCTAAAGTACAAGTCAGCAAAGAAGGCTAAGGCTGAACTTACTTCTGTGACAGTGGTAACTTCACACAAAGTTTCAGCGGCTCAACTCAAACGAATCAAGGTTCTTGCTGAAACCCTTGATGCAACAAGAGATCTAGTCAACGCACCAGGCAACGACCTCTACCCTGTCAAACTTGCACAAATCATCTCCGCACAGGCCAAAGTTCCAAATGTAAAGGTTGAAGTCTGGGATGAGAAGCGCATGGCGAAAGAGAAGTGTCACGGCATTCTCGCAGTTGGTGCAGGCTCGGTTCGCCCTCCAAGACTCGTCAAGATCACTTACACACCAGCTAACGCCAAAGCACACATTGCCTTAGTAGGTAAAGGCATCACTTTTGACACTGGAGGGCTCTCCCTCAAAGACAAAGCCGGCATCTTGGGCATGAAGTATGACATGGCTGGAGCAGCTACCGTCGGTCAGGCCACTATCGCTATTGCAAAGCTTGGACTCCCGGTGAAAGTAACTGCTTTCCTCTGCATAGCTGAGAACATGCCTTCTGGAACAGCGACTAGGCCGACTGACGTCATAACCTTCCGCAATGGAAAGACCGTTGAGATAACCAACACTGACGCTGAGGGCCGCATCGTTATGGCGGATGGACTTGTTCTAGCTAGCGAACTAAAGCCAGACCTCATTGTTGATCTTGCAACACTCACAGGCGCAGCCAGAGTCTCTCTTGGAAATAGGTATAGCGGTCTAATGGGAGACGACGTTGCCGTCGATGCCCTCAAGTCAGCAGCATCAACATCTGGGGAGCTTGTATGGCACATGCCACTTCCCGAGGAGCTATTTGACATCATCAAGTCGGATATCGCTGACATGATGAACTCAAAGATCGGGAACCCCACCGGCGGAATGCTGGTTGGTGGACTGTTCCTCAGAGAATTTGTTGGCTCTAAGAGCGCTAAGGACAAGACCCTCCTGAACTGGGCTCACATTGACTTTGCGACAGCTGCCAACAACGACCTAGCTCCTTACGGTTCCACAGTTAAGGGTGCAACCGGATCAATGATTAGAACCCTTGTTACACTTGCCGAGCAAATGGGAACTAAGCGTAAGAAATAGTTCTAGTAATCTTTACCTGTATACCCCTAAAAATAACTCTCAAAAGGAGCAAAATTGGCCGAGCATAACTTTGACGTCGTAATCCTAGGTGGCGGAAGTGGTGGCTACGCAGCTGCACTTCGTAGCGCACAACTTGGCCTATCGGTAGCGCTAATTGAGCGAGACAAACTAGGCGGTACCTGTCTTCACCGCGGTTGTATTCCAACGAAGGCTCTGCTTCACTCAGCAGAAGTTGCTGATGTAACTAGGGATGCTGCTGCATACGGAATCAACGCCACTCTTCAGGGCGTAGACATGCCTGCTGTGAACAAGTACCGCGACGGAATCGTTGACCGTCTATTCAAGGGACTAACCGGTCTTGTTGGATCAAAGGCAATCACAGTTGTTTCAGGCGAAGGTCGAATGACTGGCCAGAATTCGATCACTGCGAACGGAGATGTCTACACAGGTAAGAACCTTGTTCTAGCAACCGGTTCATACAGCAAGACTCTTCCAGGCTTAGAAATCGCAGGTCGCGTAATTACTTCAGAGCAGGCGCTTCAGCTTGATTTCGTTCCAAGCAAGGTAATCATCCTGGGTGGTGGAGTTATCGGTGTTGAGTTCGCTTCCATTTGGAAGTCATTTGGAACCGAAGTAACCATCATTGAAGGTCTTCCGACACTTGTTCCTAACGAAGATGCTTCAGTATCAAAGGCTATGGAACGTGCATACCGTAAGCGTGGAATCAACTTCAAGACTGGAGTTAGATTCCAAGGCGTTCAGCAGAGCGCAACTGGTGTTGTTGTAACACTCGAGAATGGTGAACAGTTCGATGCTGAACTACTTCTAGTTGCAGTTGGTCGCGGTCCAAACACAGCTGGTTTCGGTTACGAAGAAAACGGCATCAACATTGACCGCGGCTACGTTATCACCAACGACAGACTGCTGACTTCTGTTCCAGGAGTATTTGCTGCCGGTGACATCGTGCCGGGACTTCAGCTTGCACACCGTGGTTTCCAGCAAGGTATCTTCATTGCTGAAGAGATCGCTGGACTAAAGCCTGCAACCATCGATGAACTAGGTATCCCTAAGGTCACATACAGCGAGCCAGAGATTGCATCTGTTGGTCTAACAGAAGCTAAGGCTGCTGAAATTCATGGTCAGGACAACATCTCTGTCTACGAATACAACCTAGGTGGAAACGGTAAGAGCCAGATTCTTGGAACTGCTGGATTCGTGAAGTTGATTCGCAAGAACAATGGCCCGATCATTGGTATTCACATGATCGGATCTCGTGTTGGTGAGCAGATTGGTGAAGCCCAGCTAATCGTCAACTGGGAAGCATTCCCGGAAGAGGTGGCATCACTGGTACACGCCCACCCAACCATGAACGAAGCCCTAGGTGAAGCACATCTAGCACTTGCGGGTAAACCACTACACGCACACGCCTAAACTTATATCTGCATAAGGAGCAACCTAAATGAGTGAAGTAAAACTACCTGCGCTTGGCGAAAGCGTTACCGAGGGAACTGTAACCCGATGGCTAAAGAAGATTGGCGACACTGTTGCCATCGACGAGCCTCTAGTTGAAGTATCAACAGACAAGGTTGACACTGAGATCCCATCCCCTGTCGCCGGTGTTCTAACTCAGATTCTCGTAGCTGAAGACGAGACTGCAGCCGTTGGCGCTGTTCTTGCAGTAGTCGAGGATGGCGTTGCCGCATCAGCACCTGCTGCTCCTGCCGCTCCTGTAGTTGAAGCTGCACCAGTAGAGGCAGCTCCTGTAGTTGTAGCTCCTCCAGTAGTAGAAGCTCAAATTGCTGCACCTGTATTTGTGCCTCCTGTAGTTGCTGCTCCTGTTGCAGCTCCTGTTGTGAGCGCACCTGCACCGACCGAGCCAATTGTTACACCGGTTAGCCTTCCTGCTTTCACTGCCCCAGTTGCAGCTCCTGCTGCTTCAGGTTCAGATGCAAGTTACGTAACACCTTTGGTTAGAAAGCTAGCTACAGAAACCGGTGTTAACCTTTCAACTGTCTCTGGCACCGGCGTTGGTGGACGTATCCGTCGTGAAGATGTGCTTGCTGCTGCAAGCAACCGATCAAGTGCTCCTGTTGCTGCAGCACCCGTTGCTGAATCAGCGCTACGTGGAACCGTTGAACCTATGTCTCGCCTTCGCAAGGTTCTTGCAGAGCGTGCAGTTGCTTCAATGGTTTCAACAGCACAGCTGACAACAGTTGTTGAAGTTGATGTCACTGCTATTGCTCACCTAAGAGCGGCTAAGCAAGCAGAATTCACTGCTAAGACTGGCGTCAAGTTAAACTTCATGCCTTTCTTCTTCCTTGCTGCCGCTGAAGCACTTCGTGCTCACCCAAAGATCAACTCAAGCGTTGACGGCGAGAGCATTGTTTACCACCCATCAGAAAATATCAGCTTCGCTGTTGATACTGAGCGTGGTTTGCTAACTCCAGTTATTCGTGATGCAGCTTCACTGTCGCTAGCTAACATCGCTTCTCAAATTGCAGACCTTGCTGCGAGAACTCGCGAAAACAAGCTAAAGCCAGATGAGCTTTCAGGTGGAACTTTCACTCTCACAAACACCGGTTCTCGTGGTGCCTTGTTCGATACTCCAGTTGTCTTCCTACCTCAGGCAGCAATCCTCGGTACAGGTGTAGTTGCAAAACGTCCGGTTGTTGTGACAGATGAACACGGCCAGGACAGCATTGCAATAAGAAGCATGGTCTACTTAGCTTTGTCTTACGATCACAGAATCATCGATGGTGCAGACGCAAGCCGCTTCCTGGTTGATGTCAAGAACCGTCTTGAAAGTGCAGACTTCCTAGGAAACTTCGGCATCTAACCGATTGACTCAATTTGGTAGCCGTTCCCGGTCTTCCAAACTGCTACTTTCCATTTGGATTTGTCGCAAGCTCGAAACAAGGTAAGTTGCGCTAAGCCACCTAGCTGAGTTCTGCTTTCAATCCGGTACTTGATTCCGTTCACCTCCGCTTTTCTGTTTACGAGTAATTCAACTCGCTCCCCTGCCTTTGGCGATGTCGAGCAGATATATCTTTTGGGTTCAACTTTGACGACAACTTGCTTTGTCCCCACCTCGGGAGTTGCAAATGTTTGCGGAATGAACAGCAAGCAGACCAAACCAGAACAGATGGTTCCGATTAGTAATGGCCTTCTACGTTTGATGGTGCCATGTTGAAAACCAGATATTGCGTCAAAGGTGACCCTGATTTGCTTGGCTGACTTAAGAGCCGACTGGACGCTCGTCATGTTAAAGTTTGAACCGATCAAGAGCGCAACTCTCCCGTCTCTTAGCCTTACCGGTGTCGAATCTAAGTTACTGAGCTGGGCGAGGTGTCTAGGCCATGCTCTCAATCTGCTAGGTACGAAGAGTGTCTGTTGCGGGGCATTCAGTCTCCTGTCTCTCACTGAGTAGAACCTGCCTAAGGCATTTCGACGCTCCAACTTCAGAACAGCAAAGTTCCGAAGGCTAGGCGGGTTAGAACGAAGCATTTCCTAATTCTTGATAGTGATTCTCTAGCCAGACTCTCGCATCTTCCCATTGTTGATGAACTTGCGAGTTGGTCGGTTGTGGATGGATTTAGAATTGTGCTATGCCCGCATTCGAAGTAGTTGGATTGTCACCGAATTATGTTGACTATCTTCAGGCTTGGGAGCTTCAACGAGCAGTCCACGCTGATGTGGTCTCTGGTGCTAGAGAAGACACAGTCTTACTCCTAGAACATGATTCTGTATACACAGCAGGCAAGAGAACTGAAGATGAAGAACGTCCCGAGGATGGAACGCCTGTAATCGATGTTGACCGCGGGGGCAAGATCACCTGGCATGGACCAGGTCAGCTAGTGGGGTATCCGATCATGAAGCTCCCAGATCCAATCGATGTTGTTGGTTATGTTCGTTGGCTAG
>Ga0214917_10006219_pt1 | contig 12475 bp, 3 predicted proteins | sample LL_1208_BB_MetaG_FD_177983 | JGI IMG/M metagenome (GOLD analysis project Ga0214917, IMG submission 177983) | Freshwater microbial communities from Lake Lanier, Atlanta, Georgia, United States - LL_1208_BB | ecosystem: Environmental > Aquatic > Freshwater > Lake | place: USA: Georgia | collected...
CGGATTCACCGTTACCTGAGCCTCCGATGAAGTCTCAATGCCACACGTACCCGTTACCACTACATAATAGGTCGTCGTGCTCGTTAAATTAGAAACACTAAGCGTATTAGATGTTGCTCCCGCACCCAGCGATACCGCATTGGCATACCACTGGTACGTCAGATTCGTGCCACTAGCCGCTACCGTCAGTGTAGTCGCACCTGTAGTTGCACAGATCGACTGACTAAGCGGCTGACCCGTAATCACTGTGGCTGGATTCACCGCCACCGTCGCCACAGTAGAGGTAGCCGTTCCGCAGCTTCCACTCACCACCACATAATAAGTTGTCGTAGTAGTCAACGCTCCCGTAGCATAACTGCTACCCGTAGCTCCCGCAATCAGTCCTGCACCATTGTACCACTGATATGTTAAACCTGTCCCTTCCGCTAGTACACTAAGCGTCGCCGAACCATTGTTACAAATCGTCTGCGACAACGGCCCAGCTATAATAGAGGTAGTCGGATTCACCGTTACCTGAGCCACATTACTCCAAACATTTCCACAGGCACCGCTTACTAACACATAGTATGTATCCGCTGTCGTCGTCGTATACGTAAACGCTGTAGCACCCGTGATCGTTCCCGCACTGTTGTACCATTGATAAGAGGTACCTGTTAGGGTGCCACTAGCCGCTACTGTCAACGTCGCTGTACCGCCACTACATATAGTCACATCAGTTGGCTGTGTAGTAATCGTTACTGGGTCAAGCATGGTTACCGTAACAGAACCAGTACCAGCATTGCTATTGCATCCGACTGCATCACGTATACTAGCTATTGTGTAGGTCGTAGCCGCATTGGGATTTACTGTTATAGTTTCAGTAAATGTTCCAGTTCCTGTTAATGAACCAAAATTTGTTTCCGATCCATCACTCAATGTTACCACAAATGGTGCCGTTCCAGTCATAGTAACAGTCAAGACAGTAGGGCTATTAGCACAAACTTGCTGATTTGCATTAGTAAGGGTTGCAGTGGGCTTTGGTAAAACTGTTATGGTAGCCGTGCCTGCTGCAATACTACTATTTGTACAACCACTTGCATCTGTAACACTTAGCAAAGTGTAACCAGTGGTGGTATTCAGTATTGAGGTATTAAAGCTAACGTTATTTAAAACTTCTACTGTTGAAGTTGCTCCACCAGCTACTTGATAGACTAAAGTATATGGTCCTGTACCGGGTACATTAGAATTGTATGTGAGTGTTCCCATCGAACCTTCACAAATAATGCTGCCGATTAGGCTACCATCAGGGGTCTGGTTTACTGTAACCAATACTGCATTACTCCAAACAGTAGCACAAGAGTTAAGTATTCTTACTTTGTAATATCCGCCTTGTGATGCAGCATATGTAGCGCTGGTAGATGTTCCGGTCGCCGTACCATATGTTCCTGTTGCTGTTTCGGCATAATACCAAGTATAAGATAAAGTGGATGATGAAATTGTCGCTGATGCCGTTACAGATAGACTAGCCGGAAGTGTATTTGAACACACAGAGACATCAGTAGGCTGAGTAAGTATAGTAATTGGATTTGCATCATCAACTACCAAAGTAGAGGTAGTAGTTCCGATAGGAGTTATAATGCAATTTACTTGAGCACCTTCGTACTCTAAAATGTTTATTTCAGTAATAGAGAGGACTCCGGCATTTTGTGAGCGAAGTAATGTCAAATAAAAAGTACCTTGTCCATTACCATCAACTTCCACATCTGTAGCGGTAAAATTATTAAAGGATGTAAGATCTGAACCGTAAATACGGTAAGAAATAGTATTTCGAGAATCAGGTAACAGACCGGTTAGTGTAACTGATGCATTATTTCCTGAGCAAACACGGCTGACTGTTACCCCCAAGTTATTGTACTTCGGCAATACCGTTACTGTCACCGTCTCAGACCAGGTACCTGTTGTACAAGTGATACCACCAGCATCATAATTATACACACTCGCTGTAATCGTATATGTTATCGTCTGAGCTACTGTGCTCGTATTCTCCCAAGTATCCGTAATCGTACTAGTAAGATTACCAGTTTGCGTCAACGTGCCAACAAATGCGCCATTAGTAGTACCCGAAACTAAAGTCAAACTTGATGTCGCTCCTGACACAGTCCAACTATACTCAAGCTCCAAAGTTGGATCCGTGATATAAGGAGTCACTGTTATGCTCGCAGACCCATCAGAACAAATTGTCTGTGTCAGCGGCCCCGCCTCAAACTGAGCCTGTGGTAACACCGTGATAGAAACAGTACCTGCCCAATCAGATTCACATTGCCCTTGCCCACCAATGGCTGAAAGTTTTGATATTGTCTTTCTTCTGTATTCGTAAACGATGGGTGAATTAGTAGTATTTGACAAAGCCCCTAAAGAAATAGATTCAGATGTTGAGGTAATTGTGGTCCATGACGAGGTACCGATACGGTACTCCCATTCATATTCAATAGTTGGATTAGGTGGTGTCAAAAGTGCCCCTGAAGTAACAGTACCAGTACCCGCTTGAGTTGATGTTAAAGTTCCGGCACCTGCGCCATGGCAAACAGTTAAACTAGACAGTGTACTAGAAATTGAGCCTGGAGTGGGTGTGTCTTGAATGAAAATAGTACCACTAATTGTACCATTTAAATCCGCAGCACAAACTTTATCAGAATATGCAATTGAAAGAGCTGTTACTGTATAAGTTGAAGAGTTAAGTAATGCTGAGGTATTAACAGTCCAAGTTTCGCTAGTTAGACCAGTTATGCTTGTTCCGGTAATTGAACCAGAGGTCGAGCCTAATCCATTTGACAGAGTCAAACTATATGTACCTGCAAGTGTGCCACGAATAGAAACAGTTCCATTCAAGCTTGCTGTTTCACTTATACAGCCAGGTAGTGGTTGTGAAATAGTATATGTGGGAGAAAACCTAGAATTTACCTGAGTAGAATATATTGTAATAGAGCCATCATTCGCAGTGTAAGTGTATGTAATTGTGTAGGTCCCAGGATTTGAAATCGCTGTGCTAATCTCACCTGTAAATGGATTAAGAGCAATACCGTTTGGAGTCTGACTCCATACTCCTGTTGTCGTAGATACACTTAAAATGGGTTCATAAAAAGAATTATCTCCGTTACAAAAAGTAATACTTCCAGTATATGTTGAGGTACCCCCTATTACTTTATATACGAGGCTTGCGTAAGTTGTTGTAACAGGTGAAGCTTTTAAATTAGTTTCAACTTGGCTTTTAGCTATATATTCCGCAATAGGTAAAGTCAGTTTAGGAACTATCACCTTCGAAGGGTCATTGATAGCGAACGAAACTTTGGGAGATAAAACAAAGAAAAGTGTAACAAACACTGATAGAATCACCCTAGGTATCACTTTATAAAATTTCATAAGCAGGTTTGTAAGTTTTTTTTATCAACACGATGGTTAACTAAGCGTAATGGCGAGAGTTTGTGAAATCCCATTAACACTATAAGTAATTTCATAAGTACCTGAATCGGAAATAGCAAGATCTATACGACCGTCTCTAAGATTGATTGCCAAACCGCCTCGCCCAGTTGACACACGGCGATAACTGAAAACACCTCCCTCGATAAGTATAGTGGGGGTAAGAATACGTCGTGTTCTGGATTGAAAAGTTTCAGCAGGATAACTAAACAAATCGATTTGAACACTCTTATGAAATCTATTGATAATCAAATCATTTTTTGGAACAACAGAAAAAGATATGCTTGGGGTAAAAAGACCCAGCATTAGAAAAAGTACGAGGTTTCGCATTTCTAAAAGAGTTGGTTAAATTTCCGAGTAAAAGTATGTTAAAAAATATTGATAATCAAAATTTATCCACATTTCTTATACAGTTTTACCCCCAAAAGAAAAATCAACAATAACTATCGCGGTTAACTTTTTTAAAATGCTTAATAAGTAATATATCCAATATAAAATAAGAGTATTTTCTTAATTAAATTTTACAATTACGCACTCTTATCAACCATGGTGACATTCTTCTTTTGCTGAGTATTTTTCATACGAGGTTCATTAAAAGTTTTTGTTAACTTAACCCCTATTCCTATTTCAACAAGCTCATCTTATTCCCTTACCTAATTTATCCCCCACTCTCCACTCCAATGAAAGTTCAAATGAACTGGCAGGCGATAATACCTTCTTCAAATTATTATAGGTAATATCATAAGAAAATCCAATCTGTAGACCATTAGATTCAATAAAAGCGTAAGGCGCAAATGATTCGCCGGAACGATACCAAAGTCCGGCGCCTATCATTTTTTCTTCATCATCACCGAAAAGTCTACCATAAGAAAATCCAGCTAGCAAATAACTGACTTCCGCTTGCTGTTGATATAACCCGCGGATATTTATCAGATTTACATCACTGATATATTGCTGAAAAGTTACTTGACCAGACCAGCGAATGGGAAGTACCTGATTTGGGTCATCCATTACAGTTTGAACAGGCTTATTGAAGTGATAGCCTGAAAATCCAGCTTCAAAAAATGTTCCTGAGATTGGATTGCTAGATTTAAATAAAAGTCCTGCACCGACGGAATAAAAAGGCTTCATGTTTTGCATGGCAGCTTCTCCACTTGGCAAGGATAAATTATAACCTCCGCTAGTAAACTGTTTGTCAAATGAAATATCAGAAAAATCTATTCTTCTATTACCATAATTAATAGATAGTCCAGCTCCGATTGATTGACTCTCTGCTGCATCAATATTTACATGATAAGAAGCGGTGAGTCCACCATAACTACTTTTAAATGCGCCAGCCATCGATTTATCTTGCATCAGCTGAATACCAATATTAAAGGGATGCTGATCTTGCTCTGCTTCTATTCTTCCAATTTTAACATCGCCAGCAACTACTGCAGTTGTAAAGGGGTCTACCAAATTTGCCCATTGTTGGCGGTAGTTAGACATAAACCTCGCTGAGCCATTAAATACGCCCGTGTAGGCGGGGTTCACTGTAAAAGGTGCAGCAGAAAACTGTGTAAAATGGGGATCCTGTGCATGCAATAGCGCAACAGAAAAGAAAAATTGAACAACTAATAACTTGAGCTTCATAAATAGAGTTTATCTAACTAACAGGAACGTGCCTGTTCGTCTAATTGAATTATTATCGATGTCAATTCCCTCAGCAGTCCAAACATATGTTTCCATGGGTTGCTTTGTTCCTCTAAATGTTCCATCCCATCCTTCATTTAGATTTGAAGTTTGAAATAACAACTTGCCCCATCTATTGAAAACTTTGAAGTAAGTGAACGAACGAACTCCAACTAATCTTGGGAATATCTTATCGTTATTACCATCTCCATTGGGTGAAAATCCTTTTGGAACATAGATTTCTTTCTCCTTAAATATTCTTACCAACTGTGTATCCTTGACAACACAGCCAATTCCTGTTGTGATTGTAATTACATAGTCAACCTCTGTATTATAATTAAAGATTGGATTATAGATTGTAGCGCTACTTAACCCAGTAGAAGGAGACCAACTATAGCTTGAACCGCTAAAAGTTCGAGACGTTAGTTGTAAATCTCTGTTCTCTACAGCATTTAGCGAAGTATAGCGCTGATTAGATGGAGGCGCAACTGTTGTAATAGGTTTTGTAATAGAAGCCGCAAGTGATGGACAAGGAACTGGAGTAACAACTAACGATACACTATAAACACTTGCAGTCGGGAAAGTATAGACCGGGTTTTGTAATGTAGATGTACCCTGTCCAGTTCCAAAGCTCCAATTATATGTAACAACATTACTGTTAGCAACATTTGATTGGTCATTAAACTGAGTTGGGAAACCTGCACAGTATTTATCATATGTAAAATTAACTGTTGGCTTTTGCACCAATTGTAGTGTCACCGAGCCAGTAGCTTGCGCTGTACAGTTGTTGGAAGAAATCAAATTAACCGTATAAGCGCCAGGCTGAGTTGCAGCGTGAGATGAATTGGTAGCACCCGCAATAGCACCGCCATTTAAGAACCATTGATACGAGTTTCCGCCTGACGCAGTTAAAAGCACATTACCTCCTTCACAAAGCAAATTTGTAGAGGGTGTGATTAATGTTCCTGTTGGCATCGGATAAACTATTAAAGTTCTCGTAATGCTATCTTGACATCCAAGAGCGCTTGTAGAAACAAGTTTTACTGTGTAAGTGCCTGCTGCAATATATGAGTACATAGCAGAGGGTTGAGTCGAAAAGTTACCATCACCAAAATCCCACCTATGAGTTAATGTCCCAGTTGTGATAGTCGACTGATTGGTGAAAATATATTGATTTCCACTCAAACACTGATTAGCAGTATTTATACTAAAGTTAACGGTAGGTTTCGGGTTAATGGTAACAGTTTGAGTAGTGCTGTCAGCACATCCATTATTACTAGTAGCTACAAGTTTCACTATATAAACACCTGGACTAGTATAACTATATGTAGCATTTGAAGTATTAGCGCCACCGCCATCGCCAAATGACCAAGCATAGGAAACTGTACCATTTCCAATGGTCGTATTATTGGTAAACACAAATGAATTGCCGTTTACACACTGGACAGAGCGGTTGATTGTAAATCCAACCTGTGGCTTTGCAAAAACTGTAACTGTACGAGTGGTACTATCCTTACAGCCAAACAAGCTGGTTACAATCAGTTTGACGGTATAAGTGCCGGGCAAATTATAAGTGTAAGAAGGGCTGGCCGTGGTAGATGTTCCCCCATCTCCAAAATCCCAGCGATGCGTCAGAGTCCCCGAACTAATCGAAGACTGATTAGTAAATAAAAACTGATTTGTATTTATGCACTGATTTGCCGTGTTAACACTAAAGTTGACCGTAGGTTTAGGATTAACAGTTATAGACTGGGAAGTACTATCAGTACATCCATTGTTGCTGAGCGCAACAAGCTTCACGATGTATGTTCCCGGGGTGGCGTAACTGTAAGTAGCATTTGTTGAGCTGGCTCCGTTTCCATCACCAAATGACCATTGATAGCTCAGCGTACCTGAACTTAAAGTGCTACTATTTGTAAACACGAAAGAATTGCCATTGATACACTGTCCAACATTGTTAATCGTAAATCCAACTTGAGGCTTGGCAAATACAGTAACCGTACGAGTAGTACTATCCTTACATCCGGATGAGCTGGTTACAACTAGCTTAACAGTATAAGTACCCGCAGTAGTGTAGCTAAAGGTCGGACTAGCAACTGTAGAAGTATTTCCATTGCCAAAACTCCAGAGATAGGTCAGTGCCCCGGAAGCAATAGTACTGTTATTGGTAAAAACAAAACTGTTACCTGTTAAACACTGATTGGCGCTATTGACTGTGAAAACAGGTATCGGACTAGCGTTAACCGTCACCGTTCGGGTCGTGCTGTCTTTACAGCCGTTATTGCTGGTGGCAATAAGCTTCACCAGGTAGGTACCGGCAGTGGGATATGAATATATCGGACTGGTTTGCGTGGCAGTTGCACCATTACCGAAATTCCACAGATAAGACAGCGTACCTGAAGAAATAGTCGATGAGTTAGTAAAGACAAACTGATTGCCGCTAAAACACTGTGCAGTAGTGGCCGTATTGAACCCGACCACGGGCTGGGTATTAAGAGAGATTGCGATGGAGCGGCTAGTATCGACACAGCCCGTAGCATTTACGAGAGCTACACGATACGTGCCGGATTGTGTAGCGGTATAAAGTCGCGAAGTAGCACCGCTGATGACAGTACCATTACGAAGCCACTGATAACTACTGGCAAATCCTGCCTGCATACGAACCTGCCCGCCATTTGAACAGATCTGAGCCGGATCGAGCAAGACAACAGACGTATCGACGTCGGCAATGTTGATGCGAATACTGTCGCGGCAAGTTGTAATGCCATCTGATACATCGACGTAATAGGTAGTTGACTGAGTGGGAGAAACCGTTATACTGTTTGATGTTGCGCCTGTGGACCAAGCAACTGTAGTAGGCCTTGAGTATAGTTGCAACACCTCACTATTTGAAAGAGCACGATTCCAGATATGAAGGTCATCAAGAATGCCATTAAAATACTCCAAACCACAAGAGCAAGATCCAATTGTCAGCGGGGCCCCTGTATCAACGGCGGGAATTGAGAATTGACCTGAGTTACAGGAGTAACCTGTTGGAATTCCATTGATAAAAAACGTTGCCCGGTTATTACTTATTCTGACTGTAACATTTACCCACATGTTATCTGTTGGCGTAACAAGACTATCACTATTAAGAAGTTCATACTGCGCTCCGCCACCATTTCTTCTAGCAGTTAGAAATTTATTTACCTCCCCTGGGCACCCCCCTGAACCATAATAGAAAGATCCTCCAAATGAATAATTCCAATTACCCTGTGCATCCCTTTTAGTGCAATAGGTCTCATAGTTACCCAAGTGACCATATGATTTTTTCCAAAGTGAAATAGTGATATCTCCCGTTATTGCTAATGACTGACTATGAGGGACTGATATATAACTACTTGTTCCATTTAATAAATAAGCGGAATTTGAATTTCCGAATCGGTCTGTAGTTAAAATGGTGCCACTAATTATACCATTATTCCCATTTCCACTTGCATCATTTGCATTTCCACAAAACGGCCAATATCCAACTAACCCAGTCCTCAAATTTGAAGGCAACTCAGCGGCAGTACACATAGTTCTGCCTGGAAAAATGCTATCTATAGCCAACTGTAAAGTTGCCCCCCTACAAATTGTCGTATCGCGATTTAAAATATTCGCATTAACTAAACTCAAAACTGTACTATCAGAAGCAGTGCACCCAAATTGGTTTGTTACTGTAACCTTGTAAAACCCTCCAGCTGTTGGAGTAATACTTTGTGATGTAGCCCCCGTGTTCCACGCATATGTATAGGTCCCGGTACCGGCATTTAGTGTGGCAGAAGTTCCGCAAATACGCGTTGTATCCGCAAAGGGAGAAAAGCCAGTCAAGTCACTAACCGATACACTGACACTATCTCGACAAGTGCTTACTCCGTCGGAAATATCCACATAGTAGGTCGTAGTCTGTGTAGGTGTCACCGTGATAGTGTTGGTTGTGGCACCTGTAGACCAAGAAACAGAAGGTGAAGCTGTAAATAATAGATTAATTTCATTTGCGGATAGAGCACGATTATAAATAAAGACATCATCAATTGCGCCTTTAAAATACTCTGCACCGTCTATGGAGCCAATTATTAAAGAACATAGATAAGGAGTGGTGGCAAGTGATGAAGTCAAAGATTTATCAAGAGCTCCATTTATGTAATATTGATAATTCAAACCATTTTTGACAATTGCTACATGATACCATTGGTTGATATTTGCAGGGTTTAAACTGAATAAATCATCAGCAAATATGTTCCACCCCGAAGTTACATTTGAACTTTTCCAGTGACTAAGCCTTCGCTGACTGGTGCTACGGCTATAACATAGTGCAAAACCACCGTGGGGGCTAGTATTAAGGATAACTTGACCCGGGCCAGTGGTACCTAAGAAGCGATCCGCCTTAAACCAACAAGATAAAGTATATGAATTTAGGCCATTATCAAAAAAAGCGTTATTCACTTTAATTTGAGCATTTGTGCCATTAAAAGTATATGCAGAGGATGCTACATTAAATCGATCAGCAGTAAGTGTTGCGGCAGCAACACTACCGTGATTACCGTTTCCGCTCATATCGTTTGCGCTGCCACAAAAAGGATAATAAGCCAGAAGACCGTTTCTCAGATTTCCTGGCAATCCACTTATGTTGCAAGCCGTTCTTCCAGAAAAAACACTATCAATTCTTAGCGTGATGCTTGATCCCCTACAAATTGTCGTATCACGATTTAAAATATTAGCATTAACTAAACTCAGATAGGTACTATCAGAAGCAATACATCCTGCACTATTAGTCACAGTTACTTTGTAAAACCCGCTGGAAGTTGCAGAGATTGATTGAGTTGTAGCACCTGTATTCCAAGAATAAGTGGAGTAACCGGTACCAGCATTTAAAGTGGTAGAAGAACCACAGATACGAGTAGTGTCTGACAATGAATTATATCCAATGGTAGAACTTGAAATCCCTTGGGTAATATTATAAATTTGGTTTACCTCACAATCACTTAACGCTCTACTCCAAAAGCCTACCTCGTCAAGTTTGCCAAGCCACCCCCCCCCATCGCAGTTAGGTTCTCCCCCTCCAATTTGTAAATTGGAAGTGATATTTGGCATTGTTAAATTGAAAGCTATAGAGTTTAGGAATAAACCATCTCTAAAAAAACGTAATTCAGTCCCATTTCTAACAATAGTGATATAAGCCCAGCCATTAAAAGCAATTGGTGAACTATAAAATCTAGCTAAACTACCTTGAGGTAATGCAGGTCCATTAATATGAAATAATATTTTACCATTTTCATATCCGATAATATATTTTGGATTTTGATTACATCCTTGATTGAAATTTATAAAATAAAGCGTGGACCCCGATCCAGATAGGTTACACCAAAATGAGATTGAAAAATTTGAGGATTGAAAATTTAAAGCGCTCGTTTGGGCTGTAACTATTTTATCAGTTCCTGTTAAAAAATTAAATGCACTATTTAAGTTCCCAAATCTATCTGTAGTTAATGTTGCTCCACTTGCCGTACCATTAAGTGAATAAGTACTAATATCATTTGCATTCCCACAAAATGGGTAGTAAGCAACAAGCCCATTTTGTAAGTTAGACGGCAAACTACTGAGGCTACAAACCTGAGAAAAAGAAATTGATGATGCGAGAATTATAAGGGTAAGAAATAAGACACTTCTTCTACCTAATAAGCAGGAGAAAATAACTTTCATAAAAACAGGATGGTTGGTAACGATAAAATTACACGAAAAGTATTAAAGCGGTTTTGGGCTGTAATTTGCTAAAAGTTGAAGAGCAAAATCACTCCTAAAATCAACATTCAATCAAAATGGTTAATTTGACCCTAACGACATTTTGGGGACAATTATTCGCTCAGTTGTTTTTAATAATTTGATATGCCATAGGTTATGTAAATATGCCCGATCTCGCCACCAGATTTTAAACTATAATGGAAAATATTTTAAATTAAAGTAATTATAATAGAAAATATTTAATAATTTTGGCCTAAATGCTGCCTATTCTGGAAAATAATCAACAGCTTCATTTGCAAGAAGTAATCCATAGTTCGCGGGACCCAAAGACTTCCAACCAGATATCAAAACTCCTAAAAGCAGGGGTCATTAGAAAAATTGCCCCACGAATATATACCTCCAATTTAGATGAGCCCGCCGAAATCATAATCCGTAGAAACCTTTTCCAGATTTTAGGGAATCTCTACCCAGGTACAATCTTGAGTCATCGTTCAGCCATAGAGTTTCAGCCTACAATAACAGGAGAACTATTTTTAACCACGAGCTATACTAAAAAGGTAAAACTTCCTGGCGTCACCCTTCAATTTCTTGAAGGACCTTCTGCAATAGTTGGCGATAATAAATTTTCTGGAGACCTGTATGTTTCCCAAAAGGCAAGAGCATTTTTAGAAAATTTGCAACCCTCTAGAAAATTAGGAAGCGCTTCAAAATGTTTGAGCCTACCAGAGATAGAGGAGCGATTAGAGCAAATTGTTAGAGTGCATGGCGAAGATGAAATCAATAAACTAAGAAATCAGGCTAGAGCTATTTCACAAAAATTGGAGATGTCAAAAGAGTTTGAAAAACTAAATCGTCTTATTGGTGCATTACTAACCTCTAAGACATCTAAAATTCTTAGCTCACCTTTGGCAATAGCCAGGGCATTTGGAATGCCCTATGACCCTGCAAGACTAGAATTATTTGAAACACTATTCCGAAAATTAAAGAATACGGAATTCCCTTTTCGAGAAGAAAAAAACAACACCCCGTCATCATTTAGGAATTTTGCTTTTTTTGAAAGCTACTTTTCAAATTATATTGAAGGAACCGTATTTGAAATTGATGAGGCAAAAAAAATTATACAAACTAACAAACCTCTTTCTTCAAGAAAAGATGATAGCCATGATGTACTAGGAACTTATCAGATTGTTTCAAACAAAAAAGAAATGCAGATTACTCCTTCAACCCCTGAGGAGTTAGTAAACATTATATCTTATCGACATTCCATTCTCCTAAGCGCAAGAAAAGATAAAAACCCAGGGTTGTTTAAAGACAAAAACAATTTTGCCGGAAGTACTGCATTTGTAGATTTTAATTTAGTAAGAGGAACGTTGATTCAGAGCTTTGATTTTTATAAAACGTTAGATCATCCTTTTGCAAAAGCTGCCTATATCATGTTTGTGATGAGCGAAGTGCATCCATTTTTGGATGGGAATGGCCGTATTGCTAGAGTAATGATGAATGCGGAACTAGTAAAAGAGGGGCAATCAAAGATTATCATCCCCACAGTGTATAGAGAGGATTATATGGGAGCTTTAAAAAAGTT
>Ga0214917_10006220_pt1 | contig 12472 bp, 16 predicted proteins | sample LL_1208_BB_MetaG_FD_177983 | JGI IMG/M metagenome (GOLD analysis project Ga0214917, IMG submission 177983) | Freshwater microbial communities from Lake Lanier, Atlanta, Georgia, United States - LL_1208_BB | ecosystem: Environmental > Aquatic > Freshwater > Lake | place: USA: Georgia | collected...
TTCGTTATTGACAAGAAAGTCATCAATCCATTCACAATTACCATTGTGGTCAATGGAGAAATCAATGTACTTATTCATAAGTGGTTTGGTTTAAGGTTTAACGATACAAATATAAGAACAAATACATTACCCACAACCACTCACATAAAGAAATTCATTTTTAACAACCTTGTTTTTCTTTGGTGTTGAATTTTGTCTGGATTTCCCTTCACCATAATAAATGTCATACACCTTTTTTCCAGACAAAATCCAACATCCCGGTAGCACTGAGGGATTCACATATGATGAGTTGAATTGGTTTTAATTGAAACAGAATACTCCAAAGAATAAAGTTCTTGCATATAGTGGGTAATGGTCTCTTTAACGGATTTGGAATCCATTTTAGGTATTTTACCATCAACCATAATTTTATTTTCCGCACCCAAGTTCTTTGAAAACCTTTTAAACATTTCTCCGTACTGGTCAATCCACATAGCACGAATTACGATGTATCGTACCCCCGTAGTTTTATTCGTATTGAATGTTTGGTACATTTTTGGTTCAATTATGAGCCACAATTTTTGAATACGAATTTGATAATCCACGATTACATTATAAATCTGGATTGGTGTTAGTTTACTTCGATTTTCATCTGTTACACACTCCGTAGTATAAAGGAAATTCTTAAATTCGGATTTTACTTTTTGGTATTCATCGTACCATTGACCCAATTCATTGATTCGAGAGATATTACAAGATGGTTCAAATTTTGTCTGGATTTCCCCCTACTACAATAAGTGTCATACACCCTTTTCCAGATAAAATCCACCTGAAGTCATCTGTGACCATTCTGACTAAAAACAGAAAACCCCCACCATTTCTGATAGGGGTTCCCCGAACCTTTCACTAAACCCAATTAAGATAACCCTTCCTAATTGGTATTACAAATATACGAACAAAAAATCAAAAACCAAAATTTTATGAAACTTTTTTTCCAGATAAAATCACGAACGGCGTCGGAAGACGAGATTCTCCTCCAACAAAAAACCCCCACCATTTCTGATGAGGGTCTTGTTGTTTGACAAACAACTTTAATTATCGGGTCATTCCACGATTTCGTATCGGTCTTCACCCTCAACTAAACCAAGAATTCTACCACTATCCCATTCGACATTGATGACACCACCTCCGACATGATAAATCGTACCCATTGAACCCTTTTCAATAGGGTTAGGGTCATTTTCCATTGAGATAAGACGAACTCTTTTTCCGATTAAATAATCTTTACTCATAATAAAAGGGTTTAAGGGTTAAATGAATACACAAATATAAGAACAAATGTATTACCAACAACCATTGACACAAAAAAAAGTTATCAACAACACCTCATCTGTGAGTCTCGGATTCAAATTTTGTCTGGATTTTGCACCACCAATGTAATACGAATTTCCAGACAAAATACCACCTGGTTTAGTGTCCCCTAAATTGGGAACAAAAAAAAGGGGATACTTTCGTACCCCCTTCGGTTTTCTTTTTGGTGTGTATTACTCCTTCACAATTTCATACCTATTACCACCTACTGAAATTTCAAGTATATTGTCAAGGTCGGGTGTTATCGGTTTAACCTCCCTATCCAAACCTTGTTTTTCGTTACTACTCTCTCCATACTTTATCCACTTCTCAAACAAGGTCTTGTCTATTGAGTTACCTCTATACTCGTACTCGGTTGTACCTTTGATTTCGGGAAACCACTCAATCATAAGATAGGTTTTTGTTTCGGTGTCGGTGTCGGTCAGTAATGACTTACTAATATGTTTCTTACCACTCGGACTTTCAACATTAAAGGTGTTTGGGTCTTTACCCTCTTTGATTAAGTTGTTCTGTACTCTTTGTTTGTAGTTAGTAACCAAACGATAGGTTTTAGACGATACCTTAAAGATTTCTTTGAAATAAGGGTTTACCTCTTTGGTGTCCTTTGTCTTTTGACGGACTTCTCTAAACAAAGTTTTCATCTTTACCCCTACAAAGGTGTTCGGGGTTTTCTCCTCAATGTCCATAATGATACGGACAATTTCGGACTTTGTTACTTTTTTGATTTCTTCATTCATAATAAATTGGGTTTAAGTGAACACAAATATAAAAAGAAAATCATTACCCACAACCACCACCACAAAAAAGTTTTCCACAAGTTATCCACACTTTGTAACAACAGGTGAACCACCTGTCAGAGGTTTGAAAATTTGTCTGGAATATATGTGTTTGTTGTTATATAACATATTGTGATTTATCACCACCATCTCGGTCATCTCGGAATTTTGTCTGGATTTCCCCCTACTACAATAAGTGTCATACACCCTTTTCCAGACAAAATCAATCTGTACAGCATCAGGATGGGTTTTCCCTCAAACAAAAAACCCCCACCTTTCGGTGGGGGTTGTAAAATAATCTCACAATTCGAGATTATGTCGCTTCATCAACAACAAGGTAATCACCAATTTCCTTATAAGAATACTCAACATTATTAATAACTGAACCACTATTTAGGTAATCACAAACAATTTTCGACATATCATCACCAAAAGATTCTGAAAAATTAACATCAGGTAAAATAACGTTCAAATTGTTTTCTCTAAACTTTTGGTAAATCATTTGTTTCACTTCGGGAGAATCTAAAACTTCTGAAATTACTTCCATGATTGAATCTGCAACATTGTCGTAGTAAATTTCTTCTTCGGTAAATAAATTTTTTGTGTTCATTTTTAATTGGGTTTGGTTTAACGATACAAATATAAGGATAAATGTATTACCCACAACCATTGACATAAAAAAAATTTATCATCAACTTCTCGACATCTCCATGCATCAGGGAATTTTGTCTGGATTTCCGTAACATAATAAAAGTGTCATACACCCTTTTCCAGATAAAATTCACAGTCAGACTGGTCCAACTCCCGAGTTACTCGTTTGAAACTCCAGACAAATTCGCAACCGGGATACCCTGATGGATTCTCCTCCAACAAAAAACCCCCACCTTTCGGGTGAGGGTCTTGTTGTTTGACAAACAACTTCAATTATCGGGTCATTCCACGATTTCGTATTGGTCTTCACCATCAATCAAACCAAGTTCTCTCCCATTATCCCAATTAACTACGATAATGGGGGGAGTACCACCATTCGTTCCCCCGATACGAAAAACCATACCCATTGAACCCTTTTTAATGGGGTTGGGGTCATTTTCCATATCGGAAATTTCGTTTGAAATAAGACGAACTCTTTTTCCGATTAAATAATCTTTACTCATAATAAAAGGGTTTAAGGTTTAACACTACAAATATAAGGATAAATGTATTACCTACAACCCCTGACACAAAATTGTGGATAACTTTTTTCCGACCACCCCGTGGGTCTCGGAAATTTGTCTGGAATGTATTCATTGTTGTAACAATAGACACACAAGAAGAAAGGGGAAGACACCTCGGAATTTTGTCTGGAATCTATTCATTGTTGTAACAATAGACACACACTTTTTTCCAGACAAAATTTCACCAGTCAGACCAGTTCCGTTTCCAATCTCCACAAACAAAAAACCCCCACCTTTCGGTGAGGGTTTCTTGATAAGAAAAGTTAATTACAACCTTTTCCTACAATCAAGGATTCTACCATAAAGTGTCCAATTCACTCTCCATTCCGACTTCACTTCCGAGTGTTCAATAGGAACAACTTTGATGGATTCTTTACGGATGTGTAATAACCACTCACGAAAAGAAAGAGGTTGATGAGGATATGTTATCATAATTGGTTTGGTTTAACGATACAAATATAAGGATAAATGTATTACCTACAACCATTGACATAAAAAAATTTATCCACAACAACCATCACACCTGTCGGTGATTTGAAATTTGTCTGGAATTCCGTAACACAATAAAAGTGTCATACACCTCATATCAACTTCTCCTGAGTCTCGTGTCAATTTTTGTCTGGATTCCGTAACATAACAAAAGTGTCATACACCCTTTTCCAGATAAAATTCACATGAACCCATCTGTCCCGATTCCAATGACCACCAAACAAAAAACCCCCGAACAATTAAGTCCGAGGGTTTCGTTTTTGTTGAACCACTTTTACAATAGTTTTAGTAGTTCCGATTTTGCGGTTTCAGTAATTTCTTTACTACTTCCCCCAATGTGGAATGTAATTTGTTCATCATCTCCGATTGGTCGATATTCTTTCCAGTCGTAAATTGTGAATACATCACCATTGACCTCTAATGTAAAGTCATAGTTAGTTTTATCACTTCCATCATTTTGTTCATTGTAAGAATTAGGAAACAATGACTTCAATTTACCAACATTCGTGGTAATTGTGGTTCCGTGGAATGAGGTTCCACCTGGACTTTTACGAGTGTAACTAATCATAAGAATTGGGTTTAAGGTTTAACGATACAAATATAAGGATAAATGTATTACCTACAACCATTGACATAAAAAAATTTATCCACAACAACCATCACATCTGTCGGTGATTTGAAATTTGTCTGGAATTCCGTAACATATGTATTACTACCACCACCCGTGAGTCCCGTGTTTATTTTGTCTGGAATTCTCACATCATAACAAAAGTGTCATACACCCTTTTCCAGATAAAATTCACCTGAACCCATCTGTCCCGATTCCAATGACCACCAAACAAAAAACCCCCACCATTTCTGATGAGGGTTCTCTTACTCCTTTGTTTTGTGTTACTTATTTTCCGTAACACAATCTTTGTTCCATTTGAAAAAGAAACCATTGTTCTTTGGTGTTGGGATAAAGGTTAAGAACTCCACCTTTTCCCTAACATATTCCACACTCAAAGTCGTATCTTTACTTTCACCCGTTTCGTGGTCAATTCCCAAAATCAATCCGTTTCCACTAATCGGTTCTTTCATACCTTCAAACATAAAAAATCCGTTATCATAGTTTTCGGTTCGGTATAGTCCTTCCTCATCAACATAAATGTCGTCTTGTTCAAAAAAACTAACAACCTCAAACATTTCACAACGAAGGTGTCCATACATACTTGGTAATGAACTACCATTGTTGTCTTTTGTTACCATTACTTCGGTAACACTACGATTCACAACATCAATCAAAATTCCTTTTTCCATAATTTTTAAGGGGTTTAGGTTTAACGATATAAAGGTAATACATAATTCATTACACACAACCCCCTACCCAATAAAAAGTTATCCACATTCGGAAACCCGTCCATCCCGTGTCGTGTGAAATTTGTCTGGATTCCCTACCACGAGATAAGTGTCATACACCCTTTTCAAAAAAATTAACAACCTTGTCGTCCTTCCGCAATTTTGTCTGGATATTCCTACCACCATAATAAGTGTCATACACCTTTTCCAGACAAAATTCCCCGATGGTCTTCGTCCCCACATTTTCCCTAAATAAAAAACCCCCACCTTTCGGTGAGGGTAAACTCGGTACCTTGGTCTACAAAGTAGGGGTAATGGAGTTTAGAATCTTTGAGGTTTCAACTTCTTACTCTTAATGTAGTTTTTAATGTCTACATATAACATAATGAAGAACATTTTTATTCCCATACAAGATAGAAGGAACATTCCGATTTGGTTATCAACGGGGATATTCCAAGTAAACGATACCCACATAAAGTAGATTACAAACCCGATGATTACGATGTAAGGAAAAAACTTTTTCATAAGACTTTTTTTTTAATTGGTTTAACGATATAAAGGTAATACAAAAACTCTTACATACAACCCCCTACCCAAAAAAAAGTTATCCACATTCGGAAACCATCTCCTGAACTTCCGCAATTTTGTCTGGATTTTCCCAAAGTGTAATACACCTTTTCAAAAAAATTAACAACCCCGAACCCCGTCTGTCCCATGTAAAATTTGTCTGGATTTTTATAACACAAGATAAGTGTCATACACCCTTTCCAGACAAAATTCCTCATCTCGTCATCTCTTGTCAAACTCCTCTAAAACAAAAAACCCCTACCTTTCGGTAGGGGTTATCCAACCTACGAATTGAGGTTTCGTTCAAGGACATCTTTCCGTAACACCAATTGATAATGATGAGGTCTTCTCGTTTCTTCAAGAATTTCAAACTTATCCTTATCAACAATCAAACCAAGTGTCCGACCATTATCCCACTCCACATTGAGAATACCACAACCATAGTGGTATATCGTTCCTATTGTATTAGGTTCAATAGGATTGGGGTCATTTTCCATACTGATACAACGAACTCGTTTACCGATGGACTCTTCAAGAACTAAATCAAGTAACAACATAAAAAAGGGTTTAAAGGGTTTAACAATTCAAATATACAAAAAGATTCATTACCCATAACCACCTGACCAATAAAAAGTTATCCACATTCCGAAACCTCTCCATCCCGTGTCGTTGGAAATTTGTCTGGATTTTTTATGTGGAAAACCCACCTGTCGTCCTTTCGCATTTTTGTCTGGATTTCCCCACCAACATTGAAAGTGTCATACACCACTTCTCACCTGGGATGTCAATTTTTTGTCTGGATTTCCATAACACAAGATAAGTGTCATACACCATTTCCAGACAAAATCCCACCTGAACCACCTGACTATCAGATTTTGATAAAACAAAAAACCCCCACCTTTCGGTGAGGGTTTTGTAACACAAGGTTAAACAGGGGTCAATAGTTAAACCTTTGTTCCCTCCGTACAACGAGACAATCCCGTGTGAATTGTAGGGACATCGTGTCCGAAGTAAGACACCCACAACAATCGTGGGAACAACCACACGAGTAACGATACCCGTTTGGGGAAACCCCGTAAGGGTTTTGATTCTCCTCATTGTGACGGGAAACGAACTCCTTTAAGACCCCAATCCTACGAGGGGTCAAATGTGACCTATCAAAGTCACGGGTAAGGATTACTCTATCATCGTCCGAATCAACGGACACCAACCAAGTTTTTTTCATAATAAAGGGTTTAACTATTCAAATATACACATAAATCCATAATACACAACCTTTTACATAAATAAGTTATCCACATTTTCATAACACAACACGAACACCGAGTGGGGGGTTGAATTCTGTCTGGATTCTTTATGTGTAACACCCACTTGTCAACCTTGTCGTCCTTCCGCATTTTTATCTGGATTTCCATAACACAAGATAAGTATCGTACACCTTTTAGTGACGAACCCTTCTCACCTGGGATACAATTTTTTGTCTGGATTTCCATAACACAAGATAAGTGTCATACACCTTTTCCAGACAAAATCCCACCTGAACCACCTGACTATCAGATTTTGATAAAACAAAAAACCCCCACCATTTCTGATGAGGGTCTTTGAGGATTCGTGAAATAGACCTATATCCGTGTAGGTCTATTCTTTCTTGATACCAATTCTTTTCGTATCATAACCAATAACGAAAGTGATATCATTACCAAAAAGATGACAATCAAACCGATGATGAACCGAGATTCCTCTATGTGATAGAAGAGTATCGAACCGAAGATAATTACCATCAAATTCAAAACGAGGTTTCCGATAAGGTGTTTCATTTTAAAAGGGTTTAAGGGTTAAATGAACACACAAATATAAGGATAAAATCATTACCCACAACCCTTGACACAATTTTTTTTTTCACCACGACATCACCTGTCGTCTCCGTGTTTATTTTGTCTGGAATCTATTCATTGTTGTAACAATAGACACACACTCTTTTCCAGACAAAATTTCACCAGTCAGACTGGTCCAACTCCTGAGTTACTCCTTTGAAATTCCAGACAAATTTTCCGGCCGAGATACCCTGAGATTTTCCATCATAACGAAAATACCATTCACCATTTTCCAGACAAATTTTCCTACCGGGATGTCCTGAGGAACTCTTCTCAAACAAAAAACCCCCACCTTTCGGTGAGGGTCTTTGAACAACAAAGAAGGGGTCAATTCCCACTCTTCTCTTTAATCAACTCTTGGACTTGTCTCCAATACTTCGGTAAACGAGAACCACACTTCTCAAGGTGTTTTTGGTTGAGGTGGTTACCCCGTAGAACCCAACGAGAACAATAAGATAGGTAACGAGAATCGGGTCCGTTAAAACCGATACCATTGAACTCACGAGTCTGACCTGTGGTCTGTTCATCGGAGGTCTGTCTTTGATAGAGAACCACGAGAGTCCTCTCTATCCACCTTTGGTTGGTACGGAGGTTGGTTTGGATTTGTTCTTTGGTGTACATAGGGTTAAGGGTTTAAGTGAAACAAAAAGAACAAACAAATATAACGATAAACACATTACCTACAACCACCCACACAAAAAATTAATCAACATTCTATCCACCCCCGTCAGGGGTTTGGAAATTTGTCTGGACCCCCCTACCATAGAGGGGTGTAGAGGGGTGTACCCCCTCCCCCCTCCCGTATCCCCCCTTATATACCCCCTTTTGGTCGTTTGTGGAGGGGGGACAATGCCAAAAGCGAAATTTCCGGAAAAAATTTGTGGAACTTCGGAGGGGGTCAATTTCAAAAAAAAATTTTCCAGAAATTTTTGGAAAATTAGATTATTTATTTTATATTTTAATATTATGGGAAAACATTGTACGTCTAAAGTTAATGAATCGGAAATTTTAAATCTCCATTCAAAAAATCATAGTGTAAGTGAAATTTGTGAACTTCTCAACATTACCGAATATTTTGTATCAAAAACATTAAAAAAAAATGGTTTAAAAGGTGGAACCAAAATAGATAGGTTAAAAAACAAATATCCTGATATTATAGAATCATATAAGAGAAACGGTAAATTATCAACCGTGGCTAAAGAGTTTAATGTAAGTGAAAATATAGTAGAAAAAATACTGGATTTACATCAAATACAAAAAAAGACGCGTCACATCGTACAATTAAATGTTAATGATATTGTCAATTATTATGAAAAAACTCGTAGAGTCAAAGACGTTGCTCAAAAATTTAGGGTATCTAATCGTACAATATTAAAAATCCTACATTCCAATAATGTAAGGGTATCTGTAATTCCATATACGGAAGAACAAATAATAGAAAAATATATGGAACTAAAGACGATAGATTCCACTTATAAGTTTTTAGGGATTTCTGAAGGTGTTGTTCGACAAACACTAAAAAAACATAATATAGAATTACAATTTTTAAAGAGATATAAAATTGGGGACGTTTTCGGTAAACTTACAATTATAGAAGAGATTGGACCAAAAATTACTAATGGTGGTAATAAAAGAAGACAATTTGTACTAATATGCGAGTGTGGTGAAAAAGTGGTTCGTAATTCATTAAAATTATCGGAAGGTAAATCACAGCATTGTGGATGTGTCACTCAACATAGAAAAAAAGAAAATGAAGAAAAAAAAAGGATTAAACAGGAAGACCTTCAAAGAAAATTAGAGATTCGTGAAGAGAAAAAACGAAACCATATCCCTAAAGAAAAAAAATCCCACAGATATGTAGTTGGGTCAGTTCGAGGTAAATTAACCATACTATCAATAACCGATGATGGGGATTGGAAGACTCGTATGGTTACAGTACAATGTGAGTGTGGTACAATCAAAGAAACAAGTATGTCCAATATGTATTCAATTAAATCTTGTGGTTGTTTACAAACAATTAATAGAGTAAAGGTTAGTACTAAACACGGACTTGCACCGAAAAAAGATGAATATCAACGTAAATGGTATGATAGATGGAGAAGTATGATTAGGAGATGTCACAATCCTATATCAAAACCATATATGAATTATGGAGGAAGAGGTATTATCGTATGTGACAGATGGAGAGAACCTAATGGTGTTGGATGTAAAAATTATATAGATGATATCCATAACATTTTAGGTCCCCAACCAAGTCCCGAACATAGTTTAGACAGAATTAACAATGATGGGCCTTATGAAATAACTAATTTAAGATGGGCAACCAATTCTGAACAAGTTAAAAATCAAAGACGAAACATAAAAAAATAATTTTGGAAAAAATCTGGAAATTCGACTTCACCCCCTATTTCTGAAAAAAAAATTTCCGGAAATTTTTGGGGAAAATCGATATTTATATAAAAAAACAAAATGAACAGAAGTTACAGCAAAATTAGACACATCAAACAATCAAATATTCTTTTAGAACAAAGATTGGTAAATGAAAATACATTGGGGTTATCGGATGATATGTTGATACAGTTACGTAAATCTAATGGTATTTCTGAACTTATGTTAGACAAACAAAGTTGGGAATCTTTATATATCAAATATGGTGACGAATTATTAAAAGGGGACCCGAGAACCGTTAGTTATGAAGATTTTGACCAAGAAATTAAAAACACCGGAGAAAGAGCGATAGAAAAACATCGTTCCATGTATGAAAAAATGAAATCTGTATCACATAAAAGTAGAAATATAAAAAGTAGCGATTTTCAAACAACGTTTAATCGTTATAAAGATATGTTTGACAAATAAAAACACAATCATGAAAAAAAGAACATTGACATTAACGGAGGAGTTAAATGAGATAAAGAGGGTAATGAAACAATTATTAAATGAAAATGAAAATAATGTCCCCATCAATCAAAGAAAAGACATAATAGACGTGGACCCTAGGTATTGGAATATCTATCATGATAAGTCAGGTAGCGGTGACAATGGTGGTAAATTTTATGGGGAAGCCGATTCATTTGAATTCACTGGTGAATATTCAAGTCCATATGGTAATTTATTTGGAGTAAGTGTAAAAACAAAAAAAGATGGTGTTGATTATATGGAATTGGAATTGGGTTTTGATATTGAGATAACATATTATCAACCTGCATTAAGAAGTAGAGATTATTATCAACCAGATGACCCGGGGGAAGTTGATTTTGACATTATATTGGTTGAAGGAACTTCATCACTTATTTCTGATGAAAATGGAGAAAAAAATAAATTATCCGAAGAAGAATTGGAAATCATTAACAGAGATAGAGAAATAATGGATAATGTTCGTGATATGGAAGCTGTAAATGAACTTGCGTGGGACGAGGCCGATGCTGGTAAGGAACAGGAACCCGACTATGACAAATACGATGATGATTTTTAAATAAAACCAACCGAATGATTTAAACCCCCTTTTAAGGGGGTTTTTTATTTGTTCAAACTATTTATCGTTAATATGAATCTGCAAGAAAACATATCAAGAATAAAAGAGATTATTGGTTTTGACAATAAAAAAATATTAAACGAACAAGTTGAAGGAATTGACCAATTTATTTCTGAAATTATTGAACAGTACCCCATTTTTGATTATTATCCCGAATGGTCAGAAAAATTAAAAAGTGACATTGAAAAAAGTGGATGTCAAAAAATAGAATTTACCGAATTTAGTGGTGAGTTTAATTCAGCGGCCGGAGCGGCATACTCGAATGGTGTATTAATCAATAAAAGATTATTGCGAGATAGATTGGGATTTCTTTTATTTTGCGTGTTTCATGAATTGGCGCATCAATATCAATTTAGAAAATACGGAGCAGAGGTATTATATGATATGTACAATGATGAAAAAAATATAGATGAGGCAGCAAAATATCTATATAATATAGAAATAATTGCCGATGAATTTGGCGCAAGAAAAGTTAGAGAATATGTTAAAATAGGGGTTATCGGTAAATTTTATGTTGCCCCCAAAATTTATAAAAATATACCAATAAGTGTACTTGTTGGCTTTATTAAAGATACTCGAGAAAAAATAAAACAAGAATACCCCGACGGAACCATAACCAAAGAACAAATTTCCGAACTTATTTATAACACGATAAAATCAAAAACAAACAACCTTGAATAACAAACAACTATTGCAAAAATATGTGGATACCGGTGTTCAATTGCCCGAATACCAAGTCAGAAGTTTACCGGAAAACTTAAAGAACACTTATATTAGAAAAAGATTAATTGCGGTTGAACAAGCTGGTCGTGGTTTGGAAGATTATGAATTTAAATTATTAACACCAGAACAACAAATTCAATATGTAATGAAAATGGCGGAAAAAAGTTGGGGTATTTCAGATAAACAATTTGAACCATTAACACCAGACCAAAGATTTCAATATGTAATGAAAAGAGCGGAAAAAGGTTATGATATTTTAGATTATAAATTTAAATTATTAACACCAGACCAACAAATTCAATATATAATGAAAAAGGTGGGAATGGGTTATGATATTTCAGATGAACAATTTGAATTATTAACACCAGACCAAAGATTTCAATATGCAATGAAAATGGTGGAAATGGGTTATTATATTTCATATGACCAATTTGAATTATTAACACCAGAACAACAAAAAATATTTAAAGATAAAGGTGGAGAAGTTTTTTAAATTATGAATAACAAACAACTATTGCAAAAATATGTGGATACTGGTGTTCAATTGCCTGAATACCAGGTCAGAAGTCTGCCAGATAATTTAAAAAATACCTATATCAGGAAAAGGTT
>Ga0214917_10006222_pt1 | contig 12469 bp, 8 predicted proteins | sample LL_1208_BB_MetaG_FD_177983 | JGI IMG/M metagenome (GOLD analysis project Ga0214917, IMG submission 177983) | Freshwater microbial communities from Lake Lanier, Atlanta, Georgia, United States - LL_1208_BB | ecosystem: Environmental > Aquatic > Freshwater > Lake | place: USA: Georgia | collected...
GATAAGGCAAGCTGAAAATTGCTAAAGCGTTGTTGCCAGCGAATATCTTCTGTCATCGCTTCAACCTAATCATTGCTGCGCCTGCCATTTAGCCCACAGGTCGGGCCTGCGCTCGCGGGTGCGTTGCTGCTGCTGGGCGCTGCGCCAGCGGGAGATGGCAGCGTGGTCGCCGCTGCGCAATACAGCTGGAACGCTAAGCCCTTGAAATTCAGCCGGACGCGTGTAATGGGGATGTTCCAATAAACCAGCGCTATGGCTTTCATCAATTAAACATTCGGCGCTTCCAACGGTGCCGGGTAGCAAGCGAACCACGCCATTAATAATCGTCATCGCTGGTAGTTCGCCTCCAGTGAGCACAAAATCACCAAGGGAGATCTCCTCATCAGCAAGGCTGCGAATGCGTTCATCAAAGCCCTCATAGTGGCCGCAAATCAAGATCAGATGCCTATATTCCCCGGCCCACCTTTGCAGGTCGGCCTGGCATAGCGGTTTGCCTTGGGGTGTCATTAATAGGCTGCGCCGTGCTGGCCCCTGGGGAATAGCGCCGTAGGCAGCAAAAACGGGTTCCGGCTTTAAAACCATCCCAACACCTCCGCCATAGGGTTCATCGTCTACTTTGTGGTAACGATCTAGCGCATAATCACGGGGATTATGGCAGTGAAGTTCGGCAATACCATTGCTAAAGGCGCGGCCAATTACTCCTAATTGCCGCAATGGTGCAAATGCCTCCGGCACCAGGCTCAACACATCAATGCGCATTGGCTTATCTGTTGGGATCATTTCAAGCCACAGATCGGCTAACCCGGCGGATTTCCGAGCAAAACTGTGCTGCTATTAATTGATCACCATGCCAAATCAACACATTGCGCAGGCGCAGATTTGGCTTACTAAACGAAATGGTTTCCTCTAATCGTTGTGCGCCAATCTGCTGGCTTAATTCCAGTTGGCCAGCGCGCAGCTGCCAGGAAGCTTGATCACCTGCTGCAGTTTGCAGCTTGCCATCACTAAAAAATTGCAGTTTTTGCTGAGCTTCCCCCTTGGCTTGGAACTGCAATGTTCCCAATTGATCTGGTTCAGTGCTGGCGAGCCAGCTCCATTGCAGATCAGCCCTTTCACTTTGTTGCCAATCCTCATCACCGCCAGCCGGCATATATTTGGAACGCAAACACATCCATTCACCTGCGCAAAGGGCTAACAGCTCTGCAGCAGAGCCCGGCTGGAATTCAGTGGCGGCAGCTATCACGGCAGGTTAGGTGCTACACCCATCCTGCCTCTTTACTAGAACATCCAGGCAGCACCCTCGCTAACGAAACCTAAGCCAGGCAGGGTTGCGGCTTCAGCGCTGCTAGCTGTGTAGAGATGTTCGCCGCTTGATGGCTTAAAGAACCTCTGAACAACCGTAAAACCACTGCTTCCTGAAGAGGGAATAGATAAGGCTCTACCCGCAACACCTTCATATAGGTAGCCGAGGTTTTTAGCTGAGGTAACTTCAGCATCGTTCAAGGTAAGAAGATGATCTTTGTTATTAGGGTTATAGAGGCGATGAACCTCGATTAAGCCACCGCTTTCGCCTCCAGCAGAAGGAATTAGATTCCAAGCTGATCCTTCAAGTTTCCAACCATTATTAATCAAGTTTGATGCTTCTTTTGTATCTGAAGTGAAATGGTGCAAGCCTGTTATGGGATCCAAATAACGGTTATTAGTTAAATCTGTTGGAAATATAGTGTCGGCTGGTTTAACACTTAGGTTTTGTATGCGCTGATCTAAAGTTGCTGGTGTATCAGCATTATTATAAGCTTTTTCTTTGGATGGGTAAGTTGCTTTGAGGTAATTCTGCAGAGCCGCTTGTTCGCCGATCACATTGCTCGGCAGCAATGCAGCGGCAGTGAAATCAAGGCTTGGGTCGTATGCCTGGGAAAGACTGCCATCGCTGAGTAGGAAGCGGAAGTTGCTGCCGTTGGCCTTCGTTGGATAGCCGTCACCGCCATTGGCAACAAAGTTCAGGGAAACAATGCTGATCTTGGCTGGGGCATAACTGAGTACTTTGCCGTTGTCGATAACTTTGGAAACTAGATTTCCACCAATGTCGTAAACCGCTACATCCTGGATTCTGCTGCCAGCAGCCTTTGTGGGATCAAAGGAGAAATAGATGCCACCTATTTGGGCATATCCGCCATTGCCTGCGCTGAGACCGGCGGCAAAATCAAGAATATTTAATAGCTGTTGGGGGGTGCTATCAAACACCATCAACTTGTTGTCAAAGCGCAGAGCGTTCTCCACGTCTAGCTGGGAGATTCCTCCGGCAGGTTTTACCGTGGTGGCCGCAGGCGCTGTTTTGGTTCCATTGGCACTTACTGAGCCGATAGAAGCGCGGAGGCCACCGCCATTTTTAAGGGAACCCAAAATCGCGTTTGATCCTAAGCCTTTTAAAGCTGCATAGATATTGGCATCGGCTGAGATATCTCCCAGGTTTACTTCCTGGGCTCTACCGAAGGCCCTATCGCCCTCAAGATATACATTTGTGTAACCAAAGATGTTGCCATCTTTGGAGGAAATCACATTGTTTATTGCTGTGGTTATTGCATCTACTTGGCTGCCGATGCTGCTGCTGGCAATTATTTGAGCAGCTGTTTGTGTGGAGGCGTAGGCAGCTTTTAGATTTGCTTCTGTGGAGGCGTAGGCCCCATTGATTGCTGTGCTGAGATTTTCAGTAAGCAGTTCACCGGCGGCGTTGAAGTCCACCACCAACCTGCCCAGGTAGGTGTATTCGGTGTCTGTGGTAACGATCAGCGTTGGTTTGCCGTCCTTGCCTTTGGTAACGATCGGGTATTTATCTGCAATGAAATCTGCGCTGTGGCCGTTGAAGCCCACGGCAATGTCGGTGGCATCGCCCATGCGTTCGTGGCTGCCACCGGCCACCATTACATCAACACCGGTGAGCAATGGTGCCAAAGCCTTGTTGCGATCCAGCACATCAAGCTGGTCAACCATTACAACCTTGTTAACGCCGGAGGCGATCAAAGCATCAATGGCAGGTTGTAGATAACCAGCCACAATTGCCAAGCGTTGGGCTTCGCTGAGGGTGCTGCTATCTCCCTTCACGATGGTGCCGTTGGGAGAAGACTTAACTAGCAGCTCAAAAGTTGTTGCTCCCACAACACCAATCTTTTGGCCGCCTTGGGTGATAACAGTGTATGGAGCAATTTTGCCCTTGATGGCCGTGGATTCTTGGCCCGCAAAGCTGTTGGCAGCGTTTCCGCCCAGGGTTTTATCCGCCAGGGAAATAAGGGATGAATCCTTGCTGAAGTCGAGGTTTGTGGTGATCAACGGGAACTGAGCGCCCACCCAGGTGCCTGAGGCGGCAATTGCTCCTTGGAGTACTGGGGAACCGAGGTCGAATTCGTGGTTGCCCAGGGCCGATACGTCGGTGCCGAAGGCATTCATGATCGCCACATCGGGGCGAGCTAAGGAAGTGCTTTTAATTAGTGGGTTGGCACTTAGAGATGGGTCGGCACCACCCACTAACCAGGGTCCAGGTATGAAGCTATCGCCTTCGCCAATTACTAAGGTGTTGGAGTAAGCGTCGTCAAACTTATCGATCAGGGCGCCCATGATCGGTGCCGTACTTACCCCCAGGAGTCCGCTTTCTCCGTAGTAGTGGAGAATTTGAAGGGTGTAATCGGCAACTGCCATGGTGTTCAAGGGATGATTATTTATGAATTTACTTAAACAACCTTGGCTTTTGATTAGCGTATTATTTCCTTTAAGTTAAGGAGTGATTAGTAAATAATTAAGATAACTGGGCTTGTTCCCCTTTGCTAAAACATCCAAGCGGAGCCTTCGCTAACGAAACCTAAACCTGGCAGGTTGGCCGCTTCAGCGCTGCTTGCTGTGTAGAAATGTTCGCCGCTTGATGGCTTATAGAACCTCTGCACAGTTGTAAAACCAGTGCTTCCTGAAGAAGGAATAGATAAGGCTCTACCCGCAACACCTTCATATAAATAACCAAGGTTTTTAGCTGAAGTAACTTCAGCATCGTTCAAGGTAAAAAGGTGATCTTTGTTATTTGGGTTGTAGAGGCGATGAACCTCAGCAATAGTTGCGCTTTCTCCTCCGGCTGCTTGTAATAAATTCCAGGCCCCACCTTCTAATTTCCAACCAGTTTTGTTTAAAGTAGATTCTTCGGTTGGGTTTGCTGTATATAGATGCATGCCTGTAAGAGGATCTAAGTAGCGGGAATGATTGTAGCCAGGAGTGATTGTTATTACTTCTAAATCTTTACTTACTTCATTGCTAACAATTAATAGATCTCTGCCATTGGGGCTTTGAGCTGCAGGAATAACTAGCAGGCCTTCAGGTGAAACTACTCCACTTATTGATGCTTGGAAATCAACCAAAATGCCGGCGTAGGGGTTGGTGATATCAAATGCTGCAATTGAGCTTGAAGTGCTTCTCTCTAAACCAACAAATGCATATGTTTTACCTGCAATTGTTGCCACAGTCAGATTTTCAGGTTCAGTACCTTTGTCGTCAGAACGAGTGTCGTCGTATACACCTGCTGTGATGGCAGCTCGATCTATAAGATCACCACTATCCCAAACTATGTTTCCTAGTGAGTCTGCAATTGTGATCGAACGGGCGCCAAAGGCAAACTTCTGTTCATAGGTTGGTGTGCTGGAATCATAGTTTCCAAGATCCTTAATAATTTTCAAGCGATTGTCGTTGCCAACACCAGTGCTTCCACTGCGAACTTCGTCGCTGTAAACAGTTCCCTCTTTTGTGGTAACGCCGCCACTAATAAAATCACCATCTGGGCGAACCCTTGTGTCGCCTTCATTGGCAAATACTGTAAATGTTTGCACTTTTCCATCTAAACCCACAGCTTCAAAAGAAGCTATGCCATCAGGCATTCTCAAGCCGTAAAGATTTTGCCCAGCAAGAAGTTTAATAACACTATCTTTATCGCTTGGATCTATTCCTGTTGGCGCAAAATTTACAATGCCAAGTTCTATTTTTGCATCAGCAGGATTAGCCCATACATATGTTTTCGAACCATTAATGTCTGATGCTAATTTGTATTTGGCTTTTTCGGCTTCGCTCAGAGCTGTATATCCAGCTGCATCGAGGGATGTTACACCAAAATCATTGTCATTTATAACGGCCAAGCGTCCATCGCTCAGTAGTGCCAGGCCTTCTGGTTTATCGTTGGGGAAATAGCCTTCACTTGCTAAATTAGTAATAAGAACTTTATTCGGTAATTTTACGCCTTGGGCGCTCAAAGAATCAATGCTTATATTTTCCTCATTTGCAATTGAGTTGCCAAGTATATTAGTTGCACCTTTTAAGCTAACTTCAAAAACCTGTTTATAGCTGATAGCACCTGGGGTTGAATCTCGCTCAAGCACGTAAAATACCTGACGACTTGAATCATATGCAACATCACCAATCTTATCTACTTTGTTTTCATAAATAGCCGCATCAGGTGCAACGGTGTCTTTCCCAGCCATCGGGTATAAATATTCAGCAGTAGGAATACCAGTGGTTGCATCTATTTCAAGAATTCTTATCAGTGAACTCTTTTTAGCATCTGTAGTGTTTGTTGCAGCTAGTGGGCTTTGAACAAATGCCCATAATTTATTAGTGGTTGCATCGTAGGCCATGCCCTCAAAGCCTCGATTCGTCTGGCGTTTTGCATATTCAGCAGGTAGGGTTTCTTTGCCTAATGAATCTGCGCTTAAGCCAGCAGCAACACCAGCACCAGTGGGAACATAGCGCTCAATCAATTTACCAGTTGAATCTACTTTGTAGATTGCTGGTCTATATTCATCGCTCATCCAAATATTTCCATCTTTGTCTTGAACTATTGATTCAAGGTCTGCACCATATTGGTCATAAGTTAAGAGATTCCCATTTGCATCTACTGGGATCTGATCTCCTTTGCCATTTGAGCGCCCAGTTATAGGAGTTATACCATCTTTTTGGGTGAGTTTTATTTCTCCTGTTGTGGATACAATTCCTGTTTTTTCATCCAGGGCAAGTTTGTAAAACCGTGCCTGATAATCTGGAAGAAGAAACGGTTGAACATCGTCTAAAATTCCGTCTGTTCCTGGTGTGCCATCTGCTTTAATTACATCTTTTTTTGCGCCACCACCATTGGGGCCTCTATCTGCAGGGGCAAGAAATGTTAATCTACCTAATGAATCTTTACCAGTAGAGAATAGACCTGAAAGGCCACCGCCTGGAACAATTGCACCTGCGCTTGTGGTGCCAGGGCTTGCAATATTTACGTTGTAGTTTGTAATACTGGCTTGTCCCCTTAGATAATCCTGAACACCTAGGCTGCGCAAAGAAGCTAATGATGGTGAGCCTGTTCCAGTTAGATTGATCACACCAAGTGCATTATTTTCTTGGAAGGTTACATATGCTTTGCTTCCATCTGCGCTTACAGAAACATATTCCGGTTCCAGATCCTTGGCTGCTGTAGTACCCGCTGGCCCTGAGAGGCGAATGCCTAATGATCTTAGTTCTGCTTCGCGGCCATTGTAGTTTGCAAAACTTATCGATGTAACAGTAGAACTACTTGGAGTAGTTTCATTAATCGAAATTACTGAAATTGAACCCTCAGGGTCAATTGTGTACAGCTCATTGGGTTCTCCCTCATTGGCTACGATTAGTTTGCTGCCATCGGGGCTAAAAGCAATCGAATCTGGAACAACACCAACAGCCACAGATCCAACTGCAGTTATGGTTGCGCTACTGCCACTGCCTGAAACAGTATAAAAATTAACTCTTCCTGCTTCATATCTTGCGGTGCCTAAACCCTCTAGAGCCACGGCTATTAGTCCGTTTTTATTTATAGCAACACTATTCGTATTACCAGTTAGGCTGATTACTTCTTTGAGTGCTGGCGCAAAGGGATTCGTAAGATCTATAACTGATAATTTATCAGCGCCACCAATGCTAAATATAAGTTTTGCAGAATTGTGATAGGCACTAATCTCTGCACCACCAGCGGATAATCTTAGTGTGCTGAGGCTATTCAATGCAATGTTGTCATCAGTGCTGAAATCGCTTTGCTGAATAATATTTTTACCATCGCTAACTAATGTATCGCTCTCCCAGATTGGTTTAGCTGTAGCTGGGTCAAACCCCTTGAGGTATTGAAATTCTGCTGTAATATTTGATTTTCTTACATTTAAATCTAGGAAGCCCCTATCTTGAGCATTTGCATAGGTGAGATCGTTAATGTAGGCTTCAAATAAATCACCAAGTCCTTTTACACCTGGAAAATATCTCTCTAATCCAGGTGATGACACCCCTGGGGTTCCCAACTCAATACCAACAGGTGTTCCTGTTGATGTGTCTAAAATTCCCGCCCATGCGTTGTGAGTGTCCCCTGCTAAATTTACAAATTTTTTGTTTTGTTGTAACGCAAGCGCATATATTTTTTCCCTTTCAACTCCATATCCATCCCAAGCATCAAGATTGTAAGGTATTTTTGTGGCTTCACTAAATAGTTCTGCTTCATCTGCGGATAGAGATTGTCCTAAGGCAAGTTTTTGTAGTGGAGCAGCATATTTCGCTAACACTGTTGGATTTCCCGCATTGAGTAATAGTTCTGCAGGTATGGCCATGTTCTGCATTAATGTGCCAGAACCAGTTATTTGCCATGCTGCATTTGATGTTTTAATTTCATTCTCAAGCCATGCAAGTTGTTCGCTGCCGAGGAGTTCGCGTTTGCCTGTATAAGCTTGCAATACGGCAGCTGCAACCAATTCATTAGTTACAAAACTTGCAATTGCAGCTCCAAATCTTGCTGCATCAGCAGTGTTTGCTGGAGCTGCAACTTTATATTTACTTGCATAGGTGGCTATTTCTGTTTGGCTGCTGAGTATTTGACCAATCCTAGCTTGAACTTCAGTTGCTGTTGGATATGTGATTTGTTTATCCCTTGCCAGTAATCTGGTTTCAAGTATGTGAAGCGAAAGAATATCTGCAAAATCAAAGGATCTGTAGCCTTTGCTTAGTGGCGTGCTAACTGTTCCAGCGTCTACACCATCCCTTAGTTGTGGTTCTCTGATAGGAATCCATTCGTAGTAAGCCTTTAGGGCGGCATCCCTGCGAGTGTTCCAATCACCTTCTGTGGCTGTTTGATGATTTTCGGCACCAGATTTATAGCTATCATTTGCTGTTTCATGGTCATCCCAGATGGCAATCATCGGTGCTGATGCCCTAAGTTTTAACAGGCTCGGGTCAGTATGGTATTGGGCATAACGTAATCTGTAATCTTGTAGGCTAACGATCTCCTTGTCAGGGGAAAAGCCCCTTGTAGCAACAGATTCTTCTGCTGAGCTGTAGCCACCTTTGCCATATTCGTATATATAGTCTCCTAGATGTATGTATGCATCATAGGGGTTCGCTGAATTTATTTCAGCTGCTCGGCCATAGGCAAGGAATTCGTTTGTGGCTGTGAAATTTGCACAAGAAAATACGCCAAGATGAATGCTGTCTGCTGAAGTTGCCAGGGTTTTTGTGGTGCCGATATCGGATATATTGTTTCCACTAATGAATCTATAAAAATATTTTGTACCTGGATTTAAGCCCTCTGCCTCCGCTTTCACTGTCCAGTCGCGATCCGCGCTTGTTGATATAACTCCTTTTTTTATGATATTGGCTTCTTTAAAGTCGCTACTTGTTGAAACTTCCCAGTTTACATTTGCAGACGCTCCAGAAATTAATGCTGGATTCAAGCGTGTCCATATAATAACTGAATCTTTATAAGGATCTCCGGATGCAATGCCGTGACTGAACGGAGCGGGAACCGATGAAGTCATAAATGTAATGATAATATTATTATTAGAATCCTCAATGGTTTTATTAACAATATGAAATAGCTAAGCCTTGCTTATGGTTTCATTATTTTTCGGTTATGGGTTTTAAGATTTCCTTCCTATTCCCCTTGATAGCCAAGTTCAGCTAGGCGGCCCGGTTTCTGGCGCCAGTGGGGCACCACCTTTACAAATAATTCCAGGTAAACGGGGCCATCAAATACCTTTTGCATTTGCAGCCGGGCTCCGGTGCCGATTGCTTTGAGCATCGCGCCGCCTTTACCGATAAGTATTCCCTTTTGGCTGCTGCGCTCCACCATCACGGTGGCCAGCACCGCCGTGCGGGGGCCATCTTCTTCTAATCGTTCGATTTGCACTGCAACCGAATGGGGGATTTCTTCGCGGGTGAGATGCAAAACCTGTTCGCGGATCAATTCAGCTAGAAGCAGGCGTTCCGGTTGATCGCTGATGGTGCCAGCCGGATAGAGCATCGGCCCAGGCGGTAGTAGTTCCGCCATGGCTGCAACCAATGCAGCACAACCCTCACCGCTGGTGGCGCTGAATGGGAATAGGGGCGCCTGGGGCAAAGCTGCTTGGTAGCTGGCAATAAGTTCTGCCTGCTCTTGCGCTGCCACCAGGTCTTGTTTATTTAGGCCTAGCAGCACCGGTTGGCGGATTTGCTGCAGCAGATCAAGCACGAATTGATCTCCACGACCCATGGGCACGCTGCCATCCATCAGGGCAAGCACCACATCCACTTCACCAATGCTGTTGCGGGCGGTTTGCACGAGGCGTTCACCCAGCAGGTGGTGCGGTTTATGGATACCTGGTGTGTCTAGCAGCACCAGTTGAGCCGTTTCTGTTGTGAGAATTGCCCGCAACCTGTTGCGTGTTGTTTGGGCTACCGGTGAGGTGATCGCTACTTTTTCTCCCACCAATTGGTTCAAGAGGGTGGATTTACCCACATTTGGCCTGCCAATTAGGGCAACAAAACCGGAGCGGAACCCATCTGGCGTTGGGGTCCATTGCAATTCAGTGCCGTTTGGTATTGGAATCTGCATGCACCCAGTGTGCAGGTGCAACCAAACCAGCGGCTAAAACCCATAACCTGGATTGATGGTTTCAACTCTTGAGATGAGCTTTGAAGAGGCGATGGAAGCAGCTGCCCTTTGGTGTGGCGCTTGGGAACAAGGGGACCTCAGTGATGAGGTATTAGCAGACAAAGTGGCTGATCTCGTTGCTAGCCGTGATGGCGCCCGCGGCTTTTTTGTGGTGAGTTTGCCAGCGGAAAATCCCTTGATGGATCGCCTACCCGAACCGTTAGTGATGGCCCTGCGCTCAGCGGGTGAGGGGGTGGTGGATTTAACCGTTCGCAACTTAGCCATGAGCACTGCCATGGCCGTTTATCACCTAAGGGTGGGCGCTGATGAACAGGCTTTAGGCTCCAAGCGGGTGCAAAGGCGCAGTATTGAGCTACTGCAACAACTTGAACCAGCAGCTGTTAAGAACCGGCTTGAAATCCTATTGGCTGCCACCAATGGCGATGGCAGTGATGTGGCTTTCCTTGAGCGATGGCAATACGACGCCGAACAAAAAGCCGCCATTAAGGCGGCTGTGTTATCAGTAGCTGATTAACAAACTGAGCTTCAATTAATCGCGGCGGCTACCACCGTTGAGGGAGATGATTAGTTGCAGGATAAAGATAAATAAGTTGATATAGGTGAGATACATACCAAGGGCGCCAGCCAAATATTGGTCGTCGCGATAGGTGCGGGGCATTGTGTAGAAATCTACAAACGCCATACCAATAAATAACACCGTGCCAAAGCCGGCTATTAAAAGGCTGGTTCCAGCAAAGATGCTTGGACCAACAAAAATACTGGCAATAAAAACCCCAACCATTGCAATCAAAAGACCAAACATCCCAAGACCAACTACAGCGCTGAGCGCTTGGCCGACGCTTTCGCTCATGCGTCTTCCAAATATGGACGCAATAACAAAAGTAATCCCAGTTGCTAGGGCAGCAATTCCAATTGATGCGGCCCCAGCAACTGCAACTGCCTGAAGAATTAGTCCAGTTAAGGTAAAACCTGTGAGTAAACTAAAAGTTGCCAGTAGCGGCAAAGCAGTGCTGTTATTTGCCTTATTTGCAGCATTTTGGGCAACAAAAAATAAAATAAGCCATGGAATTATTGCCACCAGAGATAGGCCTTGAAAAGCCGCTGCTCCAAGTGTGCCAAGGCTTGCAATACCACCAAGCACCCCCACTGAAGTGAGCACCATGCCGCCACCCACATAGGGCAGAGCGCGGTTAACAACATTTGGCCCCACTAGGGCGCTGCTTTGCGCTTCCTTTATCGCTTGTTGAAAATTACTGCTGGCCGGCATGGCTTTTCACCTAAGAGAACCCACCTATGGTGGCAGCGAAAATTAGTTTTTGCCGTGCGGATCACCGCCTTGTTTGGCGTAGGCCTCCACCAGCCCTTGCACCAATGGATGGCGCACCACATCAGCTGCACTAAGCCTGCAGATTGCAATACCTTCCACCCCATCAAGCACTTGGGCCGCTTCCACTAGCCCACTGGGTTCTCCGAGGGGTAAGTCAATTTGGGAGGGATCACCAACTACCACCATGCGCGAATTTTCGCCCAGCCTGGTGAGCAGCATGCGCATTTGGGCGCAGCTGCTGTTTTGGGCTTCATCAACAATCACAAAGGCATCCGCAAGGGTGCGGCCGCCCATGTAAGCAAGCGGTGCTGCTTCAATAATTCCTTTTTCTAGTAGTGCCGTTGTGCGCTCTGGGCTAAGCAAGCTGTGTAAGGCGTCGTATAGGGGGCGCAGGTATGGCTCTACCGCTGTTTCCAGCGCAGGCCTGGTGAGCACAATCCTTTCAACCCTCCTCTCCTGCAGGCAGCGCACCGCTTGCACCACAGCTAAAAAGGTTTTACCTGTGCCGGCAGGCCCGAGGGCCAAGGTGAGTTCATGGCTTTCCATGGCCTCCACATAGTTGCGTTGCCCCAGGGTGCGTGGCCTTAATAACTTGCCGCTTTGGCTGCGCGCTAAAACCTGTTTACTTAATAAACGTTGCTCTGATCCATGGCCTTTATTTAGTGCCTGCAGATTTGTATTTAAATCAGCGGCAGTGATTGTTTCTCCGGCAGTCCATTGATGCCGCAGTAATTCCACAACGGCGGCGGCCTGCTCTAATTGTTGTGGCTTGCCATCAATATGTAATTGCAAACCTCGCAGCACTAATTGTGCGCCGGTTGATTCACTGATCTTTTTAAGGTTTACTTCTGCCTCGCCAGCTAAAGCCAAGGCAGCAGCTTGATCTGGAAGATCAATCGCGAAACGCTGGCGCCCTTCCATGGGGCTGATATCAGGCTTCAGCTTCCACTACAGGGGTTTCTTCAGGGGTAACTTCCGCGGCGGCAGCAGCAGCTTCAGCTTTGGCAGCCTCTGCAGCAGCAACTTCTGCAGCCTTTGCTTCAGCAGCAGCCTTTGCGGCAGCCTTTGCCTCTGCTTCGCGGGCAGCTGCCTGTTTTGCCTTGCCAACGGTTTCAGCTGGCCTGATTGTTTTGGCGATCATGCCGCCTTTTTCCAGGAGGCCCCGCACGGTGTCTGATGGTTGGGCGCCTTGA
>Ga0214917_10006223_pt1 | contig 12465 bp, 11 predicted proteins | sample LL_1208_BB_MetaG_FD_177983 | JGI IMG/M metagenome (GOLD analysis project Ga0214917, IMG submission 177983) | Freshwater microbial communities from Lake Lanier, Atlanta, Georgia, United States - LL_1208_BB | ecosystem: Environmental > Aquatic > Freshwater > Lake | place: USA: Georgia | collected...
ATTGAACGGCTTAGCCGCACTGCCGAACCCGACGTGGCGGTGATCACCAACATCGGCACCGCCCACATCGGCCGCCTGGGCAGCCGCGAGGCGATCGCCACGGCCAAGTGCGAGATCACGGCAGCGCTGCGGCCCGGCGGGCTGGTGGTGATCCCCGCCGGGGATCCGCTGCTGGAGCGGGCCCTCGCTTCGGGGTGGACGGGGCGGGTGTGTCGCGTGGCGCTCCAGGGGGAGGCGGGGGCGGATCGGGCGGATCTGATCGGTCTGCTCGATGCCCCTGCCGGCACGATCACGGTGCAGGGCACCTGCTTCAGCTTGCCGCTGGAGGGTGAACACAACGCCCGCAACCTGTTGCTGGCCCTGGCCGTTGCCAGGGAGCTGGGTCTGAATCTGCCACAGCTGGAGCCGTTGCAGGTCGCTCTGCCGGGTGGCCGGAGCCGTCGTGTTCCGATCGGCGAGGTTGTGGTGCTCGACGAGACCTACAACGCCTCTCCGGAAGCCGTATTGGCGGCCCTGGCCCTGCTCGATCGCCAGCCGAGTCGCCACTTCGCCGTGCTGGGCACGATGCTGGAGCTCGGCGATCAGAGCCTGGCGCTGCATCGCCAGGTGGCCGAGCGGGCCGCCCAGCTGGGCCTGGATGGTCTGGTGATCGTGGATGCTGGCCCCGAGGGGCAGGCCATGGTGGAGGCCGCCGCGGGGCTGGAGCGGTTGGCCCTGGTGTCCACCCCCGAACAGGCGCTGGAGCCCCTGCGGCAGTGGCTGCAGCCGGGAGATCAGCTGTTGCTCAAGGCCAGCCGCGGCGTGGCCCTGGAGCGGCTGCTGCCCCTGCTGGCGGCAGCGCTGGAGCCCGGGCTGCCGGCCGGCCGTTGATGGGCAGGCCGCCGCCGCTGTTCAGGTGCGGCTGGGCGGCTGCCAGTTCTCCTTCACCAGCTGCCGGGCGCGACCCAGGGCCAGCGCCCCGGCGGGCACATCCTTGGTGAGGGTGGAACCAGCGGCCACGGTCACGTTGGCGCCCAGGTTGATCGGCGCTACCAGCACGCTGTTGGCGCCAGTCTTGCTGCCCGCGCCGATCACGGTGCGGTGCTTGTTCACGCCGTCGTAGTTGGCGGTGATCGTGCCGGCCCCCACGTTCACCCCTGCCCCCAGCTCGGCATCGCCGATGTAGCTGAGGTGGTTCACCTTCGAGCCGGCGCCGATCTGGCTCTGCTTGATCTCCACGAAGTTGCCCACCCGGCACTGGGGGCCCAGCTGGGTGCCGGGGCGCAGCTGGGCGTAGGGGCCGATGGCGCAGTGGTCGGCCACGCTGGCCTCGCGCACCACGGAGTGGAGGATCTCCACCCCCTGGCCGATCTCCGCGTTCTCCAGCAGGCTGCCGGGGCCGATGTGACAGCCATCGCCCACGCGGGTGTTGCCGCGGAAGTGGCACTGGGGCTCCACCACCACATCCCGGCCGAAGCGGGTGCCATCACTCAGGGTGCAGCTGGCCGGATCCACGAAGGTGACGCCCTCGCGCATCCAGTGGCGCCGCAGCCGTTCCTGGATCACCGCCTCGCACTGGGCCAGCTGGATCCGGTCGTTGATGCCGTTGATCTCATCGGCATCGGCCACCTCCAGGTGCATGGCCGGGCGGAGCATCGCCACCGTGTCGGTGAGGTAGAGCTCCCCCTGGTCGTTGTCGCTGCTGAGCTGGGGCAGCACCGCCGCCAGCTTGGACCAGTTGAAGCAGTAGATGCCGGCGTTGGTGAGGTCGTTGCTGCGCTGGGCGTCGGTGCAGTCGCGGTGCTCCACGATCGCCGACACATTGCCCTCGCCATCGGCGAACACCCGGCCATAACCGGTGGGATCGGCCAGGCGCGCGCTGAGCAGGGTCACGGCGGCGCCGCTGGCACGGTGCGTCTCCACCAGCGTCTGGATGGTGTGCTCCCGCAGCAGGGGCACATCGCCATTGAGCACCAGCAGGTCGCCTTGGAAGCCCTGCAGGGGGGCGAGCAGTTGCTGCACGGCGTGGCCTGTGCCGTTCTGGGGCTGCTGCAACACGAATTCCAGGCCGCCGTGGGCCGCCAGGGATTGCTCCACCCGCTCGGCCTGGTGCCCCACGATCAGGATCTGGCGCTCGGGCTGGAGGGCCCGGCAGCTGGCCAGCACCCGCTCCACCAGGGTGGCGCCCGCCAGGGGCTGGAGCACCTTGGGCAGGTCACTCTTCATCCGGGTGCCCTTTCCGGCGGCCAGCACGGCAACGGCGAGCATCGGGGCAACGGACGACTGGGCCGGAATCTAGGTGGTGCCCTCCAGGCCCCAGCGCCGCCGCCAGGCGCTGGTACTGCCGGCGCTGGAGTGGCGCTGGGCCTCCTGCCGGGCGGCCGCGATCGCCAGGGCGTCAGCCCGGCCATCGGGATCGCGATAGGGCTCGGCGGCCCGGGTGGCCAGGTGCTCCTGCTCCATCGCGCTGAGGGGCCGCAGCACGCCGGTGGGGCTGGTGGGCAGGGGATCGGGGCTGGCGGCGGTGCCCTGGCACCAGCGGCGCTGCCGCGGCTGCTCGGCGCTGCCGCCGATGCTGGCCAGCTGCAGCCCCGCCAGCTGCAGGCCCTTGCGCACGGCGGCAGCGGCGCAGTAGGTGAGCAGCCGACCATCGGGCTTCAGTAGGGCCCCGAGGCCGGCGAGGAACTCCAGGCTCCAGAGCTCAGGGCAGTGGCCGGGGGAGAAGGCGTCGTGCAGCACCAGATCGCAGGCGCCGTTCAGCTCGGACGCCAGCAGCGGCAGGGTGCGGCGCGCATCACCGATCCACCAGCGCCCTCGGCCGTGGCGGCCTTGCCAGCGGCCCTGATCGCCCAGCTGCTCCAACACCTGCAGGGTGTCGTGCTGCCAGAGGCTGCGAAAGCTGGGTGCCGCCAGGGCCAGGGCCAGGGGTCTGGGATCCAGTTCCAGCCCCACCCACTCCAGCGTGAGGCCCCGCGGGGCCGCCGCCTCGATCAGGGCCGCGCTGTTGTATCCCAGCCCCACGCACACATCCACCACCCGCAGCCGGCTGCCGGGGCTGAAGCGCTCCAGCTGGGCCGGTGCCACGAACTTGGCGAGGGCCTCGCCGTAGGCGCCGCTGCTGCTGTGGAAACCCTCGTTGAAGCGCTCGCTGAACAGGCTGAAGCTGCCATCGGCGGTGCTGCGGGGCGCGAGGGAGCCGCTGGCCTCAGGCCTGCAGCCGCTGGAGGTCATCCCAGAAGCGGGGGTACGACACCGCCGCCGCCTCGCTGCGGTGCAGGGTGGTGGCACCGCTGGCCACCTGGGCCGCCACCGCCAGGCTCATGGCCACGCGGTGATCGGTCTCGCTGTCCACCTCGGCGCCCTGGAGCTGAACGCCGCCCTGGATCGCCATGCCGTCGGCGAACTCCTCGATGCGGGCGCCCATGGCCCCCAGCTGGCGGGCCATCACCGCCAGCCGATCGGTTTCCTTCACCCGCAGTTCCTCCGCTCCGCTGACGCGGCTGGTGCCCTCGGCGCAGCAGGCCGCCACCGCCAGCACCGGGATCTCGTCCACCAGGCGGGGGATCAGCTCGGCCCCGATCGTGAAGGCCTGCAGCGGGCCATGGCTCACCCGCAGATCGCCCACCGGTTCGCCGGCCACATCGCGGCGGTTGAGCACCTCAATGCGGGCCCCCATCTGCTCCAGCACATCGAGGATGCCGGTGCGGCTGGGGTTGAGCCCCACGTTTTCCACGGTGAGTTCAGCGCCGGGGGTGATGGCGCCGGCCACCAGCCAGAAAGCGGCGGAGCTGATGTCGCCCGGTACCACGACGTCCTGCCCCCGGAGCGTGGCGCCGGGGGTGATGGTGACCTCCGTGTCGCCGGCACTGCCCACGCTCAGGTCGGCGCCGAAGGCCCGCAGCATCCGCTCCGTGTGGTCGCGGCTCTGCACCGGCTCGATCACGCTGGTGGGGCCCTCAGCCGTGAGCGCCGCCAGGATCAGGGCGCTCTTCACCTGGGCCGAGGCCACGGGGGTGCGCACCGTGGTGCCGCGCAGCTGCCGCCCCTGAATCGCCAGCGGGGCCAGGTTGCCGCCGCTGCGGCCGGCGATGGTGGCGCCCATCTCCGCCAGGGGGTCGCCCACCCGCCGCATCGGCCGGCGGCGCAGGGAGTCGTCGCCGGTGAGCACGAAGTGGCGGCCCTGGCGCCCCGCCAGCAGCCCCAGCATCAGCCGCATCGTGGTGCCGGAGTTGCCGCAATCGAGCACGGTGTTCGGCTCCTGCAGGCCATCCAGGCCCACCCCCTTCACCAGTACCGGCTGGTCCGCCTCGATCGCCGACACCGCCACCCCCATGGCCCGCAGGCAGGCGGCGGTGCTGAGGGGATCCTCGGCGGGCAGCAACCCCTCGATGCGGGTGGTGCCCTCGGCGATGGCACCGAACAGCAGCGCCCGATGGGAGATCGACTTGTCGCCCGGCACCCGCACCGTGCCCCGGAGGCTGCAGCCAGCGGTGGTTCCCAGGGCGAGGGGCATCGGACAGGGGCGACTGGGGCGAGCGTAGGGAGTGGCGGGCCCGGGTTTCCGCGGCTATCACGGCAGCATCTCGTCTGCTCCTCTGTGGCTCAACAGCTCGAGGCCGTGTTCCGTTTTCTGGCCCAGATTCAGCACGACTCAGCACTGCGGGCCCAGCTCAACGAGGTGTGCACCGCCGATGAGGTGGCGGCCATCGCCGCCGAGCGCGGCATCAGCTTTGCCCCCGCCACCCTGCTGGAGCTGTTCGAGCGCTGCAACGAGGCCCCCATCGCCCGCTCGGGCCTGATGGACGAGAAGCTGATCCGCGTCTATCTGCGCCGCGAGTCGCTGGCCTGATCGCTGCCTGAACCCCTCTGGAGCGCAAGCCCCCAGCGCAGCCTCAGCCCAGCATCAGGCCGCCGTCGTTGCGCAGGGTCTCCTGCCAGCTGCGCAGGTCGTAGAGCAGTTCCTCCAGGGTGAGGGTTGCCAGTTCCCGCTCCAGGGCGCCCTGCAGCCGCCGCCCCAGGGCCAGCAGCACCCGCTCTTCCGCCGCGCCACCGCTGGATGAGTCCCCCAGCAGCTGCGGCTTGCCCCCCACCGCCTCCAGCACCGTGCCCACCGCAATGTCCCGCGGCTCGCGTCGCAGGCGGTAGCCCCCCTGTCTGCCGCGGCGCGATTCCACCACCTGGGCCCGCCGCAGCTGCAGCAGCAGTTGCTCGAGCATCGGGGCGGGCAGCTGCTGGGCGGCGGCAATCTCGTTCACGGAGCGCCACTCCCCACCAGCGCCCGCCAGCTCCAGCAGGGCCCGCAGGGCCTGCAGGCCACTCCTGCGCAGCACGTCAGCAGTGGGGCTGGGGCGCCGCCAGCCGCTCCAGCACCTGCTCCAGGGTGTAGCCGAACAGGGCGGGATCGGGGGCGGCATCCCCCAGGTCGGCCAGGCCCAGCTCGGCCCAGCGCTGATCGATCCGGGCCTCCAGTTCCGCCGGCCGTTGCAGCGGCTCACCCCAGGGGTGGTTGCGCTCGGGTCCAAGTTTTGTGGTGGCATCGATGGCCAACCGGCCCCCCAGCCCCAGCTGTTCGCTGGCGAAATCGAGCGTGTCGAAGGGGGTGTTCTCCAGCACGAACAGATCCCGCTGGGGATCCACCAGGGCGCTGATGGCCCAGATCACCTGGCGCGGATCGCGGATGTTGATGGCCTTGTCCACCACCACCACGAACTTGGTGTAGGTGAACTGGGGCAGGGCGCTCCAGAAGGCCATCGCCGCCCGCTTGGCCTGGCCGGGGTAGGCCTTGTCGATGGCGATCACCGCCAGCTTGTAGCTGAGCCCCTCCATGGGCAGGAAGAAATCCACGATCTCCGGGATCTGCTGGCGCAGGATCGGGGTGTAGATGCGGTTGAGGGCGATCGCGAGCATGGCGTCCTCCTTGGGAGGCCGGCCGCTGAAGGTGGTGAAGTAGATCGGATCGCGCCGCTGGGTCACGGCCTGGATCCGCACCAGGGGTGAGTCTTCGACGCCGCCGTAGAAGCCCATGTGGTCGCCGAAGGGGCCGTCGGCCAGCTCCTCGCCCGGGGTGATCGTGCCCTCCAGCACCACTTCGCTGTGGCTGGGCACCTCCAGATTCACGGTCTTGCACTTCGCCAGCCGCACCCCTTCACCGGCATAGAGCCCGGCGAACAGCCACTCGCTCAGCTGCACAGGAATCGGTGTGGCGGCGGCCATCACCAGCAGTGGGTGCACGCCGATGGCGATGGCGATCTCCAGCGGTTTCCCCATCGCCGCCGCCTTGCGCAGGTGGCGCGCCCCGCCGCGCACGCTCAGCCAGTGCACCGTCATCGTGTTGATGCTCTGCTGCTGCAGCCGGTACACCCCCACGTTGGGGGTGCCGGTTTCCGGATCCTTGGTGATCACCAGCCCCAGGGTGATGATTCGTCCCGCATCCCCGGGCCAGGGCCGCAGCAGCGGCAGGGCGTCGAGGTTCACCTGGTCGCCCCGGAACACCTGCTGGTGGCAGGGGGGCGTGAGATCGAGATCCGGCCGGGCCTTGAGCACGTCCCAGAGCACCCCGCCGAAGCGCGCCGCCTCCCGGAGCCCCTTTGGGGGGCGGGGCTGTTGCAGCAGGGCCAGCCGTTCCCCCAGGGCCTCCAGCTCCTCGGCCCGCTCCATGCCCATGCTCCACAGCACCCGCTCCTGGGTGCCCAGCAGGTTCACCGCCACAGGCATCGAGCTGCCGATCACGTTCTCGAACAGCAGCGCCGGCCCCCCCAGCCCCAGCACCCGATCGGCGATGGCGGCCAGCTCCAGATCGGGGTCCACCGCTGCCGTGATCCGCCGCAGGGCTCCCCGGCTCTCCAACAGCTGCAGGAAGCCGCGCAGGTCGCGGCGGCTCGGATTCGGCATCAGTGGGTTGTTGGCGCCAGGACTTCGGTCCATCATCCCTGGGGCCACCTGTTGCTTGTGAGGCGATGGCAGCCACGGTTCTGATCACCACAGCCCACGGCATGTTCGGAGGGGCTCTGCTGCAGCAGCTGCGCCTGCGGCCGGAGCTGCAGGTGCGGGGGATGGTGCGCCGCCGCCGTGCCGACGACGTCGATGCAGGCAACGTGCGCTGGGTGGAGGGCGATCTGGATGATCCAGCCAGCCTGATCGCGGTGGTGCAGGGGGTGAGCGAGGTGTTTCTCACCACGCCGATGGATGGGCGCATCGCCGCGCGGGAGTGTGCCCTGATCGATGCCCTGAAGGTGCACAGCCCGCAGGCGCGGGTGGTGATCCTCTACGGCGCCGTGGATCACCAGGGGGATCCGCTGGTGACCCAGCATCAGCAGGCCATCGCCCACCTTCAGGCCTCCGGCCTGCGCTGGACCATCCTCAGTCCCAACACGGTGATGGAGACGGCCCTGCTGCTCCAGGCCGTGAGCGTGCCCTGGGGCGTGGTGATGGGCTGCAGCGGGGAGGGCCGCGTGGGCTTCGTGGCCCTCGATGACGTGGTCCGGGTGGCGGCCACGGTGCTCGCCTGCGGCGGGTTTGAGGGCGAGGAGCTCGTGGTGACGGGACCGGAGGCGCTCTCGATGCCCCATGTGTGCCGGCTGCTCAGCCTGGAGCTGGGCCGGCCGGTGCGCTTCCTGGATTTGCCCGAGGAGCGTTTGGCGGCGATGCTGCTGGAGGATGGCAGCTACGGCTCCGCCCAGCAGGTGGAGACGGAAGTGCTCTGCCATCTGCGCGCCTGGCGCCGCGGCGGCGCCGCCATCGTGACGGACACCGTGGCCCGCGTCAGCGGGCGCCAGCCCCTGTCGGTGGCGGCCTGGCTGCAGGAGCAGCGGGCGGTCTTCGCCCGGCCGCGCCGGGTGCAAGACCACCTGATCGGGCTGCTGCTGCGCCTGCGCTTCGGCCGCTTCGCGCTCGATCCCACGGCTTGAACGCCGCACCGGGCCGCTTCCTAGGGTTGCCAGCCCAGCTGGTTCCGCGGCCGTGCAGATCTCCTACTTCCACACCTCTGAAGCCGTACCGCCCGTGAAGCCCTCGGCGGAGGGTGGCCCCGATGCCGCCGTGGTGATCGACGTGCTGCGGGCCACCACCACCATCGCCTGGTCGTTGCAGAACGGCGCCGAGGCCATCCAGGCCTTCGCCGACCTGGCCTCCCTGGACGCCGCTGCGGCCGCCTGGCCTGCAGCCCAGCGCCTGCGGGCCGGTGAGCGGGGCGGCCAGCGGGTGGAGGGCTACGACCTGGGCAATTCACCCCTGGCCGTGACTCCAGAGCTGGTGGGCGGCAAGCGCATCTTCATGAGCACCACCAATGGCACCCGTTCCCTGGCGGCGGTGCGCGAGGTGCCACTGCTGCTCACGGCCTGCCTGCCCAATCGCACCGCCGTGGCCCGGCGGCTGCTGGAGCGCGGCTGCCAGCGGGTCTGGATCGTGGGCAGCGGCTGGGAGGGCGACTATTCCCTGGAGGACAGCCTGGCGGCCGGTGCCGTGGCCTCGGCCGCCACGGAACAGGCGGTGGCGCCCCACATCGGCGTGAGCCTGGGCAACGATGAGGCCCTCGCCGCCCTGGCCCTGTGGCAGCAGTGGCACCACGACACGGAAACCTGCCTGCGGGCCGCGAGCCACGGCCAGCGGCTGATGGGCCTCGGCAACCACGACGCAGACTTTGCCTGCTGCGCCGCCGTGGACAGCCTCACGATCGTGCCCACCCAGACCGCTCCCGGCGTGATTCAGGCGGCCTGAGGCCAGGGCCGCCGGCGGCCGTTACAGTGCCCGCTGCGGCGAGAACCCCAGCGGTGTCAAGCTTTCTGGCGGCAGCGATTCAACTCACCAGTACGGCGGACATCGAGGCCAATTTGGCGATGGCCGAGGAGCAGATCGAGCTGGCCACCCGCCGCGGGGCCGAGCTCGTGGGCCTGCCGGAGAACTTCGCCTTCATGGGCGACGATGAGCGCCGCCTGGAATTGGCCTCCAGCCTGGCGGAACGGTCCCGGCGCTTTCTGGTCACCATGGCGCGCCGCTATCAGGTGACCCTCCTTGGTGGTGGCTATCCGGTGCCGGCCGGCGATCGACTCACCACCAACCGCGCGGAGCTGGTGGGCAAGGACGGCCAGATCCTGGCCAGCTACGACAAGATCCACCTGTTCGACGTGGACCTGCCCGACGGCAACACCTACCGCGAGTCGGCCACGGTGCAGCCGGGCAGCGAACTGCCCCCCGTGGTGGAGGTGCCAGGGCTCTGCCGGGTCGGCCTGTCCATCTGTTATGACGTGCGCTTTCCTGAGCTCTACCGCCACCTCGCCGGAGCCGGCGCCGACGTGCTGTTCATCCCCGCTGCCTTCACCGCCTTCACCGGCAAGGATCACTGGCAGGTGCTGCTGCAGGCCCGGGCGATCGAGAACACCGGCTATGTGGTGGCCCCTGCCCAGACCGGCAGCCACGGTGGACGCCGCCAGACCCACGGCCACGCCATGGTGATCGACCCCTGGGGCACCGTGCTCGCCGACGCCGGCATCGGCCCGGGCCAGGCCGTGGCTCCGATCGACGTGGGCCATCGCCAGCGCATCCAGGCCCAGATGCCCAGCCTGCAACACCGTCGTCCTGCCCTGTTCTGACCCGGTGAGCGGTGCCTTGACGCCACCCCTGCGCAGGCGCCTCTCCGGGCTGCTGTTCACGGCTGTTGTGCCCCTTTGCACGCTGTTGGCCGGGTTGCCCGCCTGGGCCGGCAGCGCTCTCTCCGCCTGGCGCATCAGCCGCGATGGCGCCCTGGAGCTGCGCACCTCCCCGGATGTGCAGCTGCAGGCCTTCTTTGAAGCGGGCCGTGGCGGCATCGGCCCGCGGGTGTGGATCGACCTCCCCGGCGCGCCACAGCGCACCCGCACCATTGCCGGCAACGGGGTGGTGCGTCAGGTGCGCATCGGTCGGCCCGATGGCACTGCCACACGCCTGGTGGTGGAGTTCCAGCCCGGCACCCGCCTGGATCCCGCTGGTCTGAAGTTGGTGGGCACCGCCCGGGATCGCTGGCGCATGGATTTCGCTGGTGTGGCCACGGGCCTGCTGCCCCTGGGGGAAGGCGACTTCGATGCCCCCTTCACCCCCAGCTGGCGGTCCGTGGTGTCCACCCCGCGGCAGCCCACCCCCTCCGGACCGATCCCCTCCGCCGGCTCCCTGCCGGATGTGCCCCGTGGCCGCTACAAGGTGGTGATCGATCCCGGCCACGGCGGGCCTGATCCCGGTGCCGTGGGCATCGGCGGCCTGCGGGAAACCGATGTGGTGCTCGATGTGAGTTTGCAGCTGGCGCAGCTGCTCCAGGCCAAGGGGGTGCAGGTGCTGCTCACCCGCACCTCCGAGATCGACGTGGACCTGCCGCCGCGGGTGGCCCTGGCCAACAGCAGCGGTGCCGATCTGTTCCTGAGCATCCATGCCAATGCCCTGAGCCTGGAACGACCGGACGTGAATGGCATCGAGACCTTCTACTTCGAGAGTGCCCGGTCGCGCGCCCTGGCCCAGGCGGTGCAGGATCAGATGCTGGCGATCTCCCCCGGCAGTCCCGATCGTGGCGCCAGGCCCGGTCGGTTTTTCGTGATCCGCCGCACCGTGATGCCGGCGGCCCTGGCGGAGATGGGCTTCGTCACCGGCGAACTCGATTCGCAGCGGCTGGCGGATCCCGCTTTCCGGCGCCGGATGGCGGTGGCCATCGCCCAGGGCCTGCTGGGCTACCTGCAGGCCAACCCATGACGCTCCCCGCTGGTGGCTCGGCCCCGGCAGGCGCCTCGGCCCCGATCGGCCTGTTCGATTCCGGTGTGGGGGGCCTGAGTGTGTGGCGAGAGATCGTGCGGCAGCTGCCCTCGGAATCCACCATCTATCTGGCCGACCGGGCCCACGTGCCCTACGGCAATCGCGAGGCCGAGGAGATCCGCCACTTCAGCGTGCACATCACCGAGCGGCTGGTGGAGGCCGGCTGCAAGGCGGTGGTGGTGGCCTGCAACACCGCCTCCGCCGTGGCGCTGCACAGCCTGCGCCGCCGCTTCCCCGGGCTGCCCATCCTCGGCCTGGAGCCGGCGGTGAAACCCGCCGTGGCCCTCACCCGCTCCGGCGTGGTGGGAGTGATGGCCACGCCGGCCACGTTCCAGGGGGAGCTCTACCGGGCCACCGTGGGCCGCCACGCCGTGGATGTGCGGGTGGTGGAACAGGTGTGCATCGGCCTGGCGGAGCTGGTGGAGAGCGGTGCGCTCGACGACCCGGCCTCCGATGCTGAGCTGCAGCGGTTTCTGGAGCCGATGCTCGCCGCCGGTGCCGACACCATCGTGCTGGGCTGCACCCACTATCCCTTTGTGATCGAGGCCATTCGCCGCCTGGTGGGCCCCGGGCTGCAGGTAGTGGATCCGGCCCCTGCCGTGGCTCGCCACCTCGGCCAGCTGCTCCAGCGCGAGGGCCTGGCGCTGCCCTCGGGTCAGGGCCGCCATCGCTTCTTCACCACGGGGGATCCGGCCTGCTTCGATCGGGCTGCCGCCCGGCTGGTGTCCGTGCAGAGTGCCAGCCAGCCCCTGGCCTGGCGGCGCTCCAGCGGCGGTGAGCTGCTGTTGCCGATGGTGTGAGCCTCGCCCGGCCGCCTGCGCCTTCTAGGATCAGCCCACCGCAGGGGGTCATGGCAACGGTCGCAGAGCTGCTCCAGCCCGTCGAGGCCGACCTCGAGGTTCTGCTCAGCGATCTGCGCAGCCTGATCGGCGCTGGCCACCCGATTCTCCAGGCCGCCGCAGAGCATCTGTTCAGCGCCGGTGGCAAGCGCATCCGCCCCGGCATCGTGCTGCTGATTTCCCGGGCCCTCTCCAGCGATGGAGAGCTCAGTGCCCGCCATCGGCGCCTGGCGGAGATCACCGAGATGATCCACACCGCCTCCCTGGTGCACGACGACGTGGTGGATGAGGCCTCCACCCGCCGGGGGGTGGACACCGTGCACAGCCGCTTCAACCATCGGGTGGCGGTGTTGGCCGGTGATTTTCTGTTCGCCCAGGCCAGCTGGCACCTGGCCAACCTCGACGACCTCGAGGTGGTGAAGCTGCTCAGCCGCGTGATCATGGATCTGGCGGATGGCGAGGTGAAGCAGGGTTTGTTCCGCTACGACACCGGCCAGAGCTTCGAGACCTACCTCGAGAAGAGCTACTGCAAGACCGCTTCGCTGATTGCCAACAGCGCCAGGGCCGCCGGCGTGCTCAGCGGCTTGAGTGAGCCCCAGCTCGACGGCCTCTACCGCTTCGGTCGCCAGCTGGGCCTGGCCTTCCAGGTGGTGGACGACATCCTTGATTTCACCGGCAGCGATCAGCAGCTGGGCAAGCCCGCCGCCAGTGATCTGGCCAGCGGCTACCTCACCGCTCCAGCCCTCTACGCCCTTGAGGAGCGTCCGGCCCTGGCGGGCCTGATCGAGCGGGAGTTCAGCCAGGAGGGGGATCTTCAGCAGGCTCTGGAGCTGGTGCGGAGCAGCGACGCCATTCCCCGCTCCCGGGCCCTGGCCGA
>Ga0214917_10006224_pt1 | contig 12464 bp, 11 predicted proteins | sample LL_1208_BB_MetaG_FD_177983 | JGI IMG/M metagenome (GOLD analysis project Ga0214917, IMG submission 177983) | Freshwater microbial communities from Lake Lanier, Atlanta, Georgia, United States - LL_1208_BB | ecosystem: Environmental > Aquatic > Freshwater > Lake | place: USA: Georgia | collected...
GAAAAGCTTATCCAACATATATGTGTAAAAAGTAACTATCTTAGATTCAGCCCCTTCCGTCAATCACCAAAACCGAGGAGGTCAGCCGCAACAAGTACTAATGATCAGTGATTTGCAAAATAGGTGCAAAAACGAAGCCTATCAGATCTTGGCCAGAATCTTCTTCTCCAACTTAACGATATCGGCCGAAAAGAGCCGGATTCCCTCGGCCAGCTTTTCTGTGGCCATGGCATCTTCGTTCAGCAGAAAGCGGAAGGTTTTTTCGTCCAAGGGAAGTTTGGCAATCGGATCTTTTTTGGCCGCCTCGGCGTCCAGCTTTTTTGCCACGACTTGGCTCGAAGCCTTCAATTCGGCGAGCAGGTTGGGACTGATGGTCAACAGATCGCAACCCGCCAACTCCAGAATCTGCCCCAGGTTGCGAAAGCTCGCCCCCATCACCTGCGTCGGGTAGCCGAATTTTTTGTAATAGGCATAGATCTTCTGCACCGATTGTACGCCGGGGTCCTCGGCTCCCTTGTAGTCCTTCCCCGTGCTCTTTTTGAACCAGTCATAAATCCGGCCGACAAATGGGGAGATGAGCCTTGCCCCAGCCTCGGCACAAGCCACAGCCTGGGGCAAAGAAAACATGAGGGTCAGGTTGCACTGGATTCCTTCCTTTTGGACAACCTTGGCCGCCTGTGCCCCTTCCCAGGTGGCCGCGATCTTGATCAGGATGCGCTCCCGATCAATACCCGCCGCCTTGTACATGCCGATCAGGTGGCGCGCTTTTTCGATGGTTCCCTGAACATCAAAGGAAAGCCTCGCATCCACCTCCGTGGAGACCCGCCCCGGGACAATCTTGAGGATTTCACATCCGAAAAGAATCAGCAGCCGATCGATGATCGCCCGGGCTTTCTCCTCTTTGGAGCCCGCCGTGCCCTTCCCGTCCGCCACCGCTTTTTCCAGCAGAGCCTGATACGCCGGCATCTCGGTTGCTTTTTCGATCAAAGTCGGATTGGTCGTCGCATCCTGCGGGGCGTACTCCTTTATCGAGGCAAAATCCCCCGTGTCCGCCACCACGGTGGTGAACTGTTTCAACTGATCCAAGGCGTTGGCGCTCATGTTTTACTCCCCTAATTGTTCGTTCAGAATCGGCACCAGCTTTTCCTGAACTTTGCGGATCTTATCCTCTTCGTCCGCTTCGACAAGCAGTCGCACAAGATTTTCCGTCCCCGAATATCGGAGGAGAATCCGTCCTTTTTTTCCCAAAACCTTCTCCGTTTCCCGGACGGCAGCTACCAGGGGAGGGACCGACTCCCAAGCGGGCTTGTGTCTCACCTTCAGGTTCACCAGCTTTTGCGGATACCGCCTCATCCCCGCCCTCGCCTGATGGAGGGACTCCTTCTTTCGCTGCAACAAATCCAGGATCTTCAACGCCGAAAGCAAACCATCGCCTGCCGGAGACACATCCAGAAAAAGCAAATGTCCCGACTGCTCCCCGCCCAGAGTGAAGCCACCCTTTTTCATCGCGGCCGCCACATAACGGTCCCCTACTGGAGTCCTCTCCACCCTCCCCCCCTGTTTGGCCATGGCCTCATCCAAACCGAGGTTACTCATCACCGTGACCACCACGGTTTTCCCCGGCAATTTTTCTCGCCCGAGGGCATCCAAGGCAGCCATGGCAATGACCTCATCCCCATCGACCCGTTCCCCTTTCTCATCCACCAGAACCAGCCGGTCGGCATCCCCGTCATGGGCCAAGCCGATCCAATCTTTCCGCTCCCGGATTTTTTGCATCAAGCCCTCGGGATGTTCCGACCCACAGCCCTCGTTGATGTTCCTCCCATCCGGCCGATCCGACATCACCTCCACTTCGGCTCCCAGCCCCCGCAAAATTTCCGGCGTGGTGAACCAGGCCGCTCCATGGGCCGCATCCACCAGAATCTTTCGTCCTTGGAGGGAAAAATCCTCCCCGAACGCCTGGATCAATTTCTTGCGGTATCCCTCGATCGCCCAATCCCGGCAGGAAAAATCCAGTTCTGGGGTCTTTTCCCCGATGGCGGGGGGATGCTCCCAATCCAATCCGCTCTCCAGCTGAGCCTCCTCCTCGTCGGTCAGCTTGGCCCCGCTAGCCCCGCAAAATTTGATCCCGTTGTCGGCGGCCGGATTGTGGGAGGCGCTGAGAATGGCCCCGGCACAGGCCCTCCGGGCCGGCACCAACATCGCCGCCGCCCCGCTGGGCAACACCCCGCCCAGCTCCACAAAGAGTCCCGCCGATTTCAGCCCCGCCGCGAGGGCGGCCTCGAGCATGGGCCCGGAGCCCCGGGTATCCCGGGCGATTAGGACTTTTCCGCGAGGAGAAGCTCGGGAGAAAAATTTTCCCGCGGCCGCTCCCACAGCCGCGATGAATTCGGGGGTCATCGGCACTTTCCCCACCCGCCCACGGATCCCATCCGTGCCGAACCACCTCCGAACCGTCCCTCCCCCCATCAGCGCAACCCCGTCCTCATTCCCGCCACGATGACTCCCAAAACGCCCCAAGCCAGCCCGGCGAGCAACAGGCAGATTAAGGCCCGCAGGGTTCTGCGCGCCAAAGCCTGGGGTCCCAACGTGGGACGCAGAAATCCACGGGCCAATCCGCCGGTCCAGGAAACCCCGGTCCCCCCGCTGACCAGAAGTTCCGTCAACCTTTGACGAAGAGCATCAATCTCCAGGGGACGATCCATTTTTCCCCGGCGGCAAAGCGTCAACTCCCCCGTCTCCTCGGACAACACCAGCACCACCGCATCACTCTCCTCGCTCAAACCCAAGGCCGCCCGGTGCCGCAAACCCAAGACCCGGCTCATCGGCTGTTGACTCACGGGAAGAATACAGCCGGCGGCCACCACCCGGTCCCCCCGGAGAATCGCCGCCCCGTCATGCAACGGCGTCTTGTTGAAAAAGATCGTGGCCAAAAGCTCCTCCGAGACATTGCCGTAAACTGCCACCCCCGAATCAATCACGCCTTGCGCCAAGTCCGACTGCTCGAAAACGATCAGGGCCCCGTATTTTCTCTCCCGCAATGCCTCGATCGCCTTGATCACCTCCTCGATGACAAACGATTGCCTCTCCCCGTGCAGGGTAAAGCCGCCCGCCCGTCCAATCTCCGCCAACGCGCGCCGGATCTCCGGTTGAAAGAGAATCAGGAATGCGAGCACCAAAACCGAAACAAACGCCTGCAACAAGAAACTCAACACCCGAAGTTCGAGAAATTTCGATGCGGCCAAAGCAACCAAGAAAACGAGCAGGAATCCGCTCAACACCTTGGCTCCTTGGGTGCGGCGCAAGAGCTTGTACCCGTAGTAAAAGACCGCGGTCAGCAGCAGAATTTCCAAAACCCCCTGCCAGCGCAGGTTGCGGTAAGGTTCCAGCCAGCTATCGGGCACGATCATAGACGAAGCAGACCAGAAAGTGCGGACGCTGTCGATGCGGAGAATTAAGGTTTTATCCGAAAGGGCAGGTCCAGTCGATCCAACTCTTGGTCCTCCGGCCCCAAAGCGCGGACTGTGGCTCCGTTTCCACGAAGTTCCACCACATTGACATATCCCGATTGGGCAAACGCCTTGGTCAGGGCTTTGGACTCAGGACAATTTTGCGGCCTGGCCTCGACCCCCATGGCCCCGTTTCCCAAAAATGGAATTTTTCGGCCCGCCTTTCCCTCGGATTCCACCCGTTGCAAGTTGTGCTCATGATGGGTGAACACCGCCGCCACTTCCGACTGCTCCAGCACCGGCACCCACTCCTCCCTCGTTTGCACGATCTCCCTCTGGTCTTTCCACTTGCGAAAAGAGGGATAGGTCGACACGTGCCACGAAGCAAAGACCCACGGCACGTGCTTCCTAAGGGCCAGATTCGCCTTCAGCCAATCCGTCTGCAGGGAAATCGGCAGCACATGCCCGGAGTCCAACAAGAGCATCGAGAGATAGTTTCCGAAATCGAGGGCTACCGGCTCGGCCTTCCGGTAGAGCCCCCCAAACAAGGCGTAAAAGAAAGGAGCCCGGGCCTTCATCTGCTCAAAGCTGGCCCCCTCCTGGACATACCCCCCCTTCACCTCATGGTTTCCGATCCCCGGAACAAAGGGAATGATTCGTCCGTCCGGTGCGCAGGCCGCTTGCCTCCATTGTTTCCAAAAGGCGATCTCGCGCTTGATGTCGTGCCCGTCCCCGTAAGCCAGATCCCCACCCACACTTATGAAAAGGGGATTTTGCCGCGCCGCCAATGCCATCATCTGCCCCGATGGATCCGCGATGTCGACATCCCCTCCCTCCACAAACGTCACACCGTTTCCGATTTCCCCGGGTGCCGTGCAAAATTTTGCCTCGGGCGAATCCCCGATTTTGAAAAGACACATCTCCCCGGGCGGAAGCTGATCCCAGCGGGCCCGCACCAGGGTCCAACGCGGTCTTCCCAACTTCTCGGGATCGGGAAAAGGCAGGGATTCCGTTCTCATGGACTGCCAGCCTTCATCGCCCGCTTTTTTCCATTGGATAATCTCCGGAAGGTCGTGTTGGGGAGGCTCTCCCAGCCCCGGACCGCGCAACCACAAGGCTGTCATGCTCCGGCACGGATCTTTTTCCCAGGTCAGGATCAGGGTGGCAGGCAGTTCTTCCGCCCATCCCTTGAACCCCCAGAGGCAAACCAGCAGATATAGACGAAAATGTTTCATCCCAAGGGACTACCCCATGCCGGGGCGTCGAAAATACCGATCCAGTCTTGGCATCGTTTTGTCACCCGGCAGGCACCCAGGCCTCTTCCGTGACGGGCGAAACATTCCCGCCTCTCCACTTCAACCAACAGACCCGTCCGCAGGCCCAGAGCACCAGAACGACCAGCAGGAGAAAAAAAGCGGTGATGCCGGCGTTGATTGCGTTTGTCATCGCCAACCGATCCTGCCCAGCCGCCGAGGCCTGGCGCATCGCGGTCAAAAAACCCAACCTTGGGTCCGTACTGAAGATTTTCATCCAGCCCGCACTGAACGTGACCACGACCAGCCAGACGAGCGGCGCCAGCGTCACCCACGCCAACCTTCCCTTGTCCATCTTCACCAACACGGTGGTGGCCAAACCGAGCGCCATCACGGCCAACAGTTGATTGGCCACACCAAAAATCGGCCAGAGACTGTTGATCCCTCCCTGGGGATCGATCACGCCCTGATACAGGAACCACCCCCAGCCCGCGACAAAGAGACCGCTTCCCAGAAAGTTCCCGGCCTGGGAATGCATCTCCCCCAAGGGCTTCCACAGCCAGCCCAACACCTCCTGCACGAGGAACCGCCCGATCCGGGTGCCCGCATCGATCGTCGTGAGGATAAAAAGCGCCTCAAACATGATGGCAAAGTGATACCAAAGAGCCATGGCTGCCCCGCCCGTGGATCCCGCCGACTTCGCAAAGATCTGGGCCATGCCCACGGCAAAGGTCGGCGCTCCCCCGGTTCTTCCCACCATGGACGGCTCCCCCACCGAACGGGCCAGATCCTCCATTTGCTTCTGCGTGACGGGAAATCCCATCCCGGTGATCTTTTGCACCACGGCGACCGGTTCGCCCCGCAGATTGATCGCGAAATACTCGCCCGGTGGCATGGAACAGGCCGCCACCAAGGCCAAAACCCCCACGCACATCTCCGTGATCATGGCCCCGTAGCCCACCACCCGGATGTCGGCCTCATTCGCCAAAAGTTTCGGCGTGGTTCCGGAGGAGACGAGACAGTGGAATCCACTGACCGCCCCGCACGCGATCGTGATGAAACAGAAAGGGAATACCGGACCAGCGAAAACCGGCCCGCTCCCGTCAATGAACTTGGTCAGCGCGGGCATTTGTAACTGGGGCGCCAGCAGGACCACCACCACTCCCAAGGCTGCGACGGTGCCGATTTTTAAAAACGAACTCAGGTAATCTCTCGGCGCCAGCAACAGCCAAACCGGCAGAGTGCTGGCCGCTAATCCGTACCCCATGATCGACCATGCCAACGATTTTCCATCCCAGGTAAATATCGTGGCCCAAGCCGGTGTCTCCGAGGCCCATTTCCCCGCCCAAACGCATCCGATCAAAGCCAGAACCCCAAGCACCGTGACCCAGGCCGTTCGCGCCCCCCCGGCTCCCCGCATGCCGATTCCCATGGCGAGGGCCAAAGGCATCGTCAACACGATGGTGAAAAGCCCCCAGGGACTCTCCGCCAACGCCCGCACCACCACCAAGGCCAACACCGCCATCAACATCGTCAGAATCCCCAGCAGCCCGATCACCGCGATGGTGCCGGCCACCGGTCCCACCTCCTCGCGCAGCATCTGGCCCACCGATTTTCCCCGCCGTCGCACGCTCAACCAAAGGATGATGCTGTCATGGACCGCCCCGCCCAGCACGGCTCCGATCAAAATCCAAAGCAATCCGGGGAGGTAACCGAACTGGGCGGCCAGGACAGGACCGACCAACGGCCCTGGACCCGCAATAGCGGCAAAATGGTGGCCAAAGACCACCCACCGGTTGGTTTTTACAAAATCCCGGCCGTCCGAGTATTGTTCCGCTGGTGTTTTTCTCTTTGGATTCACCGCTAAGACCGTGGCCATTAACCAAGCACTGTGGAACCGGTAGCCGATGGCATACACGCATCCCGTCGCCACCATCAGCCAGAGGGCGTTGACGGGCTCCCCCCTCTGCCAGGCAATCCACCCGAGAGATCCCGCACCAGCCAATGCAACCCAGGCCCAAAGAATTTTGGCCCAGACGCCCGGGGAATTTCTCATCCCATCTTGTTAGCCTCTTTTTTGTCCACAGCCAGCCGGCATCCGGCTTGCGTTTCGCGCCGCCAGGCTTATCAAACCCTTCATGCCATTATTCAAAATCATTGGTCTGACGATTCTTCTGGTCTCCACCTCCGCTTGGTTCTCCCCTACGGCTCTGGCCCAGGACGGCTCCAGCCGCACGTCGACGACCGGGAAGCGCTTCAAAAAAACCAGCCGGAGCAGCGAAGAGGGTGAGCCTTGGAAATCCATCCCCCTTCTTTTGGACCGACCGGAAAAGCCTTTTGAAGTCATCGGCTTGGTCAGTGCCCCTCAGATTTTTCTTTGGGACGACGAGGAATCCATGAAGGAGTCTCTCCAAAAACAGGCCTGGAAGATGAAAGCGGATGCTGTGGTTCTCGATCGCGTGGATACCAGTTTCCGGTTCACCGGCCCCGCCGGCGGCGCTAACGGTCGGGCCATCCGCTACAAATAAGCCTCGAGGCCGGGCCTAAGCCCGGCTTCCACTTTTGGGATAAGGTCAGGCCGTGAGGATGGCTTTCTCCGCAATTGAATACACCAGTTCATAACTGTTATTTCTCTGCTGGGGCTCATACCCCGCTTCACGAATCAACGTCCTCATCTCTTCGAGTGTGAGCCGGAAACTTGTCCCGGCGCTCGACACCACATTCTCCTCCATCATCAGGCTTCCAAAATCGTTGGCCCCAAACTTTAGAGCCACCTGACCCATCGCCGGTCCCTGAGTCACCCAACTGGATTGAAGGTTGGGAATATTATCCAAAAAGACCCGGGCCAAAGCCTGCATGCGCAGATATTCATGCGAGCCGGTCCGCTCCGCCTTGAGAACCGTGTTCTCCGGCTGAAAAGTCCAACAGATGAAGGCGGTGAATCCTCCGGTCCGGTCCTGCAAATCCCTCAGCCGTGCCAAATGCTCGATCCGCTCCTCCAACGTCTCCACATGGCCAAACATCATTGTCGCACTGGAGCGCAAGCCCATGCCGTGACCGATCTCCATGACCTTGAGCCAGGAGTCGGTGTCACATTTCCTCGGGGCGATTCTTTGGCGGACCCGGTCCACCAGAATTTCCGCTCCGCCCCCGGGAATGCTGCCCAACCCGGCCTCTTTGAATTTTCCAATCACTTTTTCCAGCGGCATTCGGAACACGTCGGCAAAATGGTTGAACTCGGGCGGGGAAAACCCATGGATGTTCACCTGCGGATATTTCGTTCGTAGATGGCGGAGAAGTTCCAGATACCATTCGAGATCCAACTTGGGATGGTGCCCGCCCTGCAGGAGAATCTGATTCCCGCCCGCCTTCACCAACTCGTCGATCTTCGCGTCGATTTGCGCGTGGCTGAGCACGTAGTGGTCGGCATCTTTTTCCGTCCGATAAAACGCACAGAACTTGCAATAGACGTCACAGACATTGGTGTAGTTGATGTTTCGGTCCACGAGATAGGTGACGACCTGCTCCCCCCGACCCCCGTAATCGTTCTTTTTCGCCAGATTTCTCCGCGCATCGGCCAACTCCCCGAGTTGTGCCAAAGGCCAATGATAGATTCCCTTAGCCTCTTCAGTCGTAATTCTTTTCCCCGCCAGGATATCCGCCTGCAACCGACTCATCGCCGGCCCCGACTCAGCGGGAAATGTCGCCCTGCCCCAAAAGTTTGAAACCGCCCCGCGACAGGACCTGGGCCCCGAGCTCGTTGTCATCCAGATTCAGACAGAGGGCCGGACGTGCCTCCGGACGAACCAGGAACGCATAGGTGGTCAGAATGTTGATCTCCGCCTCCAGCAGGGAGGAGAGAACCTTCGGCAGTTCCGTGGCGGCGCCCAACTCCACAGCCACCACCGTCGATTCTGTGTGGGCCACCGCCTGTTCATGAAAAATCGCCCGCGCCTGGTCGGGATCATCCACCACCATTCGGACGATCGCGCTATCCGTCGTGTCGAGGATGGTCAGCGCCACCACATGCACATGGCGGCTTTGTAGGATCCGGATCAGCTCCAGCAACCTCCCGGCCTTGTTGGCCAGAAAAATGGAAAATTGCCGGATCGGATCGCTGTGGGCTTTTTGCGTGGCCGTGGCCATATGAAAACTCTACTCCCTCCGTTCAGCCCCGCCAACCCAGGATCACTTTGGCCGTGTTCCTTCCGCTGGCCCCGAAAACTCCTCCTCCCGGATGGGTGCTAGCCCCGGTCAGGTACAGATTGCTCATCGGGGTCCGGTAACAGGAAATCTCCGGCAGGGGGCGGAACATGAACATCTGGTCCAAGCTCATCTCAAAATGCATGACATTCCCGCGGAGTAGTCCCAAGTCCCGCTCCAGATCCAAAGGGGTCTGAATATAACGCCCGATCATCTTTCCCTTCATGTTTGGGGCATACTGGCAGACCAGATCGTAGAGCTTGTCCGCCTCCCGCTCGCGGATGGCATCCCAGTTTTCACCATTCTTCAAATCGTAAGTGTGATATTGCGCCCAGGTGAAAAGGGTATGCTTGCCTGCCGGAGCCAGCGTTGGATCGATTCCGGAAAAGGTCATGGCCACCACGCTCGGTTGGGCAGGGGGACGCCCCGCCAGATAGTCCTGATAACTGCTCTCCAACATGGATTGGTCATGGCAAAGCAGCTGCATCGCCGAGTGATAGTTTCTCGGTTGTTTTCCGTTTTGCACGTCTGGCCCGTAGACCGGCAACTCCTCCACCGCGTGCCGCACCACCATGCCAAACCCGTTTCCGATTCTCGCCTTCCCCACCCTCTCCCTTAACTCCGGGGGTCCGTCCTCCAAAAGATCAACAAAGAAGGTCTTCAAATGACAGGCCGCCACCACCTTGCCGGCTTCCCATGACTTGTCTCCGGCCTCGACCAACCAGCCGGATCCATGTTTTTTGACCTTGCGCACCGGAGCGCCCAGATGAATCTCCCCTCCGTGCCGTTGCAGGCATTTGACCAAAGCGGTCGCTAGGGAACCGCTTCCACCTTTCGCTCTCTTAGCGCCTCCTTTGTGGATCATGGCATTCCAACCAAACATGTCCCCGCTGGCCACCTCCGCCGGCGCCGGTCCGCTTTGGGCGGAGAGCCAAAGCATGGCCGTGCGCAGATGCTCGTTTTCGAACGTCTCCTTGATCACCTCCCCGTACGGCGCCATCAACTGCCGGGCGGTATCCAGGCTCGACCACAACCTTCTCGATTGGGGCCGAAAAAGATTCCTCTTCACAATGGTGGCAAAAAGACGCCCCGGGGAGGGAGGCGCCAGAAAGGTTTCGAAAACCCCTTCATTTAACTCCGTCCATCTCTCGACATACCGGCGATAGGCCTCGGCATCCCGCGAGCTGAAGTGGGCAATGCTGGCACAGGTTTTTTCGACCGAACGATGGAAGGAAATCCCCTCGTTGGAACCCGGAACGGGATAGTAAGCCCAAGGATCCATCTCGATGTACTCCAACCCCTCCTTCTCCAACTCCAACTCGGCCACCACCGGAGTCTGATGAATCATAATATGAACTGAAGACCCCACATCGAAACGAAATCCGGGAATCAGATCGTCTCTCGTGCAAACCGCCCCGCCTGGCAGCTCTCTCTTTTCGACCACCGCCACCTTCAGGCCGGCCTTCGCCAAATAACAGGCACAAATCAGGCCGTTGTGCCCGGCCCCGACGATCACCGCATCAAAACGCAAAACTCGCTTACCTCACCACGGCCAAGCGTGGGCCTTGGGTCGCAACCTTCAGCCGACCCACAAATTTCGCCATCCGTTCCGCCGCCACTTCAATCCGGTCCATGGCCGTGGCGTAACTGCAGCGGACAAACCCCTCGCCTCCCGGGCCGAAAGCCCCACCCGGAACCACCGCCACCTGTTCCTCCTCCAACAACCGGAGGGCAAACTCCTTCGAGCTCAGCCCGGTTCGCCTCACATCCACAAAAAGATAAAAAGCCCCCGCGGGGTTTGTGGTGGGCAGTCCTGCCTCCTCCAGCCGGTGCCGGAGAAAATCCCGGCGGATGCGGTAGGTTTCGCGCGCCTCACTGGTGGTGGTCTCCGCCCCCTTCAACGCCTCCACGGCCGCCTCTTGGCTGGGCGTGGGAGCGCAAAGTATCGAATACTGGTGAATCTTCATCATCGCCTCGATGAGCGGAGCAGGGGCACAGGCGTACCCGATCCGGAATCCGGTCATGGCAAAAGCCTTGCTCAAGCCGTGAAGCAGAATCGTCCGCGCCCGCATGCCGGGCCGACTGACAATCGACTCATGCCGCCCCTCGTATGTCAGCTCGGCATAAATCTCGTCACTGATCACCAGCAAATCCTTCTCCACGCAGACCTTGGCCAGCGCATCAAGATCCTTCCCGGCCAAGACCGCTCCCGTGGGATTCGTTGGAAAATTCAGGAGCAGAACCTTGGCCCCATCCGCTTCCCGGGCCACCGCCGCAGGATCCAGCCGGAAGCCGTCTTCCGGCCGGGTCTGAATGGCCTTGGCTTTGCCGTACGCCAGGGCGATCGACGGCGCGTAGGAGACATAACAGGGCTCGTGATACAGCACGGTCTCTCCCGGATTCAGGACCGCCCGAAGGGCCAGATCGATCGCCTCACTGACGCCCACCGAAACCAAAATCTCGTTTTCGGGCTGGTAGGCCTTCCCAAACATTTTCTCCACGTACCTGGAAATTTCCTGCCGTAGCTTTAGTGAACCGAGATTGGAGGTGTAGCCCGTGCGCCCGTGCTCCAGGGAGTAAATCGCCGCTTCCCGTACCGCCCACGGAGCCGAGGAATCGGGCTCGCCGATACCCAGGGAAATGACATCCCCACGCTTCTGCACGAGCTCAAAGAAATCCCGGATGCCGGAGCGGGGAATTTCCCGGACATGCTCGGCGAGAAAGTCCGCCGGCGTCTTCACGGCGAAACGGAAAGCCGCTCCGCCTTTTCGTCCGCCAAAAAGAGCACGCCGGCTTCCTTGTACGTCTTGAGCTGAAAATGGGTCGCCGTCGAAATCACGCCCTGAATGGTGGAAAGTTTCTCCGCCACAAAACTGGCCACTTGCCGCAAATCTTTTCCCTCCACCACGATCAGGAGGTCATATCCTCCGCTCATCAGCTGGCACGAGACCACCTCGGGATACCGCGCGACCCGGGCCGCGATGCGGTCGAATCCCCCGTCCCGTTCCGGGGTGATGCGAACCTCGATCACCGCACGCACCCCCCCGTTGCCGGTTTTGTCGGGATCCAAAACCGCTTGGTATCCAAGAATAATCCGGTCGGTCTCGTATTTTCGGATAGCCGCCTCCACCTCTTTTTCGCTTTTCCCGGTGAGACGCGAAAGTTCGGCCGTGGTGGCACGACCCTTCTCTTTCAGCAGATGCAACAAGGGGTCCATGAACAGGAAGCCGGAAGGCTGGAGGAGGGGTGAGTCAGGGAACGAGGAAGATTTTACCCGTGTAGGGGCACTTCACTTCCGTTCCCGGGGCAAAGCCCTTCACATCGACCAACCCGGCGTAAGGGGCGTAAGGGCTGCGAACCATGCCGGGCTTGCCGGAAACTTTCTCTCCCTTGGGATAGCTGGCCTTGGCCGGCGAAGTTTTCTCCGCATCCCCGGGAGGACTCCAGGGCTTCTTCTCCTGGGACGCGGTCGCCTCGGGCTTGTCGGTCTTGGTTGCGTCCGGGGAAGTGGTCGCCGTGTCGCTGCCAGCGGTGGAACTGTCGGTGGTATCCCCATACG
>Ga0214917_10006225_pt1 | contig 12462 bp, 14 predicted proteins | sample LL_1208_BB_MetaG_FD_177983 | JGI IMG/M metagenome (GOLD analysis project Ga0214917, IMG submission 177983) | Freshwater microbial communities from Lake Lanier, Atlanta, Georgia, United States - LL_1208_BB | ecosystem: Environmental > Aquatic > Freshwater > Lake | place: USA: Georgia | collected...
AACATGATGAGGGAGTTGGTATCGAGGGATGGTAGGACGGGTGCGATGGCGACATCGCCCCGGATCCAGTCGCCCTGGCCCCTGTTCCGGTCGAGGTTGGCGACAATGAACCTGTCGTAGTTGACGGTCTGAATGTCCCCGGCGTCCTGGTAGTTGCCGACCATGGTGGGGACGGGGAGTGAGCTCGTGGAGAGGGCGCCGCTGCTGTCGGTCAGGGCCTCGGACTGCTGCTGGGCGTTGTAGCTGACGGAGGACATGCCCTTGTCGCTGTAATCAAAGGGCTCGTGCATCCTGGGCTTGTCGGTCCTGGCGACTGCGCCGGCAAGGGACAGAGGGTCGGAGGGGTCGCAGGCCATCTTGCTCAGGGTGGGGAGGTTGTACGATACTTGGGAGGAGAGCCCCTGAGGGATGATCCGGGGGGGGACTCGGGACTGGGCGTTGCCCGGCACCTGGAAGATGCCGGAGGATTGGAACCCGGCGGGGGCGCTCCCGACGGGGAGGACGCTCTGCTGATAATTCTGGGGATTGGAGTACCGCCCATCGGCGGTGAGGACGTCGGACTTGACGGTGAATTTTCCGGTCCCCCACCAGTGCTCCTTGGTCGTCTTTTCACGGAGACTGTGCACAAAGTAGCCAAAGATACCGAGCAGGACGACCCACGACGCAACCACATGGGTATTTGAACTCATCTTCTTTTTGTTTGATTGGATATTTTTCTTTTTCATTTTCTTCAGAAACTCGACCCGGGCGCATACGATGACACCGTCATGACCCATTGAAGAAAGACCGTCCCCGCGATCGACAGGGTATCCCACCTAAAGTCAACACCCCTAAAAACGAGAACGCCCAGGGCGACCGTCCGCACCACCATGGATGTCCAGATCAGCCATCCATAGAATCGGTAATTGACCAGTGCGCTCTCGGGGAACCCACCCTTCACGATAGGATCCTCCTGGAGCTTGATCAGGTACGACATCATCAGGATCGTCATCAGCGCCGACAACCCTACAAAGCCAAATCTGATCCACCTCCTTATCTCGGGTTGATTGAGGAGTCCGATCGCCGAGGGTGCGGTAGACGGTATTGAAGTCAGGACGATATTCAGGATCAGGGCCGGGATGGACACCAGACAAAAGTCTGATACCATGACGCCCTTGATCGCCCAAAGGATCCTTCTGAGCTTGTCGGACGGCTTGTCCATGCGGCACGAGTCCCCATAATCGATCTTGAGATGCCTGACGAGCGACCAGCAGAGTATGACCGCGAGCGCGCACCCGATACCCTCGACCACCCTCTGCCACATCACGTCAGGGAGAATCACAAAGCATGCGTAATACACAATGGAGAACAAGACCAATGATGTAAAGAACATGAACACCCTGACAAAGCCTACAATCTGGCTGTTGATGACCGCCTGATACCCCGGACACGCCGATCCCGTCTTCTGAGGAGCAACCACAAGGTTATTGTCTGACGGTGCATTGTTATTATCCGATGGATTGACGACAACGACCGATGGTGCGTTGTTATTATCCGATGGTGGGTTATTATCCGATGGTGCGTTGTTATTATCCGATGGATTGACGACAACGACCGATGGTGGGTTATTATTATCCGAGGGTGGGTTATTATTATCCGATGGATTGACGACAACGACCGAGGAAATGACATTGCTATCCGAGGGGGGGATGACATCGATCACACGACGATCAGTCCCCGTTATCGTCGTATTGGGCAGCCGATACCTTGATACATTAGCAGGTATAGATACATGTCTGGAGACGGTTCCCATCTTGTATTTTCTTATCTACAGAAATTTTTATTCTTCTTGCATGAAACCTCCATCAATCCTCACCCTTAAAACCCACTTTGGGTTCACTCGCAGGGTTGAAACCAACCCCCATCAAACTTTAATTACGGCTTAAGAACAAATCGTCTTCTTAAGCCGGCCTAAAGTTGGTTCCAACCTGCACGGGTCAAATTTTGGGTTCACTCGGATCTTATCGGATCCCACCTTAAGTAGATTGTATAAATCCTGAAGTGTCTTACGGACCGAGTTGGGTTTCCGTGGGGAGTTGCTCCTTAAATACATGTTCAGAAGTATTTAAGGACATAACGAGCTGTGCGCAGGGACCGAAGATGATTTCGAGACATGGTATTAAACCCACCTTAAGGATAAGATAGATAAATATCCTTAAGTGTCATCAAAGTCGAGTTGGGTTTGGGTTTCCGTGGGAAGGGTTTAATCCGGGTTTAACCCGCAGAAGGTTTGGATTATTGGAGACGGGCAAAGAGGTCGCGGGGTCCCTTGGAGGCGTCATAGCCCACGACGGCCTTGGCGTTGCCGAGGTTGATGATGGTCGGGGTGCCGGTTATGGTCGCCGCGTTCCCGATATACCGCTTCAGCGTATCCTTGTCATTAATGTCGACAATGACGGTGGCGGACTTGATTTCTGGCACCTTGTCCAGATCGCTCACGAGGGTGGAGCAGTAGCCACAGTCGCGGCTGCTGACCACGATGTAGTTCGGTCCGGTCATGGGTGCGGCCGTCTGACGAGCGGAACTAAAGTACTGGACGATGCTGTCAAAGGACTGGGGCGTGCCGGAGAGGATCAGGCCGGTGCTGCTGCTCACGATCGATGGGTTGATCGTCACACCCAGCTTGGCCGCCTCGTTCATGACCATCGAGTCGGTAACGTCCTTGACCTCGATGTAGGGCACGAGCGAGGCCGGGATGACGGACAGGATGAGACTGGTGGTGTTGGGGGTGCCGTAAATGACGAGGCGGTGGGCGTTCAGGAAGCTGACGACGGAGTCATTCATGGGCGGCATCGTCGATGGGACGGGCTGCCGACCGGCGACGCCGGCGCACCCGTTATTGGTGGAGGCGTCGGTCTCGAAGCGGGACGTGACCTTGTTGGTGGGGCACTGCACGACGTTGTAGAACGAGCACGACCCGGGGTAGCCGGTCCGGATGGACGCGTAGGGGAGACCGTTATTGTCCTTGGTGAGCGAAAAGTACGAGTTGTCGGCATTCGGGTACGCCAGGTACTGGATATCCATAGGCGGATAAGGGCTGTTTATGGTGGGGGCAAGCAGGGTGTTGTAATTGAAGCCCAGCACACTGTATTCACGAAGAGGCTTCGTGTAATTGTCAGAAGCGTCAATATCCATCCGTATTTTAACAATGAGGGAAAAAAAAAAATAAAATTTTGTTCTCCATCGTTTTTTTTCATACCCTGACCTCACCTCTCCCAAATACCAGAAGCATCACGAGCACAATCAGCATCCCACAATACGTCGGTATCCTCCTAAAATCCTTCACACCGAACCCCGGACACACGCTCATGACAATCCTGGGAGCAACCGCATTGTACACCTCCGCAACCACACTCCCCAGGATCATCACCCGCATCGCAAATACCACAAACACAAAGATGATAACCCTCCTCAGCGCACTCCTCGGCGTCGGAGCAGCAGCAACCGCCTGATCCTCCTCCATCATTATTTCATCCATTTTCTTCAATCCCACCAGAGCCCTTAAGACGCTTCCCGGATATCAATGACATGGCATCGGGTCGGGTTCTTCCTCGGGTAGACCCAGACCCTGCCTGTCAGGTAGCTCTTGTGGCCTGTCGGAGGATCTGCAACCCTCGGCGGTGAGGGCACGACCCTCGTCTCGATCGACCGCCAGGACGCCGTGTTCATCCACACCCCAAGGAACGAATCGTCCGTCAGGCTTATGAACCGGTCATAATCAAGCGGAACAGCCAGCCTCTCGTCCCTCGCCAACATGATGATCACCCACGCCTCAAACTCCATCACCTTCGGATGCCTGTACACATTATCAAACATGTTGGACCTCGCCCACATGAACATGCGCAGGTCGTCGCACACCCTCTCACAAAAACACAGCCTGCCGTCAATCACCCTCATGCCGTTGATGATACGATCGATATTGAAGCCCCTCTGCATCCCCGTCGACATGGTGTCCCTCATCAGGTAATCGATCCTCCCCGCATCCACAACATCGTGCCTGTCATTCACGATGCACGCAAACCACTCCCGGATCGCATGGTGCATGAACTTGTCGGGGCACACGAGCGCCTGGATGAACGACAGGTCGTTCTTGCCGAGCCGGTACGGGAAGGTCATGTCGCTCACAATCCGCTCCAGTATAATGCAGGCCCTGTAATCATGGCTGATCCACGGATCGTCCTCCTCCTTGGCCGCCGATCGGAGGTACGTGTCAAAAACATGCCCGAACGGCCCCATGCCCAGGTTCTTGCACAGAGACGCAATCGCAATCAGGTGATACGGCGTCTCACCATCAAAAAGACCCGGCTGCGCCACCAACAGACGATTCAGAATCATCCTCGCGACATGGTATGCACCCAACGCATTCTCAAACCTCGTCGTCCGAGCCGTCGGGAACACCTTGTACACCATCCCCGTCTGCCGTATGTAGTGCAGGCGCTGGAACGCCCACGTATCAATGATCGCACGCGCTAAACCATCCACCTCAATCTCCCCCCATATGTTGCACCTTATAATCTTTGACGGGTGCTCACCACCCAACTCCACCGGACACCTGATCATTTCCCCATTACAACAATCCGATCATGACGTTAAGTCGGGTTCAAGAATCATTCGGTCTTTCCATTAAGGATTAGATTGATCCTTAAGTGTCTCCATATTGGGTTAAGTTTGGGTAGTTGGGTTATTTGTCATTGCAACGGGTTTATTTTTTGTATAGTATACTATTAAATATGCCATCATTAATAAGATTAATATAATATTCAATACGAGGCAGGTGTAAAAGAATATCTCGAATATCAGCCTTAATACCTTGTGGTTAGATGGTTCTGTCCTCTTCATCACCAAGGATGCGATCTGGAGGCCGAGTGCACCGACGACGAGAATCACAAAGAGAACGTTAGAAAAGTGCGGCGATATGTATCGGTCGACAAACCCAATACATGTATTCGAGAGAAAGACTAAAATGATGACGGGCATGAGGATTCCAGCGAGAGCCAATATAAGGGACTTTTTGTCGTGTCCATCTCTGCGCATCTTGTCAATCAGGATAGAAGTGGGAATGGCTCCACAGACCCCGATAATCGCAGATAACAATGCACAAATGACAAAATAAAAACGCGGAGAGTTTTTAAATGTTTACTGGGTTGGCATGATTTTACTGGTTCATAAAAAAAAAATTTTCATGCTTGAATCGACACGACAATCATGTCAGATGCTATCGGCCTTCTTCTGGAGTCGGGGCTTCTTCTCCTTGTGGGCAATATGATGAAGCGTCAACTGCTCCTCCTGCTGCTGGCTGCTCCTGCTGCTCTGGGACGAATCGTGGCGTGCGAATGATGGCACGCGCGACAACCGCGGGATGTGCTCGATCGATCCCGTCGTGCCCACCGGCACGGACTCGAGAAAGTTAAATACCCTGTTGAGAAAGACCTCCCTGGAGGATTGGTGGACGGGCAGGCCCTTGTTCAGAAGGGTATTGTACCCCTTGGACACGGTGCTGAAGGCGATCTGACTCAGTCGGGGGACAATGTCCATCGCCTCCAGGGGCTTCTCGGGCCTGCGCAGGAGGCGCATGATGTTCGACAGGGTCGTAAGGACGTTTGTCAGCTTGACAATGTCGGTGTCCGACAGGATGGCTTCGGACGCATGAGCCGTCAGGGCGGTGTGGATAAAGTCGGCGCGCTTCTTGAGATACGATACGCGGTCGTGCTTCCTCTCCGAGATCAGTAGGGCGGCGTCGTCGCACTTTGTCCAGTGCTTCTGCTTTGTGGAGAAGCGCTTGTGCACCCTGCCAAAGTGCTCAATCTCCGCCTCCAACTCCTTGGGCGGCAGCTTCGGGGCCGGCGATGCGATCCAGTAGGACCGCCAGGGCGTACAGCTCGTGCTTGGACTTGGGCTCGTGGTGCTGCAGATACAAGAGGATGTGTCTGATGTAGATGCGAGAGTTGTACACCGTCGTAAGATACTTTTTGGTCCTCGCGTTGGCATCCCTGATCCTGTGGGTGAGGGTCTTTAATGCCGAGTCGGTCTGACGCAGCAGCTCACATATCCTGTGTCCGACATATTCTTTTGCCGTCAATGACCCAAGACTGCTCATCTGTTTATTCTTTTCCAAAATATTTTTTTTGGAAAAATCAATAAACTCGTAAGCATGGCAGACCAACCACAACCCTTGGATCATCTCCTAAAAGACATCGAACATGATCAGGGTTGGAACCGCTTTAAAGCAATGACCGAAATGATTTAAAGACATATCACGTCTTTAAGCCGTCTCATCAATAATCTGCAGATGGTTTCAACCCTGATGCCAATAATCCCAATACTGTGGACATCATCAAGCTATTATTGGATGAGGGAGCAAATATTTTTGCGAGAGATTCTTACGGCAAGACGGCACTTGATTATGCATCAGGAGATGCCCGTCAGTTGATTCTTGCAAAATACCCCAAGTGGTGGTTGGGCCTTTATCCGTTCATGCTGCTGCTATAAGCAGACTCCTTATCGGCTTAGGCGTGTGTGGTGGGCAGATCAAATGACGCCGATACGGTCCATCATGGAGGCGCTCCGTCCTGCTGATGACGAGGAGACGAGGGATCATGTCGTCGAGATGCTCGTTCGGAATGAACAGAGGTTGTCCAAGAGCATGAAAATCGGTCTGACAGAGCGAAGCGAGCTCGTTATCGTGTACTGCGGGGGCAAGTGCGGGTCGACGGCGCTGCTCGAGTTTTTTAGGGGGCAGGGCATGCCGGTCCTGAGGATTCACAATATGGATCACTTTGTGGAGGAGCACATGAGGGGGATGATGCCGAGGCCGACATTCCATGAACTCGTGCGGTTCCTCCACAGGTATTACAAGATGATTTACGTGGTGGACGCCTACCGCGATCCGATCGAGAGGCGCATGTCGTCGTTTTTTCAGAATTTTCGCTTCAATCTCGAACGGATGGGGATCAGCCCGTCCTCGTGGAAGGGCATGAGCACCCATGAAAGGATGGCGACGTTTGAGGAGTCCGGCATCCCCATACTGGAAAGGAGGAACGGCATCGATAGCGTCTACCACGACTTTTTTACAGAATGCTACGATTTTCAGGCCAGGAGGCAGGTCATGGACAGGGACGGCCTACGACTCATCAAGCTCCGGTTCGTCGATATCGACGAATGGCCTATGATCCTGCGGTCGGTCATCCCCGGCTTGTCGTCAGACAAAAGCATGCCGAGGACGAACATGACGGCGCAAGACAAAAAGTGGGGGGCGGAGTACACCGAGTGGCGCCGATCATTCAGGCTCATGAACCCGGGCATCTTCTGGTTCCTGGTCATGGACCCCGTCTTTCACAAATACCACACGATGGAAGAGCTGGTCGAGTATCACAAAAAGTGGCTTGGCATAAAAGAATAATTATCCTGGGGTATCTATAGATAGGGGATGACAATCAGGTTTTCAAGCTGGGATATCGTAGACCTCTTGTCGGTGGACGCGGGGGGCTCTACTCCGATTCCGCGTGATGCGGTCGCGAGATGCCTGCTCACGCCACCGAACAGCGGACTGAGCACGATCAAGCAGATCATCGGACCGAACTACAACATCTTCTGCGGCAAGAACAGGTTTTCGGTCAACGGAGAAGTTGTGAGCCTGGTTCCCGGGTTTTCTTATGTCAATGAGTTTTCGGCGGTATGGGATCCATCGACCATAACAATGAACTTCTTTGTGGGCGATACAAAGATCGGTTCTGCCACGGTATCTACGCCTCAGCAGGCCCTCTCCATACCCCTGCAGGGGACGATCCAGCAGGTGCTGCTGGTCGATGGCGTGGACGAGCCCCTGACGTACGAGACCATCGTCTATGTCTACGGCTACCCGAAGAGCTTCAAGTATCCGACGTGGTTCGACTGGACCGCTCGCGGGGATACCGAGTTCCCGATGGCGTTCGCACTCAACACCAACCCACTCGAGCTCAATGATGCATCCTTTGTTGCTACCTACAGCGTCCTATCCGGACAGTTCCAAACGGAACTCGATACCGACAGCCACGCCAGGGTTGTGGTCTTCCGGCAGCAGGAGCCCAGGACCCTGTTCAGCGTCGCCCAATACCAAAACGCAGCCAATGTCTCGTTCATCGCCAAGAACTAACGAACTCTCTTAAGCGCAGTCATTAAATCATTTACTGAGAATGATTTAAGTTATTGAAGGTGAGGTTGGAAAGGATGGTGAGGGTTGTGTTGGGGACGATGACGATGGCGGATCATTACCGTTCGTTTGTGTCGCACGAGGCGGATGCGGGGGAGCATGAGAGGATGATCAGGTTGTATGCGGATACGTGGCGGGTGCATCATGGGAGGCCGATCATTGACACGGCGAGGTATTATCGGAACGAGGCGTATCTGTGTTCTATTGTCAAGAGAATACCGTACACGATATCGTGGGCGTCCAAGGCGAACCCGTGGGCGGAGAATGATTTTTCGTCGGGACGATTCGGGGGGTACGGGCGGTTGGGTGAGCAGATATCGGAGTCTGTCAGGAGCTGTGGGATAGGGTCGTTCGATACGTATTTTCTGCATGCACCGGATCCGGACACGCCTGTGGGGGATGTGGTGGATGAGATGGGGACGGCCTTCAGGAGGGGGGTGTTTGAGAGGTGGGGGTTGTCCAACTTTTCGTTGGAGCAGTGCCGGGAGATCATGGAGGTCTGTGAGAGGAGGGGTGTCCCGGGGCCGTCTGTGTATCAGGGCATGCACAATGTGTTTTGTCGGCGTGTCGAGGAGATGATGCCGTTTGTAAGAGAGAACGGCATGTCGTTCTGGGCCTACAACCCCCTTATGGGTGGGCTCGTGTGCAGGCCGCCCGATACCAACAGCGGCAGGTTCGCCAATCCAATCTACCAGTCGTTGTTCATGCGGCCGTCCCTCCTGGAGGCATGCACATTGCTGACAAGATCCCATGACGGGGCGAGGCTGGCGCTCTCGTGGCTCCGGGACGAGTCCCTGTTGACGCCCGACGACTGTGTGATCCTGGGCGCGTCGAGCCTCCGGCAGCTCCGATGCAACCTCGATATATGGGTCGATGCCCCCCCTCTTACAGCAGAAGAGAGGGAGGTCATTCATAAGGCATACTCCGTGATAAGGCCCGAGGATACACCGGACTACTGGTACTGACACGGCAAATGAATCCCAATGACATGAAGGTTTCATCTAAGAAATCATCTCAGGAAGTTCAAAGCTGACCTGCACACAGATTGGAACCGCCTTAACATCAATGACCGAAATGATTTAAAGACATATCACGTCTTTAAGCCGTCTCATCAATAATCTTCAACCCTGCCTGCACACAGATTGGAACCGCCTTAACATCAATGACCGAAATGATTTAAAGACATATCACGTCTTTAAGCCGTCTCATCAATAATCTTCAACCCTGCCTGCACACAGATTGGAACCGCCTTAACATCAATGACCGAAATGATTTAAAGACATATCACGTCTTTAAGCCGTTTTGTAGATGGATGTGAGTCAGTTTGGATAGATTAGCGATACTTCATCATGCGTTGGGGAGTGGGTGTTTTGTGGTGGATGGGGTCGGCGTAGGCGTAGAGGATGTAGATGTATGGGAAGAAGATGGCGACGAGGAGGCCCATGATGCCGGTGCCGGTGATATGGTCCTTGTTGCGGATCCCCCAGAGAACGAGGGCCCAGATGCATATGAGGAAGTAGAGGAAGGTGGCAGCCTTGGTGCCGCCTGTGGTTTCGGGTGGAACGAGGATGGTAAAGATGAGGTAGGGGACGGGGAAGAATAGTGCCACGATGAAGCCCACGAGGTTGAACTGTGTCGGATCGGAAGATAGATAGCCGTTGGGGTTGCGGGCAAAGAACGTGACCAACGAGAGGATCATGAGGAATCCCTGAAAGAGGCTGTACCGCCGCCCACACCCGTTCCAGTAATGTGAACAATCTGGAGTTTTGTTTCGACCCTTGGGCATTTTTTTTTATGATTAAAAAAATTAATTTATTTTTAATTTCCAGAATATAAAAATTTATGACGGCATTGGAGGCTCCGATGAACGTTTTTTATGATTTATTGGACAAGGAATTGTTTGCTGATAGGGACGAGATGTCAAGGTTTGTTCACACATTTACGATCCTACAGAATTTTCTCTCGACCGTGCGCATCCCGGACAGTGATAACGCGCGTCTGCAGACTCTGATGGAGGATATCTTTGTCTCATCCTCGGAAAATGTCGACTTTATGGTGCGGTATCAGGCGTTCCTGATCCTGATCGATCACATCCCGAACAAGGTCTCGCTCTGCATCCTCAAGAAGTGGATCAAGTGCATCATGGAGAACGGATTGGATGATGGTCATATCCACATGCTCGTCAAGATCTGCTTCAACAGGTCGTGCGCCGATCATGAGGTTGCCACCCAGTTGGGTGTGAACCACTGTGTGGACGACTGGGTGAACAAGCGAGCTCACTTATACAATTGACTCCCTTCACATACAAAAAGACATGGAGGGGATCGTCCGTGAGTCCATGATCGAGGAGTATGTCTTGCGGCAGCAGAGGGAGATGAGGCTATCCATCAAGGATACGACATCCCTCATGAAGACGCTCCTGCTCGGATTCATGCTCAAAAAGCTGTCCACCCACAACACCGTCTTTCATCCCACCGATCATCGCATCGACCGGATCATCATGGAGCCCACCACAACCCCGTCCCCGCTGACGATAACACCCATGCACCCCATCAACCGCAGGGACATACCATCCGTCGTCTTTGCCACCAATGACACCCTTCACCAAAAGATTATCCCCCACGAACTCTGGAACAAGCATGTCATCAAACATTCGGCATGATTTAACACCGAGGATCGGACAGTCCAAACATATGGGTGATATATGGGATGAATGTCTGTTGTTCAAGCATGCGGACATACTGGACAGGTCGGATGCGATCCTGTGCTGTCGCGTGCTGCACGAGGTGGTCCGATCGGATGGGATCATGATCAGGTGTCGCAGCGCGGGCGAATCGCACATACCCGCCTTTATATCGGGTTGTGCTCGGTCGATCGACGATGCGACGGCGTTTGCGACCATCATGATCCGGCGCTTGTTCCCATCGAGGGAGATGCGCATCATGACCGCGATCGATCACAATGATGCCGTCGCGGCTTGGCGAGTGTCGGGGTTATCGGACGGTATCATAATCGATACGGCCTGTTGCCTGATGCATCGCATGATGGCTGCGAGCCTGACAGATGCGGACCCGGGGAGGACGTGGGCGGTGCGATCGGTCGATGGTGTCATCCGGGTTGCCGTCATGATGGGCATGTCCGATCCGCTGCCTGGTGTGCGTAGTGAGCGCGCACACGATTGTGAGGACATGGTGGTTGAGGCTTTTCTGATAATGGATGAGCTCCCTGAGGAGGGGAGCAGCTGGCCACGGGATGTCATTATCGTGTGCGATGATCCGGGGGCGTTTGCGAGGAGAATCGATCCATCGAGCAATCCACCGATCCATCATGATTCTCTGGAGGCCGCACTGTCCGAGTTCCCGGACGCGGCAATCACGAATCATCGGGCGTCTGTGGAAAGACCGCTGCGGCGACATGCCGAGCCGAGAATATTTGTATACTGGCATGTCGGCGCCCTCGACAGGATCATCAGCCCCATCATATTCGATGATCAGCAGCACGTGCTGCGGTGCTCCGGCATCATGGGCGCGGCCGAACGGTTGTCCGTCGGCTTTGTCGGGCCCGCATACGATGAGAAGGAGTGGAGGGTCCATCCCCGGTTCAGGGTGTTGTTCCACGAGCCGGACCCGTTCTGCTACGAGATGCCGACGCTGAATGCGATGCTCGGGGATGCGCAGAAGAGCGACGACGATTACCTCATTTTGTATTTTCATACCAAGGGGGCGAGCTCCATGATGCGGTATAATCGCAGGGCCGTGAACCGGTGGCGCAAGATTATGGAGTGGTGGAACATTGTCATGTTCAGGAGGTGTGTGCGCCTGATGCTGTCCAACGACCTCGACGCCCTCGGTGGAAACCTGATCAATATGAGCCCGAATGGTGGCGACATTTCGGACTTTAGGGTGAATCCGGACCACAGCTGCCATTATTCGGGCAACTTTTGGTGGTCGCGGGCATCGCACATCCGCCGCCTGCCCCGTCTCCACTACCCATCGAACGACCGGCAGCGCCTCAGGGCCGAGAACTGGGTCCTGTCGCCTCTTCCCCGCATGCGGGCCGGGGAGGCGTTCCGCTATCAGAAGGTGCACATGTACGATTATGTCCAGTCGTACACGACCGCATGCACGGGATCGGATCACTTCCGATTATTATGCCCCCAAAACTGAATCGAATGCATGGGCTCACTGATTAACACCGAGGAGAATCATATCTGACTGTCTTTTTTTTTTTTGGTG
>Ga0214917_10006227_pt1 | contig 12456 bp, 23 predicted proteins | sample LL_1208_BB_MetaG_FD_177983 | JGI IMG/M metagenome (GOLD analysis project Ga0214917, IMG submission 177983) | Freshwater microbial communities from Lake Lanier, Atlanta, Georgia, United States - LL_1208_BB | ecosystem: Environmental > Aquatic > Freshwater > Lake | place: USA: Georgia | collected...
CTGGAGCCGGGATAAACGCCCCGGCAACATCCCCAGAAGCAGGGATGATAACAGGACCAGACGAGCAAGGGGTGGTCACGAGGGGGAAATCTTCCTCCTCCACCTCCTCGGCTTCGGCAGGAGCCGTCGTGGTAGCCACGGGAGCAGAAAGGGTAACTCCTGCCGCCATGCGCTCCAGATCGGCATCGGTACCGCCGAGAGCGTCAAACGCCTCGGACCACGAACCCATCGGACCAGCCGACGGCTTTCCGAGCTTGGTCAGGGTATCCAGATCGACGACGACATAGCCCTCGTCAGCGGTGAATCGGCTGATAGCCTTGGGGTACTTGGAAAGGACGAATTCCTTCCAGAAACGGGACTTACGCATTGGTGCTAGACTCCTTTTCGATAGCGCACCGGGAACAACTTGATAATACCACGCCTGAGCATCTTGTCAATGGGTTTCGAGAAGTTGGGGGGCATTAATTTCAGCCCCCCAACTTACTTGAAGCTACTTAACCCGCACCTTGGGGCGAATCAAGAGGCTAGGATCGATAGCAATCCTGTCCTTGACAAACAATTCCGTATCGCCCTCGGACAGATACTTTGCCTTAACTACATCGCTCACCCCGTCACTACCAACCGAGCAGAGCCGGAGCAGGAGATCGAGACTAAACAGCCTCCGCTCCTTTCCATCAGGCAAAGTAACCTTGAGGTTACGGACAACAGACGGGCTGGTGTAGCCAGAATCACTTTTCTTGATCTTCTGGGCAACACGAGTCTGGTAGAGCGAGACAGAGAACGAGTCAGGCGTCGCATAGGACGTGATCTCCTGCCCGAGCATCATATCCCGAATCGTATCCTTCTGGGCCGTTTCCTCGGCCTTGAGGCGGTTGATCTCAGCCTTGAGTTCCATGATAGCTGCCGCCTGAGTGGCAATATGGTCGTCGATACTGACAGACATGATTATTCCTCCCCCTCGTCAAGAAGTTCGTTAACCCCATCGACACCCGTTGCTCCGGTAGAGCTAACGTGAACCCGCCATTCCAGAGTAGGCTCAAGATCAAACAAAGCCCTAAGCTGCTCCTTGTCGAGCTTGCCATGCCGCTCCATGACCTCGATCTTGCTTCGGCTAAACTGAGAAGCCATAAGCAGGACTTCATGGGCCGAGTGGCCAGCGGGCCTTGACGATGCTTCCTTGAGAGCCTCAAGGAGTTCGGGTTCGGCAGTATCGAAGAACCGCCGCATCTCATATCCCGACTTGAGAGAGAGCGCATGATCCGGCGTCTCGTAACGGAGCTTCCCGTCAGGATGCATCACGAAAGCCTTGTTCTGAAGCATGAAGTCGAGGAGTCCCTTCTGGAGTTCCTTGACCTTGGCTTCTGCCGCCTTGCGCTTTTCACGAATTGCAATCGTTTGATAGATTGCCTGATCCAGCTTGTCATCACTCATGGTGTAGGCCAACCATCCTTTCTATGATGTTGCCCGTGGGGTGTCCGTTCTTGTTCAACGTCGCCCACATGTCCATCTTACCCATTGACAGCAGTAAAGCAATCCCTCCAGCATTAAAATTAGGTTAAGCTAATTACTTCAGGCGAAACAAACCCCCGTCAGTCTATTCAAGGAAAGGAGGTAAACTTGAATCGGCTAACGGGGGTCTGCGAGCCGCTGCCTTTGACTGGAGCGCTCTCGGCGCACTCGGGGCAAGTGTGCCTGTTCAGTAGGGGCTGAGAAACGGGGTATGGACCCCTACCATCCTTATTATAGTCGAGCCAGCGGAAACCGTGCCATTTATCCTCTCAATGCAATTCGCACAATCGAAGAATTCGCTAAAGTTCCTGAAATTTTCGGATGTGCATATTGGACTGCGAGGCAGCCCCCCGCTTGACAGTTCGTTGGTCCAAGTGCTAGGTTGCACGAGAAGCAAGGCGTAAAGAAGGAGTAAATACTTTGCCTGAACTGGAACTGGCGTTCACGGGGGACACATGCAACCTGCTTCCCCTAGAGACTCTTATAAGGAGTGTTGGGCGGGTACTAGGAGGCGACTTCGGGGACGTGTCCTTTCTTGAGTCTCAACTGAACGCATCTCGCTTGGCTAATCGCAAGGGCACGATAGAAGCAGTCTTTGAGGACTGGAGTAGGTCTAAGGTGTTTACTTTGTACCTAGTATTCGTGGACAAGTCATCGGCCCAAGTCAATGTAGAAATTTCTTGTTGACAGCGGCAAGTCGCCGTGGTAGAGTGGGATCAGTGAAAGGGGAGTTACCCAGATGACGATTAAGCCGATTAAGAAGGGTACTCGCTTGCTCATGCGAGTAAATAGGCATGTACCTGCCGAATTCGTTGGTCCCATGGGCCTCACGTCGGAAGCCATAGACGGAAATGGTATCGGTCCAGACTATTTCAAGGAAATTTTTACGACGGTGTTCACTTTGCTCACAAAGGTGGGAGTAAAGACGTTTACCGTCTGTACCCCAAGCGAAGATACGAAAGAAGCCAAGATTCTTTTAGTCAACAAGATTACGGAGGCTTTCGGAAGCGCAGATGCTAGCGAGTGCGGCATCACATTAACATTATTTGACGATTTCATCCTTAAGAATCATTACTCATTGGTAGAAGTCGGTCTGCCCGCCGGGCCGTTACAAGCGTTCTTCTACTTTCCGTATGAGTTACTGGCGGCAGTAGCTCCAGAGGATGTACCTGCATACGTTGATGGTACATACATTAAGGAGAGAGAGTTAGTTTCTTGGGCCACGTCGATGGATATTAACTCTAAGGGGTTTATGGGAGAGGATAAGGCTGAGATGTTAGATACCATAAGCAAGATAGAAACCGCCTTGGATACTACGAATTTCGACGAGCAGCTTGTATTCCTCGTGTGAGTGTTGACAGGGGTAAAGTCTCATGGTAGAGTGGGATAGTAAAGGAGGCGACAATGTATACGGCAGGGTTCAATAAGCGTCAACTAGATTTGATGCAGGCTGGGGCAGGTATTATCCTGCGAGTGGTTCAGGGGTCGGACAGGGCACTTACATTTGAGTGCTTCCGTCTCGCCACCTGCGATTCCAACTTCGGTACCATGATGAGGAGTCTCGGTAATAACTGGGACGACATGGTGAGTAACATCGCCAACACCTTCAGGGACATGGCTCAGGCAAGCGTGAAGGGGGCGTGCCTCCTTTCAGGGCTTGACATTCGGGTGATTGCTGCGGGTCTTTCGATCTTGGGCACGTTGTCTGACGTAGACATAGCCGCAATTCGGGAGGCTCGTGAAGAAGTACCCGGCTTCACGGACTCTGAAATCGAGAACGTCATCTTGACTCTCAAGAACATCGTCCTGTCTGCGGAAGTAGCTGAAGCCAAGAAGCCGCAAGATATGGACGAGGAGGGGATCAAGGAATTCCTCAAGGGTCTTGTGGAGCAGGGGGCACCGGACAAGGATGTTGTCCAAAAGCTGAATAGCTTGTTTGACTCGGATGACTGACAGGTGTTCCCCAGCGTAAGGGAATGGGTGTCCCTTTGCGCTGGGGAACTTCACGCCCCTTCGTTCTTCGGATCGGAGGGGCGTTACCCGTTGACAGCGGCAGAAAAGTATGCTATATTCGGAGGAGGAGGTAGTCCTAAATGCATACATGTCTGGTGTGCGGCGGGGAGTTCATCCCCGGTTCCGAAACAGAAGTAAAGGATCAGGTGCCGACTTGCACCTGCCTGGTTCACCCTGACTATCCATTCTAGGAGGAAGCATGGCTACTAGCAGAATTCTCCTGTGCAAAGTGTGTCGGCAGGCGCCGCCGATGCCAGAAAGCCACTTATGCTCGACGTGCTTTCGCAGGGTCGCTGACACTTATTTCAATGGATTTAGTTACTGAAAGGAGAGGCTCACATGGCAAGTAAGGATAGCTTGGCGAGAGTCAAGCAGCTTAAAGAAAATTCGTATGAGTTGGTAGACCTATACCTCAAGGGGAATAGCGTTCAGAAGATCGCAGAAATGAAGGGCGTAGCCAGAGCCACGATTCTTAAGATTCTACATGATAACGGAGTTGAGACTCGAAAGCGTTCCAATGCAGACTTGGTACAGAACCCTGACTCGCAGGCTATTGTAAGCGAAATGTACCAGTCCGGGCTGTCAATCTCTGAGATTGCTGACGCTTGTGGGGTCTGTCGGGCTACGGTCAAGCGGCTTTTGTTGAAGGAAGAAATCGAATTCCGCAGTCAGAGGGAGGCTTCCAAGCTGGCCTTGGGAAGAAGGTATCTTACTGACGATCTCAGATCCAAGATTCTAGATAAGTTTGCCGATAAATTCTCACTCAAGGATATTGCGAAGGATCTGGGTATTCCTACTGGTGGGGTACGAGAGGTAGTAGTAGATGCTGGGCTGGTGATCAAGAAGGGTAGAACATCCATCCCTGAACATCTACTAGACGAGATGCTGGAACGCTACCGTTCTGGCGTGGACTTGGCGACGGTAGCTAAGTCGTTTGGGGTCAAGTATAACACTCTGTATGTGTTCTTCATGCGAAGGGGTTACTTGCGGAAAGAAGCACCCTTAGTAGTGTCTCGGGTAAAGATGGAGGACTTGACCATGATGTATATGTCTGGGACTTCAATCTCGGAACTGGCGAAGTTATCTGGATTGAACTATCAAACCATGTACCAGCGTTTTAAGCGTAAGGGTCTGGTAGGAAAGACTTACTCATGACTATTGACACTTGCCTATCTATCTGCTACACTAGCCTAAAAGGAGGTGTGTGATGGGATTGGACATGTACCTTAATCGGTCAATCAAAATCGAAGGGTGGGATAATGAGGACTACTCAAAGGCGGCTAACGCCCTTTCTGAGGAAGTCGCTACTAAGTTCGAGGGGTGGGTTCTGAGAGAGGAGCAAAAGGATCAAGTCGCCACTTGGTTGGAGAATTCTGATCTGGAAACCCTACTTGGGCAAAAGGGGGCAAATCGCTTAAAGGCTACGACAGCCTTTAAGAAGCTGGAGGGTCCAAGAGGGGTCGCCTACTTCTTTAATGTGCGTGAGGAGGTAGGATATTGGCGTAAGGCCAATGCCATTCACCAGTGGTTCGTAGAGAATGTCCAAGGTGGGGAAGATGACTGCTCTGCCTACTTTGTCTCAGAAGATGATCTCAAGGAGCTACTTCGGCTTACGAAATTGGCATTGGTGGCCTACGAAGCTGGAGAGTTCGACGTTTGTTCTGAGCTACTTCCTCCCACTTCGGGGTTCTTCTTTGGCAGTACCGAAATTGACGAATACTACAAAGAGGACTTGGAGACTACCATTAAGACTCTAGAAGAAGTCCTAGACACTACCAACTTTAATGAGCAGCAGATATTTTATAGAGCGAGTTGGTAGTCAGTTCTTCCGGTAGTGAGCTAGATGATACGCAGCGCAGGGGCCACACCTGTACCACCGCAGGTAAGCCCCTGTGTTTGTTTTAGACCATTCAATAGCTCTTTCGGCATCTTCGATTGTCTCGTACTTGTTCTTGCCGGAACAAGAAGATTTCTTTTTCTTGGGCATTGACAGGATGTTCTACTCGTGCTATTATAGCAGAGTAGTGCAAGGGAGGTATTGCCGATGTTTATCAAGGGTGTGACGCTAATTGACTCGCAGGAGCGGGGCGAGAAGAACCCGGACACTTGGGAGTCCCCGAGTGAACGCGAACTACGGGCTCTCAAGGTGGGGGACTTCGTAAAGATCGGGCTGGAAGGATACAATAAAATCCTAAATACCACGTCCAAAAGTCAGGCCCTTGGAGGTGAGCGTTTCTGGACCGAAGTAACCTCGATTAAAGGCAGCCAAGTTACAGGTGAAGTCCAGAATCATCTGATGAACTATAAGATACCTGTAGGGTTTCCTCTGGAGTTTGAGACTCGGCACATTCTTGAGATCATGACAAGCGAGGAAATGATTATGCTTGAGGTTCAGTCCATGAATGCAGCTGGAGCCTCCCCCGAAGAAATAGAGCAGTTCATCACCAAAAGTAGGACTTGACAGATGTGCTACCCTTGTGGTAGCATATAGTGGCGACAACGAGGGCCGTTTTCACGGCCAAAGGGGAACTAGACGTGAAACTGAATCCGATCAGGGCAGCGTTTCTCGATGGAATCAGGCGTATTGAGGACATTATTCCGTTGAATCGCAGCGGAATGTTGTCCAAGGAAGAAGCTGTCTCTACTCTCAAGAGGTTGTTTCCGATTGAGCGGAGCTACAACCTGCTGAGCCGCTTCATTAACCATGAGATTATTGAGGCCAAGGATGATTGGATGCGTGATACGGCCCTTGAGTGGGTCAAGGTAAGTTTTGATGCAGTTGAGATTACTGTCACAAACGGAATCTTTACTGCGGAAGAAATCAAGCCTCTCATCTTCATGCATCTTACTCGTATGTTCAATATAGAAGAACGACTCATGGGTACCGCATATGAAGAGGCTGGGTATGTGCTCAAGAGGCTTGAGGACAAGGGCTACTTGACTACTCGGGAGGTCGATACCTTCTTGAACTCGGTATTCCTCATGAGGTCTGATGTGAAGGCTTACTTCAATGAAACTGAACTGAGCATGTCGTAGTCCTGCTGCAAGGACAGGGGGGGGTTGGCTTTCGGGCCATCCCCCATCTTTTTTGCCCAGAGTGCTTGACAGCTTCGGGGATATGATGTAATATGGCAACACAAGGGAGGGCTTAAGGTGAAAGTCGAAAAGGTATTGATCGTATCTACTTCGCATATCAGTAGACCGTTCCACGACTATCTGGAAGATGAAGCCATGATGGCAAAACGGTTGCGGATGGGAGTCCATAGCTACCAGTTCGGGTGGCTTTTCTTTATTCCAGCAGAAGATGAGGATAGCTTTGAGAACCCGAATTTCCAGCGGCAGTATTCGGAACTCATCGATCTCGGCAGAACACTTGAAGTAGATTTTATCGTGCTGGATGGTGAAGCAGAATGTCACCCAGACCTCGAAGTGTATGATTGGTAGTTAGGCATGTACCTCTACCAACAACTGGAGCCGTTGGAGGCCATGAGCCTTCAACGGATGGGTATTCTGCCTGCAAGTATCAAGCCTAACGTTTTTGTAGCTGCAACGAAGATCGAAGTGTGGGCATCCGGCTTCAAGGACAATGGCCCTGACTACACAGAAGTCCGAGTGATGGGGCAGGATGGTCTGATCTACAAGTGCATCATCGGAGGTTACTGAAGGGGCTTGACAGGACAGGCTTGATGCTGTATAATCGAGATTGAAGCAGGTGTGCCTCGTAAGCAGTTGTGGGAAAAGGCACAAGGCGGTGGGAGGGCAACTGAGGAGGTCGTTCATTCTCTCCAACCAACTCACCCACCCGCCTGCCTCATTAAAACTAGGAGTAAGCGAGTGAACCCAATTGTCATGCCGGGGGATAGAATCAGGCTGGTAGAGATGCCTGACGACCCCAATCCCATTCTTAGCGGAGAAACGGGGACGGTTCGCTCCATCGAAAAGTGTGCAAATGACTTTATAATCAGCGTAGACTGGGACAGTGGTAGGACGTTGAATCTAATCACACCACCCGACAAGTTTACCTTGGTCTAGCTTTCTTGATAAAGCCCATCCTGAATTACGGGATGGGCTTTTTTTGTTCCCCCCTGTTGACAGTTGCTTAGGACTTTGGTACTATAGGTACACAAGCAAAAGGAGTTTGTGATGCCCCCGACTTACGTTCAGCCCACCCGAGAGCAGGTGGAAACTGCTCTAAAGGTTCCCCAGCATTTCAAGTTGGTAGAGAACCCGCTTGGGTCTGAACTGCTGTACGATTGGCCTGTCCGTCCCGGTGCTTGGGTACGGGTGTGCAGTTCGATTACGGGCAAAGTGGGTCGAGAAGTAGGACAGGACGCCATTCGTGTTATCGTGCTTAACGTAGAAGCGGATCATGTGTTCTTCAAGGCAACCAGAGTCCATCGTACTCAGAACTGGCAGGCTAACATGATGCGCCGGGTCCGTGAGGCGTGGGACTTTGTTCAGGCCATGAAAGCCTGTGAGTATTGCGGTAAGGTCTTGCAGGAAGGCATCTCAAAGAGGGGCAATCCTTATATAGTTTGCGTAGACAAGACTTGCCAAAGCGAGCATCAAGGAGCCTTCCGAAAGGGAGTATCCCGTCATGCTTAATGTCATCTATGCGGCTTTAGATTGGCTAAGTTGGGTACTGAACTACAATAGACCCAAAGACAAGCCTGAACCACTTGAGCTACAATGGGGCTACCGTAACGTCCAGATCACAAACCCACGGGGAGGGGAAGATGAGAGTCTTTAGACTGAACGCAGAAGGTGAGATTGTGGAAGATAAGCCCTTCAAGGAGTCAAACTTCGCCAATTGCCGCTTCACGATCATGGTTCCCGAACATTATCGGGAGGACGGTTCGTGCCTCTGCAATAACAAAGAACACCGCAAGCACATGATCGCCAAGTTGGGGTATTCGCAAAGGGACTTTGCGGGTATACCTCTTGTAGACTAAGCTATAATCCAATCAAGGAGATTAACGTGACTGAAGAAAAAGAGCGTGGTGGGCTTTGTCCCAACCAGCACGAGATGGTTATTCAGCCTGAAGTCGTCGTGGCTGAGTACCCGAAGTCTTGGCGAGTCCGGTGCCCAGAGTGCCGGGTCATTTACAGCGTTTCCAAGAAGTAGCCAGTTGACAGCTTAAATGCGCTGTGCTAAGATAGTGGTGTAAGGGAGGGCGTTACTCATGCCGAACTGGTGTTCCAACTATCTGACCGTGATTACCTCCAATAAAGAGGTAGTGGCTAAAATCAAGCGGGCATTGGAGACAGAAGAAGAAGGACTGTTTCAGCAATTCATACCCATGCCTCCTGACCTGAAGGACACGGTTGCCGGGACCGTTTCGGGTGACATGAAAGAGATACAGGCTGCCAAGGAGCAATATAATCTCCTCAAGTATGGTTACATTAACTGGTACGACTGGGCAAACTCCGAATGGGGTACCAAATGGGATGTTTATGCTAGGGATATTTCCCCCGCCCACTTCACCGAAGATGGGGCCACTACAACCATAACACTTGGGTTTAACACAGCTTGGGGTCCGCCTATGGAGTTCTTGAGTCATCTTGCCGATTTGCCAGAGACGGAACTTACAGCGTATTACGTCGAAGAAGGTAATGGTTTCTGCGGCAGGTACGACGCTGGCGGTGACACTTACCTTGAATATACGGTCAAGATGCTGAAAGACGGTACTAACGACCTTCTTAACGAAATTGTTGATCTTTTCGGTATCGACTATGAAGATTACGAAGATGAGGAGGAAGAGGAGGATAGCACCGCCCCTACCTCTTGACAAGTGGCGTGAGTTGTGGTAGAATAGGGTTACATTAAAGGAGGGATGTAGGGACATGGATACACTAAAGGCCCCACTTACCATGGAGCAGATCGTAGATATGACGAAGGAAGATTCCTATCTAAGGGCAATTCCCGTTACTGTGAGTTTCTATGAACTTATTGACGGTGATCTTGAGAGCTTTCTGGACACTCTCTCTGAAGCTGTAACAGGCAGCGAGAGCGGCTTGATGGATATCACCTACCGCCCAGTAGGCGTCACTGATGATGGGAGAATTGTAGTTGCAGTCACGGGGGACGTGAGCGACTTTCTCAAAGACGGGTTTTAGAATAATCAGGGGCCAAGCCTAGAAAACTTGGCCCCTATCCCTTGACAAGTGGCGTAAGGTGTGGTAGTATCAGACTAGAAAGGTAGGATAGTTATGGGTTACTCGTTTGATTATATGACATTCCCAGACTGTAGCTTGGAGGAGCTAAAGTCTAAAATCGAAGAGGCAGTTGAAAAAGCCAGAGAGGAAGCAGAAGAAGAAGCAGAAGAGGAGGAAGAGGAGTACGAAGAGGGCTACACGGGCACCTTTGCCGAACTCGACGGCCTCCAGTTTATAGAAAAGCCCTTTGAGACAATCGAGGCGGTTGATGCCGCTTGGGAAGAAGGCAAAGGGCCATTTGAGGCAAATAGTTGGAACAAAGATGCGCCTGTAGTAATTAAGGTTCTTTCAGGGGACGACGGTAAGCCTTGCTGGTATGTAGGGGGCTGGTTTTCCTACTGACAGGTAATAGATCCCCCAAGAAAATTGTCACATCTAGGCACCCGGCTCGGGCACTATAATCACGTTGAAGCATGAATCTCACTCACCTAGACACCTGTAGACAGCATCTAGACAAGATGGAGCAGACTTGGCGGGAGTTCACCGCCAAGTACCCTGACCACTGTACCACCTGCCACGGCGGGGGCTGTGAGTCTTGTCATGGGGACGGCTTATGCCCGTTCTGCATGACAAAGACTAGGCACAAGTGTTCCAACTGTGGCTGGGATGAAAAGACGTGGGTGCGGGTAGATCGTAGACCCCCTAACGAGGTCTATGACTGCATGTGTCTTGAGGACGAAGAAGAAGAATGGTCTTGAGAATCGTATCCTCGATTTAACAAATCTTTCACACCAACGACGCAGGCAAGGGACTATACTAGGTCAGGGAGCAAAGAACGTGGCAAGCACCGTAGAATTGTACGAAGATGAACTGGGGAATGTAGCACTTATCCACGGCGATAGGGCATACACTACCAATCGTTTCGAGTTAGGCGAGTCGTTTATCTCAGATGCACAGAACATTCTGGACGGGCATTTCGCAAACATGCTCACTGACTCCCGTCATTCATTGAATCTGAACCTAGACCACCGTGTAGCTACCTACAAGGAGGGTACCCTTGCTATATTCGTAGACCCGCCCCACAACCTCAAGGACTATCTAGGAGTGCATGCCGATGAATGAAGCTCCCACCACCAATGTCAAGCTGGAGGAGTTTCTGCTTCGCCTCGGTACCTTCAAGGAGCAGGACTTGACGCAGGACGAGTTGGATGGTATTATCAAGTTCTACCACGCCCACGGGCTTGATAGGCTTACTTCGCTGGACGATTTTTTCGAGCAGATGAAGTGATGTGTTGAGTAGGCGGTGCTTGCAGGTGTAGTCCAACGGCAGAGACACGACACTTTCAGACCTTTTAACGTGTAAGCGTTAAAAGGTCAAGAGAGCCATAAGGTAGGAAACTCTTTATGGGATCTGCTCAAAGTCGGGGAAGCCTAAGGGAAGTAATTTCTATGGTAATCCCGAGCCAACCTAAATGATTACATTCATTTAGAAGTGTGTAGAGGCCAGACGGGCAGGGGCTAAGGGTGGTATACCGCCTATGCTCAAGGGATGGTCCGCTGAATCGGGGGCGCAAGTCTCGCTATGAAAGTGGCAGATTCAGGAAAATGTCGAAAGTGTGGGTTCGAATCCCACCACCTGTACCTAAAACCCACTATCTGTAACGGATAGTGGGTTTTTACTTTGCTTGTTTCTTCTTTAATTAACAACATTGAAGAAATAGGCATATCTCATGTCAAATGGTAGAATTAAATATACTAAAGAATTCTTAGCTCCCTTTGTCGAAAAAAGCTCTAGTTACCGTGATTTATTGATTAATCTCGGACTCAAGCCAGATGCTGGCGGAAATCATCAGAATTTAAAAAGACTTGTTGCTCTATTGGGTTTAGATACTAGCCACTTTACCGGGCAGGGGTGGAGCGCTGGCAAAACTCAAACAACTGACAAGCGTATAGCCGTAAGATATACAGATGAAGAGTTATTCACTTACCCGTCCCCCATGCAAGGTTCAATAGCTAGTACGTTAAAACCTCGTCTTATTCAGCTAGGGGTCCCATATCAATGTAACTGTTGTGGATTAAAGGATAGTTGGCAGGGTAAGCCAATAACCATAGAGCTACATCACAGAAATGGGAATCGTTTAGATAATAGAGTTGAAAACTTAGAGTTTCTCTGTCCAAACTGCCATAGTCAAACTAACACTTATCGGGGCCGTAATATCCCTAGAGAGAAAAATCAAAAAGTAAGAAAGCCTCGTTACGTACCGCCATCTAACCAAAAGCCCTTACCCATAGCAAAAGAACAGTTTCAACTATTAGTTAAGCTATACACACTAAGCGATCTTACATGTATATTTAATACTTCCCACGTAACGCTAGGTAAATGGGCTAGGAAACACGGTATTGAGCTTCCTTCTCATAGCTATTGGCGAAAGAAGGGCGCTAAAGACAACTATGGTATTACAATCGTAAACACCGCCAAGAAAATGCACGATGAAGGTTTATTGTTAAAAGATGTCGTCCAGTTCATTCTAGATTCTCAAATGGGTAAGAAGCATAATAGAAGGAAAGTCGAAAGACCCTCTAAGGAAGAACTGCAACGACTTCTATGGGAGTTTCCTACAGTTAAACTAGCCGAAAAGTATGGGATTTCAGATAAAGCCATAGAGAAATGGGCAAAGGCTTATGGGCTTACTAAGCCCCCGAGGGGGTACTGGGCTCGAAAATACAGCGGACAGATTTAATACTCTCTTAACAGACATGGCTAAAAAGCTAAGCTAC
>Ga0214917_10006228_pt1 | contig 12456 bp, 14 predicted proteins | sample LL_1208_BB_MetaG_FD_177983 | JGI IMG/M metagenome (GOLD analysis project Ga0214917, IMG submission 177983) | Freshwater microbial communities from Lake Lanier, Atlanta, Georgia, United States - LL_1208_BB | ecosystem: Environmental > Aquatic > Freshwater > Lake | place: USA: Georgia | collected...
TTATTTAATTCTATTAAATTTTTATTATTTTTATAATTACTAATAAAAATAATAAAAATTTAATAGAATTAAATAATCAATTATTAGAATTACTTAAAAATGGGATTTTAAAAATGAACAAAAGGCATATATATCACAGCGATATCAAGGCTTCTAATATATTAACTTTAATCCAAAAAGATAACAATATTGAAGTAAGATTGATTGATTGGAGTTTAACTGTAGAATATACACCATTTAAAAATGAAGCTTTTCCTAAAAATTGGAAAAACCGTCCATTACAATTTAATGTACCATTTTCAGTAGTATTATTTACAGATATGTTCGTTGATACTTATTCAAAATTTTTAGAAAAAAAAGAAAACAAGCCTTTATTATCTATGCCTGGATCAAAACGTGATATATTATTTCTTTTTGTAAAAAATTATTTATATTTATGGATGAAAGAACGTGGTTATGGTCATTATAAATATATAAATAAAATCATGTATATGTTATTTAAATACGATGTAGTACGAACCGTTGAATATGAAAATAATACTAGCTTAAAAGATGATAAACAAATGAAACAATTTATTGAAAATAATTATACATTACCATGTATTATAAATTACTTAGTTGAAGTAATAGTTCATTTCATTAAATTAAAAAAAGACGGGTCTTTAAATATACGGGATTATTTAGATAATATTTTTATACAAATAATAGATTTGTGGGGGTTTATTACATCTTATTTTCCATTATATGAATTATTATTTGAAAATTATGAGAAGTTATCAAAAAACCAAATGTTGCTTTTTATTAAATTAAAATATGTATTTTTAAATTATCTTTATGAACCACATATTAAAACAATTAAAATAAAGGATTTAGAAAAACATTTAAAAGAAATTAATACTTTACTTAAAATGTAAAATAAAAAATAAAAAATATATAATTATATTATATATATTATGTTCTCTTCCAAAGATTTTGAAAAACTTTGCACTCCTGCAAAAATTTATTTTGCGTTAGCAATTTTGAGTATTTTATTGGGGCTTTTTAGCGGTTTCAATTTAATGTCAATTTTAGGTCAATTGCTTTTTGCTGTTATTTATACATTTATCCTAGGATGGTTATGTAGTAAAGGATGGAAAAGTTTAGCATGGTTTTTAGTATTGTTACCATATGTTTTAATTTTATTAACATTTTTTGGATTACTAACTTTAACTAAAAATCATGTTGTAATGATGAAACAAAGTGGTATGATGCCAATATCACCTTAAAAAGAATAAGGTTACCTCTTTATTACTTTTAATTTAATTTATGTTTTATATAAAAAATATAAATTAAACAATAATATATAATATGCGAATTGAAATATGGATATTATTAATAACAACATTTCTTGTTTACAATGCATATCATGATGGCAAATATACTAAAATGGTTATGTCTTATAAAAAATACTATACTATGGGGTTTTATTGCATTTTAGGTTTAGGAATCTACTTGTTGTTTAAAAGAAATCCAGAACAAGGTAAAAATATCTTACAAACTGCCCATAATGCAGTTAAATATATGCCTATTGATAAATCATCATTGGAAATGTTTACACCATTGTTTGATTTTACATCAAATAGTAACGGTTATTCAAATGGAGATGGAAATAGTAATAATAGTTTCATGGAATCATTGTATGGGGTTGATTCTGGACAACATAACACATCGCATTCACAGCAAAGAATGATGCAATCTGGAAAAGGCACTAGTAAACGTTCTGTAAGTGAAACAAAGAAAAAATATGTTGCTGCTAGTCAGGAATGGAAATGTGGTCATTGTCAATCGCAATTGGACCATACATTTGAGATTGATCATAAAATACGTCTAGAATATGGCGGTGGTAATGATGTGCAAAATTTGATTGCATTGTGTCGTAATTGTCATGGTAAAAAAACAGCTAGTGAAAATATGTAATTTTATTTATACGAATAATTTAATGTATGATTATATTATATTATTATAATATGTATGAAAAAATGAAACAATCAATAATAGGTAAAACAGATTTAGATAATGTATTACAAAAAATAAACAATAATAATTTTCCTTTATTATTGTTATTATTCATATTAATTGTAATTATTTTTGTAATAATAGTTACCGATTATTTTTTATTTAGTAAAAACAAAAAACAGTCATTTGAGGGTTTTGATATACCTGATCTAAAACAAATACCTGGAAATAATCAAGTACCTGGAAATAATCAAATACCTGGAAATAATCAAATACCTGGAAATAATCAAATACCTGGAAATAATCAAATACCTGGAAATAATCAAATACCTAGTGATAATAAAATTCCTAGTGATATTAAAATTCCTAGTGATATTAAAATTCCTAGTGATATTAAAATTCCTAGTGATATTAAAATTCCTAGTGGAGGAGGCGGAGGAATCAAATTACCAGAAGATCCTGAAAAGTTATTCAATAAATATAAAGATTATTATGATAAATATAGAAAATATAGAAAATCAAAGGACGAATTAAATAAATTAAACAAAGATTTAAATTATTATAAGAATATTAATATAAAAAATGAAGTATCCAAATATGGTAACGATATAAAAGATCAAATAACGTCCATTGTAAATAAAGAAACAGATTCCATTAAAAATAAAGTTCCAACTATTAACCTTACTATTCCAACTTTAAAAGATACCAAAGTTATTAATTCCATTATCATTTTGAGTTTTATTTTAATCATTATTTTTTTATCTTTTATATTTTTGCCTAGTTTCAAAGATTTTAGTAAATTATTCAGTCAAATCAGTAACGTAACATACGTTATTTTATACACCATTTTTCTAATTTTATTTTTCCGTTTATTACCAAATGATACATTAAAAAATAATGCCTACTATATTGTTCCTATTACAATAATTATTGCAGTGTTTTTATTTATCATTAGTTTTAGAAGTAATTATTTAAGTGATTTTAACATAAATTATGAGAGAATCAAAATGATCATTATGTATTTTTGTTTTATTACTATTTGTATTACGTATTATTCAATAAATCCAGGAGAATATATTAAAAAAAATTTGAACTCCTCTATGATATTATTAACTACATTATTGGGAATATTTGGTTTTTTATACTTAATCGTACTACTAACATTACCAAATATTTATAATGGTTTAAATACAACAAATGCATTTGACAAAGTTTCTTTTTTTTCTAAATATGGAGGCATAGGTTTTATTTTATTTTTGATTATAATGTCAGTTATCATTACAACTAATCCAGATATATTTTTTAAAAATACCAATACATCTATTATTGTTTTTCCATTATTATTCATAGTTTGTCTAATTTGGGCATTATTATTAATAACGAATAGATTTTCTAGTGATAATCAAAATGGCAGTAACAGTTTAATGAGTTCAAATATTTTATTTATAAAAAGAGCGTTACTTGCTCTTTTTGGTTTTACAATTTCAGGAATTATTATTGCATATGTTGTCTATAACGTTCAACATTTATCAGGGCGAACGAATATAACAAGTTTTATTTTAAGTATGTTCCTGGTTATTTCTATTTTAATTTTAATATACAAAACAATTTTTGTAAGATTTCCATCCAATAACGTAAATAAAAGTAAAAATGCTTTTTTTAATTTAATAATTAATTTGATTTTCTATATTCCATGTTTATTTTCAGGAGTTTTTGATGGTATTATGAAGACGACAATGAGTGAATATAATTCTGCAACTACAGGTAATGTATTAATACTATTGATAACAATAATTTTGTTGTTATTCTATTTGTTTTTACCAAAAATATTGTATTTTACAAATTTACAAGGTGGAAAACAATTGATTGAAAAACCTGTTAATACAAATAGACAACAAACAATAGCGAATTATATAAAGTTAAATGGTAATAATAATTTTAATTATCAATACGGATTATCATTTTGGGTATTTATAGATTCTAATGCACCTAATACAAATCCTAACTATAATCAATTTACATCTATATTGAATTATGGGGGAAAACCAAATGTTCTTTATAAAGCAGATTCAAATACTTTAATGATTACTATGGATCAAAGAGATTTAAAAGTTAAAAGTCAAAATAAAATGTTAGAGTTTGACGATAACGGTAATAGGATTGTTTATATTAATAAAAATATGTTGCTACAGAAATGGAATAACATTGTAATTAATTTTAATGGTGGAACTTTAGATATATTTTTGAATGGTGAATTAGTTGTATCTTCTATTGAAGTCATTCCATACATGAAATTGGATGCACTCACAATTGGTAGTGATACAGGAGTAAATGGAGGAATTTGTAATATTATTTATTTTAAAAAACCATTAACAATTACAAATGTTTATTATATTTACAATAATTTAAAAAATAAAAATCCTCCAGTGTTTACCAAAACTTTTAACTCAATTATTTCTATTTAAAGTATTTTAAACTATTTTAAACTATTTTAAACTTTTTAATATAATATAGATAATTTCTTAATCTATATTATATTAAACAAATGAATGTTTTAGGTATTGTATTAAGTATTCTCGTAGTAGTTTTAATTATAATGTTTATTTATTATTTTTTTAAAGACCCAAATACTTTATTAAATTTACAAAATGGACAAAATTCAACTACTATTAAATCATCCTCTTTAGCAACAAATGGTTCGAATGTTCCATCTAGTAATTTTGCGTATTCTATTTGGTTTTATGTAAATGATTTTAATTATAGATATGGTGAACCCAAAGTGATTTTTGGTAGAATGGGTTCACCAAGTACAAGTAATAGTGGATCTATTCCAGGTATAAATGGCATGGATCCTTGCCCAGCAGTTCTTTTAGGTGCTGTGGAAAACAATTTAGAGATATCTTTAGGTTGTTTTCCTGGAATTAACCAATTGCCTACTACACCAGGAGGAAAAACAGTTATTCATACCTGTAAAGTATCCAATGTTCCTGTTCAAAAATGGGTAAATTTAATAATAAGTGTTTATGGTAGATCATTAGACGTGTATATAGATGGAAAATTATCTAAAACTTGTTTGTTACCTGGTGTAGCAAATATTAATAATAATTCTGATATATATGTTACACCACTTGGTGGATTTGATGGTTGGACATCAAGATTCCAATATTATCCTAATTCTTTAAATCCACAACAAGCATATAATATTTATGTAAACGGATATGGTGGTAATATGTTTACTAATTTCTTACAGGGATACCAAGTCAAAATTTCTTTGGTTGAAAATGGAACAACACAAACTAGTGTAACAATCTAAATTCAATAATATAATATTTTTTCTTATTTATTTAATATATATATATGAGCGATAATTCAAATTATAATTCATTTTCAACAAATAATAGTGGCCGTTTTTTTGAATCAAATAGTTTAGTAGCAAAGTTTGCATTTTTATTAGTAGTTATTTTTGGGTTTATTGTATTATTAAAGTTTGGCTTATACTTAGTTTCTTATTTTTTATCACCTGTTCATTCACCTCATTTAATTGATGGAATGGTTGATGCAAAAAATGCAATTATTTTCCCACAAGATCCAAGTGGTAATAATGAATTACCCATTTATAGATCAGTAAATGAACGCGATGGTTTAGAATTTACATGGTCTGTTTGGATTTACATTAATAGTTTACAATATTTACAAGGACAATATAAACACATCTTCTATAAAGGAAATAGTAATTTAGCAGAAAATGGATTAAATTTTCCTAATAATGCTCCAGGCTTGTATTTAGCACCAAATAGTAATGAATTAATTATTATTATGAATACTTTTGATGTAATAAATGAAGAAATAACTATTCCAAATATTCCATTAAATAAATGGTTAAATGTTATAATCCGTTGTCAAAATAAGACTTTTGATGTATATATAAATGGAATAATTGCAAGGAGCTTAAAATTAACTAGTGTACCAAAACAAAATTATGGAGATGTTTTTGTTGGAATGAATGGTGGATTTGACGGATATATTTCTAATCTCTGGTATTACAATCATGCTTTAGGAACTGTTGCTATTCAAAATATTGCTAACAGAGGGCCAAACACTAGAATGTTAGGAAGTAATGGTATGAATTTAAAAGATTCAAATTACTTGTCACTAAGATGGTACTTTAATGGCGCCCAAAATAGTTATAATCCTTAAATTTATTTATTTTTTTTAAAAATAATAATAAATAAATAATTATATTATAAATAGTGATAAATGTCATGTTCTAAATTTTATTTGCCTATTCCTCCTAGAGCATGGAGTAGAGTTGATAATAAATGTACATTTGTTACAACATCTGTAAATTACAATAATAGCGATATTATCATTGACCCTAGTATATATTATAAAGCAGCTTTAATAAATAAAGGCAACATCCTACAATATAAAAAAAATAGCACACAACTTACAAAAAAACAACGCTATGCACAAATTGCAAAAGGGTTGTGGACAAATAGAAGTAAAACTTGGGCAACACAGACGGAAACCTATAGCAATCCAAATATAGCAAGTTTAAAAAGAGTAGGTTATATTGAATATCCAAAAAATGATATTACTCCGGGGACCCCTGTGGATCCAAGTGGTCCATATGTACCTATTTCTGTATTAATTGATCCTTTTAAATGTCCCACTTTTAATTTTAAAGATGGTGGAAATTTAATTTGTGGGACATATGAAAATCCTTGTACAGGAGTTAGTGTTGACAAACCGGCACAGTCAAATTATTATCCAACAAGTGATTCTGATGTTCCTGGACCTATTCAACAACTCTATTGGGATCCAAAAATACAAACTTGGTATCCAAAAGTGCGACGTATTATGAATAACAGCACAGACAAATGGCCTGTGAATTATAAATTATTAAGGAGTGCAATTCATAGTGATAATACAATACAGATTTTAAACCCTTAAAGTAGGATTGATGCATATATCTCTTGTTGGAAATATCTCTCCTGACATGCAAGTATCTGTATCATTTACGCGCATGCATGATCTATGACCCCGTTCTTCACCAATATAACAATAACCTCCTTTAGAAGATGATTTCTGTATGTTACTGGTTGCATCATCTGCAACATATTCATGAGTTTGGCCAATATTTTTTTGTACATTTGATTTATTCAATACTTGGTTTAATGTATTGTTTTGCATAATATCAGCTTGTGGTATTGCATTTGAAAGTGTTGTACCCCCTACACTGGAGGATGCCTTCTTACCTTCTGTTAGATTTTGTACACCTGTTAAACCTGTATCAAGTACATTGGCTGTTGTATTAACAACACCTTTTGCACCAGTTGCTGTAGTATTGACAACTTGTCCAGTAGTCATAGCAAAAACGCTAGTAATCTTTGAAATAATGGGATTGAAAAAATTAGTAATGTCTTGTGTTCCCTTTGCTAAATAAATAAAAATGTTGAATCCTAAAAATGCAAGAATGATAATGATAATAATCCATGTAGTATATGAGATTGAAAAAAGATAACTTAGTATTCCGTTTTCATTCGCGGCACTTGATGATTCAGCAATAGATCCGATGGTATTAGGTTTTGTTTCTCTTATTGTTTCAATAATTGATTTTGATAAAGTATTATCCATTTATAATAAAAATATATATATTATTTTTATTATAATAAATCGTTCATTAACGTTTATTTAAAAGACAATAAATATAAAAATTGGTTCATGTCTCCTAATATTTCATCCCGAATATTTAATAAATCTGTATTTGTCATAACCTTCATCGCTTTATTGTTTGTTAAATCAACTAAATAACCTTTGAATGAATTTACTTTTGATACAAGTTCATCTTGATTGTTTAAATCATATAATGATATTTGCCTTTTATTCATCAAATCAATTCTCATACCTGATTTTCCTAAAAGAACTTCAATAAATTTATCCATGTGTTCATTGAATTTGGAATACAAGTCATCAGTTGCCTTGTGGGTTGCGTAACTATACGTTTTCCAGTGAAACAATTTTATCAATAAAAGCATTTCAAAAAAATTGACAGTAATTTCGCGTTGAAAATTACGCAGTATGGTTTCTTTTGATGAAGACATATTTTTACGAGTTTGTGCACCTCCCATTCTTCTTTTTTTGGTCATTTTTGAGTTTTTTGTCATTTTTGCTATTTTGCTATATATATATATATATTATGTGGACATAAAATCTTTAATTAGAGCCTAGGAACAAATTTCTCTCCAAAGTTGTTCATTGCTTCTAATTTTTCAATTGTTTTTTCTAAATTGGAAGTTTTTACATCTTTAAATAGATAATCCGTGCCAGGGGATTCTTCGTTCTTCTTAATTTGCCTATAAATAGAATCAATATTTTTAATAACATTAGTAACAACTTCTTTTTGTTGTTCTCTCATTATCTCTTCATTTAAACTAATATTTTCACATAAAAGTGACACAGCAAAATACAATATATATCTTCTTTTATGATTGCATCCATTAGTGTATTTGAGAGAAAAAAGAGAAAGTAATGCATTTATGATTTTTTTTATTATGGGACTGCGTGTTTCTGCTTTTTTTAAAAATATATCCCATATTAACCAAATAACATCTAATTGATATTTATTTTCAACTTGCTTAGGTATATTATTCCTTCGTTCGCATTTTATTTTTTCCTTTTTTTGTTTGCATATACTTTCAAATTCAATCAACCATTCAATCCAATAACAACTTTGAATTATATTTTTTGAATTATCGGAAAGGTTGTATGCAAGTTCATTCACCGCAACAAATAATTCTTTAGGATCTTCTTTCATGAAGTAATCATTTGCAAAATCAACATTTGGTGCTTTAAAACGATCAGTCATTAGCGTCATATCAAAATCCTCTTTTTTAATTTTTATATCATCAAAACTATGTCTTCTTTTAGCATCACATAAAATACACATGATTTCACAAAAAAGTTTTCTTATTTTTTCATTATTTCTCATTCTCAATTCATTATTTAGATATCCATTATTCATGATTTGTTTAAAATTATCTATTCTAAGCTCTAAATAAATAGAAATTTTAGGATTTCCTAAATGAATATATTTACTATAAAAGTGTAATAGTGTTTCCCATAAATCACTATAATGTCCAGAACATATTAATTCAGCACTCCAATAACATGCCGGTTCAATCTTAGATTTAATTAAACTATTTAGTAATTCTTTTCTTACATCACCTTTTTTAAATTTGGAGAAAGTAATTCCTTTGAAATCTTTAGGTTGTCTAATATCATTAATTTCTGTAAAATCAATAGACATAATATATAATTACAATTTATACAAAAAAAATAACAACAATACATATAGATGAAAATGAAAAATCCAATAAAAACTATTACAAATTTATACAATAAATTGTCCAATTTTGGTAAAATATTACTATTTATATCAATATTATTAATAACAATTGTATTTTTTAAATATGTACAAAAATTAAGTCCATATAATAGTATTAAGAGAGAAGGGTTTCAACAACAACAAGAATTTCTTTTCAAAAAAGGATTGGATATTTACGACGATTTTTATGCAAATATTTATGATTTTCTTGTTTTCAATGAAGTAAAAAATGATTATGAAGTAGGACTAATATTAAATCAAAATGTTCCAAATACAAAAACTGTTATTTTAGATGTAGGTTCTGGTACAGGTCATCATGTTGCAAAAATGGCACAAAACAAAAATTTAGAAATTATTGGCATTGATACATCACCTTCTATGATTAAAAAAGCAAAAGAAAATTATCCTTCTTTAAATTTTAAACAAGCCAACGTATTGAACAAAGATATTTTTCACAACAATACATTTACACATATTTTATGCCTTTATTTTACAATTTATTATATTGAAAACAAAGCAGGGTTTTTCAATAATTGTATGGACTGGTTAATGCCAGGAGGATATTTAGTGGTACATTTGGTTGATAGATATAAATTTGATCCTATATTGCCTCCAGGTAATCCATTATATATTGTTTCACCTCAAAAATATGCAAAAGAACGCATCACAAAAACAAAGGTTACTTTCAACGAATTTGTATACAATGCAGATTTCAAATTAGATGAATCTACAAATACCGCTATTTTTGATGAAAAGTTTAAATTCAATAATGGTAAAGTGCGAAAACAAGAACATATTTTATATATGAATGATGTAAGTGAAATTGTAAATATGGCACAAGACGCAGGATTCTTATTACATGCAAAAGTAGATTTAGTAAAAGTTGCTTATGAATATCAATATTTGTATGTCTTTGTAAAACCAGGGTAAATTTTTGTAATTATATTTATAAATATTTAAACAATAAATTTTATTTATTGTTATAAATGGAAAACATAGGATTAATAGACGTTTTCATAGAAATTTCAAAAAATTCACACATCAAATATGAATATGATAAAACAATGAATGCGTTACGTTGTGATAGAATTTTACATACACCATTAAAATATAATTTTAATTATGGGTTCATTCCGTATACACTAAGTGATGACGGTGATCCTTTGGATGTAGTTTTATTAATGGAAGACGAATTGATCCCTGGATCATATATAAAATGTAAAATATTAGGTTGTTTAGATACTTCAGATGATGAAGGTAATGATCCAAAAATTATTGCATGTCCTATAGATAAGATTGACCCTACTTATAAAGATATTAATGATTTACATGATGTACCAATTCATACATTAGACAAAATTGAATACTTTTTTACTCATTATAAAGATTTGGAAAATAAAAAAGTACAAATTGGTATTTTTTTGAATAGAGTAAAAGCTCTTGATATTTATGAAAAATCCAAACAACATTTTTTAAGTGATCAAATAAAGTAAATTTGTTAGTTTAATGTGAAAAATATTAAAACTATAAATAAATATGTATAAAATATATATATTTATTCCATTTTTATTGATAATTCTCATTGCATATTTTTATATAAAAATTAAATATGGTTTCTGGGTTTTACAACCTGTATTTCATGTTTACGATATTTGGTATATGTTTGCACCTCCTGGAATAATTCAACATGAATTACCAAGAGAGAACAAATATACCAATTTCAAAAATATTGAAACGTTTGTCTACAAAGAATTGACAAATCTCAAACTACAAAGATTTATCCATTTTATCAATGCAAATTATTTACAAAATAAAGATAATGTATTTATACCAAAAACCGAAAACATTGTTCCTTATTTTAGTGGTCATAATGATAAACCGTTTGTATCTTTTTATACTGCAAAAGAACTTGTTACTGACTTAAAAAAAGGCACTTTGGTAGATGAGCTCCGCATTATTGGTTCTATGACATCAAGACCAATTCATATTTTCATCAATAAAGGTGATAAAGATAGTTGTTTTGATGCTTATTATGTAGATTACTTATGTGTAGATAAGAATTATAGAAAAAATGGAATTGCTCCACAAATTATTCAAACACATAATTATAACCAAAGACATCTTAATAAAAAGATTAGTGTTTGTTTATTTAAGAGAGAAGAAGAGTTGACTGGAATAGTTCCATTGTGTGTTTATTCTACTTATGGATTTTCTATGAAAAAATGGCATAAACCACATGAACTTCATGCTATGTACAAATTATTGGAAATAAACGAGCAAAATTATCATTTTTTGCTTGATTTTATTAAAACAAATACAACACAGTTTGATATTATTATTAATACCGAACACACAAATATTATTGAACTAATCAAGACCAAGAATATTTTTATTCATGTTTTACTAGAAGGAAATACAAATTCAATTAAATGTGCTTATTTTTACAGAAAAACATGTGTTTTTTATGAAAAAGGATTAGAAATTTTGTCGTGTTTTGCATCTATTAATGGGTTTCATAAAAATGAATTGAAAGAAGGAATTGATTTGTTTATTCAAGGATTCAAAATAAGTTTTTGGAAAACTGCCGAAAAAAATTATTTTGGGTTTGCATCCATAGAAAATATTTCACACAATAATGTAATAATTGAAAAATTATGTGTAAAAACTGCACCAATAGTGATAAGCCCGACCGCTTATTTTTTTTATAATTTTGCATATCATACTTTTAAACCTAACAAGGTTTTTATTATCAATTAAAATTACTTGAATAAAATAATCTATTTATTTTTTTGATTTTTCTCATATGAACGCGCATAATCATTAAAACTACGCCTAATGAGTAAAACAAACAAAAGTGGTACAATAGTGATAGCCCATGCAGTGCGTTTCCAACCAATACTGCATAAATAATATAATAAAACTACTGTTACTATATTACCTATAATATTAAGAGGCGCTAAACTATATTTTGGATATGGTATAAAAATTGCTAAACATATTAAAACATATGCAATTAGAGGGCCACAAAACATTTATTATTTATATATATATATAATATAAAATAAAATAAATAA
>Ga0214917_10006229_pt1 | contig 12455 bp, 7 predicted proteins | sample LL_1208_BB_MetaG_FD_177983 | JGI IMG/M metagenome (GOLD analysis project Ga0214917, IMG submission 177983) | Freshwater microbial communities from Lake Lanier, Atlanta, Georgia, United States - LL_1208_BB | ecosystem: Environmental > Aquatic > Freshwater > Lake | place: USA: Georgia | collected...
TCGCCGTCCTGTCTGCCGAGGGGCACATGTGACCACGATCCAAACCCCCTCCAAAGGTTGCACTCCCGATTTGGGTGAACCCGGCGGGCAGGTTGGTGTCTGCCCGGTACGTATCTTGTCGACCCGAGCTCCCGGAATCGCTTGAAGTGTAACTCCAACTGACCCAGTTGGCCTGGTGGGTCGTATCGTTGTAATCCATGGCGTACTGGCTTCGCTGAATCAAATAGTGGGTATGGTTGGCTGGATCGGCAGACGCACCGGTCGGATTGCCCAGTTGCATCTGATATTCGATCCCCAACCTGGCCCAGGAAACTTGAGGCCCCCCAACCGACAAAAGCACTGAAAATAGAACCACAAAGCGACCCTTGGCGCACAAAGCGCAACGGTCACTCATACGGAGGAGGAAGCTCCGGATAAAAAGCATCTATCTATATCTTAGCACAAAAGAGGCAAAAAAACTCCCCCTTTCGGATAAGAAATTCAGCCATTTTCTGCTGCCCAGTGATGCGGACGACCCAGACAAGTCTGGGTCATCCCTCCTCCCTTAAAAGAGAAAGGGCCCCGATGAAAGTCGGGGCCCTTCTTAAACCTCATTTGATACCAATTACTGTGCTTGGACGCCCTCGAGTTTGAGGAACTTCTTGGCACCACTGACCGGCACACTGGCAGTCCGCTGTTGGACGCTCACTCCGTTGACCGTGGCCGGCGCTCCCACCGCAACATCGGTAACCCCGTCTGTGCTCCAGCCGCCTGCACCTGCGCCCAGATCCACACTCGTTTTTGCCGTCACCGTCAACCCCAAGGTGTTCTGCCGCACGTAGTAAGTCAGGACCAGGTTTCCACCCGTGATGGCACTTGTTGGCTTCAAGCTGGAAGTCAGCGCCCCGGGGGCTGTCGCCCCATACACATAATCCCAGAATGCCGCATCGGAAGGTGCCCCAACGCCCAGCCAACTGCTGTAGGTCGTGCCTAAGGGTCCAGCGACTCGCACAGTTCTTGTTACCGCAATTGCCGCATTCCCCGCCGCATCGATTGCGTTGTAGGTGATTGTGTAGTCACCCGCTACAGCCGTATTTACCGTTCCCGTTCCATTAATCGTCCTATCGGCATCCACGTTGTCGGTCACCGTTGCACCTGGATCGGCATACGTTCCCCCATTGGCAATCAGTAGCGGATTTGCCCCGATCAGGGTAATGACCGGTTTTGTGGTATCTGGCGCGGGAGCTGTTTCATTCTCTAATATTGTCACCGTCGCGCTCCCAGGACTTAGCGGATTGCTAATCGCAGGATCCGTGACTGTAAGCTCCACGTTTACATCTCCGCCATAGACCAAATTATCGATCGCCTCAATCGTCAGGGTCGTGGAGTCAATCCCGTCTGCCAGTGTGAAGGAGTAAGGCAACTGCTGTGCGACTCCTCCTTCCAACACCTGAATTTTTCCAAGTGTGCCAGCCGATAGAACTCCCGAGACCGACCCCACCGATCCACCCGTTCTTGAAATGGTTAGAGTCGTTGAGGTAAATGATCCCCCTTCATTAATCTGCGTATTGCCCAGCTCCAATCTGAACCCAGGCGCATCCTCAATATCCGCCTGATCCCGCGGCTGGATCTGCCCCCCGCCGGTATAAGGCGCGGCGGCCACAAACTGGCCGTAAATGCCGGTGATCGCCGCCGGATAGATTGGCTCGGTCAGCGCCGTGCTTCCCACGTTCAGCCGTGCCGTCAGGTTGGTGCCCCCGGCTTGAAGGATCACATTCGCACCAGTGTAGGTTACAGTATTGTTGGAGTTTGTTGTGGAATTCAGAGCCCATGCCCCACCGTTGGTCGCCTTGCTCAGTCCTGCCACCCGCACCAGACTTCCCTCGTACGCCTCGTGCGCGGCCGTCAACTGCCCAATCGTCAAGGTCACCGGAGTGGGTTGATAGCTGGCCGCACCAAAGCTGATGACACTCGTGCTATTGGTCACCACCACCTCCGTCAAACCGTTATAGTTGAGAACCGAACCGAGGACCACATAGCTGTTGCTGCGGGCAAAAAGGTTCCGCAGGGTGGAATAAACGTTGATGCCCACCTTGTTTGTCCCATCGGGTTGTCCGTCCTGGATGTAGGCCGAGGTGGAGGCTGATGAGTTGAAGTTTTCCTCGGTGCAGGTCCCGCTGACCGCCACCATTTTGTTGCTATCCAGGGGAACTCCGTTGGTGTCCACATCCCCTAGATTCGCCAACGGGATCGTTACATAGGCCACCGGCGAGTTGCCGACGGTTTGCAAAACCCCCTCCCCAGTTTGTGTTTTGGCGGCGAAGACATAGTTGCCATCATTGGAGATGTTCCCCTGCGTCTGCGGAATCGTCACGTTGGAAAGGACGATCGTGGCCGGATTGATAACATCAGCCTGAAGACCGCTCACCGTCAAAACATTGGACACCAACCCCACCACGGGGGTTCCCCTGCCACTTCCCTCTACCGTGATTTGGCTGGTCGTCAAACCGCTGGTGAAAGCCGGTGGCACCGTGATCTCCGCGGAATTGATCGTTCCGGATGTCACTGTACCTTTGACGCTCAGGCGGAGAACCTGATTGGTTGCTCCCCGGGGCCAAACCGGTAGGGAGTTATAGGCACTATCGGGATTAGCCATGCTCAGGGAACCGACCCCGTCAGCCGGCAAAGGCCCGGTGCTTGCCGTGATGAAAAGATCGTCGATCGCCAAGCCAGCATCGTTGCCGGAGTCGTCCACGTCGCTCCATCGGATGAAAAGCACCGCCCCCGGTTGAATCGCCGCACCCACGTAGACGTCCGTGAAAGTGGATTGGTTTGTCGAATTGGTGCCCACCAGCAGTCCGTTGGATGTGACCGGAGCAGGTCCAACCACGTTCAGGGCAGAAAGGCCATTGGCAGGAGCGGAGAGGAAATTATCTGTTGTCACCACCGTTCCATCCACCAGCCCATACCCGAACGTCAGCTTGTTCGTCACGGAGGTGGAGGAGCGCCAGAATTCACCTTTAAAAGTCAGCCTAACCCCGTTCAAAACCCCGCCGGTGTCATTTTTAACGAGCGCCCCAAATGCCATGGTTCGCCCGCCTGAGGCCAAACATCCCAAAGCACGGTTTGCATCGCCGGAAGTTCCATAGTTGTAAAGATTCCCGCCATTGCCAGAGCCCGTATCCGCTGCCAAAGAAGCGGCCGTAGTGGTGCTGCCGGCAATCTGCTTGGCATACCAACCGTTGATGGAATTCAACCCCGTGCTTGGCCCAAGGTTGGCAATCGCTCCATTACTTCCCCCAGGGATCGCCCCAGCATAGGAATTCGTGCCCAAGGAATTGAAGTCCTGCGTGTAACTGTTGGCGTTGGTGTTGGTCAACGAAATATAGGTGGGCATAGGAGCGTCCACATTGCTTACCGTTAACGTGGCGTTGGCGGAACTGTAGTTGGCCGCACTGGCGGTGATCACCGCAGTGTTGGCGACGTAGCTGTTCGTGTTGGCCACCGCCGCGATCGCGAAGGTCGCACTGGTCTGACCGTTCGTGATAGTAACGGTCGAAGGCACCGTCGCCGCCGCCGTGTTGGAGCTGACCAGGCTGATGGTCAGATCGTTGGTCAAACTGAAGGGAATTCCCACTGTGCCGGTCGAAGCGCCCGCTCCGGCATTCTCCGCCACGGACGTCGGATTCAGCACCAAGGTCAGCGCCGGCTGGGTCACCGTTCCGCTCACCGTGAAGTTGTTGCTGGCGCTGCCGCTCACATTGCTTACGCTGCCGTTCACCGCCCCGGCGGAGGCCGCGGCCGAGATCCGCACATATACGGTGTTGGACAAAGTTCCATCCCCGGCAGGAGCCAAGGAGAAGGAGTTGGTGAAGCCCGTGGAGGAGTTGGTGCTGACTTCAATCACATTCGTCGAGGCGGTCACCACCAGATTCGAAACAAGATTGGTGCCCGTCACCGTGTAGTTCGTGGTCGCCGAAGGCTGCCCGACATAGTTCGTCAACCCGGTGGCACTGGTCGGAGAAACTGCAACCGAAGGCGTGCCCGCCGCCGTGACCGATCCACTCACGGTCAAATTGGTGCTGACCGATCCGCTCACGTTGGCGATCGTCGTGCTGAAATTCGTTGCCGTGGCCACATTGGCAATGCGGACATAGACCGTGTTGGAAACAACTCCACCCGTTTGTGTCAGTGTAAGAGCGTTTGTGGCAAAACCGGTGCTGGCGTTCGTGCTGATTTCGATCAGGGAAGAATTCGGTGTGACCGTGACGTTCGTCGCTCCAAGATTCGTGCCCGTCACCGTGTAGCTGGCGGCGGAGGAGTTCGCTCCCGTCGTCGTCGTCAATCCACTCAAGCTCGTCGGATTGAGGGTGATGGTAGGACTCGAGCTACCACCACTTGCAATCACGGTAACAGTCAAATCATCGATTCTCCAGTTAGCGGTATTTGCGGAGGCACTGCCCGCTCCGTTATATCCGTAAATTCGATAAGTGGTTGCCGAGCTCCCGTTGATGTTTAGCCCAGAATTAGATCGTAATGCCCAAGCTGATGTAGCTGAAAGAGACCCTGTCGCTAGGTCAGTTGCATAACCATCAACTGAGCTTCTTATTGTGTAATTTTTTGGTCCCGTTGATGTTTCACGAGAACCGAATGAAATTGCGGAAATATTAAAGGAAAATCCGGCATTTGGTGTTATTGTGAACTCAAAATACGCGCTGCCACTCGCGGCCGTATTCAAAGCACCGATACGAGCAGCTGCACCTGCGTTGTTGGCCGCAGAAAATCCTGTGTATGTGCTGGAAACAGATGAGGCGGTTAATAGGGTCGTGGTGCCATTATTATTACCTTGTGATACGGCACTAAAGGTTAAGCCTGAGGGCACACCCGAGGTCGGTGTATCCGTTTGAAAATTCCAATAGACATTGTCGGCAAAAACGTTTGCACCTGCACTTATCCACACGAATGCAATCAGCGCGAGAGCTACGCCTCGCGCAGAAGATAGGATAGGGGTTATGGGATATCGGAAATTCCTGTAGCCTGCAGCCTGTAGCCCGCAACCTTCTGGAACAGTACGGACCAAATTGTTAAAAGCGCTCTGCATGGTTTTGCTCATTAGGATCCTCCGTGGCGGAAAAATATTTCCCTCCCCACAAGTTGCTTTCTATCCGAACTAAATTCCACCCCTTTTTTGTGACAATTTGATGGCACTTATTTTCAGATAAAAATACTAAAGATACCCTGTCCACCAATGCTTTGTGGACGCTTTTTGTATAATATTTTTATCGCTGCACTAGCAAATAATTTAACTCAAGTCGTTATAGCAACTCTTATGCTGTTTTTTTTAAGCTTCTTAACCCCTGAATCCCTTAACCCCTGAATCCCTAAATCTCGCGGCCCCTCCTACTTAAACGTCCCTATCGCTTTTTTTGAATCCTTCGGATCCACCACCCAAACCGCCACCGAACTTGGCACATTGGTATTCGTTACAGACGAAACGGATTTCGGATTCACAAATCCCAAGCCCCCCGTATCAATCAGAATATAAAAGGTATTGTTTGTGATATTGGTAAACCCTTTGGGAGTAACGATCCCACTCGCATTCGTAAACTTCGGCGGCACCTCCAAAAACGCAATCCCTCGGCTGTTTTGAACACTTGCACCTGAGCTGTTGGTTGTGGTCATCAAGGCTAAAAAGTCGGCATCCGTTTTCCTGGTCGCATTCGAGGGATACTGCGAATACTCCGCGTAAAACGCGTTCACGGCTGTCTTGATCGACTCCGCCATCGCCGCCACCTCCGCCCTCTTTCCAGCCTGGATCGCCCCGTTGATCGCAGGCAAACCCAACCCCGCCAGAAGCCCGATGATCGAAATGACCACCAGCAGCTCCACCAGCGTGAAGGATCTGCTTTTTGCCTTTGGAAATTTGCGAAAAGAAGTTAGGTTCATTACTATGACTACACCCGCTCTCCCCCCTTTCCACCAGAACAAAAACACACCTCATCCCGCAGCTGCGGGACCCGCCACGTTAACTGCAAAACTACCTTCGCACCCCGCGTCTGGGCGCGTCCCGCAACCGCGGGATTCGCATATTCAAACCCTGCGTAGCTCAGCAAGGTTTACCGTGACTGAGCGAAGCAGGGCCGCCTTCACTCTGATCGAACTCCTCGCCGTCATCACCATCATCGGCATCCTCGCAGGCCTCACCCTGGGTGCCGCGGGTGCCGTCCGAAGACACGGCGCTACCTCCACCGCCAAGGCGGAAGTTGCCGCTCTCCAAGCCGCCTGCGACCGCTACTTCGCCGATAACAACCTTTACCCCTCGAACACATCAGTTAATCCAGCCAGTAGCTTCACCCCCACTGGTTACACCGCCGCTGGCCAAGTTCTCTTTACCAACCTGCTAGGTTCAGCCACCTTAACCGCCGCTCCTACCAGCAAACGCTACTTCGAACCCAAACCTGCCATGGTCAACACGACTGGAAACAACTACTTCATAGACCCCTGGGGCTACGCCTACGGCTACAACTCCGACGGCACTAACGCACCCCTCATCTGGTCCACCGCTGGACAAACTACTGGAGGGGCAAACACAAATAAGTGGATCACCAGCTGGCCAAAGATGTAAATTGCTGTCCTAGAATTATTTAAGTTTTTAATTTACTTTTTTAATATTTACTTTGTAAGCTTGTGTTGACAAAGTAAATCAGGGGTATATACATATAATCGTGACCTTATTTAATCCATTGACCGCGTCTGCACCCTGCGTAGCTCTTTTTGAGTCGCCGGAGTTAAGAGCGAAGCAGGGTCACGCTAAGTCCGCCACTTTAACTGCGAAACTACCTTCGCACCCCGCGTCTGGGCGCGTCCGGCAACCGCGGGATTCGCACATTAAAACCCTGCGAAGCTCAGCGAGGTTTACCAAGACTGAGCGAAGCAGGGCGGCCTTCACCCTTGTCGAACTTCTCGCCGTCGTCGGCATTATGGGACTTCTCGCCGCGGTCGCCGTGCCCGCCCTCAAAGGCCTGACCGGAAGCGGAGGCCGCAAGCAAGCCCTCAGTCAGGTGATGGGCGCTCTCGAAATCGCCCGCAACACCGCCATTAGCACCGGCACCAACGCCGCCGTTATTTTTCCCGATAGCACATTCGCCTCGGGCGAGGCCTACAAATACCGGTCGATGGCTGTGGTCGGCTGGAATCCAACCAATACAAATTCTCCTGCCACCATGGTCGGCTCCTGGATTGTTCTCCCCCAAGGGATCGCCCTATTCCCAAACTCCATCTCCGCCCTGCCCCAAGCGCCGAATGTTTCCATTCGCATTTTAACCACGAGCAACGCAGCAAGAACTTACCGAGGAATTATTTTTCAATCGGATGGCGGTCTCGACGAAAACCAATCCCCCCTTCCCACCAACGGCATTGCGTTCTTTGAAGGAACCGTCACCGACACCACCCCCAACCCCACATCCAAAATGACCAACTTCGAAACCGTCCGCCTGACCCAGTACACCGGTCGCACAATCCCCACCCTCGCCCCCGCCCCATGAAATCCTTTTCCCGCGCCAAGTTCGCTACTCTCGCTACGGATAATTCTAAACTACATTCACACTTTGGAACCCTGCGTAGCTCAGCAAGGTTTACCGAGACTGAGCAGAGCAGGGCCGCCTTCAGCCTCACCGAAGTCGTCATCGCCATGGGCGTCGCCGCCGTCGCCTTCACCTCCATCATTGGCCTCTTCCCCCTCGGCCTTAACATGAGCAAGGAAAGCTACGAGGACACGCAGGCAGCCCTCCTCGCACAGACCATCTTCGCAGATTGCCGGGATAACCTTACTGGCGCCCAGGCCAATTTTGCTCAAACCTCTGGGTTTCTGATCCAGGTCGGATCCGAAAATTCACCTATAAATTCGGCCAGCTATATAAATGTCACCAACTTCCCCTCCACCATCTATATCGCCTACAAACAGGAACCCCAGACGAAGGGAGATTTGATGCTTCGCCCATTCAAAAACGACACAGATCCGGCAAGTTTTTATACCAGTGGCACTCCTGGCGCTGCGGCGATTGCAAAGATCAATTTCAACTACTGTTTTGCTGGGTTGAGTAGCCTTACCTCTGGCCCTAAAAAAGCCGATATTACCATTGAAACCCCTGGAGATATTCCAACTGAAAAACGAAGGCAGCGTATTTTTTCAGGGGGATTTGAGTGATCCCAAGAATTCAACTCCCACTGCCCTGCCTGGCCCCCTCCTGGCCTTCAAAGTTGGAATCAAAGGAGAATTACGCCGAGACCACCACGTTTGCCTTGAAACCACCTTCGTACATTTCCACTTTCTCACCTTTCTCGAATCCAAAATGCAAAATCAAAAATCCGCGCGTCAGCACGTCCCGCAACCCCGGGAAAAAATTCAACATCCACAATCGCCAAACCACTCCCTTAACCCCCCGCTACTGCCTAGCGGCCTTCACCCTGATCGAACTGATGGCTGCCACCACAGTACTATCCGTGGTTCTCCTTATGATGGTTGGAATGCAGGACCAGATGTCGAAAGCCTGGTCCAACGCCAACCGACGAACCGATGCCACCCGGGAGGCCCGAGCCGCACTCAGCCTGATGGCGGCCGACCTGACCTGCCCCATTTTTCGTGACCCCACAAATTCATCTCGAAAAGATGAATTCGCGTATAGCTTAACCAATAAAGGCCTCCCCTTCGTATACTCCAGCAATGGTACGGGCTCCGGTCTGACCATCCCAAACATTCAGTCTGGCTCTTCCTGCCTCTTTTTTGTAGCCCCACGAAAAACCAGCGGCACCGGTTCCTCTGATCTAGCGCTCGTTGGCTATTTTGTGATGCAAACGAATGGAACGAATATCAACGGTTTTACTACAACCAACTACAACCTGTACCGCTACTATGTGACCAATCCTGCTGCGAATTTGGCTTCCTGGTTTGCCACTCCAACCATTGAAAATCTTTTTGCCAACATCCCAGCCAACTCCGAAATGCTCGCTCGGAATGTCGCCAGTCTTCAAATCCTCTTCTACAACGAGGGTCAGCCGATCGTGGAGGGAGCCAACTATACGAACACCACCAAGGGCACAACATACCGCGGCAATAAACTGCAGATTGCCCTGACCCTTTTTCCCGAGGAAATTGCCCAGAAATTTACCACCCTGGAAAACTGGACAGACTCGGAAAACATCAAGCGATATGCTCGCTCTTTTGAGTTTCGCGTGGATTGCCCCAGAGACTAACCATGAACCACTCCAATCCAGCCCATCCGCGATCAAAATCTGGTTTTGCACTGATTAGCGTGCTCGCCCTCGTCTCTCTAGCCGCCCTTACTGCCACCGCATTTCTCGCCTCGGCACGGCTCGAACGGCAAGCCACCCGCCCGATCGGCGAAACGACCCGTCTGCAGATGACCCTCAACACAGGTCGCGAATGCGCAGCCGAAGTCATCAACCGAATTGGAGAACCCTACTGGAACTTTGTGACGACCTACTGGCGCACCAATTCGGCCGATGAACTCGGATACCTTTTCGTCGGAAAGCCGTCTGCACCCAACAATCTGAAATGGTACTACTACTGCGGTTTCACGCCTGCCCAGTGGACAAACCTCGATTCTGCAGACATGAACACCAGGATTCGCGCCACCAATACCGTTTGCCAAGCTACTTACTCAAATGATATGCAGACTTTTATGGCTTCGGCAACCAGTGGCTTTTCAGCAACCCCTCTACTTACCGACCCCAAATGTGTTCAAATTCCCCTTTTGGGGGGTCGCACCTCCCCCACTGTGGGATGGGTTTACATCAAACAGGATATCCGCACCAACCCGTCCAGCACAACCACGTCAAATCTACCCGTCGCACGCTTTGCCTACTTTATCGAGGACCTTGGCGGTCTTATTGATGCCGATCGTATGTGTGGAACCAACACACGCAACACAGGAACCAACGCTGAAGAAATTTCGCTAGCTAACCTAGCGGGCAGTTCAGCATCGAATATCCAGATAGCTTCTCTTAGCAGTAAACGCCCACAGTACCTAACTCCAGGAATGCTTCTTGCTACCAATGGCGGAGTTCTGACCAGCACCAACGATCTGCGCTACTTCGCTAGCCGACTCCGGTACTGCAACTGGACGGTCAACGACAATTGGGATCGAATCCCCTACGTCCCAATCTCTTCGAGCCCAGTGAATGGCTCCTACTATCCAAGTCAGGCAGGTCAAAGGAAAACAAACTTGAACAGCAATAATTTTCTGAATGCAGGAGGCGCCACTAAAATCGCCCAAACAATCATCACCAACTACCCCATGTTCACCAACCGCGCCGGCGGAATGAATGGCGCCAACTACATAAACGCCCTCGCGGCGAACATAGTCGATTACGCGGATACCGACTCGTCTCCGACCATCTTCACAGACACCAATGGAAACACACATGTAGGTTACGATAATTATCCTCTACCAGTCGTTTTCTCCGACAAAATCGCATGGAGTCAAAACTCTGCCAATATTTCTAACTCCACCATTACGGTCACCACCTACATCCAGCTTTGGAACTGCTCCACCCTCACATCACCGGCTGTCACTTACACGCTGCAGAACAATTTCCAAGACAGATACCTGAGTTCGAATGGAACCGTTTCTCCTGTAAGAATTTTCCCGAATAGTCTAAGCAATTTGCTCAGCGTTCCCGTGCTGGGTCCAAACCAAATCATTATTCTTTCGGTTACGAACACTACGAATGTTGGCACAAACGCCGACTACCCAGGTGGCCTAATGCTGAACAGTGGAATTGGCAAATGTCTAGGTATTAATAACAATTCATCAACCGGATACCTGACCAATACGAATCTTTTTGACCTTCGCATCGGAAGTACGATCGTTTCTCAGCACAAAGGCTCCTTCACTAGGATTGGCCAAAAAATTACCAATGGTTCATGGGATTTTGAAGGGACGACCTTAACAATGAGCAGGGATAAAAACACTCCCGCCCCTATCGGGGACCCGCGAATGTTAAGATTTATAACAAATTCTGCAGCAATTCCGCTTGAGTACCGCAGTAGTTCCAGCGGAAATCTTAAATGGGGTGGTTATGCAAATTTCAAAGACCATCCAAATTCAACATCTCCATGGAACGGCCACCCAGATAACTGGCCAGATGGCAGACAGGGGGCGCCCGCTCCCCTTACTGGCACAGGTCAAACAGGCGGCGCCGGCGGCTCTATCCCAGTTGCATTAGGAACTCCGCTCACTTTACCTGGAACAGCTCCAGCGATTCTGACAACGAACAGCAAATTTTTAAATATATTCGAGCTCGGTAATATATTTGACCCCATGCAGTGGACACCACCTGCCAATTTTTCAGCTAATTCCATGTACGTAAACTGTGATATTGATGCAACATGGACAAATAAAGATGCATTCTTATACGGTGGCGGATCCACCCTCCGGATTGGCCGGCCGGAGCACTCCCGCTTCGCCTTCACGAATCTGGGCGGGGACTATCCAGTGCCCAGCCTCGGCACATCGGCCGCTGGTTTACTGGACCTCTTCTGTGCAACCAATGTCTACAATTGGGCTGGCAAAATCAATATCAACACCGCCCCGCCTCCCGTTCTGGCCGCCTTGGCCGGAGGAATCACTCTATCCAAAGACCCCAACAAGGGAGGTAACGAGGTCAATGCGACCATGATCTCGGCCTTCACCAACGGGGTAATAAAGTTCCGCTCCCTTTATCCTTTTATCACCCCCAGCCAACTGTCATTTATTTCAGCCAACTATGGCGCAAACGGATGGACCAACAGCGCCGTCTGGTCACAGAATGCCGTTTTTGGCACAAATTCATTGGGCGGTGGATTAGCTGGAGTCACCAGCATCAATGATGAAGGCCGCGAAGAGTGGTTCTCCAAAATCTACAACCTGACCTGTGTCCAAAGTTTTAACTATAGAATCTACGTTGTGGCACAACTCACCGACACCAACGGCAATCCAAAAGGGTCTATGATGAGAAAATATTACCAACTTCACCTGCGCAACAACCAGCCTAATGGTAATGGCACTCCCGATACACAAAGCCCCAGTGTCAGCCCTGTCGTCACCTACGAGGCGTTTTACTAAAAAAAACCCATGCGGCCATTTTTTCGGAAAGATTTCTTACCCCAAATACTTCCGTTTCTTTGTGCCCACCTAAAATCAGGTTGATGCCCAGCTCCTTGGCCTTCACCTCGGTCGGATAGTCCGCCTCGCCCGTAATCAGCGTGTCCAACCCCGCCTTCACCACCTGATCCAAATCCCCAAACCCCCCAGTCACGATTCCAATCTTCCGGCACACCACCGGCCCAGCCGCAACTACTTTCACTGGACTCGCTAACCCTGCGAAGCTCCCCCCTCGACTCCGTCGGGGCCGGGAGCGAAGCAGGGCCAACCCCCTCACCAATTCACTCCTTTTCCACCTGCCCCCCTGCACCT
>Ga0214917_10006230_pt1 | contig 12455 bp, 11 predicted proteins | sample LL_1208_BB_MetaG_FD_177983 | JGI IMG/M metagenome (GOLD analysis project Ga0214917, IMG submission 177983) | Freshwater microbial communities from Lake Lanier, Atlanta, Georgia, United States - LL_1208_BB | ecosystem: Environmental > Aquatic > Freshwater > Lake | place: USA: Georgia | collected...
ACCACAGGAGATGTCGGTTTCTCTCTAAGCGCTACATCTAGCGGTAAGAGCGTATATCTTTTATATGACTCAGTTCTAACTCTCTCCTCTTCTAATTTTGCTACTCAAGGTGAAGTTAGATTGGCTAAGCGAAATTCAATATTTCCTGAAGATTGGCGCTATAGCACTTTAGATGGTCCAGAAAATGGAGTAGCAGTTGCAGGTTATGACATCTCTATTGCTAGCTATGGCAATCGAGTTGCTGCTAGTTGGTTAAGTGCTAGCGGCCTTCGTCTACCAAACCCTGATGAGGTGAGTTTTAAACTCATTGATGAGGATGAGTCTCCTACCCGCGTTGCAACCCAGGCTCATGGAACTCCTGGTACTCCTCTACTAATTGATGCCAAGGGGCTTTTGTTTGGATGTCAAAAGAGACTCTGTTCTCTTGGCTCTTATAGCTCGACTCCAAAAATAACTAATGGCGCCATCCTTAACGGTGTTAAAGATAGCGCCATAGTGACAATAAATAAGATCCGCTATGCGATTACCTCATTTGATAAGAGGCTCGTCCTAGTAAAGATCTAGATTACTTCTTATTTCTACGCTGAATTCTGGTTTTTTTAAGAAGCTTTTTGTGCTTTTTTTTCGCCATTCTCTTGCGTCTTTTCTTGACTACTGAACCCATTCAACACCCCCTGAGTATTTTCTAAAGCTAGTCTAGTCCCATTAGCTTTGCCTGTGAATTAAAATCAGGGATACTCTGTCTAGCATCGTCTATAGATCCACAAAACTTAACCATGCCCTCTTGGAGATAAACCAACTTATTGGCCTCCCGTATAGTCGATAATCTGTGCGCTATAACCACCAAAGTCTTGACGCTCTCCATGGACGCAAATGTCTTTGACATTTCCAATTCTGTCACTCCATCAAGTGAGCTTGTTGCCTCATCAAGGACCAATAACTCGGGCTCCGTTAAAATAGCCCTAGCGATTCCAATTCTCTGCCTTTGTCCTCCACTCAAAGTTGTTCCCTCTTCGCCAATTATCGTATTTAAATCCATATTACTTCCTGACATAAATTGAGAAAGTCCAACTTTTTGCAAGATATCTAAAAGAGATTCATCCAAGAATGTATTGCTTGATAAACCTAATAGAAGATTGTCCCTAATTGATCCATGGCTAATGAACACATCCTGTGGCACATAGGCTACTTTTCCTGGCCAAATTTTATGAGCCCTAGAAGACATCTCTCCAGAAATCATTACTGACCCACTCGTTGCTTTTCTAATACCGAGTAATACCTCAATTAATGTCGACTTCCCTGCTCCTGATGGACCAACTATTGCAACAAAATCCCCTGGATCAATAAGTAAGTTAATATTTCTCAATGCAAAATCTGTACTTCCGTGATATGAGTAGGAGAGATCAAGAAAGTGAGCACTGGGTTGGAATGCTGAGTACTTTTTCGGAGATTCTGTAATTTCCAAGGTTTGCTGAGAATTTTGCTCCATTAATTCCAAGGTTTTAATACTTGCGTTAGCTGAGTAATTTATCGTTATCCCTCCATGTTGTAACCTCAATATTGCAGGTGCAATACGGGTAGCAGAGGCTACAAAGAAAGCAAGTGTCCCTGATGCTGCTGCCGCCTCTTGACTTAGGAATTGAACTGCGCTTAGCAATAGGACTCCAATAACAATTGCAGTTTCGATAACATATTTTCCAACATAAGGAAGAAATGCGGTTTCTGCAGAAATCACTGCTAGTTTTTCACGTTGTGATGAGATTCTCTTCATAAAATTAAGGCCAGTATCTCGTACAAATATCTCAGGATATGCTCTTAATACAGTCAATATCTCACGATTACTCTGTATTGTTATGTCCGCCTGCTCTTTACCTAATCTTGCAGAACGGCGATGAAGTGAATAATATAGCGTTATTCCAATTATTGTGAAGAATATTATTGTTGCGAGAGCAGTCTCAAAATCAGCTACAAAGAGAGCAATGCTCATAATCACTAACAATGAAATGTCTGAAGCTAGGGCTACAGATGTTCCAAGGACCCCTAAGGTTACGTTACTTACTCCACTCGTTAGAGCGTATAACAGCTCTTGTGAGGAAAGTTCGTCGGTAGCTTCTCTTTTCTCTACAAGTGCAGTTTTGGATAAAGTCGTTGACAATTCTGCACCTTTTTTTGCTAAAAAATGTAAGCTCCGCCGCGTAATTATTGTCGAGAGTACCGTCTTTGTGATCAATAGGCAGGCGGCTATTAGGGCTAATAGCCCAACTTTTGTCTGGAAATTCACCGAATTTAAGCCGAAATTTTGCAATACTGGGTCTAAAAAGGAAGAGGAGTCTCTCGATTGAACTCCTCTGACCGCGATAGAGCCCAAAGCTCCAAAGATTGCTATTGCTGCTAAATCTAAAACACTCAAAAAGAGCTGAGCTATAACAATCAACTTAATCCTTATTTGATCGTGTTTGGAAAGTACTCTTAAACACCTATTTGCAAATTTAAACACAGTCTAATTGACTCCCAATCGCTCATCTGACTCTACCACTGAATTGGTAACCATTCTTTATCCAGAATCCCTTCGGGAGAATCAATATATTTGAACCATGGCGAAGGACACACGACCTTAGCTTCTGGATGATACTTGAGTTGAGCACTCCACCAGCTAAAACTTGAGTTCGCGATTATAAATCCTGAGCCATGTCGCATGATTTCCATAATTTCTGCGCTACTTAGGCCGCTACCTTCCAGGTATTTAATGTGGGGCAATCTTTTAAGGGCTAGAAGTTGTTTAGCTGATGCAACATCATCAGAAAAAACCCAAATCTCATCAAATACGTCTCTTTTGAATTCATTCATAGCCTGTTCATAATATTCATTATCTAAGACACCGAAAGGTTGTTCTAAATAATCACCACGCCTTACATGAATAATCAGAACCTTTTTCCCCTTGATATCTTCCAAAAGTATCTGTGCTGCTGAAGAAATTCTAACTAATCGCGTATCTTGCATCTCTGTTACCACTCTCTTAACATAGTTATTGCTCTGAAAATATCCAAGTATCAACTTGCTTCCATTTCCTCTAATATCCGAGAAGCCTAAACCTCGGTTTACTTGTACTTTGACTAAACACCATAATCGTCTCGAAAAATATGTGGAGGCTAGAAATTCTAAAAGCACCAAAAATTTCCTATTCTTATTTTCCGCTCCTAATCGCAAGAGGAGATTGAGTAAACGCCTTGAGTTATTTCCTAGCTTCGGAGAATACAAATAGTTAATTCGTTCTCCCCAACGAAATGACTGAATTTCAAGTTCGTGATTACTATTCTCCCTAGCAAACCCCCAATAGCGTAGGACATTTACCGAGCCTCCATTGCTTGCAGATAATGCAGCTGCTAACTGAAATAGTTGATTACCCAAACCACCGTATGGAACAAGGAATACTGTTTTCACTTAAAAGGAACCTTTACTTCCCGCTAAAAATAAACTTTTACAAAATAATACTCTTCTTCTTAGATTCAAAGATTTCAAGAGTGAAAACAGCGTCCTAAAAACTACAAGAGACTTCTTTCCCCGACTTATCTTTAGCAAAGACATTGCTTGTCGCCAAACAATGCCATATGCCAACCTGCTGTCAGAATCATGTCGAGAAACTACTTCCACCAATGCTAATACTAATTTTTCTAATTCTGGCTGAATATCCATATTCTTTGTACTTTGCATGGAAGAGATCCGATATTCATAAATCACTTTTTGGGTTTTTCCTATTTCTTCATCTAGGGCACCACACTCAATGAGAAAGATTAAATCCTCTCCTAGTTTAAAGTCTCTAAACCTATGACTCTTGACTACTTCTGATGACATTATAAATCTCCAGAGACCAGGGTTTGCAACAATCTGCGAAAAGTTAACCTTATTTTGTTTTTTTGATCTCTCTAATAACATTCCATTAGAAGAAACATTAAAATTTGCAACAATAACATTTGCTGTTGAAGAAGTAAGGATTTCTGAAACAACTAATGGATAACCTAAGTCATCTGAGTCCCAGAAGACAATCCATTTCCCTGAAGCTTCTTGCAAGCCTCTATTCCGCGCTAATCCTGGACTATTGAAGTCTCCATACATATATTTCGAATTAAAATTATTTCTTACTAAGCTTTGCCTTTGCTCTTGCTTGAGAGGCGTTTTGGAGTCATGAACAAAAATTGCTTCTATTCCATCTTGATTTTTCTCAAATGAATTCAATACATTTCTTTGAAGAGTCTCTAAGTCCTTAAAGGGAATTATGATTGATACTTCGACCACTTGTTCCACTTTATTGATTCTTTGCCAGTATTGCTAGACTTCTGTAGGTGTCGCCATTCAATTTCTCGTCAAAATAAGTCAATTTTAAGTTGTACTTTACTGCTAGCTCTTCAGATATAGATTTGACTTCATCACATACCACTATGTTTTTTGAGGACATAAGCCTAATTTTCTCTTTATTTATATCTGCAGGACCCCACCTAACAAACCACTGATCAACAGAAGAATACTTTAGGGCTGCAACCGCGTGTAGACCATCATTACATAGGAATACGGCGTCATTAGTTTGTAGGAATTTTGATAGAGGCTGGTACACCTCTACCGTATTGACCTTTTGTTGCTGCGCATAGGTTCCTAATAGTGGCAGATAAGAGTAAGGCGCCCAGTCTCTTTGTAAATAGGAAAGACTGGCCAATAAGGCTGCAATCAAGATTGAAACTAGCGATAATCTAAATTTCTCAAAATTAATATCGAGGGCTTTAAGTAAAGTAAGTGTTGGTGGAATCAATAATGGAGTTATCCACCAAAGATGCGCGACATCAGGCTGGGGGAAAATCTGAGGAGTCACAGACAACCCAAAACAAGTTGAGTAGACGAATTCCTGCCTTTTTAACACGGGTTTTATACTATTTCCCATGAAGGTCAATAGAGTTAAAAGAGCTAGAAACACAGTGCCTAAATAACAAAAGTAGATCGGCCAGAAAACTACTCTATTAAGTTGATCCCCTACAATTAGCCTGAGATAAGTATTTTTGTCAGAGAGTAGAAGTTTCCCACTGACAGAAAATACAAAAAACATAAAAATCCCGGTGATTAGCATAAAAGTAAGGGCACTAAATCGCTGTAATTTGGAATAAACACTCTTAGTAAACCAGAAATAACCTAAGCACAGCATCGGCAGACTTAAGTATAACAAGAATTGGAACCGATTATAGTTATTTCCACTACCTAATGAGGGATAAACTGTGGCGGGCCAGATGATAACTTGTTCGAAATAGTCTCGAAAAGCTCCTATGCTTGCGAGATAAGTGTAGATAAGAATAACCCCAGACATAAATCCTGACATAAGGTAGAGAATTTTACTAATGTCTCTAATGAAAAATATCCAAATTAAACTAAGAATTATTACAACGAGGATAGACTGAATCCGAGTGAAGAATGCCAGAGACAGTACTATTCCAGAAAGAAAAAAGAAGAATTTCTGATTTTTAGATTCGATGGCAATCAAGATAAGATTAAGAGCAACCATGAGTAGAAAGGTCGAGACCAAGCTAGGCCACAAGAGGAACGCGCCGTCAAAAGATGTCGAGGTTACATGGTTAATCAGGATCCATGAGAGCGACACAAGTTGTGAAGTGTTTTTCGTAAATTTAAGTTTTTGGAGTGTTTTTTCCAATATAAAGTATGTTAAGAATATAAGGATTCCTGACAAAACTCGTAAGTTGAAAACATTTACAGAGGTAATCTTTAGAAAGAAACCTGCCAGCCAAGCAGTGAACGGACCGTACTGCGAAAATGCTCCTGAATGAACAGGTAACCCATCAGCGACTGCCGCAGAGAAGCCTAAAATGTAACCGTCATGATGGGGGTCAACTTGATATGGAATCAAAATTGCTAGGTACAGTGCCACACTAAATTTAATTAGAAGAAAAACAGTAATATTTTTACGAATCGGCGCTAGACTTAACATTTCACACCTTCCTTACCATAGTATCAAGGAGGATAGTCTATGAGCAATTCCAGCCTTTATAAATTCATGCGAGAAGGGAAAAGTTATCGTATAAGCCTACAAGGAGACATATATGGGCTTAAGTTTTGGGAGGATTTTGCAAATCGAAAATATGAACCTGACACTCAATCACTTATTGAAGGATTTTGCCGTGAAGGCAGCATTTTTATAGACATTGGTGCAGCCTATGGATCTATGACTTTGTTAGCTGCTGGATCTGGTGCGACTGTCTACGCCTATGAACCAAATCCTTCTGTGTTCCAAGGGCTAGAAATCAATACCTCTCTAAACGAAAAGCTAAAAAAATCTATCAAGCTAAGCAATGAGGCAGTATCAAGTAATTCTGGAACCTTAAACTTTGAAAAGGAAAACTTATTTGATGTCCTCTCGCCCATAGTCTTTACCAATTGGGCGAACAAAACGAGCGTGCAGGTAGTAGCCCTTAAAGATGTAATTCAAGATTTAACTACTAACTCATCAAAAAAATCTTCAATCATTATAAAGATGGACATTGAAGGAGCCGAATGGAAAATATTAAAAGATTTGTCTACTCTCAAAGTTTTGAAATCCTCAAAATCAATAATAATTTTAGCCATCCATCCTGGTCTACATCGACCCCCTAAAAGTACGTCAACTCCTTTGGGCAGGCTGAGATTCTACCTATGGAATGTTAGAAATCTCATTGACTGTTGGTTTTTTTATAATAGATTGAGTAGATATTGCACAATACATCGAACAAACTTGAATAGAGTGCGTCGCCCCTTACTTTTCTGCTTTTTGGTATTGGGTGGCAATCATGAATTTGTTTTGAACTTCGGGAGAGCAGCTTGATTTTTAAGATTTTTTATGCAGTCTCTCGTACTGTTTCAAATCTGACCCGTAGAATTTACTGGCTCACATGCGATTCTCGCCAAAGGAACGAATCTTATTTTAAAGTTCATCTGCTTTTGGTAGCAAATTCGGTCTACGCCAAACTAGCTAAAACCTGCGTAGAGAGTTTCTTGCACTATCATCCTAATGCTCACATAGTCATTCATTGCGATTCTAATACTAAACACTCGGTATTCCAAGAATTTAAGATTCTCAAATGGTTTCGAAGAAGTAGCTTCTCTATTGCAGAAGTGGAGGAAGGCGCTGTTTGGCAACTACATAAATTGAAATTGATTCTAGGGATGTCTGGCACAACAGACATTTATATGGATTGTGATCTAAGGTGGAATGGATCAATAGGGGATGATAGCCAGGGGAAAATAGTATTTTTCGTTGAAGAGCGTCTGCTCTTTACGTACGACGGATTACTGGAAGCTCTCCCAAAAACAATAACCAAATACTCAAATACTTCCATGAAGAACACTTCATATTTTACTTGGTCTGGGATTAAAATTGAATCAAATCAATACCAGAGAATTATTAATAACTGGTTAGAGATGCAGAATATTTTGGCTTTGAATTTGACAGAGCGTGCCAGCTCCATCTCTCGAATTTCTGAACAAGTTATAATTGGTTTGATACCTGAAATACTAAAGATTCCATGTAAATTTCTAAAAGAATCAGATAAGCAGTTTGATGGTTCAATCTGTGAGTCTAGTTATTACGGAGCCTCAGGTGGACGATTTGCAATTTGGGGGGATACACTTAGACGATCGTTTCTGTAGTATACATAGCCAGCAACATTCTATGCACCAACGGCTTCTTTTTCTTGCCCATGAATCGAATCGGATCTAGGTATCTGATAATTGGCGTAAACAAGTGTCTATTGCCAATAAAATAAATGTGCTTTTCAAATTGTCGGTTGATTTTTGTAATGCTGTCTTTTTGGGGCTCAATATTGAACTCTATTTCTAAAGGCGCGCGTCTAATGGCTAGTTTCATTGGAAATGCATTTGTTATTGTATTACTTGAGTAGGAATCGACTCCGACATTAGAAGTGAGGTTGACTGGAGGCAACATGCAAAGCTTTCCGGAAAAAAGCATGCCTGTGGCAATTGGTAAGTCCCAGGTGTCTAGATAACCTTTACTAACTCTCTCCCAGCCAATTTTCCAAAAATTCTTTACCCTTTTTTCAACTAATTTTGAATCTTTCTGCAATATAAAAATGTATTCTCGGAGTTTCTCCCATTTAAAAGCATAAGTCGCCCAACCCCAAATCTGAGGATAGTTTGTAAAAATTATCTGATTATCAATTACCTCGTTTGGAAATGGTTGAACTCCACTAGCAAGATAGACATCTGGCTTTTCCTTTATGGCTAATAAGGCTTCCTTAAAGAAAACTATCGTTCCTTCTGAAAAGTTTACATCATCTTCGAAAATCACTCCAGCTTCGTTTTTTGAGAAAAACCAATCGATACCTGAAATCATCGCTACAGCTATACCCAGATTCATCTGTGCTTGCCTTATGACTATTTCAGAGAAGTGTTCCTTATGGCTTGAAATAAGATCATATATTTGAACTTGGTCTGCTTTATCTTGATCGTGTCTCGGGCCGTCAATTGATATGTAAACTCTCCTTATGCCCGCCTCTACGAGCATCTTCAATTGATTTTCTAGATATGCTGATCGCACATGCAGGGTTAATAATACCGGAATATCCATTGATTTAATTTCATTCTCTTTCTGAGTCATATCTAAGGAATGCGTGAAATTAATTTTGGAATAATACTTTTTCCATCGCGATTCCTAGAGATCCAGACCGGTTGGAATATTCCACGGAAAGATGATTTCACTGACCTCCCACTTGGCAGGTTTATTCGACTATACGAAACATTATTGTTTTTCATGATTAAAGATAACAGAGATTGATCAGATCTGTGTTCGATAAAGCTTTCATCTTGGTTTAAATCGGAATTCAAATCAATATTCGATATATTTTCTATGCTCTTTGTAAACCATTCCTCAATCATCGGAAGTGCTTTTTGTGTTGACAAATGAAGATAGTTTGCTTGAATTTGAGGAGATCTGAGTTGGCTCTCGCCTAGTTTTGGAAACTGGGAAATAACATTTTTCTTTGAATACTGTTTGTCGGATGAGTTAAGTGCATGTAGCCAATATCCTGTATTCTCTGTGATTTCAATCCTCTTGGCAAATATTTGCTTTGAAATTATATTTACATTAATCTCGCATCCTGAATCAATCCAAACTACTTGATCAAATTGGCCAAATTGTCCTATCGCCACTCTATAAATAAATTCTGGTTTCCATGCCCAAAAGCCAAAACCCTTTACAGTTGGATTCAAAAAAGTTTTATACTTTTGGAATGTTTTAGGGCAATAAGCCTCCAAAGCCTCTACTCTAAGATTTAACCTTGCATCAAAGTCGTAAAGTGTTAGGGAGTTCTTCAGAACTCGTTCTGCCGCACGTTCAAAGTTCTCTGGCTTTAAACCGGCAGTTAACAAAGCAATGCGGCCTTTGCCCCTAATCATGCTCTACCCATTCGCCGTACTAATGCACTAAACAAAGATTTAAGTATTTCTCTAAGAACTAATTCTGTCCTCTCTCCGCTTTGAGATTGCTTGATTCGTCTCCTAAATTCAATTTTAAGCGACCCTAAAGAAAATACCTTACTCTCCTTTGAATGAACGTGAAGTGAATACACTTGATACTGAATTCCACCACTATTTGTTGCAATTAGTGAATCATTAACCCATTTAAATTCATACTGACTTGGTTTTACCCAATGATCTAAATCCTCCCTAAATAATTTTTTTCGACCTCTATAATTTCGAGGATCAATTCCAAAAAAGTATTGCCCGATAGAGATTGCATCGAACACACCTCCAAACATGTTAATGTTTTCATAAGATTGTTTAACCATACTTTTATCTTCAGACAGACTCACTGTGTCTAAGTTAATCGGGAGAGTTGGGAGGATAACAACTTGATGCGATCTTTCAATGAGAAATCTAAATAGAATTGTCATGTCTGTACTATTCTTCCTTGCTGTAACTTCCTTGGAACAGAAAAACAAAAAGTCTTTTAACACTTCCCTAGAACCAACATGCAGAAGAGAAGCAATCCCTTGTCCACTGCTTTGAAGTGAATAAGCCATGACATTTTCTAGTGACTTCACTCGCTCTATGGGGAAATTAGGCATTAAGCTAACATCAGACTCAATATGCAGGAGAGCGTTTAGATTTTCGTTTTCCATAAATTTGTCTAAAGCTTTGAATCGAGCCAAAGAATTGAACCAGAATTCATTCCTAAAGGTTAAGTCATGATTCAATTCTCTTTTGATTGATTCCCAATTTTTATCTAAGAAAGATACTTTCTTTACGTTCACATTCTTGATTCCTAGATTTTTCAAATTTTTGTCATGGTCAACTAACAGTATTAATGGAAATCCATGGAAATTCTCAGAGATATTTTTCATACTAGTCTTAAGGTACGAGGGAACTCTTGCCTTACCTAAATGGACCCACACGAGTGGATAAAGGCTAGTCACGCCTTAAGTCTATCTAGTGGATAGGTTAGATTCTGCCCCTAGATTTTAGGATTATTTTCAAGGGCTTTCTAGACGTTGATTGAAGTCTTTAACAATACCTTCAAGAGTGGGACGGAAATCTAAGTCATTTAGCAACTCATCCTTGATCCCAAGTGGCTTAAAAACCTCAAAACTTGGTGTTTCCACTTCGCCTACAATGAGTAATTCTGACATTTTAAACTGTGCTAGCACAGCTATGGCTAGCTCTTTTAGAGTGAATACTTCATTGTGCGTCACTTCTCGAACTCCATTATAGCCATTTAATAAAAATAGCGAAAGTGCACATAGATCATCATCAATGTGATGGTATTCGCGAATTTGCTGACCTCCTGACATATAGAAAGTCGACTTAGTCTTGATAGCCGAAAACAATTGACCTAGAAACATTTCTGAGTGTAATTTCTTACCGCCATAAAGCGTATGGAGCCGCAAATGTAAAAAGTGCTCTCTTTCCATGCTACTTTTCAGTTGTTCACTAAGCTGTTTTTTTGAGGCTATATATGCGTTCGTATTGCAAATCTCTTCATCCAATTCCATAATCGACCCAAATGTAATCATACGAGACTGAGTCCCTTGTATAATCTCTGCAATTAGCAGAGGAATCTCCACGTTGACTCGCTCGAGAATTTGTTTAGGAGCTAATTTGGAGAGAACCCCTATCGCCAAATAAATATCATAATTCTCTTTCTTAAAAGTACTTTTTAAATCTTGCGGTTGTTGCCAGCTTAGAAATTTACTTCGAGGAACAACTTCTGCATCCCTATATTGCTGTTTTAACCTCAGTGCAATATTTCCATTGCTTCCAATAATGATCTTTCTTCGACTTTGAGCCAATTAAATGGCTCTTCTCAAAATTGTGGCCATCGGTAATAAACCCCAAATCTCGTAACTATAGCGCAATAGATATGCTACAGACTCTGTCTCTCTTGCTTGAGAAAGTGGTGGGGAACTCTCAACCATTATCCATTCTGGCCAAAGTTTTTGGTCTAAACTATCTAAACATAGACTTTGAATTGCATCTAGGTCGGCTCCCTCTATATCGATATTTAGAAAGTCTATTCTGACCGAAATAGATTCAAATAGTTCTTTTAACTTAATTCCAACAACTTTTTGTTTTGCCTCAAATTTAAAACCTGCGTCTCTGTACTTTATCATCCAGTCTTGCCTGACCGTAGAGACCGCTCGTTCTTCACTTAAATAGAAGTCATAGAATTCACTCATTCCTACAGCGCCAAGAAGGAATCTATCCCTTGGTCGCCTGCGTAGAAATGATGATTTGGCACCTGCATCAGCATCGATATTTATTCCACTCCAACCTCTCTCATAGAGTGCTCGTGTTACCGAGAAACGATCAGGATGATGCGCTCCTACATCGATATAAGTTCCTTGTTTTTCATCTGCATTCATTAGTTGAACAAGGGACAAATCTTCTCCACATTGACTCCAACTGACTGTGAAATCATGATCAAATCTCGTTTTTTTGTAAGCAGACAACATTGGTCCATATGTACTTGGCTTAAAAAGCGAGAGGAGAAACCTCGGTATCTCTTTAACTCTCAAAATATTCAACATTTCCTCTTTCAAAAGACTCAACAATACTATTAAATTGCAATTAAAAGTGTTAATTGCTTCATAACTAGAATGAATTTAACTAATTATCGCGCAATCTTAACTAAAATTTTGTGTGCATTTCGAGCCGCCCGCGGGAATCGAACCCGCGACCTTCGCTTTACGAGAGCGACTCTCTACCGACTGAGCTAGGGCGGCGATGCGTTTAAGGCTATTAAATTAGGATTTAATCCAAGCGTACAACGCCATTAGGCGTTGCGAGATGAACCGCCACAAGTCCAGTCTGACCATCGTTAGCCTCTGGCAAAACCCATTGAATTTCAACGCCGTCAAATGCTTTTGATAGATCTGAGCCGAGCCACTCCTCAATTGTCTTCTCATCTCCTG
>Ga0214917_10006231_pt1 | contig 12454 bp, 12 predicted proteins | sample LL_1208_BB_MetaG_FD_177983 | JGI IMG/M metagenome (GOLD analysis project Ga0214917, IMG submission 177983) | Freshwater microbial communities from Lake Lanier, Atlanta, Georgia, United States - LL_1208_BB | ecosystem: Environmental > Aquatic > Freshwater > Lake | place: USA: Georgia | collected...
CCTTTGCCGAAGTAGCATCGAAGCCGTACCGCGCAGCACAGGCCGCGACGAGCGCCTCGGCGAGCACCAAGGTGCGCGCTGCGAACTCGCCTTGGGTCGGAATGGCGAGCAGCACGTAATCGATGTCCGCGCCGAGCGCGACCGCTTCGTTCGCCGGCAGCGTCCACGGCGTCGTGGTCCAGATGACGAGCGCCGGCACGACGCCGCCGAGCGACGCTGTGCCGCCGCTCAACTGCAAACGCTGCGATAGATCGGCCGAATCTTTGACCGCAAAGGCTACATCGACGGCGAGCGAAGTTTTGTCTTCGTACTCGACCTCCGCTTCGGCGAGGGCCGAGCGGCAATCGAGACACCAATGCACGGGCTTCGCGCCTTTATAGAGATGGCCATTACGCACGATGCGACCGAAGGCCCGCAGCTGCTGCGCTTCGAACGCAAAATCCATGGTGCGATACGGTCGATCCCAGTCTCCGAGCACACCCAGGCGCTTGAAATCTTCGCGCTGCTGCGCAACCTGCACGGCCGCGAACTCGCGGCAGGCCTTTCGAAAACCGTTCACGTCGAGTTTCGCGCCGGGACGGCCGTGTTTTTTCTCGACCGCGAGTTCGATCGGCAGCCCGTGACAATCCCAGCCGGGAATGTACGGCGCGTCGAAACCGTCGAGCGTGCGCGACTTGACGATGATGTCCTTCAATATTTTATTGAGTGCGTGGCCGATGTGAATCGTGCCGTTCGCGTACGGCGGGCCATCGTGCAGCACGAACTTCGGTCGGCCGGCCGCCACTTTGCGCAACTCCCCGTAGACGTCGTTCGCCTGCCAACGCTGCAACATCGACGGCTCGCGTTGCGCGAGGTCCGCTTTCATCGGAAAGTCCGTTTGCGGCAGGTTGATGGTTTGTTTGTAATCCTTCGACACGCTCTCACCCATCGTTCAATCGACACCGAGTACGGCGCGTGCGGCGCGTTCGTCCGCCTGCATCTGCGTCACGAGCGCGTCGATCGAATCGAATCGCGCCTCGTCGCGCAAATGCGCGACGAACTCCACTTCCAGTTCGCGGCCGTACAAGTCGCCCGCGAAATCGAACAAAAACGTCTCGAGCAACGGCTCGACGCCGCCGACCGTCGGGCGCGTACCGAGACTCGCGACACCGGCTCGTATGCCACCATCGGCACCGGCCACCCGCACGGCGAAAATGCCACCCAGCGGAATCCGCCGTCGCCGCAGACGAATGTTAGCGGTCGGGAAGCCGAGTGTGCGGCCAAGTTGGCGACCCCCGACCACTCGCCCCCGCATCGTATAGGGCCGACCGAGCAAACGTTCGGCCTCAGCGAATGCGCCAGCCGCGAGCGCCGCGCGGATCGCCGAACTGCTGGCACGCTCGCGGCCTACGAGCACCGGCGGCACGACTTCGACGTCGAAGCCGCCCTGCACACCAGCAGCGACCAGCGCCGCGGCATCGGCACTGCCACCACGACCGAATCGAAAATCGTGACCGACGACGATGCCGGCGACACCGAGACGCTCGCGCAGCAGAGCGATGAATTGCGCGCCATCGAGATTACGCAGCGCAGCGTCGAAGCGCAGCACGAGCACGGCATCAAGCGAGCGTCGTTCGAGTAAACGCCACCGCTCACGCAAATTGGTGAGCCGCGCCGGCGGCTCGTCGCGCATAAAAAACTCGCGTGGCAGTGGCTCGAAGGTCAGCATCACGGACTTGCGATCGAGCCGTCGGGCCATCGCCTGCGTCGCATCAAGCAACGCCCCATGGCCGCGATGCAGACCGTCGAAGCTGCCGAGCGTGACGACCGCACCACGCAAGTCGTTCGGGAAATTGAGCACGCCGCGAACCAAACGCATCATCGAGTCCCGCTCAAACTGCCGCGCCGCGATTGCGCAGATCGTCGGAACGCAGTCCGCTCGCGAACAAGGCCGCCGCATAAACCACGATGCCGAGCAACACGCCCGCGACCAAATGCAACGCACGATCGACCGGCCGCGCTGCGAGCCAACGCTCGAGATCACCGGTGAACCACCAGAGCGCGACGGCCATACAAAGGTTCGCGAACAGCAAACGCCACAGCAATACGCCCCAACCCGGCAACGGCCGGTACACGCCTTCGCGCCGCAAGCCGCGCCACAGCAGCGTGGAATTCACCGCCGCAGAGATGCAGGTGGAAGTGGCCAGCAACACGAACGGCGCGGGAAAGCCTGCGTAATGCGCCGGCAGTACCACGCCGACGTTCAAGCCCATGTTGACGGCAAGGGCGATCAACCCGACGCGCACCGGCGTGCGCGTATCCTGCCGCGCAAAATATCCCGGCGCCAAAACTTTGACGAGACTGAAACCGACCAACCCCCACGAATACGCCATCAAACCGTAGCGCGTCATCTCAACGTCGCGCGCCGAAAACTGACCGTAGCCGAAGATCGCGGCGGTGATGGGACCGGCGAGCACGAACAGACCGACGGCCGCGGGAATCACCACCACCATCACGAGTCGTAACGCCCAATCGAGCGTGCCCGAAAATCGCTCGGTCGACCCCTCGGCATGTTGCGCGGATAGCCCCGGCAAGATCACGGTCGCGAGCGCGATGCTGAACACACCGAGCGCAAACTCCATCAAGCGATCCGCGTAGTACAACCACGCGATGCTGCCGGTCACCAAAAAAGAGGCGATCAAGGTATCGAGCAGCAAACTCACCTGCGCCATCGACGAGCCGATGATGCCGGGGATCATGAGTTTGCCGATGCGTCTGACGCCCTCGGCGGCCGGTCGCCAGCGCGGCCACGACAACAAACCGAGCCGCGCGACGGAGGGCAACTGAAACAACACCTGCGCGACACCCGAGACGAACACGCCGATCGCCAGCACGATCCCGGGCGACTCCGAATGCGTGGCGATACCGAGCGCGAAGCCCACCATGGTGAGGTTCATGACGACTTGCGTGAACGCCGGCACGGCGAAGCGTTCGTAACTGTTGAGCACGCCGCTGAAGAGCGCAGTCAAAGAAACGAAGAACAAATATGGGAACGTCCAACGCAACATCTCTACCGCAAGCTCGTACTTACCCGCTTGCTGCGTGAAGCCTGGTGCGAACACCAAAATGATGATGGGCGCCGCGACGACGCCGAGGATGGTCACGATCAGCAACACCACGCCGAGCGTGCCTTGCACGCCGGCGACCAATTCACGCACCTCGTCTTGCGAACGGCGCACCTTGAATTCGGAGATCACCGGCACGAAGGATTGCGAGAACGCGCCCTCGGCGAACAGACGCCGCAAAAAATTCGGGATTTTGTAGGCGACGAGAAACGCATCCATCATGGTGCCGGCGCCGAAGGCCTGCGAATAGACCATGTCGCGCATCAGCCCGGTCACGCGCGAGAGCAAGGTGGTCAGACCGACCACCGACGTATTCTTGAAAAGGACGCGACTCATGGGGCGCTTGTAAGTATACGGAAGAAGGCTGCGGCGGCCCCGCCCGGCGTTGACTTTTCCGCGTCCGATCAGCACACTACGCGCCCTTTTTAGCCGCACCGGAACGATCCGTGGCCAACACGAAGTCAGCAGCCAAAGCCGCCCGCCAAGCCGTCAAACACCGCGCCCGCAACGTCGCGCTCCGCTCGCGTGCGCGCAGCGCACTGCGCAAAGCCGGCGAAGACATCGACACGGGCAAAAAGGGTGACGCCGCAGCGTCGGTGAAGGCCGCTGCTTCGGTGGTCGACTCGCTGGTGAACAAAGGCCTCGTGCACAAGAACAAGGCTTCGCGCCACAAGAAACGGCTCGCGGCGCGTTTGAAGAAACTCGCCTAAGTCGCGACCTGCAAGTTGCGACCTCGGTCGCTCAGCAAGAACCGGCCGCGCGCCGGTTTTTGCGTTTTGGCGCCTTGGTGAACGGCGATCCGGGCACCCATTCGTCAATCGCAGCGCCGTCCGCCTCGCCCGCCTCCGGCACCGCCCGCACGGCGCCACGCACCGCACGCTGCGCCGCGTCGCTGCGCTCGACTGCGAGTAACAGAGGGAGGCGACGCGGTCCGGCGGCGACCTCGCGCGCATCGCGACCCTCGGGCCAGAGTTCGAGCGCACCGACCAGCGCCCACAATAGGTTGAGCGACTTGGCGCGACCGGCACGACGCAGCGCGAGATAGGCGTCTAGCGCACCGCGCTCGCGCAAGGCCTCGACCGTGCGGATACCGATCGAGGCAAGCAAAGATTCGGCGCGCGGACCGAGATTACGCAGATCGCAAATGCGCAGCCGCAACTTACCGGCTGCCAGTCGTCGGCGTACCTTCGCGTTGCGCTCAGGCATCGTCCTCGGCGGCCGGTGCCGCAGTCTCCTCAATGAAGCGCATCACCGCCTCGGCAAGGTCACGCGTGCCGGTGCCGCTCACCCCCGAGATCAAAAACCACGGTCCTTTGTGACGCAGCGAGCGCACGATCGCTTTGGCTTTTTTCTCGGCCTCGTCCGCCGGCAGCAGATCGGCTTTGTTGATCACCAGCCAACGCGGCTTGGTGGCTAAATCTTTGCTGAATTTTTTGAGCTCGGCGACGATCGCCCGCGCATCGCGCACCGGATCGGCGTCGGGGTCGACCGGCGCGATGTCGACGAGATGCAGCAACACGCGCGTACGCTGCAAATGTTTGAGGAAGCGGATACCGAGCCCCGCGCCCTCGGCCGCACCCTCGATCAAACCCGGAATGTCGGCCATCACGAAACTACGGTGTTCGCCGCAGTAAACGACACCGAGATTCGGGTGCAGCGTGGTGAACGGATAGTCGGCGACTTTCGGACGCGCCGAGGATACGGCACGGATCAATGTCGACTTGCCGGCGTTCGGCAGACCGAGCAGACCGACGTCGGCGATCACCTTCATCTCGAGCTCTAGGCTGCGTTTCTCGCCGGGCAAACCCGGACCGAATTGTCGCGGCGCACGATTGGTGCTGGTCTTGAACTTCGCGTTGCCCCAACCGCCCTTGCCGCCACGCGCGACCATCAGCGTGTCGCCCTCGTGAACGAGATCGCCTAATTGCTCGCCGGTCTCGGCATCGCGCACGAGCGTACCGACCGGCACCAGCACGTAGAGATCGTCACCGCCACGACCGGTGCAGTCGTTGCCGCTGCCCGCTTCGCCCGACTTGGCTTTGAAGGTGCGCTCGACCCGAAAATCGGCCAGCGTGTTGATGCCGGGGGCTGCGCGCAGGTGCACGCTGCCGCCGTCGCCGCCGTCGCCGCCGTCGGGCCCGCCGAAGGGCACGAACTTTTCGCGGCGAAAGCTCAGGCAACCGCGGCCGCCGTTGCCGGCCTGCACCCGTATGCGCGCCTCGTCGACGAATTTCATGGGCTGATCACCGTTTCGAACCCTCAAACGAAAACCCCGGCACGCGGCCGGGGTTCGCGACGCAAACGTTGCGCAGACCGATTAGTCCGCCACCACGTTCACGAACATTTTGCCCTCGGCACCGCGACGCTGGAACTTCACTTTGCCGTCGCTGAGCGCGTACAGCGTGTGGTCCGTGCCCATGCCGACGTTCGCACCGGCGCGGTACTGCGTGCCACGCTGGCGGATGATGATGTTGCCGGCGATCACTTGCTCGCCGCCGAACGCCTTCACGCCGAGGCGCTTGCTGTGGGACTCGCGGCCGTTCTTGGTACTGCCGCCTGCTTTTTTATGTGCCATGGTGAGTTCTCCGCGTCAGCCAGCCGAAATGCCGGTGACCTTGATTTCCGTGTACTTCTGGCGGTGGTTCTTCATGCGCAGGTAGTGCTTGCGGCGACGGAACTTCACGATGCTGACCTTATCGCCCTGGCCGTGCTTCTGCACGGTGGCCGACACAGACGCACCGGCGAGTCGCGGCGTGCCCACCTTGACGCTATCACCCGAGCCGACGAGCAACACCTCGCCGAACTTCACTTCGGAGCCGGGCTCCGCGTCGAGCTTTTCGATGCGCAGCACGCTGCCCTGCTCGACTCGATACTGTTTGCCGCCCGTGGCGATGACCGCGTACATGATGACTCCAACCCTGAAAAGGCCGCGCATTCTACTGTCGGGGCCCCGCCCGGTCAAACCCAGCGGTTTGGGGTTTGGCCTGTCCGGTCAAGGGGTTAAGATGGCGTCCCATGACGCTAATTGCCGTGAAAGAGCTCGTCCGCCAGGACCTCGTCGCCGTAGATGCCGTAATCCGCGCCAGCATGAAGAGCACGGTGCCTCTGGTCGACCAAGTCGCCGAGCACATCATCTCGGGCGGCGGCAAACGCCTGCGACCGCTGATCGTGCTGCTCGCGGCGCGCGCCTGCGGCTATCGCGGTAGCAGCCACATCGACGCCGCGGCGTTCATAGAATTCATCCACACCGCGACGCTGTTGCACGACGACGTGGTCGATGGCAGCGAGAAACGCCGTGGTCGTGACACCGCCAATGCCGTCTATGGCAATCAAGCGAGCGTTCTGGTCGGTGATTTCGTCTACTCGCGCGCCTTTCAAATGATGGCTGCGATCGGCTCGCAGCGCGTGATGGAAATCATGTCCGAGGCGACCAACGTAATCGCCGAAGGCGAGGTGCTGCAGTTGATGAACGCCGGCGATCCCGACACCACGCAACAACGATATTTAGACGTCATCCATCGCAAGACGGCGAAGCTGTTTGAGTCGGGCGCCGAAGTCGGTGCCGTACTCGCTGGTGCGAGCCCGAGCCAGCAACGCGCACTGGCCGATTACGGCCGGCACCTCGGCACCGCCTATCAACTCATCGACGACGTTCTCGACTATCGCTCGAACCCCGAGGAGCGCGGCAAGAATCTCGGCGACGATCTTGCCGAGGGTAAGCCCACCCTGCCGCTGATCCACGCGCTACGGCAGACGCCCGACGGAGAGGCGCGACGCTTGATCCGCGACGCCATCGAGAACGGTGGGCTCGCGCAGCTCGAGAGCATCGTGGCCGCGATTGAATCGACCGGGGCTCTTGAGTACACTCGCCGCCTCGCGCAGGATGAGGCCGACAAGGCGTTGATGGCGCTGCAAGCGCTACCCGAAACGCCTTACAAACAAGGCCTCACGACGCTCGCACGGTTCGCCGTCGAACGCTCCTCCTGACGCCGACCGATTCGAACATCGGGATGTAGCTCAGCCTGGTAGAGCACTACGTTCGGGACGTAGGAGTCGGAGGTTCAAATCCTCTCATCCCGACCATCTCCCGCCCGCCCTAACTCCAAAGAAATGCAGCTCGTCTTCGTCAAAGGCGCGGGTAAGTACGATCGAATGGATTTGCTGCGCGACGGCGTGGTGACGAGCAGTGTTCAATGCCCGAAGCAAGGCATCATCCCGCACGACATGATCCACTTCGCAGTGGAATCGACCCTTCGTCTGCGTGGTTTCGTGGCGCGCGCACTCACGGGCGACGACAGCGGGTACCGCATGACAGCGACTCCCGAGAGCGACGGCGTCGAACGCCTGGTCGAGGTTTTCCAAGCAGACGGTTGGTCCGGGTGGACGAGCGAACCGACGGCCATGCTGGATCTTTATCGTGTGACTTGCGAGGCGCGCGCCTGCCACCCGCTTCCCATCGCACCCCCCGACTGGCTCGCCGTGCGCGAACGAATTTTAGAACTCACGACGATGTGGCAACGATTACCGATCGGTGATTCGTTGACGCTCGACTTTTGAGCAGCTCACGACGAGTTTTCGTCGATCAACCCTAAAATATTCAAGGTCTCGGGTGAGTCTAGCGTCGCCCGATCGCCTTCGACGCCGGCTTGAGTCAGCGGCGACGCGAGCACCGATGCCTCGGGATGACGGTGCGACAACTCGAGCAGGCGCGCATTGAGCGTTCTGCAATCGGCCGCACGCCTATTGCTCACCTCTCGCGAATCATCTGCAGCGATCGGCACTGCGCATTCCGCACGAATGAGCGCCGCCACGCACTCGAGTACGGATTCACGCCCGAATCGCGCTGTGATCAAGCTTGCGATGCGCGCGGGGCCAGGGCGGAGCGAGTTGACGACGTGACGCACGAGCTCCGGGTCGATACGCACCGCCGATGCGCCCGCCACGATGTCGTCGCAAACGATCGACCGACGCACCAACATGAGGTCGTGAAATTCCGGGCGCGCCGTTGCCGGAGGTGCGCCGTCGGCCTTACGAAAATAATCACGCCGAAATTTGCGCGCGAGCAGCCGATCTTTCGTTTCCTCGCGCGCGATCACGTCTAAGCCTTCGAGCATCGACCGTTGTGGAGCCGTGAAATTCAAGCGCGCAAAGGCATCGACCGGGCGAGCCTCAGCGGCAAACTCCAAACCGGCGGCCGCCAAGTCGCACGCCAGCGCGCCGAACTCCATCGGTTGCCAATCGCGATTGAAAAGTTCGTGCGCGAGATACGGAATACTTTGTCTGCGTAAAAATTTTAACGCCACTTCCGTCTCCGGGTCGCGCTCCGCAATGACGGTCGCACGCGCCGAGGCGATCGCAGATTCGAGCGAGTGGCCGGTGGACCGGAGGCGACGGATCTCCTCGAGCATCCGTTCGCGCAGCGGCAGCATCGACCGCCAGCCCGCCAAAGTATTCCAGCCGATGTAAACCACCCCACCGGGCACCAGCCGCTCGCGGAGGAATCGGACGATGATCGCGCGATTGCTCGCGGACACCCAACTCCAAACCCCGTGCAAAGCGACGTAGTCGAACGACGGCAGATCGGCACGCGCACCGAACTCGGCGAAGGTTTCGTTCGTTAACGTAATCTTTGCCGACGTGTCGGTGACCAGCCCCCGCGCGTGAGCGACGTGCTCCGGCAGTAAATCGTTGCCGAACCAATGCGCATCACCGGCGACGGCATTGACCGCGAGACTCACGCCCTGACCGAAGCCGAGTTCGCAAGCGATTCGCACCGCCGGCGCTTCGATCCCCGCGATCGCCAGGGCGAAGGCCATGTTGGCGGGCGCGATCTCGGGCTGATAGCCATAGGTGTACGGAATCTCTTCGACGTAACCTTCGGCTCGCTCAAGCATGGCCTTCACAATACACGACCCTATAATAGGCCGTGCCGCATCCGCCCATCCCCAGACGTCGTTTCATCGCCCGCGGGCTTGCGGGCACCGGCATTGCGCTACTCGCACCGCAAGTGCGCGCGGTCGGCACGACACCGCGTTTCGAGTCCGACCCATTTTCTTTGGGTGTCGCGTCGGGCTATCCGACGTCGGACGGCATGGTGCTCTGGACGCGACTCGCGCCGCAACCGCTCGCACCCAACGGTGGCATGCCGCCGCACGATGTCGAAGTGGCGTGGGACGTCGCGCATGACGTGAACTTCAAAAATATCGCCGCCCGCGGCATCGCGCGCGCGGAATTCGCCTGGCATCACAGCGTGCACGTCGAACCACGGGGCCTCGCACCCGATCGACCTTACTTTTATCGCTTTCGAGTGGGCGCTGCGACGAGCACCGTCGGACGCACGTGGACCGCGCCCGCACCCGGCGCGTCGCTCGCTCGACTGCGTCTCGCACTGGCGAGTTGCCAACATTACGAGCAAGGTTTTTTTGCGGCGTATCGGCATATGGTGGCGGACGATCCGCAACTGATTCTGCACGTCGGCGATTACATCTACGAATCGGGAACGAAAAAATCGCCGGTGCGCAAACATCCGGGCGACGAGTGTTTCACGCTCGAAGAATACCGCCTGCGCTACAGCGCCTATCGCAGCGATCCGGATCTGCAGGCGGCGCACGCCGCCTGCCCGTGGATGCTGACGCACGACGACCACGAAGTCGACAACGACTACGCCGACGACCGAGGCGAGCGGATCGAACCGCGCGAGACGTTCCTGGCGCGCCGAGCGGCCGCTTATCGCGCGTATTACGAACACTTGCCGCTACCGTCCACGGCACGCCCGCGCGGCCCCGATATGCAGCTCTACACCGAGCGGCGTTTCGGTGATCTTTTAACGCTAATGATGCTTGACGAGCGTCAGTATCGATCGCATCAAGTCTGTCCGACACCGGGCAAGAACGGCGGCGCGCGCGTGTACGAGGAAGACTGCCCGGAGATGAACAATCCGGCACGCACCATGCTCGGCGTGCCCCAAGAGCGCTGGACCGACGCTCGCCTCGCCGCGACGCGTGCGCACTGGAATTTTTTGGCACAAGGCGTGACGTTCACACGCTCGAACGAGGCGACCGATGGACGACACCGATACTGGACGGACGCTTGGGCAGGCTATCCCGCGGCACGCGATCGTTTGCTCCACGACATCGTCGCACGACGAGTCGCGAATCCCGTCGTTTTGAGTGGCGACATCCACGCGTTCATCGTCGCCGACCTGCCCCGCGACCCCGCCGATCAATCTTCGCCGATCGCAGTCAGCGAACTCGTCACTACTTCAATCACGTCACCGGGACCACCGGACTTCGTCGTCGCCGCCTACCAAAGAATGAAACCACAGGTGTGGTACGCGGATGGTGATCACCGTGGCTACATCCGCTTGGAACTGACGCGCAGCGAACTGTCGGCGGATTTGGTCGCCGTCGACGATGCGCGCCGCGCCGACTCGGGCGCTAAAGTCCTCGCGCGCTTTGCGATCGAGGCGGGAAAGCCCGGACTACGGCCGCTGTAGGCGACCGATCACGCGCGCGAAACGCGCCGCATCGAAAGCATCACCGTCTTTGAGCGCGGCAAATAATTGGTCGATGTCGGCGCGCCGTTTGCGATCTTGGTCGAGTTCCGCCAGCACCAGCACCATACCCATCGCCGCCTGCTCGCCTGCGGCTTGATCGGGGAAGGCACCGCCGCGCGCGGCACTCGTCAATTCATCGAGCACCCGTCCGAGGTCGGCTTGCGGCCAGCTGCGTGCGCGTAGTTCACCTGCGACTTGATCGACGAGTCGATCGAGTTCGGCAGCGGCGGCGGGCACACCACCCGTCCCAGCGCTGCTCGCGTCTTGCAGCGCACGAATCGCGGCACTCAAGCGCGGCTCGAGCGGCGAGCGCGCCGCACGCGCCAGCACCAACAACGTTCGCACGTGACCGTCTTGCAAGCGCAATTCACCAGCGCGCGTCGCGAGCGCATCGCGTCGTCCGTCACCCTGCCACGGCGTGACTTTCAAATCGCGATGGCAGGAATAGCAGGCATACACGGCGAAATCGGGCAATGCGCCGGTGCGCAGGAAATTGGCGGCCGTAAGCCCGTTTTGGCGATGCGCCGCCGTCGCGAGGCCGTCGATCCAATTGACCATCGCAGCCGTGATGCCCTTACGCTGCAGGTAATCGGCATCGCGTTTGTAGTGTTCGCGTCCGCCACTCGTGCGCCAAAGTTCGGTGTAAGTGTCGAGTTCGAATACCAAACGAGGATGCCCGGCGGCCATCATTTTGTGATTGGCGAAACGATCGCCGCCGCCCACGTGACATCCGGTGCATTGATCGGCGCGGACTTTCGGATTTTCGAGTGCCGTCAAGCCGGCCGCGAGGTTGTCCGCATGCGTGACTTTTGGCGATGCGTAGTGCGTCGCGAGCCAACGCTCCGAACCGCCGTGACAGGTTTCGCAACCGATCCCGTCGGTCACCTGATATTTAGGCCCACGCTGCGCGACCGGCGCATTCTCGGCGTGACAGGCGAGACACGCCGGTGCCTCGTGCGCGTTCGGTAACCCCATACGTCGCGCGATCTCCTTCGATTTCGCGCCGAGCAATACTTTGTATGCACCGGAGTGCGGATCGAACTGCGACCACGTCGTGTACTCGTTCTGAAGTACCGCATGCGCGGCCAATGGGCGCGCCGAACCGTGGCACAGCGACGAAGCGCAACTCGCCACTCCGAGGTGTTTGTCGGCCGCCTTTGCCGGAACGAGCGTCAAAGAAATCAGCGTGAAAATCGCGATTGTCAGGCGTTTCATCAGCGCACCTCTTGGTCTTCGACGAACCACGGCTCGCCGCGCTCGTCGAGATACATACCCTGCATTTCCCGCAAATTGAACGGCCGCGCGCCGCGCCGTCCGAACACCGCGACCTGCCCGCCGCTCTCGTCGACCGCACGATCACGCTCGAGTGGCCGCGACAACGACAACGCAGCGGCACGCGTCTGGTAGCGCGCGATCAATTCAGGCCGCGGCTCGGGACTGAAGCCATAAAAGTTGGGCTGGCTGGACGGACTCGTCAATTGCACGACTTTTAGCCCGGCTCGGCCGTCGGCGACGTAGGCGAACAGCGAGGCGTTCGTTGCGGCGATCATGACGTCGCGGGTGTCGATCAACGCACCATCGGCGTTCCATTTTTTGAAGAGCAAAGGCCGCTCCGGTCGCTCAAGATCGACGATCGCCATACCCTCCGCGCCGTTCGCGACATATGCATAGGTGCGCGCGACGGTGAGACCGTGTGCGTCGGCGAGCGGCACGACAGCTCCCGGCACACGGCGCACCCGATCGTGATGCGTGACGTCGAGCACTTCGAGTCCTTGACGCGTCGTGACGAATGCAT
>Ga0214917_10006233_pt1 | contig 12450 bp, 12 predicted proteins | sample LL_1208_BB_MetaG_FD_177983 | JGI IMG/M metagenome (GOLD analysis project Ga0214917, IMG submission 177983) | Freshwater microbial communities from Lake Lanier, Atlanta, Georgia, United States - LL_1208_BB | ecosystem: Environmental > Aquatic > Freshwater > Lake | place: USA: Georgia | collected...
CATTTGCCTCTGACAATGGGTATGGCAGGCTTGCAAAATAGTTTAAATCCGGGTAGTTCAATTTTAGAGGTAAATTCTTTGGAATTTTTAATTCATTCAATCTTATTTTGTATTCCAGGGTATTTAATTTTTTCTCTCATGGAAAAAAAAGCGAGAGACGGTGGGTTACTGTCTCAATATTGAAAGATTTATGTATTAATTTGGGGTATAAGAATATGAACATTGAAAAAAATATTAAAATATTTATTTTTATTTTATTTTTTCTTGTTAATTGTTCCAAAAATAAATACCCCGATTCCATTCCCTCAATAGCAACTTATGATAAAAAATCTAATTCATATCTATTAATAAAAGATAATAAAAAGATAGTTTGGAATGAAAAAGGTCAAATTTTTTCCGAAACAAATTTAGATGAACTCGGAAGGGAAAATGGTATATCTAAGACTTTTTTTCCTGAGACGGGTGCCCTTTTGAGTGTGGGTAATTTTAAAAATGGGGAAAGAGAAGGGATTTGGGAATGGTATTTTCCCGACGGAAAAGTTTATTATCGCAGTGGTTATTCTCCCGATAAAAAAAGACAGGTTTGGATAGCCACTAATGTTCTTGGCAATGAACATGGTATCCATGAAAGGTACTACGATAATGGAAATATAGAAGAAAAGGGTACCTACGAATATGGAATAAAAGTTGGTAAATGGGAAAAATTTTTTAAGAATGGCAAACAAGAACACTATGGAAACTATTCTTCGGATAAAAAAATAGGTCTATGGATTTATTTATATCCTAGTGGAAATAAAGTAGCTGAAGAAAAGTTTGATGAAAGTGGAAAATTAATTAATCGTACTACATATTATCCAGATGGAAAAATAGAGTGTATTGTCTTATCAGAATCTCCAACCTGTAATGAAATAGCAGTTATAAATAACTAAATTAACTTAAAATAATCAATTTTATAAATAAAAAAGGAATTTTCTTTGGAGGATAAAAAAAGTATCTCAGAAAGCTTTTTAAAAATGACCATATCAGGAAATATTGAAAATGCATTTAATCTATTTATTCATGAGGAGTTTTTTCATCATAATCCTTATTTCCATGGTGATAGGGAATCTTTAAAATTAGGAATGATAGATAATCATTTTAAAAATCCCAACAAAGTAATAGATATTTTTCAAATTATAGAGGAAAATGAAAAAGTGGTTGTTCACTCAAAATTAACTCTTCCCCAAAACAAAATGGAAATGAATGTAATTCATATTTTTAGATTTAAAGAAAATAAAATAATTGAATTATGGGATATCGGAGTTCCAATTCCATCAGAAATTCATAATAAAAATGGAATATTTTAATAAAATGAAATTAATTTTTACCTATAATTTGATTTTCATTTTATTTAGATTTTTAAAATATTGAAACATAACTAATTGGAATTTTTGTAATTCATTAGAATTTAATTTTGATTAAAAAGTAAGAGGAATTATGTTTAAAAAAATTATTTTTGGGATTTCTATTTTTATAGCAGTATTTATTGGTTCTGTGATATCTCAATCCGGTGATTTTAAAATTGAAAGAAGTATTTCTATCAATACTGAACAAGAGAAGGTTTTTGACTATATAAGTGACTTTCATAACTTTATTAATTGGTCACCTTATGAAGTCGATGATTCTCTGCAACGGACTTACAGTGGGCAAGAGAAGGGATTGGGTGCCATCTATGAATGGTCTGGAAAAGAAATGGGAAGCGGAAGAATGGAGATTATTGAGATCGAAAGACCAACTCTTATTAAAATTAAATTAGATTTTTCAGTTCCAATGGAAGCACACAACGTCGCTGAGTATAAAATTGTTAAAGAAAATGATTCCATAAAAGTGATTTGGTTAATGTATGGGAAAAATAATTTTATTTCAAAAATATTTAGTACGTTTGTTGATATAGATAAGATGGTTGGAGGGGATTTTGAAACTGGACTTCAAAATTTAAAAAATCTAATGGAGAACGAATAAAAAAAACTCTAAGAGTTTAATTTATTTTAAAATAAGATATTAATTAAAGAAATGACTTGCTTTTTAATTTTAATTTCCCAAAATTTAATTAGGAGAAATATATGCTTCCCTTTACTGAAATTACATTGCCAGTTTTGACAAAGATTTTTTTCGTAAATTTTATTTTACTTACATTACGTTATTTATTTTTCTCAGGCATAGCATTTGGTATTTTCTGGATGTGGAAAAAAAAGTATTTTGAACCTTACCGAATTCAAAGTAAATTTCCTGAGTCCTCTAAAATAAAGACTGAAATTATCTACTCTATTTCTACATTTTTCATATTTGCTTTGGTGGGAGTTGGAATTTATGTAGCTCGTATTACGGGAAACACAAAAATTTATTTATCAATTTCTGATTATGGATATCCATATTTCTTTTTTACAATTGTTTTATCAATTGTCTTACATGATGCTTATTTTTATTTTATACATAGACTTATGCATCAAAAATTATTATTTAAACATGTCCACATGGTTCATCACTATTCAAACAATCCCTCTCCATTTGCGGCATTTTCATTTCATCCAATTGAAGCAGTATTAGAGGCTGGAATCGTTCCACTGATTGTGGTAACTTTCCCTATACATCCTTTAGCAATTCTCTCATTACTTCTTTTTATGACTCTTCTAAATGTATTAGGCCACTTGGGTTATGAGCTATATCCAAATAACTTTGTAAAAAGTAAATGGACAAATTGGAATAATACTTCAACTCATCATAACTTACATCATCAAAAGTTTAATTGTAACTATGGTTTATATTTTAATTGGTGGGATAAACTATTTAATACCAACCATGAATCTTATTCTAATGAATTTATTCGTATTACAAAAAATAGAGATGAAATTTTAAATTCAAAAAAAGAACTTTTAAAATCTAAATTATCACCTAGTTTATAATTTAGATTTTGATTTAACAAAAATTTTTCAAGCCTTAATTTTGTAATTATAGATTTACTTTTCTAATATTTTTTAAATTCTGGTAACAAGGATTTCCCATGAAACCATTACGATGTACTTCAGATTTAGTAGAAAAGCTTAGATTAGAAAATGAGCTATTGGAAATAAAGGATGAAGTTGATCCTATTATGGAGCTAGCTGAGATTCAGAGAAGAGTAGTTTCCAAAAAAGGTCCTGCCCTTTTGTTTTCTAACGTAAAAGGTTCTAAATTTCCAGTGGCTACTAATTTGTATGGCTCTGAAAAAAGAATGGAGTTGGCATTTGGAAAGAAGCCTCAAGAATTAATTAAAAAAATAGCTGACACACTCCAAACTATTGTACCCCCCACATTTTCAAAACTATGGGAAGCCAGATCCTTAGCATTTGAAGCCTTAAAGGTAGGTATAAAAAAAGTTTCCAATCCTGCAATTTTAGAAAATCGTATTACGCCGGTTAATCTAGATGAGCTTCCTGCGTTAAAATCATGGCCTCTTGATGCTGGTAGATTTGTAACTCTTCCTTTGGTCTATACAGAGAGTCTTGTCAATAAAAAAGGTAATCTCGGAATGTATCGAATTCAATTTCATAATCAAGATACAACCGGAATGCACATACAAATCCATAGGGGAGGTGGATTTCATCACTTTGAGGCAGAGTCTATGGGTTTGCCACTTCCCACACACCTTTATATAGGGGGACCGCCAGCAATGACTCTAGCGGCAGTAGCCCCTATGCCTGAGGAGTTGAGCGAATTAGTGATAGCATCACTTCTTTTAGGAGAGAAATTAAAGATACATAGGAATCCTGTTGTATCACAACTTCCTATTGTAGCAGATTCAGACTTTTTATTGGTAGGTGAAATACTCCCTAATGAAAGAATGCCAGAGGGTCCATTTGGAGATCATTATGGTTATTATGCCTTAAAACATGATTATCCAATCCTAAAAGTAAAAAATATCTATCATAGAAAAAATGCGATTTGGCCTGCAACTGTTGTAGGAAGACCTCCCCAAGAAGATCATTTTATTGCTGTATATTTGCAAGAGTTATTATCTCCAATGTTTCCATTAGTTATGCCAAAAGTTATTTCTGTTTGGGCATATGAAGAATCTGGAGTTCATACTTTGGCGGGAGCTGTGGTAAAAGAAAGATATCATAAAGAGGCGTTTACAGCCGCATTAAGAATCTTAGGTGAGGGACATTTATCATTAACTAAATGTTTACTAGTTACAAATGAAGTAGTACCTCTAAAAGATTTCCGTAATACATTAGTAACAGTATTGGAGAGGATGAACCCCGAAACAGATATTCATATATTCTCCAATATATCCCAAGATACCTTAGATTATAGTAGTCCTGAGGTAAATAAGGGAAGTAAAATGATTATCTTGGGTGTGGGGGATAAAAAAAGAGACTTAAAAAATAATTATGATGGAGAATTAAAAAGTTCTGTTTTTAGAAACCCAAAAATCTTTTGTCCAGGAGTTTTAGTAGTACAGGGACCTACTTATAAGAAATTTGATGGAATTCCAGAAACATTAGTAAATGAAAGAGCTATTCATAAGTTTACATTCGTATTTTTAGTAGATGATTCAATTGATACTACTGCTAGTGATTCTAATTTTCTATGGACAATTTTTACAAGATTTGAGCCTGCGGGAGATATTTATGGTACTACTAAAGTAATTAGAAATCATATTTCTTTTGAGGGTGCAATTGTTTTTGATTGTCGCATTAAAGATTGGTATCCTCCTGTGTTAACTCCAGATCCAATCATCACAGAGAGAGTAGAACAAAGATTTGGATCAATTATTAACTCCATTGTATCTGGATAGTTATAAAAAATTGAAAAATTTAAAGAGTAAACTCGGTATTCTAACTATTCTAGTCAAACGTGATTATGCCATGCAGTACGCTGGAGCGGCATTGGGAAGTCTATGGTTTTTGATACAGGGTGTCTTGATCTTTTTTTTATATATCTATATTTCTGATGGTCTTTCGGTTTTTAGAGGTTATTCTTCTACTAAAAATGTAGAATTTATTTTATCAGGTGTTCTTTTTTGGATACCTATTCAGGAAATGATAAATAAGAGTACAACAGTTCTAACAGAAAATAGGGCAATAATTAAAAGATCGGGAGTGGGTATGAATATTTTTTATCTTATACCAATCTCACAAATGATGATCCATTTCTCTATATTAAGTATTCCTGCTATTATATATTTAATATTAATTAATAATATATCTATATTTAGTTTATTAATATTTCCTTGGATTTTGCTATCGTCTTTATTTTTATATCCTTTTACGAGATATATATCTATGGCAAATGTCTTACTAAAGGATATATCTCCAATTGTAAGGTTATTTTTGCAATTCGGATTTTGGTCCTTACCTATACTTTATCATCCTCCAATCCAATACCAATCAATTTTAATTTATCATCCTCTTTTGCCTTTTTTAGAAATTTTCCGAAGTGTACTACTTTCAAATTATATTCCAGATATTAACTATTATATACTTATAATATATACATTTATATCTATTTGTTTTTATTTTATTACTAGGTTATCTTTTGATAAAATAGTTCCGGATCATTTATGATTTCAGTAGAAAATATAAGTAAAAATTATATTGGATTTTCTAATTTATTTGAGAGAGTTTGTTCTGTTTTAAGTTTAGGGTTATTTAAAGGAACAAGCAAGTACCTCGCACTCAATAAATTAAACTTTAATGCTGAAACCGGTCAAATAATAGGTGTAATAGGTAGGAATGGTGCTGGTAAATCCACACTTTTAAGGCTTCTATCAGGTGTTTCAAAAGTAGATAGTGGGAAAATTTCTATCTCAGGTGTTATTCGACCTATGTTAGAATTGGGAGTGGGATTTAATCCTGAATTAACTGGAATTGAAAATGTAAGATTTAATGGACTGCTTTGGGGCTATAGCTCAAATGAAATACAAAATTTAGAAAAAGAAATATTTCAATTTGCTGGTCTAGCTGGATTAGAAAATCAAATCTTAAAAAACTATTCAACTGGTATGACAATGCGACTGGGGTTTTCTCTGGCTACTGCCAATAGACCTGATATTTTATTAATAGATGAAGCCTTGGCTGTTGGGGATGCCAGTTTTCAGGTAAAATGTCTTGATAGATTTAAAAAGTTTATAGAACAAGGAAGCATTATTATAGTTGTAAGTCATGATTTACAAATGATGAGTGCTATTTGTCAAAAAATTATGTTATTAGAAAAAGGTAATTTAGAATATTTTGGTAACCCTACCTTAGCCCTTAGAAAATATTTTGAGATACTTGGAAAAAGTGAAGAGTATAATAATTTTTTTGAAAATATGCTCTTATACTATAATGTTAAATTATTTGATGAATTAAATAATAATAGAAATATATTTTTTTTAAATCAAACTGTAAAATTAGAAATAAAATTTAAATTTAAAACAGAAATCCCAAGATTAACAGTGGGTTTTCAAATCGATGATAATCGCGGGATAAGGGTTTTTGGGATTAATTCTTATATATTAGATAAAGAACTATATAATGTAAAAAGTAACTGGGAGTATTCAATTGTATTTAGTTTTCCTTTAAATTTTAGGGAAGGGAAATACAGTATGGGAATTTCCTTTCATAAAGGGGATAGTCATATTGAAGGTTGTTATCTCTGGAAAGATTCCATACTAGATTTTGAAATTGAAAGAATAGAGTTACCGAAATTTGATGGTCTTGTTTATCTTCCAACAACTTGTGAGTGGAAAAATCAGGAGTAATAAATGAAAATTTGTGTAATTGGAACGGGTTATGTAGGCCTTGTCGCTGGAGCTTGTTTTTCAGAATATGGAAATACAATTACTTGTGTAGATATTGATGAAACTAAGATTCAAAAACTAAAAAAAGGAATCATACCAATATTTGAACCGGGCTTAACCGAGCTTGTTATAAAAAATATTAATAGCCATCGATTAAATTTTACCACATCCTTAAAAGAAGGGGTTGAAAGTTCAAAATTTATCTTTATAGCTGTTGGAACTCCAACAGGCAAGAATGGAGAAGCCGATCTTTCAATGGTCTTAGATGTGGCTAAAAATATTGGAAAATTTATGAATGGCTACAAAATTATCGTAGATAAGTCAACTGTTCCAGTAGGGACAGCAGATATGGTTAGAGAAATTATCTCAAAGGAAACCAATCACAGATTTGATGTTGTATCTAATCCCGAATTTTTAAAAGAAGGAGCTGCAATTGATGATTTTATGCGTCCTGAGAGGGTAATTATAGGAACCGAGTCTTCAGAAGCGGCAGATTTAATGAAAGAACTATACACTCCTTTTGTTTTGAATGGAAATCCTATTTTTGTAATGAACACTCGATCCGCAGAAGTCAGCAAGTATGCGGCCAATTCATTTTTAGCTACTAAAATATCTTTCGCAAACGAAATTGCAAATCTATGTGATGCAGTAGGGGCTAATTATGAAGATGTTCGGAAGGGAATTGGCTCAGATTCACGTATTGGAAATAAGTTTTTATATGCAGGAATTGGGTACGGAGGTTCATGTTTCCCTAAGGATGTAAGAGCACTTTTGATAACTGCCAAAGAGTATGGTGTCCCTATGCATGTGGTACAGAAAGTAGAGGAAGTTAATGAACAGCAAAAATTGAGGTTGCTTACTAAAATTAAAACTCATTTTAAGAATGAATCTTTAAAAGGAAAAGTGTTTGGAGTTTGGGGTTTAGCATTTAAACCAATGACTGATGATATGAGGGAAGCCCCTGCTATTCCACTATTGACTGAATTACATAAAGAAGGTGTAATACTAAAAGTTTTTGATCCAGCGGCACATGAAACATCGGAGTATTATTTTAAAGGAAAGGTGGAATACAAGGAAGACCCCTATCAGACTTTAGAAGGTTCAGACGCATTACTACTTTTAACGGAGTGGAGAGAGTTTAGAGAGCCTGATTTTGAGTATATGAAGCAAATCATGAAAAGTCCCTTAATATTCGATGGAAGGAATCAGTACTCCAAGAAGATTATGAAAAATCTTGGTTTTACTCATTATGCAATCGGAATTAATTAGTCGATTTTATCTAAGAATTCTTGAATTTTCATTTTTCGATAGGGATCAGTTGCTAAAAACTTTGATCGAATGAAGTCTTCCCTAGCCTCTGACCCCTTTCCAGAATAGAAATAGGAAACTCCTCTATAGTACCTCGCCGCTGATTCATCACCTGTGGGGTAATCATTCAAATATTTTGTCCAGATTGAGACAGCCTGGCTGAATTTCTTTTCCTGAATTTGTATAATTCCAATAATAAATAGAGACTCCATTTTTTTTTCAGGATTTTCATTTTTGGGTGAATTGATTGCTTTAAGAAAATAACTTTCTGATTTACTAAAATTATTCGTTTTAAAATAATAAATCCCCATTCTATAATTAAGTACTACATTCTCGGGATCTCCCTTTAATGAAGTGAATATTTGATCTTCAATATTTCTTTTATCGTACACTTCTTTGAGTTTTTTTATCATCATTTGTGAACTTGGAAGCCCTACAATTCTATCTAGATAGGCACCATTTTTATCCAAAAATAAAACTGTTGGATATCCCGAAACTTTAAAGTTTTGTGCTATATCGGGATTATCATCCCCATTTATCCTTAATGTGGTAAAATTCTCTAATAACTTAGATACCTCAGGTTCAGGAAAAATTTTAGTTTCTAGATCCTTACAATAAGCACACCAATCGGTATACATATCAATTACAACAGGGGTATTTTTTGATTTAGCCAGTTCAATCCCCTTTGAGAATGATTCTCCCCAAATAATATCAGCGATTAATGGGGAATTTATCCTAAAAAATACTAAAATAGGAAGAATGAGTAAGAGAATTGAAATGAGTTTTTGATTATATCTCATAGATTCATTTTGAATTATTTATAATTAAAGACAATTAGTATTTTATTCTTAGTATTGTACTATCTTTTGATTTGCTAAAAAAATCAATGTATGGAGTATAGGAATTATGGAATTCCTACAAAAATTAGAAGACGTACTAAAAGATAGAAAATTAAACCTTCCGGATAAATCCTATACTGCAGAACTTTTTAAAGCCGGGGTGGACAGGATTTTAAAAAAAATAGGCGAAGAGGCCGGGGAAGTGATTGTTTCTGCTAAAAATCCAGATCAAGATGAATTAATTCACGAACTAGCTGATCTGTTATTTCATATGCAAGTCTTAATCGTTAGCAGAAATCTCTCTCTCAAAGATGTTGTAAATGAGCTAGAAGCCCGCCATTCTTAATTAATCTAAATATTTAGAATAATTAAGAATTTGATAGGCTCCCTTAACAACTGCTGGGGTTCCCTGCCCCGGAAATGCTGTATCACCACCCTGGAATAATCCTCTAAAAGGGGTCTTATTTGCAGGAAGCATTAATAAGGAGGGACTTGTACTATGAGGAATCCCTCCCACATATCCTCTAAAACGCTTGGTAAATTTTTGAAATGTTCTTGGAGATCCCGATAAAAGGAATAATTTTTCGGAATTTTTAAATTCTGGAAATTCGTCATCAAATTTACTTAATATATAATTTGTAATTTTTTCCTTTTTAGATTCATAATCAATTTCATTCAGATTTTCCCAATGTGATGAATTCGTATGAGTGGAGATTGTAATTGTTCTTGAGCCTTCTCTTGCTCTGATAGTATCACCTATCTCAGAAAGAGTCAGAAAAAAAGCACCCGCTTCACAATCTGGAATTTTATTATCAGTATGAATTTGATAGTATCCGCCCTTTGTGCCCGAGTTAGAATTTATCCCAAAATTAATGGTAAAAGCTCCTGGACCTTTTGGAAATTTATTTGAGATTTTATTATAATATTGTTGAATTTTTCCATTTGTGATAGATTGCATATTCCAAATCGGGATGGTAGAAACCAAATATTTTGATTTAAATTCATTACCCTTTTCTGTTTTTACGAGTATATTATTTTTTTCATACAATATGGAGTTTACATTTTCTTTGAGAGTTAGAATTCCTCCCAACTCAATAAACTTATTTAATATAAGCTCTAAGGGTTTTGTAATACCTCCAATTGGGTAGTACGTTTCAGAGGGATAGGCGAGTCCCATAGCCGAGGTAAGAATTGGAGCCTTGTCTATAGTAGTTTGAGTAGTTATTAATAATTGCTCATCTAGAAACTTTTCAAATTTTTTATCCTTACAATCTAAGGAATTCAAAAAAGACCTCAAGGGGAAAAAAAGGTCCGGTAATAATCCAATCCTTTTCCAATTTGAAAATTTTGTTAATTTTAGGAGATCGGAAATAGATCGGGGAGGAAGAGAATCATTCTCTGCTATAAAATCCCAGGCAGAGTTATTGATAGAATATATTTTACTCCAAAATTTTTTTTGGATTTTTTTACTCTCAGGAAAACACCTTTCTGCTTCTTCAATCCACTCTTGTAAATTAGAAAATCTGATGATTGTTTCCTTATTCAACTTGATTGTCATACCAGGGTCTAGTTTTTTAAGTTCGGGCTTGATATTTAAATCGCTAAAAAGTTTTCCTAGGGGTTGACCCGGCAAAACTCCACTGAGAGTAGTAGCCCCCACATCAAATAGAAAATGCTTCCTTCTAAAATAAGAGGCACAACCCCCAATCAAAGAATGTGCTTCCAGAATCTGTACTGAAAACCCATGTTTTGCTAGTAGGGCTCCCGTTGATACCCCAGCATACCCTGCTCCAATAATAGTGAAATCTTTCATGATTTAAATCCTTTATTACTAGGGTATAGATGGGAGATTTTTTTGAAAGATTCTAATCAAAAATTAATTGGATTTTTTAGACATTGAAAAAATCTAACAGTCAAATGTTTTCTTTTGTAAATCCTCAAATATTGGTCATTCATAAAACGTAAAATTGAAAATAATGTATTTTAGTGTTATAATTTACCTGACAAAATAATAAAAGAATATAAAATTGAACTCTCAAGAAGCCTCTGTAAATTGGAAATTGAAGCCAATTATATCCAAATTATTTATTTGAAAATTGCGGTTATCTTAGTATGATTGATAAAAAAATAAATTCTCTTCTAAAGAAACAAAAATCAATTGCTTAGTACTTTTTTACTTACTGTTTTGAGTGCACTTATCTGGGGGGATTTAACTACAGTTTCTTGTGGTACAATGGTAGCTACCGGGGATGAAAATTTAGCTCTTGATCTAATTGCTTGTTTATTGGGAAGTTTTTTTCACGATTTTTTATTTTTCTACTTAGGTCTTCATTATTCTGAAAAAATTAAATCAATTGAATATTTTAAAAAAAGGTTAATTCAAATAGAAAATAATAAATATATAAATTATTATAAAGATAATATATTATCAAAATTTTTATTATATAAATTTATATCAAAAATAACTATATCAATACCACTTCAAATGGGAATAATGAATATTAATATAAAGGAGTATAGCAAAGTAAGTTTATTATTAAATTTTTTATTTATAACTTTTTTATTTTTAGTATCTTATTATATAAATCTGGCTGTACTTATGTATGATGAAATACCAAGACTAGAAAATATTACGGGAGCTATTCTTTCCTTATTTTCATTTTTAATTTATAAGTTAATTGTTAAAATTGTTTTTAAAGAAAATCGATAGTTTGAAGCTAAAAAACCAATTCAAATTCCCGAAGGTGGGAAACTAAGATCAGTTGAGATTTTTCCTGTTTTTCTAATTCTTTTTGATTTCCATTTGGTATGTAAATTTTTTGAATTCCCAATGATTGTAATTCCTTAACCCGAGCGGAAATATTGCTAACAGGTCTTACTTCACCCGATAATCCAACTTCCCCTAGAACAGCAGTGGAGGCAGGAACTTTTATTTCTCTATAGCTAGAGATAATTGAAATACAAATTGCCATATCTAAGGCTGGTTCATCAATACTCAGTCCTCCCGCAAGGTTACTGAAAATGTCACATTCTACCAATTTCATCCCAAGGAATTTCTCAATTACTGCAGCGAGTAAAATTAATCTTCTATTGTCAATTCCCTCAGACATTCTTCTCGCCTGAGAGTAAGCAGTTCGACTAACTAAAGCCTGTACTTCAACAGTCAAGGATCTACTTCCCTCTAAAACTGCAGACAGAACTGTTCCTGTTCGATTTTCATGGTCTCTTGATATGAATAAATCATGCTTATTTTTTACTTCTCTTAGTCCCTCTGAATAAATTTCAAATACAGCCGTATCACCAACTGGTCCAAATCTATTTTTAATTCCCCTTAATAAACGATAATAATTTAATTTATCACTTTCAAAATAAAGAACAGTATCTACTAAATGTTCTAATACTTTTGGACCTGCAATACTTCCTTCTTTGGTTATATGACCAATAAGTATTACAGGAATATTAGAAGATTTAGCTAATTCTAAAAATAATTGAGTACATTCT
>Ga0214917_10006234_pt1 | contig 12449 bp, 12 predicted proteins | sample LL_1208_BB_MetaG_FD_177983 | JGI IMG/M metagenome (GOLD analysis project Ga0214917, IMG submission 177983) | Freshwater microbial communities from Lake Lanier, Atlanta, Georgia, United States - LL_1208_BB | ecosystem: Environmental > Aquatic > Freshwater > Lake | place: USA: Georgia | collected...
TTTGAGCCCCACCGAGAAAAACCAGATGAACCGCTGTCAACGGTAGGTCAGTGTCACCATTTTTTTAGTGATATTTGTGCCGTTGAGTGAGGACAGGGTTTCTTCGCCGATGAGGGCAATTTGCATGTGTGACATGGGGTTGCCAGGTCCACGGGTCAAACCGCAGGACTGTCCCGTGAGGTGTGTTTGTGCTTTGAGTTGTTCGAGTCCGCCTGCTTGCACAAGGCAACCGGGGGAGGTCAGGACGCCGCGTATTTCCAGCATTCCGTTTTGAGCATGGGCAGCAACACACATAAGGGTCAGAATCACGATCAACGCCAAGGGCTTGGTCGGGTCTTTGATGGCTTGCACGTTCATGGTTTTCCTTTGTATCGATCGGTGTTTCCAGCACCTGAATGGTGTGGATTGAATCGAAACAAAGGACTGGACGCAAAAACTGCTTTAGCATTAAAAACACTTCGTCAATGTCACATTTAAGCGGGGTTTTCGGTTCTCCTTGGTGGGTGTTTTATGTACTTTTCAATTCTTTTGAGAAAGTTTCAGATCGCTTCTCAAACACAGAAAAAAACGCTGTTACTTTTCAATCTGTGTTTTTTTTGTTGAAACCAAGCCCACCTCCTCAATTCAGTTTGAGCAAAAAGGGCAAAAAAACCGCAACGTTGCCAGCGCTCACATCGTCTGCCCCAGTGAGTGATGTCAATGCCGTGGGTGCAGTGACGTAGCGAACCCCGAGAGTGAGACGGGGGCTGGGGTCGGTGGGATTTTGTTTGCTGTTCATCGCTTCATTCAGAGGCTGGGGTTGGTTCAAGTCCAACGGCACAAAGCCACCTGTTGCGTCAATCAAACCGATTTGTACAAACACATTTTGGGCAGGACGTTGCAAGGCCGTGTTACGCAGCAAGCCCGAGCGTGGCGCTATGGCGGCCATGGCGCCGTCAAACACCAGTTGCATCGATGCATTGAAATTGCTGTCGCACAAAATGCTTGTGAATTGGTTTTTTAAATCGATGTCAAAGCGGGTGATGGGGCTAAAAATATCGTTATTCAACGCGGTGGTTTTGAGTGGGGGCAGCAACACGACCAAATTGCCGCTTGCGCCGTTTTGCGCAAAACTCACCGCACACGTGGAAGCGTTGATTTGGCTTTGCAAAACCAGGTATTGGTCTAAGGTGGTGTCAATCGCTTGCGCATGAACAGTTTGGCCTAGCATCAACCAAGCCGCAACGATCCAAGGATGACAAACATGTTTTTTCATGGATTGACTTTTTGAAAACGTATGCATAGCAAGGTGTGTTCCAACGCTGGCGCTGACCACAGCCAGCAGGCCTTGGCTGGCCTGTCTGGCTGGCATGCCGCCTGGCAAATCACTTGTACCAAACGTTCAAAGGAATGGTGGTTGAAAACGCGCCAGCGGTGACCGAGGAAGAGGTACTTGTTCTGACCATTTGCGCTGTCAATGCAATGGTGTCTGTGGGGTTGGCACCAGGTGAGGAGGTGGAACCTGAAAGCAATGTGCCGTAAGGGGCGACGCCGTTGGCAAAGTTAACAGCGGTCGTCCCTGTAGTGACAGAGGCGCCTGTGGAAGTGCTGATTCTCACGCCCACGTTGGCCGCTATATTGGAGGCAGAGCCACTGCTCAGCAAAACAGTGGTACCAGAGACGGTGGTGAATTGGCTGCTGGGAATGTTGACCCCAATATCCCACTTGCTCGCACCACTGAAGGTGCAGTTGGAGCCATCGGGGTTTTTGACGGAGAACAAAGCAGTTTGTGGGTTGCCAATCGGACCGCCTGGTGTAGTTTGTTGGTTGGCCAGCGTGGTGGTGAACGTTCCCAGGTTCAGCGTCTTGCTGCCAGAGCCGGTGGAACCGGCGTCGCCCATGTTCAAAACGCAGGTGGTGGATGAAATTTGACCATTGATGACCAGGGTTCCCGAGTCCAAAGCTTGCGCTTGGGCCGTGATTTGTAAAACTGTCAAAGCAAGCAAAGCGGGTTTACGAAAATGACGCATGGAGAAGTCCTTTGAAATGAGGTTGAAATAAGAGATAACTACTTAATGCATACATATCTCTTAATATGAATACTAAAAAATTCAAAAATATAATGCAATACTTTTGGCTATAAATAATTCAAAATTTTTATTAAATAGCTAAATATCTATAAAAATAGTTGTATTTTGTAAACAAATATACCGATTTAGACTTTAAGCCACAATGCACCCCATGCTGATACACCCTCAATTCAACCCCGTTGCCTTGTCATTAGGCCCTTTGTCCGTCCACTGGTACGGTATTTCTTATCTGGCGGCCTTTGTGCTTTTTGTGTTGCTGGCGCGGCAACGCCTCAGTCATCCCCCTTATGCGGCGTTGCAAGCGCAAGGCGTGTGGTCGGTGCAAGACATAGACGATGTGATGAGTTGGGGTGTATTGGGTGTGGTCTTGGGCGGTCGTTTAGGCTACTGCCTTTTTTACAAACCCGCTTACTTCGCCGAACATCCGTTGGAGGTGCTCTACCTTTGGCAAGGCGGTATGAGTTTTCATGGGGGCATGCTGGGCGTGATTCTGGCCATGGCCTTATGGGCCAGGCTGCGTGCTCGCCATTGGTTGCAAGTGACAGACTTTGTGGCGCCGTGTGTGCCCACCGGTTTAGCCGCAGGTCGGGTAGGCAACTTTATCAATGGTGAGTTGTGGGGTCGGGCTGCCGATGTGAACCTGCCTTGGGCCATGGTGTTTCCGCAAAGTGGCAGCTTGCTGCCGCGCCATCCCTCGCAGATTTACCAGTTTTTGTTAGAAGGCTTGTTGCTGTTCGGGGTACTGTGGTGGCTGGCGCGAAAGCCGCGACCGCTGGGTTGGGTGTCTGGCGCTTTTTTGCTTGGCTATGGGGCGCTGCGATTTACCGCCGAATATTTCCGTGAACCCGACGCTCACCTCGGCCTCCTTGCCATGGGCTTAAGCATGGGGCAATGGCTGTGTGTACCTATGGTGCTGACAGGTGTTGCTTTGATGCTGTGGTCACTTCGCCATGGCGATCAGACGACATAACCGCTAAGGGCGATGACACAATGCTCGCATGAATGCCAACCTCTATGTCGCCTTGCGCCAAGGCTTTCCCCAAGACCTCGACAACCTCGCCATCGAAACCGACCAAGGTTTGTGCTACAGCTGGCGGGACTTGGAGCGGGCAAGTGCCATGCTGGCCAATTGGCTGGACAGTCTGCAATTGCCCAGAGGCTCGCGCATAGCGGTGCAGGTGGATAAATCCGTCGAGGCCATGATGCTGTACCTGGCTACGCTGCGCGCAGGCCATGTGTTTTTGCCGTTGAACCCGGCTTACCAAAGCGCAGAGCTAGATTACTTTATCGGTGACGCTGAACCCGCTGTGGTGGTGTGCACACCGGCGAACTTTGGTTGGGTCAGCAAATTGGCGTTTCAAAAGGGCAGCCGTTATGTGATGACCTTGGACGACCAGCGGGGAGGCAGCTTGCTGCAACGCGCCGCTCACCACAGCGATCAGCATGTTGCCGCCCTGTGCCGCCTTGACGACCTTGCTGCCATTTTGTACACCAGCGGTACCACTGGGCGCAGCAAAGGTGCGATGCTCAGCCACGGCAACCTGCTCAGCAGCGCTGAGTGCCTGCACCGTTACTGGGGCTTTACCGCAGACGATGTGCTGCTACATGCTTTACCCATCTTTCATGTGCACGGCCTGTTTGTGGCCATCCACGCGGCGTTGTTCAGTGGATGCACCGTGCGGTGGCACGCCAAATTTGAACCCTCACGGGTGCTGGATGACCTTCCGCGGACCACCGTATTCATGGGCGTACCCACGTTTTACACCCGCTTGCTTGCCATGCCTTTGTTAAATGCGCAAGTCTGTAGCCAGATGCGCCTGTTCATCTCGGGCTCTGCGCCCATGCTGGTCGATACTTTTGAGCAATGGCAGCAACGCACTGGCCACACGGTGCTAGAGCGTTACGGCATGAGCGAAACACTGATGCTCACCTCCAACCCTTACCGCGCTGACGAGCGTTTTGGCGGTCTGGCAAAGCGGGTGGGCGGCAGCGTAGGCTTTCCGCTGCCCGGTGTGACGTTGCGTATTGCCAATCCGCAGCACCAGGAGGTGGCGCTGGGCGAGGTGGGCAGCATCCAAGTGAAAGGCGCGAATGTGTTTGCAGGCTATTGGCGCATGCCCGAGAAAACCGCGCAAGAGTTCACCGCCGATGGCTTTTTCATGACTGGCGACATGGGCACCCGTGATGCACAAGGGTATGTGCGCATCGCAGGGCGCAGCAAGGACCTCATCATCAGCGGTGGCTTGAATGTTTACCCTGTGGAAATTGAGGACGCGTTAAACAAGCTTCCAGGTGTGCTGGAAAGTGCAGTGGTTGGTATTCCCCATGCTGATTTCGGTGAAGTGGGTTGCGCGTTTGTGCTGGCCAAGCCTGGTGTCACCCTGGATCCTGCTGTTTTGTTGCAAGCTTTGAAAGCACAAATGGCTAACTTCAAAATACCCAAACAGTGGGTGGTGCTGGCCGAGTTGCCGCGAAACGCCATGGGCAAGGTGCAGAAGAATGTGCTTCGTGAAATGGCTTCGGCCTAACGGCCTCGCCATGACGTCATTGCGAGCGCAGTGAAGCAACCCAAGCCGCATGGACTGCCTCACCCAACGCAATCACAGCTAACGCATAGTAGCTGCTGCGGTTATAGCGGGTAATCACAAAGAAGTTGTCGGTACCAGCCACGTAGGTGGGCGCGTCGTCGGCGTTGAAAAGTTGCACCAATGCCAAGGGCTGGGCAAAGCCAGAGGCGTCCAAAACCTCCACACCTTTGTCTCGCAGGTGAGACAGCGACCAGGTGGGCACAATGTCAGGTGCCAAGAGCGCCGCAAGATCGGCATCGTTGGCGCTGACCTTCACCTCAAAGTGTGTGGGCATGCCGGTTTGCCAACCATAGGCTTGAAAGTAATGTGCGACAGAACCAATCGCATCTACCGCACTGTGCGATAAGTCGATGCGCCCATCGCCATCAAAGTCCAGCGCAAACTTGGCAATGCTGGAAGGCATGAACTGCGGCCATCCACTGGCACCAGCATAGCTACCCAACTGGTTTTTCAATGTGGGCTGCGCATGCAGTTGTTCAAGATGGTGTCCCAATTCGTTTTCAAAAAACGCTTGACGCTCACTGGCATACGGATGGTCTTTGGGAAACGCCAAACTCAGTGTTGCCAAAGCATCCAACACCTTGAACTTCCCTTGGTGCTGGCCAAAAAACGTCTCCACGCCCAACACGCCAAGCACATAGCTGGCAGGCACACCATAGCGTTCTTCGGCACGCTTGAGCGCATCCGCATGTAAGCGCGCAAATGCAACGCCCGCTTGTATGCGTTCTGTTTGCAAAAACCGGGCGCGGTAGGCCTGCCAGTTTTTCGCTGTGGGTGCGTTAGGGGGTAAGACCATTTGCTGCACTTGCGGCAGCAAATGCGCTGCCGCGATGTTTTGTTGTACCCATGCTTTGGGTAATTGACGTTCGGCGCTCAAGCGCTGGGCCAGGGCTTTAACCGCAACGGTGTTGCCAAAGGCTTTGCCTATCAGCACTTTGGTTTTGGAGGCTTTGTGTGGCTTTTGGTTTTTGTGCTGCGCTGCGGTGGCAAAGCCGGGTGCGCACAGCATCAAAAACAAACAGACACACGCTAAAGCAGTGTTGCGGCTTATGTTCAGAGGGAGAAAAACGGTCATGGGTTTTGAGTGTAGCCAAGCTGAGCGCTTATAGGCGTGTTAAGCTCATTTTCAGATGGATACCTTGACTGCTTTTCTTGCGCCTTGGTTGCAAACCGAGGTTCAACCTTTGCTTTTGAAAGAGTTGGCTTTGCTGGCCATGGTGCTGTTGTTATCGTGGTTGGTTACCCGACAGCTGAGCCACTTTGCCAGTGGGGGCTCGGTGCTGTTTGGCCGAGGTTTGTTTGACGGTTTGCTGTTTCCCATGCTTGCACTGGCCTTGACCTATGTGGCTCAAGTGGTGTTTTTAAAGCAGCAAACCCCCATGCTGTTCAAGTTGGCGATACCGGTGCTGTGGTCGTTGGCGCTGATTCGCTTGAGTGCACGTGTGCTCATGGCGGTGTTTCCGGTATCGCCTTTGGCGCAACTCACCGAGCGATTGATCTCTTGGCTGGTATGGGGCGTAGCGGTGCTGTGGATCACCGACTTGCTGCCTTTGGTCGCTACCGAAATGGAGCAGGTGCAATTGCACTTTGGCAAAGTGCGCCTGGATGCCAGAACCCTGTTAGAGGGGGTGCTGTCTTGCGGTTTGGTGCTGATACTCAGCCTGTGGTTGTCAGCCACCATCGAAAACCGCTTGCTGGCGCAAGCCGTCAGCGATTTGTCCATGCGCAAAGTCGCGGCCAACTTGCTTCGAGCAGTATTGCTTTTGGTCGGTTTGCTGTTTGCCTTATCGGCGGTAGGCGTGGACTTGACGGCTTTATCGGTTTTGGGCGGCGCGTTTGGTGTGGGCTTAGGCTTGGGTTTGCAAAAACTGGCCGCCAACTATGTCAGCGGTTTTGTGGTGCTGGTAGAGCGCTCGGTACGTATTGGCGATTACATCAAAGTCGATGGCCTAGAGGGCCGCGTCACTGACATCAAAACCCGCTACACCTTGCTGCGCGACCCCAGCGGGCGAGAGTCCATCATTCCCAATGACATGCTGCTGACCCAGCGGGTGGACAACCTGTCTTTGAGCGACCCGCAAATCGCGGTGCATTGCACCTACCCCTTGGGGACAGATGTGGACATCGATCGGGTTCTGGGCTTGCTTAGTAGCGCTGCTTTGCAAAGCGAGCGGGTGTTGCGCGAGCCCCCGCCACAGGCCTTTTTAAGCAAAGTCGAATCCGCTGGCTTGGAGTTCACCCTGGTCACATGGGTGAGCGACCCCGAATCGGCTTACTTAAAAACCCGCTCGCAAATCAACACCGCTGTAGTGCAGGCTTTGCATCAAGCCGGTATAGAGCTTCCCAAAGCCCCGCAACAGGTTTTTATGCGTGCGCCAGCCCCTTGAATCTAAAAGACTTTTTCTTATCGGGTGTAAAAAAGCACGGTCGTTCTTAAATATTTTTGCTTTCGTCTAGAATGACGTAACGTCAACTTGCAACCCTTTATTTCCCTGGAGAAAACCCATGAAGGCACTGGTCGCGGTCAAGCGCGTGGTGGATTACAACGTCAAAGTTAGGGTCAAGTCAGACCAAAGCGGCGTGGACATTGCCAACGTCAAAATGAGCATGAACCCGTTTGACGAAATCGCGGTGGAAGAAGCGGTTCGCTTGAAAGAAAAGGGCGTGTTGACCGAGGTCATCGTGGTGTCCTGTGGCGTCACCCAGTGCCAAGAAACCTTGCGCACCGCCATGGCCATCGGGGCTGACCGTGGCATTTTGGTGGAAACCGCCGAAGAACTGCAGCCCTTGGCGGTGGCCAAACTGCTCAAAGCCTTGGCCGACAAAGAACAACCTGGCTTGGTTATCTTGGGCAAGCAAGCGATTGACGACGATTGCAACCAAACTGGCCAAATGCTGGCCGCGTTGGCCGACTGGCCACAAGCCACCTTTGCCTCCAAAGTGGAATTGGCCGATGGCCATGCCTTGGTCACCCGCGAGGTGGACGGTGGTTTGGAAACCCTGAAGCTCTCCATGCCCGCGGTCATCACCACCGATTTGCGCCTGAACGAGCCGCGTTATGTGACGCTGCCCAACATCATGAAGGCCAAGAAAAAGCAGCTCGATATCGTCAAGCCCGAAGACCTCGGCGTCGATGTGAAACCGCGTATCAAAACCCTCAAAGTGAGTGAGCCGCCCAAGCGCAGCGCTGGCATCAAAGTGGCCGATGTGGCCGCATTGGTCGACAAGCTGAAGAACGAAGCCAAAGTCATTTGAACCCGATCAGGACACCCCATCATGAGCTCTCTTGTCATCGCTGAACACGACAACCACAGCATCAAACCCGCCACCTTGAACACCATCACCGCCGCCTTGGCTTGCGGTGGCGAGGTCCATGTGTTGGTGGCCGGCAAAGACGCTGCCGCCGCTGCCCAAGCCGCAGCGCACATCGCTGGTGTGAGCAAAGTGCTGCACGCCGACGCCGACGGTTTTGCCCACGGCTTGGCCGAGCAAGTTGCCGCCCAAGTGCTGGCTTTGGCCTCTGGCTACAGCCACATCTTGTTTGCCGCCACCGCCAGTGGCAAAAATATCGCGCCCCGCGTGGCTGCCAAGCTCGATGTGGGTCAGATCAGCGACATCACCAAGGTGGATTCGCCCGACACCTTTGAGCGACCCATTTACGCAGGCAACGCCATCGCCACGGTGCAAGCTACCGACGCGACCAAGGTCATCACGGTGCGCACCACCGGTTTTGATCCAGCCGCTGCCACAGGCGGCAGCGCTGCGGTGGAGAGCGTGAGCGCCGCCAACGCAGGTACGCAAAGCCAGTTCATGGGCAGCGAAATCGCCAAGAACGACCGCCCCGAGCTCACCGCCGCCAAGGTCATCGTGTCGGGTGGCCGCGCTTTGGGCAGCTCAGAAAAATTCGCCGAAGTCATCACGCCCTTGGCCGACAAGCTGGGTGCGGCCATGGGTGCCAGCCGCGCAGCGGTCGACGCAGGTTATGCGCCCAACGATTGGCAGGTGGGCCAGACCGGCAAGATCGTCGCTCCTCAGCTCTACATCGCTTGCGGCATCAGCGGCGCTATTCAGCACTTGGCGGGCATGAAAGACAGCAAGGTCATCGTCGCCATCAACAAAGACCCCGAAGCGCCTATTTTTAGCGTGGCCGACTACGGCTTGGAAGCTGATTTGTTCGTGGCTGTGCCTGAACTGGTGGCGGCACTATGAGTTACATAGCCCCCATCAAAGACATGCTCTTCAATATGCAGCACCTCGCTGCATTGGACGAGATCGCCAAAATCCCCGGCTTTGAAGATGCAGGCATGGAAACTGCCCAAGCGGTGCTCGAGGAGTGCGCCCGTTTCAACCAAGACGTGCTGGCGCCCCTGAACTGGGAGGGGGATAAAAACCCATCTGCTTGGAAAGACGGCGTGGTCACCACCACCACGGGCTTCAAGAAGGCCTACCAACAGTACGCCGAAGGCGGCTGGCAAGGTTTGCAACATCCCACCGACATGGGCGGGCAGGGCTTGCCCAAAACCATTGGTGCGGCTTGTGGCGAAATTTTGAATTCCGCCAACATGAGTTTCGCGCTGTGCCCCCTGTTGACCGATGGTGCCATCGAAGCCTTGCTCACAGCTGGCAGCGATGAACTCAAAGCCACCTATCTGCACAAATTGGTCAGTGGCGAATGGACCGGCACCATGAACCTGACCGAGCCCCAAGCCGGCTCGGACCTGTCCATGGTGCGATCACGTGCCGAGCCGCAAGCCGATGGCACTTACAAAGTGTTTGGCACCAAGATTTACATCACCTACGGCGAACACGACATGGCCGACAACATCATCCATTTGGTGTTGGCACGGGTCACCGGTGCGCCTGAAGGCGTGAAAGGCATCAGCTTGTTCGTGGTGCCCAAGGTGCTGGTCAACAAAGATGGTTCTTTGGGTGCTCGTAACGATGTGCATTGCGTGAGCATCGAACACAAAATGGGCATCAAAGCCAGCCCCACTGCGGTGCTGCAGTACGGCGACCACGGCGGCGCGGTGGGCTACCTCGTGGGTCAAGAAAACCGTGGCTTGGAATACATGTTCATCATGATGAACGCTGCCCGCTACGCGGTGGGTGTGCAAGGCATCGCGATTGCCGAGCGGTCCTACCAAAAGGCCACCCAATATGCGCGTGACCGTGTGCAGTCCCGCCCCGTGGACGGCAGCATCAAAGCCGCTGCACCCATCATCCACCACCCCGATGTGCGCCGCATGCTGATGACCATGCGGGCCTACACCGAGGGTTGCCGCGCCATGGCGTCGGTGGCTGCTGCAGCCTTTGACGCGGCGCACCACCACCCCGATGCCGACACACGCAAACAGAACAATGCCTTCTACGAATTTTTGGTGCCCCTGGTCAAAGGCTTCAGCACCGAGATGAGCTTGGAAGTCACGTCCTTGGGCGTGCAAGTGCACGGTGGCATGGGGTTCATTGAGGAAACAGGTGCGGCGCAGTACTACCGCGACGCCAAGATACTGACCATTTACGAAGGCACCACGGCCATTCAAGCCAACGACTTGGTGGGGCGTAAAACCTCCCGCGATGGTGGCCAAACCGCCAAGGCCATCACTGCCCAAGTGCAGCAAACCGTGGTGGCTTTGCAAGACCAAGGAAGCCCAGCAGCTGTGGCGATGGCCAAACGCCTTGAAGCGGGCAGACAAGCTTTTGACGATGTGGTTGACTTCATCGTTCAAGCCGCTGCCAGCGACCCCAATGCAGCCTATGCCGGCAGCGTCCCCTACCTGATGCTCGCTGGCAATGTGCTGGCGGGATGGCAGCTGGCCAGGTCGTTCTTGATCGCGCAAGAGGCCTTAAGCCAAGGCGCAGATGACAGCGCTTTCTTGCACGCCAAAATCACTACCGCTCGGTTTTACGCCGACCACATCTTGAGCAAAGCCCCTGGTACGCGTGACAGCATCGTGGAGGGTGCTGACAGCGTCACCGAGATGGCGTTGGAATCTTTTTAGGAACTTGTATGTCTAAATTACCCGCCACACTTGCGTCGCTCAAATTCCCTGTGATCGGCTCACCGCTGTTCATCATCAGCAACCCCAAGTTGGTGATTGCCCAGTGCATCAACGGCGTGGTGGGTTCTATGCCGGCATTGAATGCACGTCCCATCTCGCAGTTGGATGAATGGTTGGCCGAAATCACCGAGGCGCTGGCAGCACACAACAAGGCCCATCCAGACAACCCAGCCGCGCCCTTTGCCATCAACCAAATTGTTCACAAGAGCAATGTGCGTTTGGAAGAAGACATGGCCATGTGCGTCAAGTACAAGGTGCCGGTCATCATCACCTCGCTGGGGGCACGTGAGGAAATCAACCAAGCCGCCCACAGCTATGGCGGCGTGGTGTTGCACGACATCATCAACAACAAATTTGCCCATAAGGCAATTGAAAAAGGCGCAGACGGACTGGTGGCTGTGGCAGCAGGTGCGGGTGGTCATGCGGGTGTGAAAAGCCCGTTTGCCTTGATACAAGAAATTCGCCAGTGGTTTGATGGCCCCTTGGCCCTGAGTGGCTCTATCGCCAGTGGCAGCGCCATTCTTGCCGCTGTGGCCATGGGCGCAGACTTCGCGTACATCGGCTCGGCCTTTATCGCTACAGACGAAGCACGTGCAGCCCAAGAGTACAAACAAAGCATTGTGGACAGCAACTCAGACGATATCGTCTACAGCAATTTATTCACTGGTGTGCATGGCAACTACTTAGCACCTTCCATCCGTAACGCTGGCATGGACCCCGATAACCTGCCCGAGAGCGACCCCAGCAAGATGGACTTTGGCGGCGATAAGTCCAAAGCGTGGAAAGATATTTGGGGTTGCGGGCAAGGTATTGGTTCTGTCAACAAGATTCAAAGCACCGCAGCGTTTATTGCGCAACTCAAGGCGGAATACGCGATAGCCAAGGCGCGTTTGCTGGCTTGACTGCCGCGTCGCTACGCTCCTCGCAGTGACGATGGCCGTCATTGCAAGTGAAGCGAAGCAATCAACCGAAGTGGCAGATGTAGTGGTAAGCCTCTGCCACCTTGATCTCGAACGAGGAGTTGGCCGCCACGTTGAACTTGTCGCCAGGTCCTGCGGCATGCCATACATCTGATCCAGCCAACTTGTACTCGCAGGCACCCGCCACGCATTCCATGATTTCAGGCGCAGCGGTGTTGAAGGTCAGGGTCGACGCCAGCACCACACCCACAGACTTTTTCTCGCCATTGGCCAGCGTCACCGTGTGGCTGACGCATTTGCCGTCAAAAAATACATTGGCTTTGGTGGCGACGCTGCCGCCTTGGATTTGTTCGGTCACCATGGTTATGCCTTTTTCTTGGCCGCAGCTTTGCGAGCAGGGGTTTTGGCCGCACGCGCAGCCCGTTCGTTTTTCAGATTGCCAGCGATGCGCATGCGCAAGGCGTTGAGCTTGATGAACCCGCCAGCATCCGCCTGGTTGTAAGCGCCACCGTCATCGTCAAAGGTGGCGATGCGGGTGTCAAACAGGCTGTCGGTTTTGCTCTCGCGGCCCACGCACATGATGGTGCCCTTGTAGAGCTTCAAGCGCACTTTGCCGTTGGCCGTGGCTTGCGAGGCGTCGATCAAGCCTTGCAGCAGTTCACGCTCGGGGCTGAACCAGTAGCCGTTGTAAACCAGACGGGCGTAGCGTGGCATCAGGTCTTCTTTGAGGGCCAGCACTTCGCGGTCCAAGGTGATGGACTCGATGGCGCGGTGGCCCGCCAGCAAGATGGTGCCGCCCGGGGTTTCATAGCA